>Ga0310917_10000146_pt1 | contig 29750 bp, 24 predicted proteins | sample GREbulkMGLF178_FD_203531 | JGI IMG/M metagenome (GOLD analysis project Ga0310917, IMG submission 203531) | Lab enrichment of tropical soil microbial communities from Luquillo Experimental Forest, Puerto Rico - GRE.bulkMG.LF178 | ecosystem: Environmental > Terrestrial > Soil > Tropical forest >... | reverse complement strand
TCCGATTGTAGCCGTGGCGAGCGATTTTTTAGGATCCGGCTTTGTGGAAAGCCTTGCGCGGCCCGGGGGTAACGTCACTGGATTTTCTCTTATCGAGTTCTCGGTCATCGGGAAAGTGGTTGAGACTCTCAAGCAGATGGCTCCGGGCATCTCCCGCGTCGGCATAATCTACAATCCGGATAATCCCGTTGGTGCCATCTATCTGAACTCGTTTAAGGCCGATGCGGCGCAGCTTGCCGTTCAGCCGATTGATCTTCCTGTTCATGGGCCCGCTGAAATCGAACGCGCCATCGCCCGTTTGGCGGAACAACCGAATGGAGGCTTCATCACTCCGCCTGACCTTACGATAGCCGCGCTGGCCACAGAGATCACCACCCTTGCGGCCCGTTACAGGGTTCCCGCAATCTACTCAGGTAGTCCTTTTTACGTGAGACGAGGTGGCTTAGCCTCCTACGGTCCGGATATCGTGGAGGTGTATCGGCGGCAAGCTTCTTACGTCGACCGCGTTCTGCGCGGTGAGAAACCCAGCGACCTGCCGATTCAGCAGCCGACGAATTACCAGCTAGTCATTAATCTCAAGACCGCCAAGGCGCTCGGCCTTGAAATCCCCGCGACGCTGCTCGCCCGCGCCGACGAGGTGATCGAGTAAGGAGGCGCGTCCCTCTACTTGCTTCTCAAGAAGAAAATGAGTGGCCAAGAGAGGACCACACGAATCCATTCGCGCATCCCGAGCGCACCGGGATAGTGCGTGTGCACCAAAAAAGCCAAGATCAGCCCCGTGCCAAGGTAGAGCCCGGCCGCCGCACCACCGCTCCAGATCGTCGTGCTCACGCGGTCCACTGCCGCCGTCGCCACCAGCCGAAGCGCACAAGGGATTTGATTGCGTGCCAATGGCCACGCTCGGTTTCGGTTTGCATGATTGTATTCGCCCTGTTTGCGCCGCAGCCACAACGAGCATCGGTTTTGTAGCACAACTCCGTCAATCGCTGTTTTTTGGATAGACCGACGTAGGTGTGACCCAGCTCACATTTGCGGGACTTGGTCCTGGACTATCAGTTGCACAGCGATTGCCGAGGGTCGGCGGGGATGAGGGGTAAAAAATGAAAAAGCTGATAGCTGCGGCTCTAATCGTCTGCGCAACCGTCGCTGTGGTCGCGGTGGCGATCGTTCGTCATGTGAACAATACGCAAGACGCCCTGTGGTGCCACGAGCACGGATACGCGAACTACGCCACCAGAGACGGCTTCTGCGTCGGAGCACGCGGAAAACTCGTCAAAGTTGGTCTCTAGCTCTTGTGCAGGAGGGGTCCCGCTCGATTGCGGGTCCCGTTCGGTAGCCGAACTCCGGGGGCCTTCCCTAAGATTGAAGAGGCGAAGTAGGCTGCTGCACCGGTAGGTCAGCTGGCTTGTCGCCCCGCGCAACGGCTCGCAATGCCGTGCGCGATTGGAATTCTGTGCCGGTTCTGGTAGAAAGATAAGGACGGGGGCTTCGCGACGGGTCAAAGCCAGCGTCCAGAGCAAAGACCAAAGAGGTGTTGCCGCCGATCGGCTCAGTTCCTTTGATGCCAATGATCGATTGGCTCAACGCGTTGGGTGCAGCCCCCCACATCGCCGACCTGTTTTGTTTCTGGATTAAGTATGAGGCCGAGACAGCGGACCGTGGGTCAAACGGCGCGCCGTGGCTCTGCCAGCCGACGCCCGCGTCAATCGTGCCGTAGACCGTGATGCCGTACCAGGTGAGCTGGCAGTTCGTGTCAATAAAGTCCCAAGCGCCGGCGCACGTCTTGGGAGCGGAAGCCGCCGTGGCCGGCGAAGCGTTGGTCGGGACGGCGTCGGCGGCCCGCGCCTCCACCGCGCACAAGACGCCGGCGGCGGCGAGGATCGTTGCAGCAAAAATGCCGAGCTTTGTAATGGCAGCCCCCCTGCCTCACCATCGACGAGAATGCATTGGAAAATGACAGTTGCAAGACACAGTCGGCGTCATATGCAGTGCTGGCAGAAAAATTCCGATCCTAGTGGCCGCCACACCACAAGTGATATTACTTGGTCAAATCGGGTTCGACCGCGGCCCCCTCTATGACCGCTTATGGGTCATTCACGACTACAGACGTATGCACGTCCGTTTTGCCCCCGAAGCGGACATTGCTAGGTGAATGGGATATCTGCTCGTGATCCCAAGCAGAGCTTGGGGTCAGGTTTCGCTTGGAACCATTTGCGAAAACTCAGGGTGCAGCCATACGAGCATCCGCCTTGCGGATCTTGTACCACCCGTTGAGACGCCGCCTGGAAATATCGACCGATTTCGTGGTGCTAGCCAGACGACGCCGATCGAGCAACACGGCGCTCCGCGATCGCTGCGCGGGCTTGAGGCGTGGCATAGGATTGCCCTTCCCGTTCCATAACTCTCATTATGCGAACCTGGCGGCTAGCTGCTGACCGGAACTTCGGAGAGCGGGTTCGGCTTCGGGTCGGCCACGGCGGGCCAGCTGCTCCCGTGAGCGAGCGGCGCAGGGCGATTTTGCGCAGCCTACAGCGTTGCCTCGTGCTCCATTACAGCCGGCGGAGCTCGCGGGGCAGATGCGTCAGGCACTCGTTGCCGGTCGGACCGACGACGATCATGTCCTCGACCATCATCCCGCCCCAGCTGATCTGATAATAAGGCGTCTCCACACACAAGGTCATGCCGTCCTCCAGCGCGACGCCTTCGTTTGCCGCACTGAGCGCCGGAAACTCGTGCACATCGATGCCGATGCCGTGGCCGCAATTGCTGCGCCTGTAAGCGGGCAGCGCGCCCTGGCGCACCCGCTCGACCGCCACCTTGAACAGATTGCCGGCGCTCACCCCCGAGCGCGCCAGCGCACGCTGCGCCTCCTCCCCCGCGAGCAGAGCGTCGTAGCGCTGCTGCTGCTCGCGCGTGGGCTCGCCGACAACGGCGGTGCGCGCCATATCCGCCCAGTAGCCGTCGACCGTGCAGCCGATATCAAAGCGCACGAGATCGCCGCTTCGCAATTTGGCCGGCGTGGCATAGGCGTCGGCCAACGCGCTGCGCTCGCCGGAGGTCACCACGACGAAGCGCGGCACGCCGCCGCCAGCGCGCATCTCGCCGGCGATGATCGTGCTCAGATCAAGCTCGCTCACGCCGGCTTTCCCCCGGGCGAGCGCCTTCTCAAGGCCGCGCTCGGTGATGGTCGCAGCATGCGCGATCTTTTCGATCTCCTCGGGAAGCTTGGTACGGCGCGCCTTGAGGATGGCCGGGCGCGCATCAAAGCTGCGCGGTCCGGCCAGATTTTTCAGCTCCTGCAATTCCCAGGCACTGGCGCAATCGAGGCCGACGCGTTGCCGTGGCTTCACGGTCGCGGCGACGGCAGCGCACAGCGCATCGACAAAGGTGCTCTCCGGCTTCGGCAATGCAGAAAGATCGACTCCGGCCCCATTGCTCGATTCGAAGAAGAACAGGCCATAGCGATAGATGCAGGCCGGATCGCAAAGCACTTCAAGCGCCGCCGCGACGTCGCTTGCTCCGGTCACGAGCACCGCCTTGTCGCGGGTAACGATCGCCGCGGCGCGATAATCGCGCATGAGATCGAACAGTATGCTGCGATAGCCGCACAGGTAACCGACATGCGTCGGGTCGGTGGAAATGATGACGTCGGCGTCCTGATCGCACGCAGTGAATACCTTGCTGCGCACCTTTTCGGCAATCGCTCTCAAGTCGTCCCTGACAAGCATGCTTTTCATCTCCCGACGGATGCGCGTTGCGGGCACATCAATGCGAGCACGTCCTCAAGTTGCTGGCGTTCCTGCATGCCGTAGACCACGATCTCGTCAAGCCCTGCATCGCGATAGGCCTGCAACATCGTCATCGCCTGCTCCGGCGTGCCGCTGGCGCAATGACGCACCACCACGTCGTCGCCGGTCAATTCGTCAACCCGCTGCCAGCTCTCCCGCGCAAAGGCCTCGGCCAGAGCGCTCTGGTCCAGACGGGTTCCAGCAAGCTCCAGGTTGCGGGCGTGATGGCTGCCGCGCAAGATGTAGGCAAGGCGCCGCCGCACGCGCTCGTGCGCACGGTGCGCATCCGCATCCACCGAGCAGGCCACGAGTGCTGCCTTGCGCACGGCGCGTGTGCCGCGTTCCTCGCCGCGCCGTACGCTCTGCAGGCACCAGCCGATGAATGCCGGCGCAGTGCCGGCACTGATCACCACGCCGTCGGCTGTTTCGCCCGCAAGCTCGAGCATCCGCGGCCCGGAAGCGGCGAGCCAAACGGGCAGCCGATGCGCGCCCATGGCAAGCCGACCGGACACGCGATAGCGCCGGCCCGAAAACGTCACCGGCTCGCCGGAGAGCAGGAGGCGGGCCACTGCCATCGCTTCGCGCAATGTCTCCATCGGATGCGGCGCGGTTATGCCTACTGCTTCGAGAGCACCGGGTGCACCCACTCCGAAGCAGAGTTGCACGCGGCCGGGAAAAAGCTCGTCGAGCGTGGCTGCCGCCATGGCGGCGTAAACCGGATGCACCGTGTAGGGGCTCATCGCCATCAGGACGACGCCGAGCCTGCGGGTTTGCGCCAGCACCGCCGTGGCGCAGGCAATCGGCTCGCGGTTGAAGAGGTGCGTAGCAAGCCAAAGATTGGCTGCGCCCGCTGCCTCCGCTGCTTCCGTCAGCGCACGCAATAAAGACGGAGGCTCGTTCCCGTCCACAGACACCCCGATTTGCATGGGATGCGCTCTTACGCTCGCAGCAGCGAGACCATGACGCTGTCGAGGGATGGCAGAGCCGTGGCGTATGATACGACGGAGGGTGCCGGCATCTCCTTCAATCCAGTCGAGGTCAGAACGGTCACGACCGGCTCGGCAAAGACTTCGCCGCGCGCCCGCGCCTCGTGCAACGCCGCCAACCCCGCAACCCCCGAATATTCCTGCCACAGCCCCTCGTGCGCAAGCTCGCTCGCGGCCTCGGCAACCACGTCCTCATGAAACGTGAGCGGACGGCCGTGGCTGCCGCGCAGCGCCACCACGGCGCGATAGGAGCTCACGGTACAGGCGATGCCGGCGGCGCGCGACGGCGGGCCGCTGACCTCGGCCGCCGCCTCGTTGCGCGACATGGCGCGAGCGAGCGGCGCGCGCACGGCCGGCTCCGCCGAGAGCATTTGCGGGACCGTATCCGAGAGGCCGAAACTTTTGAGCTCGCGAAATCCTTTCGCCACGCCGAACAAGAGCTCGCCATAGCCCGTCGGCAGGACGACGGTGCCGGGCACGCGACCGCCCAGCTGACTGAAAATCTCATAGGCAATGGTCTTGTAGCCTTCCGGCCCGAACGGATTGCCGGTGTGGAAGCGGGTGAGATTGCTCGCGGGCATGAAGCCGGTCTCGTCCACGACGCGGTTGAGCGTGGGCCAGCGCTCCTCCCGCGACACCAACAGGAAGTCGCTGCCGAGCGCGGTCTGAAAATGCTCGAAGGCGCGCTGCGCGTCGGGCGTGGAGATGACGACGCAGCGCAAGCCGGCGCGCCGCGCGTAGGCCGCCGCGGACGCGCCGTGGTTCCCGGTCGATGCAATGGCGATGCCGCGTGCGCCGTTTGCCACGGCCGTGGACACGATGCAGTAGTTCAATCGGTCCTTGTGGCTCCAGGTGGGATTGCGGCTTTCGTCCTTGAGCCAGATCGGGCCGTCGAGGCCAGCCCAGCGCGCGATGCGATGACTGGGGATGAGCGCAGTACCGCCCTCGCCCAACGACAGCTCCGGCACGAGCGGCGGAAGCAATGGCGCCCAGCGCTGCAGGCCCGATAGCGGCGGTTGATGGAAGATGTCCCTGGAGACCTTTGCGTAATCGAAGTCGATCTCGAGCGGATATTGCATCTCCGCCATGCTGGTGCGCGGGCAGCCGCGCAAGAGCGGCGGCTTTAGCGGGAACAGCAGGCTCGGGTCGCCCAGGGAACGCTGCCCGATCGCCGCCGATGCATCGGCTGCCATTACTGCGACTCCTGGCTCACGCGTCCGCACGTCATACCGCAACACACGTACTGGTCATTCCGGCCGAGCGAGCCGGGCTGTGCCCGGCGAGCGAGAGCAGGAATCCAGTAATCGACGCCGTCTCTGCTTTCACGCCGGCCATGACGGGGTCCCCAAAAAATGCGCAGCACTTTTTGGGTGCTCCGATTACTGGATCCCGGCTCGCGCGAGGCCTCATCAGGCGGCCTCGCTTGGTCGGGATGGCGTCGGGACGTGGATTCAACACACTTCATGTTGGCGGTCACGCGATTTTGGGCCTGACTTCTTCCGCGAACATCTGCATCTGATCGAGTAGTTCGGGGACGCTGTTGGCGGCGAAGAACAAGCCGAGGAAATGCGTCACGCCAGCTTCGCGCAACGCCGTGGCGCGTGCAATCACGATGTCGATGCTGCCGACCAGATTGACGTCCTCCGGGTTGACCGAAGCCTGACCGCGCAGCGTCGATCTCTTCAGCGACTCGAGGTGCTTGAACATCTGACTCTGGCGGAAGCGCGCCACGGCCTGCTCCTGATTGCGGCCGAGATGCACGATGTACTGCGGCGCGATCTGCAGCTCGGAAAATTTGCGCCCCGCCGCCTCCGTCATCTCCCTGAGCTCCGCCACCATGCGCCGCAAGGTAGGCTGCGGCATGGCGGCGGGAATCCAGCCGTCGCCCGAGGCGGCCGTGCGCCGCAGATGCGCGGGGTTGTTGCCGCCGAAATAGATCGGCAGGCGTTGCTGCTTCGGTTTGGGAAACAGCTCGACGTCCCTGAATTTGTAGTATTTGCCGTCGAAGGACGCCGCGCTCTGCGAGAACAGCAGTCGCAACGCCGTGACGCCTTCCACGACCATGTCCCCGCGATGCACCCTGGCCTGCGGATTAAGCGCCTCGAACTCCTCGCGGTAGGCGCCGATGCCGACGCCGATCTCCACCCGGCCATTGCTGAAATGATCGAGCGTGGCGATCTGCTTGGCCGTCACCACGATGTCGCGGCGCATCGGCAGCACGAGCACGCCGGTACCGAAGCGCAGCCGCTTTGTATGCGCGGCGAGGTACGCGTAGGTGACCAGCGGCTCCCAGAAGCGCGGCGGCACCGGAAACTCCGCCCGCACGTAGTGCTGCGTGGTCATATGATCGTTGCCCCACACCGAATGGTAGCCCAGCGCTTCCGCGTGTTGGGCGATGCGAACCAGATCCTCGGGATTGGAAAATGGGATCGGATAGGTCAACCCTTCCATGCCCGTAGGGAAACCAACGCTGAACAATGCGGTCATTCGTCACGCTTTGCGTTCTTTGCACGCAGGCAACGGCGCCGCATACGCGGCCGAACTCCCTCTTCCCGTTGCGCCACCCCCGCTTACGGGGAGAGGGAGCAGGTCGAGCATGTGACGCTGCTGATCAAAAATACCGGAACGTGCTTTACCTGCACTGTGTCACAAAATCATCCCCACGTCATTGCGGGAATCATTATCATCACCGTCATGCGATGCTCCTCAACAAACGCGCCCATGCGCGCCGAAGTACACGCGTTCGGCTTCGTTTCTTGCCATGGCTTCCTGCATGGAGCCCGCCCAGGCGAGCCGGCCGGCACGGAGCATGCAGCATCGCTCGCCGATCGCCCGCGCAATTTCCATGTTCTGCTCGACAAGGAGAATGGCCACGCCGCCTTCGCGGATGCGGTTGATGGCCCCGATCAGCGTGCGCGCGATGCCCAAGGAGAGTCCCGCCGACGGCTCGTCCAGCAGCAGGAGCTTTGGATTGGTCACCAGTGCGCGGGCGATGGCCAGCATCTGCTGCTCGCCCCCCGAGAGCGACCCTGCCGTCTGCCGGCGGCGCTCCTGCAGAACCGGAAACAGCTCGTACACCGAGTTAAGCGGCGTCGGCGCGCGTCCAATGGCGGCGGTGGTTGCCGCAATCAGCGTCTCTTCCACGGTGAAGGCGGGAAACAGCTCGCGCCATTGCGGCACCAGGGCCAACCCGCTGCGCACGATGGCGCTGGCGCTCAGGCGGGAAATGTCCCGGCCGAGAAACTCCACGTTGCCGCGGCGCTTGGGGAGGAGCCCGGCGATCGCTTCCACAGCGGAAGTCTTGCCGGCGCCGTTGGCGCCCAGCAGGACCAATGCCTCTCCGCTCTCGAGCGAGAAGCTCAGATCGCGCACCGCCACGACAGGTCCATAGGCTACTGTGAGGTCGGTGGCACGCAATGCGATCATGAGGTCGCTTGCTCCCCGAAATAGAGCTGCTGCACGACGGGCAGCGAGATCACGTCTGCTGGCTTGCCTTCGGCAACGATACGGCCGCCACCCATCACCGACAGGCTCCGGCACAGCCGGGAGACGAACGGGATGTTGTGCTCGACGACCAGCATCGCGATCCCGCGTTCCGCATTGATGCGCAGCAGGAGTTCGCGCAGGTCCTCGGTCTCGGACTCGGCAAGCCCTGACACCGGCTCGTCGAGCAGGATCAGCCGCGGGTGGTAGACGATGGCGCGCGCGAGTTCCAGCCGGCGCTGATCGCCGAGGGAGAGCGATCCGGCGCGGGAGTAAGCCTGGGCAGCAAGGCCCACCGACTCGAGCGCGGCAAGTGCCGCGCGCTGCGCGCCGCGCGTGGCCGCGCCGCGAGCAAAATGATCGAAGCTCGCGCCCATGGCATGAAGGACGGCGTTACGGCCCAGCCCAATGATCACGTTGTCGAGACACGAGAGCTGTCCGAATACGGCGACGTTCTGAAACGTCCGGGTGATGCCGAGGCGGATGCGATCGCGGGGGCGCAGCTCCAGCAGCGAAGTGCCGGCAAATGTGACCCGCCCGGCATCGGCGGCAAGAAACCCCGAAAGGATGTTGAACAGCGATGTCTTGCCCGCGCCGTTGGGACCGATCAGCCCGTGAATGGCGCGCGCGGGGACGCGCAGGCTGGCGTCGTTAACCGCGTGCAAAGCATCGAAATGCTTATCGACGGATTCCACCAGCAGCAATTCGTGGCCGCCTGGGCCGGTTTCGTCGCGGTCCGTCGGAGCAGCCGGCACGGCCGGCACCGGCGCCAAGGCGGGCGGAGTCGGTTTGACCTTCGATGCAACGACACGACGGATGAGCTCGGTCAAGCCACCCGGGAAGAACATCACCACGAAGATCACGAGGGTAGCGAAGAACAGTTCCTGATAATCGGCAACCGGCCGTAGCAGTTCCGGCAGGATGCGTAAGCCGCCGCCGCCGATCAGGCCGCCCCACACCGCGTGCATGCCGCCGACGATTGGGTAGGCGAGCATGAAGATCGACTCCAGCACGCCGAAGCTGTCGGGATCGAGAATGCGCACACGTGGTGCAAGCAGCGCACCGGCAAACGCGATCGCAATCGAGCTCACGACGAACGCTGCGGTGAGGTAGCCGCGAACGCTGACCCCGAATGCCTCTGCCGCAATCTCATTGCCGGAAGCGGCCTGGAGGTTCTTGCCGAACGGTCCGCGCACGAGGATGGTGACGATCAGAGTCATGACAGCGACCGCGATGCCGATCATGATAAGGAATGCGCGGTCGGTCGCGATAGCCAGGCCAAAAATCTCCGGAGCCGGAACGTGAATTCCCTCGGCGCCGCCGGTGAGCCACCTGCTCTCGCGAATGAGGATGATGGAGACGCTTTGGAACACCAGCGTCACCATTGCCAGATTGTGGCCGCGAAACCGCGTTCCGAGAAAGGCGATCACCCAGCCGCCTGCGCCGCCGGCAAGGATCGCGAGCGCCAATGTGCCGAGATAAGGAACGCGCAGCTGCGCAACGGCGAGCGTCGATACATAGGCGCCGATGGCCATGATCGACCCGGAGGCAAGCGTGATGCAGCGCGCGAGCCCGACCAGCACCACCAGCGCAGTGCCAACCAGCATCGATATGATGGCCACCGCAATGACATATTGGGGATAGCTGTCGAGCCGAAGCCCCACGGCTGCGCAGAGAATAATGAGCAGGGCCGGTCCGAGGGCCGCAAGGTCCGGCCGGCGGTCAGACACTGCGCCCGGACCTTTCGGGAAACATTCCCTGCGGACGCCACATGAGCACCAGGAAAAGTAGCAGGAAGCTCACGCAATTCTTCATCGCGCTCGAAACGTATGCCGCCGACACGCTCTCGGCGATGCCGAGGAGCAGGCCTCCGACGATCGCGCCCTTGGGGCTGTCGAAGCCGCCGATCACACCGGCGACAAAGCCGGCGGTGATGATTGCAATCGAAAGGTCAATCGACACCCCCGTAACCGGCGCGATTAGCACGCCGGTGAGCCCGGCGAGTCCGCCGCCTAGGAACCAGGCTAGCATGTACACGCGGTCGATCGAGTAGCCGCATAGTTGCGCGCCACGGATATTCGCGGCCATGGCACGCATGCCGCGCCCAAACCTGCCGTAGCTGAAGAGAGCGATGCAGGCCAAGGCCGCAGCCAAGGCCCCCGCGATGACCCATAGAGTATCCCTGGTGATGAGGACGCCGGCGACGATGAAGGGAGGTCCCGCAAACAGGGAGGGCACTGCCAACAGCTCGGTGTTGTAGGTCAGGCGAAATCCTTCCGAGATGGCAATGCCCAAAAACACCGTCGCGATCACGACGGTGAACATGTCGGCCTGGCGCAGCGGGCGCAAAATGACGGATTCCATGGCGGCAGCGATCAGCCCGATGGCCCACGGAATCAGCAGATAGGCCGCCCAATACGGCCAGTGCCAGTTCACCACGATGAGGAAGCTGGCGAACGCACCCAGCATCGCGAACGCGCCGTGGGCGAAATTGACGGTCTTCGTCGCCTTGTGGACCACGACGAGGCCGAGCGCCGCCAGCGCATAGAGCGCGCCGAACTTGATGCCCGCCAGAACGACGAATCCCAGCTCGGTGAGCATTGCGCGATCAGGGCTTATCGATCACGCGATAGACCTGCCACTGCCCGTCCTTCACGATCGCGGCGCCGATGCGATAGACGCCCTGGTGATCGGTTGGCGAATAGCTTTCGGGAAACGTGATATCGAGCCCGTCAAGGCGGGTCGGACCGGCATCTTTGAGATTCGACCAGGCATTGATCAGGTTGTCGCGCGTCAACTGACAATTCGTTGCCCCAATCGCCTCCGCCACAACGTAGCCCGAGCCATAGCCGATCAGATCGTAGACGCTGGGGCGCCCCTGTGGCATCGAGCCGAGCTGTTTTTTCAGCCGCGCCTCGAATTCGCGGGTGGCCGGCGTCTGCCCCGGAAAGGCCGGCGCATTGTAATAGCCGCGAATACCATCGGCATTGCCGAGGATCGGGATGATGGCGGTGGAGACGGCGGAGCCGTCAACTACCCAGCGCACGTTGGCCATACCCATTTCCCTCGCCTGCTTGATGGCGAACCCGGCCTCCGAGAAGCTTCCCAGGACGAGCACGGAATCGACGCTCTGGCGCTGCAACGACACCAGCTGGGAGGTGAAATCACGGGCGCCGATGTCGAACTGCTCCACGGTGAACGTTGCGCCTTTTTGGCCCAGAATGTCCTGCGCCGCCTTCAAGGTGGCCTGCGGGAAGGCATAGGTGCCGGCGAGGATGCCGAACTTCTTCGGCGTGTATTCGCCGTCGTAGAACATGCTGATGAGAGCGGCGGCCGATACCTGCACCGGCACAACGGCGCCGTGGAAGACGTTCTTGGCGAACGGCTCGCGGATGATTGGTGTCGAGCCGTAGAGATTGTAGGTGGGGACGCCGACCTGGCGCACGTAATCCGCCGCCGCGGCAGCGCCGGTGCTCCCGGACGCCAGCACCAGAATGAACACCTTGTCCTGCTCGACCAGCTTCTTGACTGCGGCGACGCTCTCCGCCGGCGAGGAGGCGTGCTCGAAATCGAGCCTGAGCTTGCGACCGCAGACGCCGCCCTTTGCATTGATTTCGTCGAAGGCCAGCATCATGCTGTCGCGGCCGGGCGTGCCGATGAAGGCGAGCGGCCCGGTCAGGGCGCCGATCGCCCCGATCGAGATTTCAGAGGGGGTGATTCCATTTTCCTGGGCGGGTGCCCCGAAGGCGAGAGTCAGCAATCCGATTCCCGCCGCCAGCGCGACGGCCGGCCGCGTGGCGCTGCAAATATCGAGGCTAGGCATGAACCCGTTCTCCGCCTGGTTGCAGAGCGCCGGGCCTGCCGCCAAGGCCGTCTCAGCCGGCGCATTTCGATGATTAAAGCATTTTCCGGTGAGGTTAAAGTCGTCCTGTCCGGGCTTGTCCCGGCCATCCACGTCTTGCGGCCGCGGCAAAGGCGTGGATGCCCGGGAGCGCAGACAAGTTTACGCAGTCTGCGCAAGCTTGACTGCGTTGCCGGGCATGACGGTGGTTCGCCGCCAACGACACCGGGGGGACACCGTTCCACAAGTCACCGCCATAGACGCAAGGACATTCGGCCCCCCCTCATCCTTCGAGGGTCGGGGACGCTCGCATCTCAGGATGAGGGCCTCGATTCGAGCGGAACGTCCTGTACTATTCGCACTCGGCTTTATCCGGGCCGAGTTTTGTTGTCAGAGGATGTTAATGACTCCCGAGAAATTCATGGCGCACGCAATCGAAATCGGCCGTGCAGGTTTGCGCACGAAAGATGCCCGTCCATTTGCGGCCGTCGTTGTCAGGCAAGGCAAGATCGTCGGCGAGGGCCGCAGTCAGCAGAAAACCCTGCTTGACCCGACGGCACACGGCGAGATTGTTGCCATTCGCGATGCGTGCAGGCGGCTCGGCACGACCGATCTGAGCGGTTGCGAGCTCTACACCACCTGTGAGCCGTGTCTTCTCTGTGTTTCAGCGATCTGGTGGGCAAAAATCAGCAAGATGTATTACGCTCATACCCAGGAGGACTGTGAACGCATCGGATTTTCGACCAAAGCATTGGTCGATGAGGTAAGGCGCCCGCCTGCGTCGCGGAAATTGCCTTCAGAGCGTATCTGCGTGGCGGAAGCCGAGATGCTCTTCCAGGAATGGGCCGCCTCGCCGAACTTCGAGCCGTAGCGCGGATGCGTCTTCATCCGGGACCCGGATTGCGCCAGAGGCGCGATCCGGGCCACGGGTCTTCCGATCACGTGGGACCCGTCACGGCTCCTGCCCCGTTTCATAACCCCTCATTCTGCGAATCAGATTTTCTCGGCATCTTGGTCCGGATGCCCCAAAGGCTCGAGCAAATCTGGTAATCATGGCCGTTTCCGATAGCGTGAGCTCATCCCCGAATGGGAAAGGGCGCGTCTCCTGATTTCAATATCCAGCCTCAGCCCGTTCATCCCTTTGAGGGGTCCCAAATGCAAAAGCGCCTTGATTCCGGACCGGCTATTTCGACTGTGAACGAGCGTCGAATTTTCGAGCTCGAGCAGCGCTCGATCAGAATCCCGAGCTCGACTTTCGAGGAGGGGGAAATTGCCGACCTGTATGCCAGTACGATGGCGGATATAGGTCTGGATGTCGAAATGATGGAGGTTATCCATCCACAAGATCCGGCGAAGAAGAGCCGGCAGCCCATTGGGCGGCTGCGCGGCACAGGGGAAGGTCCGACGCTGATGCTCAATGGGCACATGGATCCGGGTGCCGAGATGACTGGTTGGACGGTGGACCCATTAGGCGCTAAATTCGAAGACGGATGGATCTGGGGAATTGGCGCCCATGATGACAAGGGCGGCTGCGTTGCCGCTATCAGCGCGGTCGAGGCAATCGTCCGCTCCGGCACCCGATTGAGAGGTGACGTAATCGTCACACCCGTAATAGCTCATAAGCTCGGTGGTGCTGGGACCAGAGCGCTGCTCGATCGTGGCGTCAAGGCCGACCTTTGCATCAATATGGAGCATTCCAACAACACGATCGCCAATGTCTGCGTCGGTGTTGTAATGGCGCGCCTCGTCTGCACGGCTCCAGAACTGTTCTTCCGCTATAGCGCCGAGGCCCGCGCTGCATACATGAATCCGATCGAACAACAATCCGAGATCGTCCGTCGAATTGGGCCCAGTCTAAAGCCCATTCCCCATGGTGGATGGATGACCTTCAAATCGCATCCTGAGCTTCCTGGATTTCCGACGCATACATTCGATGTGATCCACAAAGAGCACTACTACTTCAAAAACTACACAGGCCGATCAAGCCGCGAATGCGAATTGACCTTGCAGTTCCGCACCGTTCCGGGTCAGACGACGGCCTCGATAAGAAAGGATCTCACTCGACTTCTGGCTGCGATAAAGCGCGAGCATCCAGCGTTCAATTGCACGCTGGAAATTCCTGCGCGAGGCACCGAGTCGGGATGGAATCAGGCTCCTATGGAATGCCCATCAGATCACGCTCTGGTTCGCGCCTTAGCCGAAGGGCAGACCATCGCCTCAGGTGAGCAAAGCTACATCGGCGCCGATGGAAGGCTCGGGAATGTTGGCGATGGCAATATCATCCAAGAGAAGCTTGGTATCCCGACGGTTCAGTACGGCCCTGGAGACATTCGTATCTACAAGGAATGGCCAACCCCCGACGAACGCGTGCTCCTAGCAGACCTCGTTACAGCGGCAAAGGCGGTTGCTCACGCGGCCGTCTGCTTGTGCGGCTGACTCACCCGCAGGAGAAAAGCTCGTCCGTGTTGAATTTATCGGAAAGGAGTTCGGGGCCCTCCTCGCGGACAATAAACATATCCTGGATGTGCCAATGATTGACGTGCGGCTCCATGGCAATGACCATCCCGTCTTCAAGCCGACGCAGGTTGCCGCGGGCAATGACAGGCTCCTGCTGATGCCACCAGCAGCCCACACTGTGGCCAGCGAGTAGCGTAGTATATTGCATCCCGGCTGCTGAGAATCTGTCGACTACGTTACGGTATATCTCATCGGCCGTCTTTCCAACTCGACACTGGTCCGCTGATGCGCGATAGATGTCCCGCACCACGCGATATTGCTGTCGCTGTTCCGCAGTTGGCTTGCCAACGACGGCGCACCGGGATTGATGCCCCGGATAACCCATCAAATACGCGACATAGTCACTTCGAATGGCGTCCCGATCGGCAAAGGCGAAATCGCTTTCCCCGGCATACGGAATGGTATTGCGCTGAGAATTAAGGATGCCGTGAACGAATTCGCATCCCTGAACGAGGCACTCAGCTACAAGCCGCGCGTGAACGTCGCGCTCGCGCATGCCAGGGCGAACAGTTGGAAGCACAGCAGTGTAGGCGTCATCCAGTATATCGGCCGCACGTTTAAGCAGGGAAACCTCTCCGGCCGTTTTAATAGCGCGCACCTCATCCATTGCCGTCGTGCTGTCGACCATGCGCATTCTGGGAAGGCGTGATCGTAACATGCCCCAGTCCGCTGCACTGACGAAGTTCTGTTCGAATCCGACGGTCTCGTCTGCCAGACCCATATCAGATATGACTTTTGCGAGCCGCTCGACGGGTAGCTCGCTATAGCCTTCATACACGTCGATGATCTCTACCCAAGAATCGCGACGAGTTAGGCCTTCGGCGAAGGCGTTTAGCACGATTCTTGGTTCGCCATGCCGCGGCCAGACCAGAAACGTACCCCGTGGGGAATCCGTCAAGTCTAGGTGCCGCGCTAATGTTCCGCGGTATGAAACGCCTGAAAGGTACGTGTAGTTGACGCCTGCCCGAGCCACGATTCCTGCAAGACCGTACTCATCCATCTTCTGATTGAGGCGGTTGAGATTGATCAGAATGTCGTGTGATTTCTTCATGAAACGCGCGTTTATCCGAATGTTTAGGATTCTGCATTAGCCAACTACAGAATACGAGCAATAAACGCTCGGGTCCGATCCAGTTTGGGCGAGGTCAACAATTTGTCAGGAGGCCCTTCCTCGACGATCAGCCCCGCATCCATAAACGCGATCTTGCTCGCGATGTCTCGGGCAAATGCGAGCTCGTGCGTCACGATTATGGAGGTGCGACCTTTGATAGCTAATTCCCCAATCACCTTGAGCACCTCGCCTATCAATTCCGGATCGAGTGCGGAGGTTGGCTCGTCGAAGAGCATGATCTTGGGATGCATGATCAGTGAGCGAACGATGGCAGCGCGCTGCTGTTGACCGCCCGAAAGCCGGGCAGGATACACATTCGCCTTGTCAGCCAGATTTACCTTCGCGAGAAGGTCCATAGCCTCTTCAGTGACCGTCGCCCGATCACGACCAAGAACTCCAGTGGGCGCCTCAAGTATGTTCCCCAGAACGGTTAGGTGCGGAAATAGATTGAATTGCTGAAAAACCATCCCCAGCAAAGTGCGGAACTTGGCCACCTCGCGCTGTCCCAGAAGCCGGCCGCTCTTCTCGACGCCGCGCGGCGTGATCAGGAAGCCGTCAATTTCAATCGCTCCATCTTGAATAGGCTCGAGGTGATTCAAGCACCGCACGAGGGTACTCTTACCAGATCCCGATGGCCCGATAATGGCAATAGTGGCACCATCATTCACATCGAGATCGATACCTCGCAACACGTCGAGCTTGCCGAATCGTTTCCAAACGGCAGAGAGACGTACGAGCGGCTTTACCGGATGACCGAGCTGCATCACTCCCCGCCGTGACGTTGGTTGAAGTAGCCGAACTGAGGGAGACGACGCGTGGCAAAACGCACGCCTAGTGCAATCATCATCACCATTAGAAAATATAGGAAGGCGACGAAGCTGTAGACCGGCATGGGAAGAAACGTCATCGAAACAATGAGACCAGCTTGGTACATCAAGTCCGGGACCGCGATGACCGATACGATGCTGGTCGACTTGAAGCACGTGACGAACTGGTTGAGGATACCCGGAATCATCCTCATCAAGGCTTGCGGGACTACGATGCGACGCATTAAGCGCTGATAAGTCATCCCGAGGGCTTGTGATGCCTCGATCTGACCTTTGTCGATTGACTCGATTCCCGCTCGAAACTCCTCTGCAAGATAACCACTCGACTGCAGCGAGAGGGCAATGACCGCGCTAGTCCAAGCACTAAACTTAATCCCTAAAATCTCCGGCCAGGCAAAGTGCACCCAGATGAGTTGCACCAGAATAGGCGTATTGCGGCCGAACTCGACAAATAGCATTGATGGAAAGCGCAGAATCCTAGCACGCGACAGCGATCCGAGGCACGCAATCAACCCGAGGATGACAGCAATCAGCATGGCGACGATGGCAAGCTGAATCGTCACCCAAATTCCGAAGCCGATCACATCGGCATTATCAGCGATCAGTCGGTAAAATCGGCCGAACGACATGCAACAGGGCTCCGCGTCTGCTGTACGTCGTGACTGTCAAGCTCGGGGAATTCAGTCCTTCTTTGAGAATGGATTCGTCCGCTCTAAATACTCGTCGTAAAGCTGCTTGGCCATGCCATTTGCCGTTACCCAACCAGAGAACGAGTTGAGGAAATCCAACCAGTCCGGATCGCCTTGCCGCACGGCCCATCCATTCGGCGCATTGCCAAAATCGTTGTCGGGAAATCCCATCGCAGCCCATCCGGCATTCTCAGGCACGTTCAACCACCATCGAGCCGTGATCGTCGGGAGTACAGCGGCGTCAGCGTCGCCTCGCTTGACCCAGTCTATCACTTGGACGGTGCTTGGAACCTTGACCGCCAATATATGTGCTTTGGGAAAGAAACGTTGGGCATTGTCATGCTCCCGCGTGCCAAGCTCGGCAATGATTGTAATATTTGGGCTGTTTAGATCCGCATGTACTTTGATGTTCTTCGGGTTCTTCTTATCGATCACGATGTTGTCGCCTTTCGCTCCGAAAGGCGTCACGAAAGCAATTTCCATGGCACGGGGCGCCGTATAAACGATCGAGGAAGCGAATAGATCGCAGGTCCCTTGCTTGAGCGAAAGAACTGCGACATCCCACCCCACCTCAGCAATATCTATTTTCACCTTCATCCATTTGGACAGTTCGTTAAGCAGGTCGACCATGACACCAGTCCACTGGCCTGACCGAGGATCTTTGTAATTATCGGGTTGTTGCTGGGCCAGGCAGGCCTTAATCACTCCGGATTGCTTCACCTTGTCGAGGCTTGATGCAGCAAGTGCTACTTCGGGAAGACTGAAGGTAAGGACAGTGATGCCCAGCATTCGAAACCAGGTCCGCAAAGTCATCTCCACCCCCGTTGTTCGAGACATTCATCATCCGGCCCGGTCGCGAGAACGGTACGCTGCCTCCGGATAAACGGAACCATCACCGTAATGCCCATATCAAAGTTGATCAACCCGGTCGGCTAGCATGACCCAGGATGCAGAAACAGTCTCCAATGTTTTTATGGTTGGGTGGCTGGACCAAAATATGATTTTCACTCTTGGCAGTTTGCAACTCGCCGACGTTCCATAAACCGTCCTCCAAGATCGTCTTCGCGCTATGGATGATAGACCCACATGTCCGCCACGATATTGCAGCCAGGCACGAGCATCGGCGACGGCGTACGGACCGCGTCGAATGGGATAGATGCGCCCGCGAGCTTCTCTTGCCAGGCGCGCAACGCACGATGAATTACGGTGAGATCGCTGAGGAAGTGGTTGACGCGAAGTAGGTTCGAGAGTGAGGTGCCTCCCGCGCGACAGATGTCGTCAGCGGCTTCCTCATTTAGCTCTTGTTTGTCTCAATCATCAGCCGAGGTCGTGCTAAATTGCCAGAATCGATACCGCAGCGGCTAATGCACTGACGGCTCGAACACGGCAACCTAACAGCATCGCATAGTGACAACAAATCCGAGGGTTTTGGATATGCTTAGGACGCACCTGATAGGCGACGACGCCGCGGCCAAGTTAGAGGAGGCCATGAGGCGGCGGGGTGCCATGACGACGGCACCCAATCCGAACTTTCAGATCGTCTCGAACCAATATCGTTGTGAGTGTTCTTGCCCTGAGCGAAGGCGTCGGCGTCGTGTCTGAAGCCGAGAGCCTTCTCGGCCATGTTTTCAAAACCGATCGAAGTCCTGGAACAATTCAGTTCGTTGAAGTCCAAGTGAGCTAGGCTTCTCATTTCGGCGTGTTGGCCGGCCTGTTTTTTGCGGCTCGATTGCTGCTCATGTGCGCCATGTCTGGGTTTTACGCCATTCCTTGGCCTTTCCCTGACTCTCGCAAGGTCCGTTTGCGATCTATTGATTCATGCTCTTTGCCTGCGCGACGACAGTCGCACGTTCGAAGTCATTGCAGGCTGCCAAAAAATGCTCCGTGTAAGAGTCGGTCGCGGCTTCGGTTCCTTTCAGCGTGCCCAGCTTGACATAGGCGGCGTGCGTGTTCTGCCAATTCGTCGCAATGAATTCGCCAAGACGCGAGCCCTCGGGTTGGCCTTGAAGCGCCATCTCTAGGAACCGATCCATGATATGCACGCTGTTCTTGAGCGCAGTGGCATCGTCCAAGTTCGCAGGTTTCGTGGTGGGGAACTCATCCCAGAAAATGCGGATAGCGGCTGCCCTATTCGTCATCGTAAAAACGAGGCCCTTGGTCATCGCCCGGCAGTAGCCTGCAAGTTCCTTTGCGTTTGCATCGGCGAATGACTTCTTCGTCGCGAGCGTGGTCCCAACCATGCGATCCTCAAGCGGAATATTGACCACGCGCAGCGCGAGTCCTGTGTTCTCGGCTGCGCCGAGCATTGCATCCCACATCACTAGCGCATCGATCTTGCCAGTGTGCAAAGCCGCGATCGCCGAAGGCCCGGCGCCGGTTGCAATCGGGATGTACTGATCAGGCGTAATGCCGATTTCGCTCAGGTTCTGCTTTAAAGCCAATCCGCCGCCGGCCCCAAACGAGGGCGCGCCGACGGTCTTGCCCTTGAGGTCTTCGAGCTTCTGGATGGGTGAGTCCTTAAGAACAACGAGGAAGGTCCCCGCATTGCGCTTGAGGTTGAAGAAGGAGATCAGATCGCCACTTTGCTCTCGTACCGCCATGACCGCCTCGGCGGCGGTGGTGCCGACCTGGGCGTTGTTGGACTGCAACACTTGCGCTGAGATCATGCCGGTCTGAGAATTTTGGATGTCTACATTGAGCCCTTCCGCCGCGAAGTAGCCGAGGCGTTTGGGTACGGCGTAGAGAAACACCTCCTCGCCGATGCCCATGATCGGGTGCATCTGCACCAACGTCATCTTCTTGAGGGATTGCGCAGCAACGTCGGTGGCGTGTGTCCCAGATGCGCCGGTTGCTACTGTCAGCGCCAGTGTGACGTGGCAAAGTCGAGTGAGCATGTATGGCCTCCGCGCTTAAGGTCGGTCCCAGTCAGTTCGCGCCATAGCGTTCGCCCGCTGCGCCCAGAAGCAATAGCGGCGCTCGACTAAACCGACGGCGTAATTCGTCAGAAAACCAAGCACGGCCAGCAGCAAAATGACGGCAAACATCGGCGAGATCTCCATCGCCTGATTGTACTGCATCAAGAGCATGCCCAGACCGGCGCTGGCCCCGACGAATTCTCCGACTACCGCGCCAAGGATTGACAGAACTGAGGCAACGCCGAGACCGGCGAACAGGAACGGCAGGCAGCTTGGAATAATGATTTTCGTAAGCAGGTCCAGTTCGCTCGCGTTGCATGAGCGCGCCAGCTCGATCCGCTCGGGCTCGACTGCCTGATAGCCCGCCATCATGTTCACCAGCACCGGGAAGAACGTGATGATGGCAGTGATGAAGACCTTGCCCTCAAGGCCGAAGCCAAACCACACCACCATCAGCGGCGCAAGCGCGACCTTTGGAAGGGACTGGAAGCCGACGATGTAGGGATACCAACTCTTTCCGAGGATCGGCCAATGCGACAGGACGAGCCCGAGGCACGCGCCGAGCGCCGAGCCGATCGCGAAACCGAGCACCGCTTCCCAGACTGTAATGGCGGCGTGATACCAGTAGCCGGCCTTGTCCCACGGCGAGCGGCTTAGGCCGCCCACGGCGGCGCGCAAGACATCTTGCGGCGGGGGCACTATATAACCCGGCGTGTTCAGCACGTCGGTCGCAAGCCACCAGGCCACCAGCAAAGCCACAAGGATTGTAGGCGAAATCGTGAATTGCGGATAACGCCGCAGCACGCCCGGTCGCGGCTCCCGAGCCTGTGCGCCGGAATCCACGGATCTGCTGTCCACGGCTTGCACCATCATCAGAACATGCCTCCCTGAGCGTCCAGCAGCGAGCGCAGCTTCGCAGCGTAGCGGCCGAAGCGTTCGGTGTTAATGCTCGAAAGCGCGCGCGGCCGCGGCAGATCGATGGTGATGACGTCGGCTATGGTGCCGGGCCGCGCAGTCATCGCGATCACCCGGTCCGAGAGAAAGATCGCTTCCGCGATGGAGTGGGTAATGAAAATCACCGTCTTGCGGCTCTGACTCCAGATCCGCAGTAGTTCGAGGTTCATCTGCTCGCGCGTCATCGCATCGAGCGCGCCGAACGGTTCGTCCATCAGAAGAAGGCGCGGGTCCTGCACCAGCGCGCGAACGAGCGCCGCACGTTGCTGCATGCCGCCTGATAGCTCGAACGGGTAGCGTTGCGCGAAGTCGGTCAAGCCCACCATCGCCAGCAGGTCGGCCGCGCTCTGCCGATAGCTTGCTGTCGGCAACTTGCGGAATTCGATCGGAAGCAGCACGTTGTCGACTAGTGTGCGCCACGGCAGCAGCACCGGAGACTGGAACACCACCGCAGCCTCTGGCGTCGGCCCGCGCAGCGGCTTGCCGCCCAGCTCAACAGATCCCGTGGTGTAGGGCAGCAACCCGGCCAGCACCTTGAGCAGCGTCGACTTTCCGCATCCGCTCTGGCCGATGACCGAAACAAACTCGCCGAAGTCCAGGCTCTTGAGCGCCGTCACCTCGCCGGAAGCCGTGATGTACGTCTTCGACAGGCCGCGCGCCAGGATCAGCGCCGGCGCGCGGTTGGTGCTCGTATCGAGCGAATCGGCGGCGCGCATCGGCTTCATCGGATTTTGCGGCGTAGCCTTGCGACACGACAAATCCGCTTCGCATTATGCAAGGGGCATGCCAGCGATGCAATGCGCTGGATTGCCTCGCGCGAGCCGTGTTGCCCCATCGGATTGCACGGCCATGCTTTGCGGTGCGTTCGAAGAGGCGAAACACCTTGCTTTATCAGCGGATGGCTAACATGCGTGCAGTTCCGCGGGCCGTGATTTCGCTGCAGACCGGGAAGATGAGCGAGCGCTGTTCGCTCCCGATCCGTCGGCCGATTCCTAGCGAGACAAACCAAAAGACCATTGACACCGCGGTCCGCTACACCCACGAACACAGAATGACGTCGACGACGATACCGATAGAAAAGATGTTTCGTTCAGGCTCTATGGGTCCGCTAGTTCAGCGCGGGCGATACCAGTGTGAATGACGCGATCTGCGGCGCGGTCTTGAAATAGACCGTTTGCAACTCGGCCGAGTCTTTAAATCTGGTCTGCCGCAACCGGCGGAAGATGACGTTCGCCGTTAGTGAACACTGATCGAACGGATAGGGATCGAGCACAATCGTGTTTGCTTTCAACGGGGTGAGCGTCATCTTGACTCCCGCGTCGCCGGAATAAGCGACCGGCACCGGCTCGATCCGGTCCGGCTTGAGTACTTCTGTGCTGCAAATGTATAGAGACATCATGTCCCAGACCTGCAGCAGGTTATAGTTGATCGCCATTTCCTTGGCGTCGAGCTTACCCGCCGCGACTTTCTGCTTGGCCTCGCTTTTGGCGATGAACGCCTGGATCTCGGGCGGCAGCGCGCCGCGCTGAATCGCGGGCGGATGGGTGATGACGCCGTAGCGCCCTTGCCAAAGGCCCGACCTATGCTTGGTGATCATCAGTCCTGCATAGGGATCGATGGCGCTCAGCCAGTCGCCGGCCCATTCGAACGCTTCGAGTTGCATCCGATCGTTGGGTACTTCACGGTAGTTCGGCGTCTTCCCGGTTTCCGGGTTAAGCTGAGGGCTGGTTTCGTATCGGATCCAGCCACGGTCATGAAACATGGCGGCGCGCACCAACGACCCATAAGGCCGCGGCTTCTCGAACCTCCCATTGCCCCAATGCGCAGCAAACAGCCCCGAGAGTTGGGCGTGATCGTTCTGGGTGATCATGACGATCGAGCCATCAGATTCGTATCTGACAATCATGGTTGTCCCTCTCAGTCGCAAGCCGCGTACGAGACTAACGCGTGCGTGCCGATGCTGACTATTCTGCTCGATCCGAGGCCTGAGGGTGAGCCTTGGTTGGCTTGCTGCCTAGGAGTTCGGCAGCGCATGAACGTCGGCACCTCCGGCTCAGGCGCAGCATAGTCCCCAATGCCGCGTCCGCAAAATTTAACCGAGGCGAGCATCGCGATCATGCGGCAAGGGCTGCCTGCGTCTACGGACGTGCCAAAGACGCTGTGGTACTCTACGATGGCCTCATTGCCGAGCTTGCATCGGTGGTGGAAGCACCGACGGCAGTAAAAGCAACGGTGAGTTTCGAGCGGTCTTCACATGTTAGCGCGCGGAGACCGGACTGGCTGGCTAACCAATAATCGAGCCTCGCGGGCTTACTGAGCGGAAGATTTGCCTGCGCTGTAAGCGGACTGCGGCGAGGTCACTGTCAAATTCCCACATGTGCGATCACTCGCTATGGCAGTGAAAGCCTGCGGTTCCCGACGTCCCTGACTGTACAGAAAGCAGCGCCGATAGTGAATCCATTTTGCCGCCGGTCTAGGCCACATTTTCTGAAGCTGGGGCTGTCGTTGCACCGTCTGCGACAAAAAGACTGAATTTGGTCCGCCTGCGAAGGCGAAGCAACGCTTGAGAATCACTGCAATTCGTATGTGCCGTCACCGCGAATGATTTTCAGATAGCGTGCGGCTGAGCGCTCCAGCACGCCTTTACCGTCTGACCAGACGGTTCGGTCAATGAAGGCGCCGTGAATGCGGTCGAAATTGTAAGCTTTGAGCGAGTAGACCACGCCTTCGACGCGCGGCGCCGACAACGGGATCACGTTCGGAAAGCTCCACATGAAGCTCACTGACTTATTGTCTTGAACGACCTGCACTATGTCGCCGGAAAGCAGTGCACCTTTCCCTCCGGCGCCCGCCGCCCAGTGTAGCACGGTGCCGCCGGGATAATGACCGCCCGAACAGATAATGGTAAGACCCGGCAGTAGCTCCTTAGTCTGGCCCTTCCAGAGAGCAATGGAGGGGCTATGGCGCATGATCCACTTGCGGTCGGCTTCATGTAGATGGATCGGCACGCCGCCGAATGCTTCGCTCCATTCCACCATGGTCGTGTAATAGTGCGGGTGGGAGATCGCGATGGCTTTGATCCCGCCCATAGCGTTGATCATCTCGATCGTCGCGCGATCAACAAGCGCGATGCAGTCCCACAGGACGTTACCGTGCGGCGTGCGCAGAAACAGCGCGCGCTGGCCTATGCCGAAATGGGGGAACGTCAGAAGCGCAATCAAACCGGGTTCGAGTTCGCGAATGGCGTTCATGTTGCGCTTGGCAAGCACGTCGAGCGTGGTCCAACTTTGCCCGGCAGTCGTGACGTACTGCCGCTCGTCTTCGCAAATCGGACACGACGCCGGCGGCTTCTCCGTCGGTGCGTATTGCGTGCCGCAGGTGTTGCAGATGAAGGCGGGCATGGCCTTTCCCTGATCTCAAAGAGTGTTTGACTTCACTGGCGAAAATTCCACGGCAATCCTGAACCATCACCGGAGGGAACGGCTCAAGAACGATCAACACGATTAAGCATCAGTTTTTCCGATGTCGCAATGGAAATAGGGCATCGAGTATGCGTGCCAATTGCGCCATCGATAACATTCCTACCCCGCTTAAGACGAAGTTTGGTGAACATGATTTCGGTCCCCTACGGCCTTGATCTCAACGACAGCGTCATCTACGCGATCGAAAAACATTCCATGCCCGAAATGAAGCTGCGGATAGAACAGGCTATCCGAACATTTGAGCGCGAAATCACGGAGAGTTCGGACAACCGCGCGTCCTCACTATTCCGCTACACCCGCACCTCTCATCAAGCGTAGCTCAACGAATCAACTTCCTCACTGACATTGTCGAGGGGTTGCAGGCCCCAGCGACCCGCCAATCTGATGAAGAGCGCTTTTCACTGGCCGTTAATCATTGGAAGAGCGCCGGGGTGAGGCGATAGGAAGGCCGTACGTGGCATGTACAAACCGCGCGATCATGTTCCGGCGCTGGACGGGGTCCGCCGCGCGATCATGTTCCGGCGCTGGACGGGGTTCCGCTCTCAAAGAAAACATGAGCATTTTTGTGAACCATGGGGGACCGTTCCCGGCGGGCGAGGCGATAGGAAGGCCGTACAGCGCTGCCTTATTTCCAGGAGGGAGCGCGGGTAAGTGAAAGAGCGCACAAAGCAGAAGATGTGGGGGAGTGTGCTTGAACTTCATTTCGGGAAATCTCCCGAGGGCTCTGGAATGATCGAGGCTACGTGCAACACCTTTCCTGGCCCGGAGGCTCCATCCCAGCCCCCGCCCACCGACCAAAACGGAGTCCCGTTGCGCCGACCCTGGATGGGTTATTTTCCCAGCCGCTAAGCCGCGAACACGAAAGCCGCTTCGATGGCCGGTTTCCAACGGCTGTAGCGCGCCCCCGCTACCACCGTTGGCCAAAGGGTATGTTGTGGGAACAGATCGAGCGCGCTGGTCAGTTGCGCCGAGCGTCACCCGATTTGCCAGCACGCCGGACGCACACGTCCATGTCGCTTGTGCGGATCGCAAAATGCCAATCAGTGGGACAGTTGGCCGGAAAAGCCTTGGAACATCATAGAACCAGTTACTGTCCCACTTTCGCGTAACATGCTGAAAACGCTTGCTTGGTAAAGTCCCCTAGGGAGCGCCAATGATTTCAGCGAGTTAAGGCAATTTAGGCTCTTCCGGTTTACCGCATCTCCAACTTTTCTCCAATGGACGGTGCGGCTGGATCACCGGAAATCTGTGCAACCTTTCAAAGGGATATTTTGCAACGACATTTCTGAGTTTCGAGTCTTACGTGCCCAGCCAGCCAGTCCGGTCTTTGTATGCTCTGTCCGGGTTGCCAAATTAGGCGCCAGATTTCCGGGAGTTAGCGAGACCTTACGCAGTCTCTGAGGCGTAATTTTCTGAATTGTCGGCGGCAATCGGCCAATTTTGGGCGTCAGTCTCTGATCGGCAGTTTTCAATATCCAAGTTCTGATGCCAGAGACTTGGTTTGACATCGCAAGAGACCGGTTTGTCTGATCTTGATGTATCGGTATTCGGCCATTCATGGTCGGAGACAGCGCTCCTGTTCGGTCCAGGAATACGCCAGCGGTTGTGCGAGTCCTGTCACGGTGAGACCCGCCGGCGCGGTGCCGTCCAGGATCGCTGAGATTATTCGCGGCGAGTCCTAGAGTGGAGGTTCCACTCCGCCCTCTTTCTTGCATGCGATGCCCGCCTCTTCCAGATCAAGCTCGCGCTCGATGCGCCGGCGCGCCTCGTCGGTAATTTTGCCCTCTCGGAACAGCTGATAGATGAATTCACGCTCGGCGGCAATCAGGTCCGATCTAAGCTCCGCGACAGCGGAAGCAGTTTCGAACCCATCTGACGGACTTCTCGGCAGCCGTCCCACACGATCGTGGTGCCGGGCCCGCAGAATTGCCAGAACCTCGGGTGCAATTCGGCCCTCGGCTGCAAGTCGGTCGAGCCGGTTTTGCACCACGTTCAAGGCTTCGGCGCGCGCGGAAAGCTCGGCTGCGTGCTCGCGCTCACGCTCCTCGGCCGCGTGGCTCCCCAACCCAACGCAGCGCACAACGCCCGGCAACACCAATCCCTGGCCGACCAGCGTGACGACGATAACTCCGAAAGTCACGAAGAGAATGAGATCGCGGTAGGGAAATGGCACGCCGGCCAGAGTGGTCAACGGAATGGCCAGCGCCGCCGCCAGCGAGACAACGCCGCGTATGCCGACGAACGCAAGAAAGAAGACCTGCCGCCAGGGCGGAGCTGGGTCGCGGCGCGCAAGCTTGCGGCTCAGCCAGCGCGGCAAATAAGTTGCCGGAAAGACCCAGATAAACCGGGCAATGACGACGACCGCAACGGTCAGCAGCACGGCGAGCAACGGGCCGCGCAACGAGATCGGATCCAGCCGATCGAGCACCGTTCGAATCTGCAAGCCAGTCACGAGGAAGACCAGTCCCTCGAGCAAATAGACGAGCAGATCCCAAAAGAAGATTCCTTGCAGCCGCGTAGCGGCCGGAATGAGCAGCGGTCCGTTCCAACTCACGAACAACCCGGCGGCTATAGTCGCCAAAACGCCCGACCCGCCAAGATGCGCGGGCAGCAAAAATGCGGCATAGGGGGTGAGGAGCGATAGCGTGATCTCGACCCGGGGGGCGCGCGCCCAGCGGCGCAGACGCAGGCTGAGCCAGCCCAAGCCAATGCCGTAAGCAATCTCTCCGATCACGATGAGGGCAAATTCTCCCGCGGCCTCGGGGAGCGAGAACACGCCGCTGCCGACCGCGGCGACGGCAAAGCGGTAGAGGATCAGCGCGGTGGCGTCGTTGGCGAGGCCTTCCCCTTCGAGCACGACGACGAGCCGCCGTGGGACGCCCAGCCGGCGAACGATCGAGAGCGGCGCAACCACATCAGGCGGCGACACAATGGCGCCGAGCACGAACCCGACCGCAAGCGGCATGCCGAGCAGCCAATGCGCGACTGCGGCCACCGCACAGGTGGTGAAGACGACACAACCGACCGCCAGCAGCGCGATCGGCCGCAGATTGAAACGAAACTCGCGCCAGCTCATGGCGACGCCCGCGGAGTAGATCAGCGGCGGCAGGATCCCGAGCAGTACCAATTCCGGAGCGAGCTCTATGCGCGGCAGGCTAGGAATGAGCGCAAGCCCGATGCCGGCGATGACGAGAAGGATCGAGGGAGCGGTGTTGAACCGCCGTGCCACAACGGCCACGACGACAAGCACCGCGATCAGCAGCAGAAGCGTTTGGATCGTTACCGTCACGGGTCAACGCCCTTCAGGGCCACGCGGCGTGCTAATGTATCGGCCATGTTGAGGCTACGACTCGTTCGAGACCGGTGCGTCGGATCAGCGAGGTCGCCCCATCCTGCGCCCCCCCCGGATTCAGATGAACTGGACGCGCATCCCGCACATACCGAGCATGATCACCGTCGCTACGAGCCCGGCGAGGACCGCGCCGCCGACCATCAATCGGTCGGCCAGCGCCTTGCTGACGCCATGCGCTATCATGACCGCACGCGCGCCGGCCGCAAGATGCGCGAGGACGAAGAACGCGCCGAGCCAATAATGCGGCACGAGGCGGATGTTCCACGGATCCTTGACGAGTCCGGTGGGCGCGCCCGTCGCGAAGCCCCATCCGGTGTCGATGCCGAGATACGTCCGTGCGAAAATGAAGACCGAGTCCATGTGGCCCAGCACGTAGAAGGCGAGGTAGACGCCCGAGGCGATCTGGAAGGTGCGGAAGCGGTCAGTGGGCGCCGCCGTATGACGCCAGACGAAGAAGAGCCCGGTGCCAACCTGGAAGAGGAAGAGCGCCACCACCAGCGGCTGCAGGATGTCGTTGCGGTACACGTGGCGGAAAACTTTCATCACCGCGTTGTACGTCCCTTCGCCGGCGGGGAACGTCAGGTGGTTGGCGATGTGGAGCGTCAGGAAGATCATGACGAGGGCGAGTGCCGACACGCCGTGAGCGACGCGCAGCGGCGCCGGAATGGGACGGGGCGCGAGCACCGCCGGCACGCTGTTGTCGGAGCGCAACAGCAGCGCGAGCGCGATCGCCCAGCATGCGACCCAGAGCCAGGTGTCGGGCACCGGATCGTGCAGCATGGTGAGAACGACGCCGACGAAGACGAACAAGGTCGGCGCCGCGAGGGCAAGCAGGGCCGTGCGCTTTGCGCGCAATTGCGCCACAGTTGGCCGGCCGATCTCGGAGAAGGACATCGCAGCAAGCATAGCGATCAGCGGCATCGCGAAGGCCAGGGCAAGGGACGCCGCGGCGCTCAGCCACGATAGGATAGAAGCGCCCTCCGCGATGCGCGCGACGCTGGTGTGGAAACCCTCCAAGGCGAACGGATAGAGCAGCGCCGCGAGCGGCGGAGCCAGCATCGGGAGCCGGCCCAGTGCGCCGGTGTCGCGCCCGGTCATGTCACGAGCTGTGATCGACATGATTCCTCCGGAGCGCTTGGTTCGCGCACTCACTTGTCGATGGTGGTCAGCCCCGCGCCGTCATCGGCGATGTGGACTGCGAGCAAGCTTGCCGACTCGGTCGCGCTCGCGTTCTCGCTGACGAGATGCTCGCTGCCGGGCGGCTCGAAGAAGCTGTCCCCCGCCCGGTACACCTTGGCCGGACCGGTCGCGGAATTCTGTGAGCGGATCGCCCCTGACAGCACATAGGCCCACACGCTGCCAGCGTGGTGGTGTCGTGCCGACTTGGCGCCCGGCGCATAAGTGACGACGATCGCGGTGAGGCGCTTGCCTGGCAGGTTCGGCAGGTCGTGCGTTGCAACCGGCTTGACCGTCTCGCCGGCGTCGCCGCCCGCGGCGCTCGCCCCGGCTGCCGCCAGGACGGCAGCGGCAACGAGGACTTGCTTGAATGTCGTGATTGAGCGTGGCACGGCCATCCTTCCGGGCTCGCGTGTTTAGATCGACAAAACCGGCAGCAGCTTCAAAGCCCTGCTCAACCTTTGCGCCGCTGTACTCAAAAGTCAGGCATCGATATCGAGCACGATCTTTCCGCGGCGATGCGGGCGGCCGGCAAGCATCTCGTGGGCGATGCGCGCGTCCTCCAGCGGGAGCACAGTGCCGACGTGGGTAACCAGTTTTCCGCTGTCGAACAGTTCCGTGATCTTGTT
>Ga0310917_10000145_pt1 | contig 29836 bp, 36 predicted proteins | sample GREbulkMGLF178_FD_203531 | JGI IMG/M metagenome (GOLD analysis project Ga0310917, IMG submission 203531) | Lab enrichment of tropical soil microbial communities from Luquillo Experimental Forest, Puerto Rico - GRE.bulkMG.LF178 | ecosystem: Environmental > Terrestrial > Soil > Tropical forest >... | reverse complement strand
GCGCAGGGCGATTTTGCCGCTGAGGGCCCGGACCTTGATCCGTATGGCGCAATTGGCGGCCAGGGCGTGGATGTAACAATGACTACCGGTAAAGACGACGGACTGGCCAATTTTCATTTCACGGAACGCATCACACAATCGGGCGTAATCCGGCTCTGGGAGCGGAACGCTATCCTCTATAAGCAAGCTCATTTGCTCGCCTCCCGCAGTTCGGTGATTAGTTCACTCATTTACCGTTCCTCCCCGGATCGTAGACCAGCTTGTCCTTGTTTCGTTTCTTTTCCAGCACGCCTTCCAGGACTTTGAGCATCCACTCCCGCGCCCCGGAGACGCTCAGTCCCTTGGCCTGTCTGACGGCTGCTTCCAGCTCGGTGACATTGGCTCTGCAAGCCTTCAGGAACGCTTCGGTGCTTAAAGAGCCATCCTTGTCCACCAGCGCCTCAAACGCCTTGGAAACCGAGTTGATGACCCGGCGTTCGTCGCCGCTATCGAAGCGCCAGTCTTTAAAGAAGTCGGGCCGCGCCTTTACCCGTTCGTAGAGGCGGTTTGAAAGTTTGTCGATCACCGTCGAGGCCATCTCAAGTTTCGGCGCCAGATCGCGCAAGACCAGATCCGGCAGATCAGCGATCGGGGAACTGACCAGCTCCCCGAGGTTAACCAGCCGGTCCTGCCACGCCGGACACAAAACCTTGCCGGAGCAGTAAGTACACCAAGGGCCGGGATTGGGCTTCTGGCGGGTGGCGTCTTTAGCGCGGGCCACCACGTCCAAAGCCCAGGAGCGCGCCTCGTCTATTTCGACGCGGCCGAACAAAGCCGGCGGGCTTTTCTTTCCCGGTTTATGAATGGCCGCGGTGACCTCCTCCATACGGTGGTCTAACTCCTCGTCGATCAGCGGCACGTAGGCCCTGATCTGGGCATTGGTGGCCACGTAATGATCGATGGGGTGCCAGCCGCTTTTGTAATCGGAGAGGAAGACCCGCGCCTCCTGCAGTACCCAGTTGTCGGGCTGGCCGGAGTAGACCGGGATCAAACCCTGGCGCAACCATAGACGGCGCTCCAGATATTCCTTGATCGGGGCGGTGCTCTCACCCATCCACTTTTCTAACATCAGGCTGCGCTGCCGGGACAGTTCCTTAGCCAGATCGATAACATCGGAGTCTAACTTATCCACGTTACGGGCCTGCCCGCTGATCACCTGATGAACATCGCTGCCGCGATCACTATAGATAGTAGGAGGCTCCTCGCCACTAGCCTTGGAAAGCCGGTAGGCGAGGTCGCAGTTATCAAGGGCGTAGAAGGAGCTGGCCCGAGGATAAGCCTTAACGTCCAGTACTTGCTTCTTACTGTTAGGCATGAGGTTTCTCCAAGTTAGCTTGGTAGACAGTTAACACTTCCAGGTTAGCCGGCCAATTATTAACCGTGTCCTTAAGAAACTTATCTTTAACATGTTGTATAGACTGCACGTCGTTAGAGGCGCAGCCTATTTCTTTGAGCCACGAAATAAAGACCTTCTCCGGTATCCCGGCATTGTGCAGCAGGGTCACCACCTGCACCGCGAGGTCGTTGGGTTTGATCGGGTCTTGGTCGGTCCCGGCTTCCTGGCTGAACAGCACGTCCTCGGCCTCCACGTGAGCCATGTCCTCGGGCGCCGGCGCCGGGGCAGGCTTCTTCTGATGGGAACGCTTCCTGGGCGGCTCGGGAGGCGGAGCGGGCTGCTCCTCGGCTTTTGCTTCCGCCTCGGGGAGAGGCTCCGGGTCAGCCTGCCGCTGCGGGATCTGCGCCCTGACCGAGTTAAGCACCGTGGCTGGTTTGGCGTTCTGAAACCCGGAAGGAACTTCGTCGTTCAGCTCGCCAATGGAGCAGCCCCGGAGCACGTCCGGGAAGTTGTCCTTCAAACAAAAACCTCGCGCACGATACAGCAGCATCCTGTCCGGGGTGCTCGTCCAAGCTCCTTCCTTGCCCCAGAGTCTGGCGGTCTTGGCGTTTTTTACCGAGTACGAAACGGTGATCGGCGTTTTGGTGTTACGCCTCATGGTGGTCACCGTGCAGGTGTAATCGTCGTTGTACGGGGTCCCACTGTACTCCTGCTTGTAGTCTTCCAAGAGACCGCTCTGGCGCACCAGCGCAAGCGGCATATCCCCAAATATGGTGGCCCGCTTGTTCACGATATAAGTGCTGGACAGAGCCGCCATCGGCGACATTCCTACTTCGAGGCCGTTCTGGATGATGAGGAAGATGTCCGTTTTGCTGAATCCCGGAGGACACAACTGGCTCATGGAGACGGCTTCCGCGAAGCGAAACAGCTCCTCCATGGAACTTAATTCGATGCCGCGATGCCCGACCGGCACCACGGACAATTGATCTCGTAAGGTTGGCTTTTCCATTGATTTAATTATTCTGAGGTTTACTGGGGGTTTTCACTTTCATACGCTTCTGGTTCAGCTCCATCACCGCCTCCACCAAGGCGTCTAAAACGTCCTCGCCTTCCACGACCTCAATTGATTTGACGAACCCGGACTCGATAGAGTTCATGGTGGCCATCGCCCCGACCACGAACCCGGTGCCGAAAAGCTGGCGACGCTCATAGGTGGGGTCGTTGATCACGATGTCGAACTGTTCGACGGCTTCCGGGCATTGAAGGGTTTTGTTCAGGATCTCCTTGGCGGCCTTGATCCGTGCCTCTTGCAGTAGTTTGCCGATCGTTTGTTTCATTGTTTAGATGTCCTTTCCGGGGCGAAAGCCCGGGCCTTGGAAAGCCAGCGTTTATGCTCCCTGTTACGTCGGGCCGTGGTGTAAACGGCGTGCAGACTCCAGCCGAAAATGATCAGCAACAACCCGATCCCGACAGCGGCTACGTCAAGAAGCGGTTCCATGCGTCCTCCTTCTGGCTTTGATCGGGAGAGGCTCTGGTTTAGGGCCGGTTTGGTGTGACATGATCCACTTAAGTAGTGCCTCGCGTTGCACCAACAAATGATGTTGACGGAGATTAACTCCTTGCAAGTCGCCCCTTTTTATGGCCCGTCTAATAGGTGCCGGTGATTTAAACCTGCAAATCTTCTGACATTCCTCTACGGTAAGGAAATCCGGCATGGGTAAAGGTTCTGTTTCCATTGATGTGATTGCATACTCCATGCAAAATAATTTTCGCTCTTTTGGTAAACTTTGCAAGACTAAAATTTACTGAGGTTTATTTAGACCAAACCCCTGTACAATAGACAGGCTGACCCCTGATAGAAATTGCTTGATTTATACTGAAACCGACTTAAAAGAGGAACCAGAGAGGCGGATCTGCATCACGCCGAGAAAAAATCGTTGGAGTACATTATTTGCCTCCCGGAAGCTTTAAAAAAGCCTTCGGGTGGCGAGCAGGGCCAAGAAATCTTCAGCGAGGCCATGCAGACTGCTCGTCACCTGAAGGTTTTTTATTGCCTCCATGTCAAATGGATATCTTCAGGCGGTCGTTAAATCGCCTCACGCCATGCACGGCGTGGATTTCGAAGTTTTGGTCGCGTTGGCCGATTACGCCAACGAAAAGGGAGAATCCTGCCCAACCGTCAACACTTTGAGCATCGTTTGCGCTATCTCGCAGCGAACCGTGCGCCGTTGCCTGCATAACCTGAAAAAGGCCGGTAAAATTATCCCGTGCGGCAAATCGCATAACCTCCCCACGCGATTTAAGATCAACCTCGCCCCGGTTACCGATGGGTATGACAAATCTGACAGGGGGGGTGTGACAAATCTGACATACCCCCTGACAAATTCCCCAGGGGGGGTGACAAATCTGACAGGGGGTATGTCAGATTTGTCCACTCTTCTCCCCGATAAGAAAGAGAAAGGGGTCTCTCCCTCATACTCCCTCTCTACTAAAGAGAAAGAATTACCCCTCTTCTTTAAGAATAAGAGTACGGACCTCGATTTCATCTCGGCCCTTAAATCCAATTACAAATGGTTGGATATCGATAAGGAGGTGGCCAAGATGAAAGGCTGGTTACTGGTTCATCCAGAGAGGAAGCTGACGCGCCAGTTTGCGATCAATTGGCTCAACAAACTTGATCGACCGTTAAACTACAATCCTGCCTCCAACAACAATGACTGGAGACGCATGAAGCTTTAAGGCCATGGAAAGTCCATTCGACAAACCGTTCCCCTATTACGTTGCCAGCGAAAAAGCGTTGCTTTCCTGCATCATGCATAGACCCTCGATTCTCCTCGACCAGAATTTCAGCGAGGATATGTTCGGTTTTCCTCATAACTTCATCTTTCGTCACCTTGCCGAACTGGCCACCGAACACGAAAGCCTGAACTGGGACATGGTTCTGGAAACGTTTTCCCTTGCTCGTCTGTCCGAGATCGGCGGGAAGCAGACCTTGAACGAGGTTCTTTTTCATTGCCCGACTTGGGAGGGTTGGGAATTTTCGTATAAGCTGGTCCTCGAAGCATACCAACGGCGAAGACACATGGAGTTCGCTATGACCCAGTATGCCAGATGCATGAACCTGGACCAGCCATTCGACCCGGACGCGCTGGTCAAGTTTGATCCGGGGTTACAGCCCAAAGCACCGGAGTCCGATACCTATTCCGACGCCAAGGCTGCCATTGAACAGATGTTCGACAAAACCAACTTCGAAACCCGGATTCACCTGACCGGTATCAAACGATTAGACCAGGTGCTTGGTTACGTCCGAGCCGGCAACGTGATTGTCATCGGCGCTCAGACCTCACAGGGCAAAAGCGCCATGGCGCACAACATCGCCGCCAACGCCTGCTGGGGAGATGCGCTGAAGAAAGTTGCTGTTTTCTCCATGGAGATGACCAAAGACGAGGTCTGGGAGCGAATCTTTGCCTCCAAGTGCAACATCACCATGAGCGACATCCGAGACCGGGATTTAGACGGAAATGACAGACAGAAGATGGAGGAGTTTGTCACCAATAAACTCAAACCCGGAGAACACCGGCTCACCGTGGTGGACGAGACCATCAACGATGTGGCTGAGATCGTCAGCCGGTGCCGCCGGATCAAGAAGCGTTTCGGATTAGACCTCGTCATCGTCGATTACATCCAGCTTATTTCACCGGCTGGAGCGGCACGGAATGTAAACCGGCAGATCGAGGTGGCCTCCATCAGCCGCACGCTCAAGGTAATGGCCCGCGAACTCAAAGTTGTGGTGGTCAGCCTTTCCCAGCTTAACGAGTCCGATCACCTTCGGGAATCCAGAGCCATTGGCCACGATGCCGACGTGGTGCTGCATATTGTAGAGAAGAAGGAAACGGACGGCTCGCTTCGTCACATCCAGATTGTCAAGGCCCGTAACGGAGCAACCGGAGAGGTAGATGTGGATTTCTTCCCTCCTTACGCAAGTTTCAGTGACCGGCCGGAATAAAATTGTTGACATGAATTACGGTTTCTGATGACAACCTGTTTGCGCGAGTAAAAGACAAGAAGCAACATACTGGGGCGATCAGCCGTGAGCGGTCGAATAGCTTGTGGATTTCCGAGGTTATCCTCCTTTGGTAATTAGCCGCGTCATCCCCGGAGATAGGCGAGTGAAAGTTCGCGAAACGGCTGATTGTTTCGGTAAAAAAGGAGGAACATGAGTTACGGACTTTCAAGTGGCAGACGCTGGGGAGCACAACAGGCAGCAGGAGAAGCCTCGCGAAAATATGTGCCAGGACACCCGCTCAAGGCTTTCGTCGGCGCTCACACCAAAACGGACAGGGAACCGATGAGCACGCCCGAGTACAAGGGCCACATTCGGAGGAAGAAATGAAACTCACTCCCAAAGCGCCACAAGGCCCGTCTAACGAGGAACTCAACCGGATTCCATCCGACCCATATCTTCCGCCCTACGGAGGGAGCGGAGCACTTTTTGCTGATCTGGTCAGCGGCCCTTACATGGACCCCGGCCGCGCCACCAGCGTTATCACCGTCATCGGAGACAGAACCAAAATCGGGTCGCAGAGAATTCGCAACTTCCCATGAGCAACGCGCATAAAACTCACTCCACTGAACAGCACGCCGAGACCAAGGATTCCGTGGTTCCGGCGGTCATCCCTTTTCCTGCCACGGCTTACGTCTACAACGGGATGCACTATACGCCGATATCCGCTTTTGCCGGCATCGGCACCACGCCCAAGGTCACCTTCTTTGATCAGGTAAGTCAGAAGGAGATGGCGGCAGCGATCACCACTAACGACGGAACCACGCTGACCGTTACCACCACCACTGGAAGCACGGCCTACTCCTTCCCCATGAAGGGTGAGGGCAGCGCCATGGTCCCGGTTGCACTGCTGGGTTGATGTGGCTTCAACCCTTCAATTCCTGACACCCGTCCTGTACCAGGCGGCTACCAATCCCGTCGCCTTCGTCTACCACGTAGACTGGCCGGGAAACGATCTGCTCAACCCGGTCTTTCACGCCTACAAGGTAAACGTGGCCAACAACGTGGTCACGGAACTCGGAACTTTTCACACCGTGGGAGCCGCCCAAAGCGCCTGTCAGACCGATTACACAGGTCCGGCCACCTTATTCAAACCGCCCAAAACCGTCTACGCATAATGCAAGACCAGACCCCAATCGTTAGCGCATCCGGTCTGTGGTGCGGATACTTCGCTGCACAAGTTCACCCCGGAGACGGTGATTACCGTCCACTCGATGTTACCAACACCCAAACTTACGGTAACCCGACCCTGTTCACCTCTGTCGAAAAAGGAGTTGCTCTTACTCATCGTTCTTTTGTGGCTGTCGATTGCCATGCCACCTGTGACCATGATGTCGCCGTCGAAAGAACTTTGGCGGTCGAGATCGACAAAGGTGATTCCGGCGGTGTTACGGAGAGAGGACAAAGCAAGTTCGTTTTCGGAGATGGAAACGCCTACTATCAGGGAATCCTTGAAGCCGGACATATTGTTCGTTCCTCCGTTTCAGCCCCCGGTGACGAAATCTCCGTCCAAGAAGGGTACGTCTCCGTCATCGCCAACCCCGTCTAAAAATGCCGGCAAAAAGCGCATCGCAAAGGCGTCTGATGGGCGCGGCCCTTAACGCCAAACGCGGAGGTAAAACCTTCCCCGAAGCCCGCAAAGTGGCTGGCCAGATGAGCGAAAAACAACTGGAAGATTTCGCTCGCAAACCGAAACGGAAAAAGTAGTAAAATGCTGCCTACCACCGTCAGAGATGAGGCTCCGCTGGACGGCGGATTGTACGGCCGCCAGAATGGCGCCTGGTCCGCAAGCGCGATCCAGGCCGACGCCCCGGCTGACGGCGAATTTTATTACCGGAGCAACAATAATTGGGTTGTTTCAGCGGTCGGACCTCGCGCCGAGCCGATCCTGATCACACTAGGTGAGACAGTGTTTACTGCCCTGAACACCTGGTACGACGTTCTCCCGGCTTACACCTTTGCTTTGCCGCGCACCGGCAACAGCCTGATCCAGGTCCAGACCCAAATCCATTTCATCTGGCCCGGATCAGCAAATAACACGGGCACTTACCTGGACTGGACGCTGGACGGCGGTACTCATTACCAGCGCACCATGCAGTACACCTTGAGCCGCACCGACGACGCATCCGTCAATGACATGCTCGGCACCATGTTTATCAAGGTCAGTGGCAACAGCCCGTCTATTAATCTGAAAGCCAGGCAGTATCAGGGCGCGTCGGGAATAACCATTGTCGGCACCCAGACTACAGCGTGGCCTGCCTTACAATCTTACCTCCTGCTTATCGACGGCGGATCAACCGCGTAGAATTTATGGGCGTACCGGCTAAACGAAACAACACTCACGGCGATAACGCCAACCGCGCGGCGATGAAAGCAAACTCGCTGCTCTACTCGATGAAGTCCAACCCGGCGCCTCCGGTCGGTTCTGGTCTAACCACCCTCAAGCCACTTCAGGGAGATACCCTCCAGCTCACCATGAAGAAAATACAAGCAATCCTTTACGCGACAGGAGGTCCGTAAATGGCCAAGCTCACAGCGGCGGCACGCAAGAAGATCCCAAAATCCAGCTACGCCATCCCGTCTAAAAAGCCGGAAAGCGGCAGCTACCCCATCCCCGACGCCAGTCACGCCAGAAACGCGCTGGCCCGAGTCAGCCAGCATGGAAGCCCGTCTGAGAAAGCTAAAGTGCGGGCTGCGGTTCATCGAAAGTACCCAGGCATAGGGAAAAACAAATGACGATGTGAAATGGGCCGCGCTGGTTTGGCTAATTTTTATGGTTACTCTCGTAGCCAAACAACCACGGCACCCGGTTCACCCGCCTCATCCTGTTCATCCCGGCGAGCCGATCGGCCCCGATGACAATGTCCAGAATGAAGGCGACTTTAATTCGAATGGCCCGATCGATATCCAGGGCGAACTCGACAATTCCGGGACGATAACCTCCAGCGGCCCGATAACGATTCAGAGTGGCGGCACGCTGGTAACCGGAGGAACTATCACCGCGCCGGTCCTTACCAATGGCGGCGATCTGGTATCGAACGGGGTCACCATCAATGGCGCGCTGCATGATCTGCCTCAGAGCACCACCACGATTGCCACATCCCCCGGAACCATTCACGTTAACGGCCCCGCGATGCTGGGCGGAACCCTGGTTTTAGACACTGTGCCGGTTAAAGGAGCTGTGGTTACGCCGTTGGTCGCCACCGGAGGGATCAGCGGGCAGTTTGCTCAGATCGCTCCATCCGTTACCGGCACCAACCTGATCCAGGCTAACCTGTACGGAGTAGACGGTCTAAAAGTAGTTTTTTTGGGGCCGGACCACGGCCAGGTCGTGACGTTGGCAAGTAATTTGCCGGTCGAAAGCCAGGCTTTCCTGGTCTCCGCGTTAGCACCCAATGCCGGCGCGGCGGCGATACCGACTATTATCGGCTTTAGCCAGGGGCAACTGATCGCTGCGATCCTGACCAGTTCACTTGACGCAGGCCAGCTTGGCGCATGGGCCAATGCGTTTGGCAATTTCGTAAATGTCGATGAGGGCGAACCGCAGGGAGCGAGCTACACCAGTGTTGGAATAGGCGCGGCAGTAACCAAGGCGATAGGCAAACATTGGTTAGCTGGAGCCGGAACCGGATGGATACGTACTTTTAACTCGAACCTGAGCGAGAACACCGGATGGGGTGCTATCTATGGTGGTTACGTCACGGATGGGTTTTACTGCTATGCCGGAACAATTGGGGCAGGCAGTACGTTTAGTTCCCAGCGAGATGCACTTCTTGGCGTAGCGAGATCCAATTCCTCGGCGTTTCTGTGGAGTTCCTTTGCTCAAACCGGCTACAATTTCAAAGTTGGCGCAGTGTCTTTTGGACCCAGTGCATCATGCCAGTGCGGAGTGTCGAGCGTGAGGGGATATAGCGAGAAAGGGAGTGCTGCGCCCTTGAGAGTGCGAAGCAATACCCAGGATTCGATCGTCTCCGAGCTTGGTCTAAAGAGTTCGGTAACCGTTGGCCGTTGGTCCTTTGAAGCATTCCCGCGCTGGAAACATGAGTACGCCAAAAGCGCAATCCCGAGTGAGGTGGAAATTATCGGGCTTCCAACCAGTTCAACGACCGTCTTTGGACCTCCTCTGGGGCATGATTCGTTATCTCTGAGTTCAACATTGAGCTTTAGCCTGTCGGATCGCACAATGATTTCTGTGAGCTACCAGGGAGAACTGTTGCGCAAGAACTATAACGCTAACGCGGTGGTAGCGACCGTGTCGCTAGCGTTTTGAAATATGAGACCAGAACCTAGAAGCAGTTGGAAGCCCAATCAGGTGTTTGTGCCGGACTTGAGCCATTACGAATGGCCGTGTGATTTTAACGCCTTGGCCGAATCAGGTTGCCTTGGGGTAATATACAAAGCCACGCAGGGAACGGGCTATCACGATGACACCTACGAACAGGCTCGCAGTGCAGCTTACGCCGCAGGTCTGTTATGGGGTGCTTACCATTTTGCGGATGGGAGCAACGTTGGAAAACAGGTTAACAACTATCTGTCGTTTGCGATGCCGACCGCTGACGATCTGATCTGCCTGGATTTTGAGGATAACGGGAGCAACTCAATGAGCTTGTCCGATGCCGAGAACTGGATTCAAAAAGTAGAGGACAACCTGGGGCGCACCGGCCAGTGCGTTCTGTACAGCGGCAACCGGATCAAGGAAACGCTGGGTGATCGGATCAGCGAGTTCTGGGGCAGCAGGAGATTGTGGATCGCCCAGTACGGAACCAGTGTGCAGATCCCGGCTTCATGGGATACTTATTGGCTGTGGCAATATACTGACGGTTCAATCGGTCCAGAACCGCACCAGTGTGCCGGAACCGGCCCCTGTGATATGAACGCTTACCAGGGCGACGAAACGCAGTTGGTTACCGAGTGGAGCGGGGCGGGAATGCCGACGCCGTCTCCTGTGCCGGAAGAACTGGTGGTAAATATTCTGATCAGTGCGCCGGAAGGAGTCACTGTCAACGTTACTAAGCAATAATCATGAGACAGGTAATCATGTCATTCGGCCCGTACCAGACTTTCGTCGAACACGGGAAACCAGGTCCATATACCGGGGAGGAGCTGGGCGTGATGTGGCTGAAGCACACGGCACACTTGTGCGGCAGCAAACTCAAAAATTATGATCTGATCCTGCTCCTCCCGAAAGGAACCAAGGTTCCCGAGGAAGCTGAAGCGTGGCGAACCGTCACCAGGTTCGACGAAAATTCCAAGATTGAAGCTTGGCCCATGGGACCAAACGCGGTCTTTCAGCAGGTACAGTGGTTTTACTATCACAATAAGCTGACAGGCCCCTTCTTCTGGTGTGAGCCGGACTGCGTCCCGGTCGTTCCCGACTGGCTGGACCTGATCCGCAAAGAATACGAGGAAGCCAACAAGCCTTTCATGGGTGCTCTGGTCGAGGCCATCAGCAAAAACGGTACGCGGGTTCCACGCCACATTACTGGCAACGCAGTCTATCCCGACAAAGCCTATAAACTGGCGCCCAAGCTCATGGAAGCCAGAAACACTCCGTGGGATGTATGGGCAGCAGAAGCGATCCTCAAACAGTGTCATTTTACCAACCTCATACAGCATGAGTACCGGCACGAGGAAATCAAAAGCCGCCGGGAACTCTCCCAGATACTTAGACCGGATACCGCGCTGTTTCACACCGACAAATTCGGCGCCATATACAGATTTCTCGGGGGCGGCCAGGTAGCCGGTCCCGAACCCCACCAACGAGATGAAATCTCGAGTACGGCAATAACAAGAGAACAAATAGGCAAACCGTTGGTGGAGGTTTTAACCGAACCGCCGCCACCTCCCGATCTGGATACCATGCTGGATATGATCAGGATGCGTTCTGAATTAGACAAAAACGACCGTCGCAAAATTGCTTACTTCATGCTGGAGCACAACTTAGTGAACAGCGGCCATTTCGGAACCCACCTCAAGCGCAAGAAGCATTTGGAAAATGCAGAGCAGCCAGCAGATATCCCCGCATGAACCTTGGCCGTTCCCGTTCTACGCTTTTCCGCAGCAATTGACGGAGATCCAGAAATTGCTGTACTGCGGTCTGCATGATCCCGATCCCAAACTGAAGGAATTCTATCGCGGCCGGTTCTATTACCGCAAAGCCGCCATCCGTCTATTATGGAGCGAGGCTGACGTACTCTGGCACGACTGGATCGACCGGATGGTCAGGAGCTGGTGCGACTACAACTGGATCACGTGGACCGGACCTGCCGCCAGCGGCAAGTCGATGGCGGCAAGCCTGCTCGCTCTGGAATACTGGATGGAAGACCCGACGCATACCAGCGTCATCATGGCCTCAACCACCAAACAGGCTTTGGCTCGCCGAATCTGGTACTACGTTCAGGATCTCCATTCGAAAATCCCGCCCGAGGCAGGGAACAAGGGAGACCCCGTCTATTCTGAATATCTGATACGCTGGCGTATCGGAGACAAGAAAAACGGCATATTTGGCCTGGCCGTGGAAGACGGACCAGTAGAGGAGGCCATTCATAACCTCATCGGGTTTCATAATAGACGGGTGGCGCTGATCGTAGACGAGGCGCCAGGAGTGCGAGAAGCAATATTTGGTGCCTGCGACAACCTTTCGAAGAACCCGGAGTTCAAGGCGTTGATGATGGGCAACGCTGAATCACGCGAAGATCCGCATGGCCGGTTCTCGGAACCTCTGGGGGGATGGCAGGAAATAGACCCGGAAATAGACCGCGAATGGGAAACACAAGGCGCGATGGCCCGAGGCAACGGCGTCTGCGTTTTCTTCGATGGTCGCAAATCTCCGGCTATCACCGAGCCGGACGGGAAGGAGAAGTTCCCTTTCCTGATCAACCAGGACCAGATCCAGAGCGCGTTGGATTATTACAAAACGGACGAAGACCCGCGATTCTGGTCGCAATCGATAGGTTTCTGGCCGCCCATCTCGTTGAAACGCACGGTGTTAGACGAACGCATCGTCATCAACAACCGCTGCCGGGAAGCCGCCACGTGGTACACCAAGTTCAAGACCTACGCCGCTTTTGATCCTTCCTACGAGGGCGGCGACCGTAAAGTATTTCAGGGTTTCAGGATGGGCCGTCTAGGACCGGACGAAAATGAACGCTGGCAGATTGAATTCATGAAGCCGGTGGAATTAAAAATATCGATCCGGGACGACCATGAAATACACTATCAAATTGTTCAGCAGTGCATCGACCTCTGCGAGATGCTGGAAATTCCACCTGAAAACTTCGCTCTCGGCTCTTCCGGGGAGGGAGGTGGTCTACTGGCAATCTTCCGACGTGAATGGGGGGCCGTGGTCGGGATCGAGGAAGCAGGCATGGTCAGCACTCGCCCGATATCCCACTCCAATCCAAAATCATGCCACGACGAGTATGACCGTGTGGTCACCGAGCTGTGGTTTGCCGTGCGTGAGTTTGCCATTCACGGTTGTCTCCGGGGATTCCCCGACGACGCCTTGCGAGAGTTTTACGTTAGACGGTGGGACATCCAGAACCACAAAGTAAGGCTGGAAACCAAGAAGGAAATGAAAAGCCATTTCCGGCGCAGCCCGGACTATGGCGATGCCGTGAGTTTTTGTGTCGAGCTGGCCAGACGCATGGGCGCCGTAGCCGGTAACCCTGCGCTGATCAAGGTCAAGAAATGGGGCAAGAAAGATCAGGAAGAGTACGACTTGGTGGTGGCCGGCGAGGACAGCTTCGCAACCCAAGGATCAATGGACTATGACTACTAGGGCGCAGCACGAAAAGGAACGCAAGAAAGACGAATTCCCGAACAGCGGTTTGCTTTCCAGGAACGATAAGAAAGACCCAAATAACCCGGAACATAAAAGATACGCCGATTACAAAGGCAAATGCGATATCGGAGGGGTTCCCTATTGGATAAACGGGTACATCAAGGAAAGCGTCCACGGAAAGTTTCTGTCGCTGCAGTTCAGACACCGTGACCCAAGACCAGATGCAGAAACTCATTGAACAGAACACGGTTCCCCCGGACGGCTTCAGATATACTCAGGCAGAGACCCGCACCACGATCCGCGCCCCGGACTACCACAATCTCTTTGAGAACGTCAAGGAACACCGGAAAGCCAACAACCTGCCGTTAGGCACCTTCTGGGAAGCCGAGGTCGAAGACCAGCTTTGCCAGCAGCTTCCGGCCGGATTCTGCAAGCAGTCCGTTCCCGGTCAGGTGCGGAACGTTTTTTCCCGCATTGGCTGGGACGAAGTTGTGCAGGGAACCCAGACTATCGTGGACTGGGCCACTAAAGGGTTCGCTCCGGTAGACCAGAATCTGGCCAATACCAGGGCCGACATCTGCAGCCGGTGTTATTTCAACGTGCAGATCGGCAGCTTGTGCGGAGCCTGTGGCCACCTGCAGAACCTGGCGTCTAAATTTACCGGAGGCCGCAAAACAACTTCCGATCCGTTTTTGAGAGCCTGCTCGGTCTGCAAATGCAGCCTGCAGGTAAAGGTCTGGACGCCGATCGAGTCCATTAACCGTGGAACCAAAACAACCAGCCCGTACCCGGAATTCTGCTGGATTAGACGCGAGCTGGCTACCTTAAGGAGTCATAAAAAATGATCCTCTTGATTCAGTGGCTGGTGTTGGTGGTGATTGTATGCCTATTATACTGGGTCTGCTCGCAGTTTGCCCCGCCGCCCATCATGAAAGTCGTTATGGTGGTGTGCGTGGTAGTGATCGTCATCAGTCTGATCTGGTTGTTTCTTCCGATGCTCCACATAGGAGCATTACCGCCGTCGAGGTAAGTCTATGAGTTGGGAAAGCATTTTACTGGACAGTCTGGAAACCCGTGACCCGTTGACCGGGAAAACCCACATGCACATTCCCGAGACGCGGGTCAAAGACTGCTTCTCGGCCAGGCAAATCTGCCTGAAGATGCTGGACAACGACCGGCTGAGAGCGCGTGAACGCGCCAAAGTTCAGGGCATGATAGACGGAAATCAGCCATATGATCCGGTAAAACTGCGTTCTTTAGGACAAGGTTGGAGAACCAATTTAAATTTTATGGAGGCGCACTCCAACATCCAGAGCGTCAAGACTCCGTATTTTGCTCTGATTGGCAGCGTTCCGCACTTCGCAGATATCCGCACCGCCGATACAGGCCCCAACCGTGAACTCTGGTCTAGCACCATCACCGAGGAGTTCACCAGGATGATCAAACGCTGGCCCAATTTCAGCTTCGAGATGCAGAAAGCGCAGAACGAGCTGGTTAAGTTCGGCATCGGACCCGTTCTGCTAGCTGATGCCTGCGATTGGCGGTTCAAGGCGCTCCGGCACCGAGACCTCCTTGTCCCGGAGCATGGGGCGGCGATTCCATCCGAATGGCCTTACTGGGCTATTCGCACCGAGATGCAGGCCATGGATCTCTGGTTCCGGGTGATGCCCGAGAACGCCGAGTATTCCGAGTCCGTGGGTTGGAACATAGACCAAACCAGAGACGCGGTGATGCTGGCAAGCAAGGATATTTTTGGTGGCCGGATCACTTGGGACGGGCGCAACTGGGAACAATGGCAAACTGCGTTCAAGAACAACGACATCTACATGACCTTGGTGGCCAGCGAATCCCTGATGGTCTACCACCTTTTTATCAAGGAATACTCAGGGAAGCTGTCCCATTACATCCTGGCTGAAAATGCACTCCTGCCAGACTTTCTCTTCAGGCGGGTCGATCGTTATCACAATACCGGGGATGTACTGTCGATATTCCGATCCGACGTTGGAAATGGGGATTACCATTCCATTCGGGGTCTTGGCCGACTGCAGTACCAGCATCTCGAATGCACCAACCGCCTCAAATGTCATCTTTTTGACATGGGGATCGCCGGGACAGCGATAAACCTGCAAGCCCAGACCTCAAAAGCCCGAGATGAACTGATGCTGATGCAGTATGGGCCGGTCAACATCCTGCCGCCCGACGTGCAACTGGTTCAGAACCGCGTGGTCGGATTCCTGTCCGACGCCATCACATTAGACCGGGAACTCAGCTCGCACCTAAGCGCCAACCTCGGCACCTTCCGAAAAGGCGTGGGTTACGGGGCGCAGCAATCGCGGCCGACCGCCACCCAAGTCCAGCAGGATATCATTACTACGACGCAAATATCAGAAGGGCAGATGATCCTGCACTTTCTGGATTTAGACCATCTCTACGAGCAGATGTATCGCCGCGCGTCCGATCCCAACACGTGGGACAAGGAAGCCAAACGGTTTCAGAAATGCTGCCTGAATCGCGGCGTCCCGATGATCGCGATGCGTAATTACGACTTTGTCCGGGCCACCAGAACCGCCGGTTACGGAAGCCCGCAGATGCGACAGATGCGCTCGCAGCAGATGCTCCCGTACCTGGGGATGCTGCCGGAGACCGGCAAGTACAACTGGATCAGGGACGAGGTGATTTCCATTGCCGGACCCGAGAATTTAGACCGCTACTTCCCGCAGCAGGCGTTCCCGACTCACGATCAGTGGGAGGCCAACGTAGAAAACGGCCTGATGCACGCCGGACAACACGTCATGATTGCCGATGGACAGCAGCACGCGGTTCACGTCGATGTCCACCTGACTTCCATCGAGCAGATGATTCAGGCGGCTAACGCGCTGTACCAGCAAGCGCCGGCCACTTCCGGGATCGCCGCGATGATGAAGCTGCAGCAATACGTGCAGACCGAGGTTCCGCATATTCAGGCGCACATGAACCTCTTGGCCAACGACAAGATTCACGCTCCTCAGTATGACGCTCTCCGCACCCGTCTGGGATCGCTCCAAAATGTATTTAGACAAGTTGATGCAATCGTTGAGCAGGGACAGGAGCACATGGCGGCGATGCAACAGGCCCAGCAAACCGCACAGACTGAGGATCAAATCAAGATGCAGCAGGCTCAGAGCGAAATGCAGATCGATCGGGCCATGGCAGCCTCTAAGATACAGAATCAGAATCTCAAGACGCTTTCCCAGATTCAGACTTCGCAGGCCAAAGCTGCCGCGCATTTCCAAAATCCGCGTCAGGCCATGCAGCAGAGTGTGGCTGCTCAAAATGCCGCTTTAAGCCCCGTCCAGCCGCCGCCAACGATTCCTGGTGCCGGATCAGCCAATGGCTCCTCACCGATGGCCGGCGCCGAGGAAATGCCATTCGATTAGACCATGTTCGCCTACGAGGACTTCAGGAAGGAGGCCGGTCTTCGGATCGAGCTGCGGGCGTTTCTGTCTTCCGGGGCCGGTCAGCTCATGATGAATGTGATGCGCCACCGATACCGCGCCTACGATGTACCCGCACAATCCGATGCGCTGGCCAGCGCCAGAATCCTTTCCCAGTTCCACGGCGCAAACGTGTGCCTCGACGAGATCGAGGCGTTGTCGCTTCCGCCAGAGGAAACCGGAATGCCGGAGACCAACTACCGCGTTTCCGAAACCGATCATGAACGGATGCCCAGCGAACAGGAAATGTCGCTGGGCCGTAAGATACCCCCCATCCCACTTGAATAGGAGAAAAGCATTATGCCAGAGGGATTAGACGATCTTGGCGTCTACTCAGGAAGAGGTCCGTCATCACAGACTGCCGAGATGACCATCTCCACAGGCCCGTCGCAACAACCGGCGCCTGTCCAGAATGACCAGACATCTTCCAGCGGCCCGCAAGAGGGCGTCCGTCCGTCCGATCCTGGGCCGGATCTTATCGGCGAACTCGGCAAAGCCTTTAACCGCACGATCGGCGAGCCGCCGCCTCATGCGCCGGAACCACCAAAGGAAACGATTCAGCCTGATGCCCGGAAGCCCGATGATAGTAAACCTGTTCAGGAGCCTGAAAAGCCAAAAGAGAAAACCTGGCGAGATCAGGAGCCTCCTCCGAGCTTTGCAAAAAAAGCACAGGAAGATTGGCGACATTTCCGGCAGAAAGCCATATCGGACGTTGAGGCCAGAGAATCCCGCATCAAGGAGCTTGAGCAGACGATCCAGAATTTTCAGACGTCTGCTCCAAAGAATCAGGAGGAAATCAATCTCTTAAAAAAGCAACTCTCTGACAGCGAGGGGGTTGTGGAGCGGGTGGCCGTCGAGAGGTCGCCTCTTTTTAAAAGCAAGGTGCTGGACCCGGAGGAACAGCTACGCGCCCGAATGGGGAAGGTTCTAGACGGGACTGGAGTCAGCGCCTCCGAGGCCGAAACTATGTTACATGGCGATCTGAACACTCGCGAGCGCATTCTCGAAGGACGCCAGATGAGCGCCTTCCGCCGCCAGCAGATCGCCGACCTTCTTTCCAAGTGGGATAACGTCGCCGAGGAACGCGACCGCCTGACCAGCCGGGGCCGGGAAAGCCTACAGCAATATCTGCAGGAACAGCAACGCCAGCAGGAGACCGCCCGAGCGCAGTTCATGCGGGAAGCCGAGCAGGTCTTCGAGAATCAGTTCTCCTTGGCCAAGCCCAAGCTGGAAGTGTACAACCACATCGAGGGCAACGACGCATGGAACAAAAACGCCGACGCCCTCAAGACCGTCGCCATGCGCCTCTATTCAGGCAACGTTTCGCGTGAAATGGTCGCCCAAGCCGCGATTCTCGCTCCGGCCGCAGTCGCGTATCAGAATCTGCTCAAAGCAGCCTACGGGCAAATACAGGAGCTTAAGGGCCAATTGGACAAGGTGCGCGGTGTTCAGCCAGAGGTCCGTGACACCGGAGGAGATGTTTCCCAGCCAGGACAGATACTTTCCAGCCCCAACGGCGATTTTGTCAAAAACCTCGTCAGCAGATTCCAGAAGGAAACCGGACTGCAGTGACCTATGGGGTATACCTTCATCACATACCAGAAGTAGACCCCGGAACCCCCCTGCCGGTCGAGGAGATGTATGCCGTGGAATCGCTTCACGGCCCTTTTTACGACCGTTCCTACATCGAGAGAACGGCGATCCAGATCTTGTATTCTGGCGACGCAGGGCATTACCGCCGCGTCATCGGCCTGAAAATAGACGGCAAAATGCGGTGGGCGGCCGAGCAGTGCATTTACGGACCTTACCGCAAACCGGGAGATCGTGCCGATATCTACTTCTGCGAACTGAATCAGGCTATCGCGCAGATCAGGGCAAACGACCGTAAGGAAGCCGAGTGGATCGCCCATTACGAGAAAAGCTGGCGGGAGGAAGCCGCTAAAAGAAAGCATCAGGAAGAAGCTCGCGACAGGTCGATGGAGCAGACGCGGGAAGAAATTCTCCGGATGGAGGAGCGAATGCGCCATCAGGAGCAGATTGAGAACGCCAGAAAGGTGGAATCCTACAGGGACAGAACCAGCAATGATGTCATCTACATCTACAACATGTTTCGCAACTTTCAGGATCAGCGTACCTCAAGCGGCAGGAGGGTGGGAAAGCTGTTCTCGTTCGTCTAATTGCGTCTCCGCGCAACCCGATTGCTTAATCCTGCAATTAATCCGATTAATAATCCGATTAACGTATTGACTAATCCGGGATAAATCCCTAGACGGTCTAATCGGACCCTAAACAGCCTGGCGGATCGGTCCAACGCCTGCGACCCTAAAGTTCCATAAGGTGCTCCGGTCAAGCGCCTAAGAGCCTAACACTCCTTCGGATTGCTCGCCGATTGGGAGATCACGATCCCTAACGCTCTCAAACCAAAAGGCTCTTTTTATGCCCACGCCCACCGCCACGACGTGCGCTGCAGTCAATAATCTGCTTATTCAGGAAACTGGACGTATCGCCGGGGAAATAAACAAACGTCTTGTCAGACGAAACCCCATCATCGGGATGGTTCCCAAGAAGGAATTCCCGCAAGGATTGGGATACACGATTTCAAACCTCACCTTCGAGCGTGCCTTACCGGCCAGCTCCGAGGATACCTGGTCACAGGTACAGCCGTCTAACGACTCCGCCTCCATCAACGCCTGCTTGCCGCCTGTCGAAAACATACAGTTCGGCGAGACATTGCGAACGTTCTTTTTAACACACAAAGCATTCGAGACGCCAGATTTTTGTATACAAGATATTCAAACGTCTTACCAGTTCGAACGTCAGGTGGAGCGAATGGTAGAGGTGCTCGCGAAAGTCACCGAGTGGGAGCTGGGCAACCATTACTATAACAAGTACATCCAGATTTGCGGCCACAAGATCACGGTCAGCACAACCGGCACCGTAGACAACGGGTCCAGCGGGTTCGACACCGCCACGTTACCGAACGGTGCGTTGACCCAAGGCGTCCTTGAGGACATTTACATGACCTTGTTCCGTGAAGGCACGGATGAAAGCGCCATCGGCAGAGTAGACGGAGGCGATGTCTACCTATTGGTCACCGGCTCTGAAACCTCCCGAGACATCGTTCGTCAGAACCCCGATATACGTCAGGATATCCGATTCGCGTTCCAGGGTTCCGGCGAAAACACGCTGATCCAGGCTCTCGGAGAAGCACGTTCCTACGGAGGTTATAAACACCTTCAGATGCCTTATCCGCCCAGATATTCTTGGAGCGGATCTGCTTACGTCCGGGTCGAACCATTCGTTCAGGTCGCCGCGACGAAGGGAAACAAATGGGAACTCAACCCGCTGTATAAGACGGCGCCGTATCAGGTTTCGTACATCTTTCTGCCAAACGTGATGTACATCAACGTGTTTAATCAGGTCGCAAACGTTGCCGGTCTAAGTTTCAACCCGAATTTAGACTACCTCGGCCGGTTTCAGTGGATAAATGAGTGGCACAGGCAATGTAATCCTGATAGGACGATAGGCTACTTTCGCGCCATCATGAAAGACGCGGCGGAGCCGATTCACCCTGAATTAGGTTATGCAATCATGCACGCCAACTGCGGAGTCGATCTGCAACTCCAAAGCTGCGCCAGCTCCTAACAACGCCGGTCTAAAACCAACGAAAGGAGGCCATAAATGCCCGACCTCACGTTTCCTATGCCGGAGGGGTTTATCCCACCCGAGCACATGGGTTCAGATGACACGTTTCAGGCGATGGCCACCTTTCGGCTGGAAGGCGAGAACACGCTGGAGCTGATCGATATCGAAGGATACGCGATTGGCGAAGAGGACACGGAAGGAGACACTGATGCGGCGGAAGACGCTGAAAAAGCTAATGCTTTATCGGCCGCCCAAGGAGCAGGAAGCGCAGCTTCCTCGGAGGCTAACATGGGCGGAGAAACACCTGCTAACCCGGCTGGCGCTCCGCCTGCTGGCGCTGCTGGTCCCGCTGGCCCTCCTAATCAGAATTTCATCTCCCAGATGGGGGAACGATTCAGGAAAGCAACCGGAAGGAAATGAATGTTACTGAGGTTCGCCTTTGCTCTTTTGCTTCTGTCGGGGATCGATAAAGCGGCCCCGTTTTTGGTGTGTGACCAGTACCCGTTCCAGACGGAATCGGGTCTAAATGTTGCCAGTTTCGTGATCGGAGGGCTGCCAGGAAGCCCGATTGCCGTGCCGGCCACCGTAGACCCAACCTCTAACGGACAATATCTACACTACGATCTGGCTAACATAAACCTATCAAATGGAACGAGTTACACGATCACGGCTTTTGCCGTGAACGTCTACGGTTCGTCTGGCCCAGCTTCAACGGTGGTTTTCACAAAAGGGGTGCCCGCATCCCCAAGCCATCTAACCATATCGCCAACGTAATGCGGGTTCAAAACCCATACCTGGTTCAATCCATGCCGTCTAAATGGCAGTCCGTGGGACAGTTTAACTTTTACAATCCGTGAATCCGAACCTGATCAGTTACCCGACGCTGCAGGCCGAGTGCCACGATACCGAGGCGCGCTCGCTCAAGAAGATCACCGACCTGGAGTACCAGCAGGTCAGCACTCTTGCTGCATTAGCCAAGCCTGGTGGAGCACAGGTCGCGATCACAAACTACGTTTACGGAATTGATTACAAGATTCCGGCTGGCGCGGATCTGTTGGACGTTGCCTGTTACAACCCGACCGATTACGACGTCTGGGTCTGCGTCATGTTCAGTCCGGCTGGTGCGCAGGCCGGGATGCAACCGGAGTTCCCAATCCGTGTGTACGCCCATAACCACGCCTATTACGAGGCGATGACGTCCGCGCTTAGCGTCCCTCCGGGGGAAATCTTCGAAATAGCCGTGAGTTCAACCGAATTGTCGCTCACCTGGAACGGGAGTTCGGTTTTTCTCGCTGTCCGACATACTTAGATTATGCCGGTTCTATCTACACCTCCTGCTCCTAGTGCCACCATAGGCGGTCCCGGTCCTCAAGGTCCTGCCGGACAAAGTTCGTACACTTTCACAACCGCCGCAGTAAATGGTTACAACGGAACAGCGATTCTGACTGTTCCAGTCCAGAATACGACCTGGTTGGCTGTAGGCGCTCCGGTATTCATTCCTCAGGTCGGAAGTTTTTCAGTTCAGTCCATCGCGAGTCCGAACATTTCGCTGCAACCGCTCAAGACCGATATCGCTACGCCTCCGTACAATATCCCTTCGGGTACGATGGTGGCGGCGAGCGGATTCCCAGGCTTGAACGGTTCGACGGGAACGACGGGACCACAGGGACCGCCTGGACCTACGGGATCGATTGGTCCGCAAGGGCTGCAGGGACCCGCGGGTCAGGCTGGAGCTGTAGGCGCGACGGGACCGCAAGGGGCAGTTGGTGCTCAGGGCGCAACCGGAGCTACTGGAGCCGTTGGTCCGACCGGACCGTTCGGACCGCAGGGTCCTACTGGAATAAAGGGCGATCAGGGTCCAAGCGGCATACAGGGTATTCAGGGTGTGAGCGGACCTCAAGGACCGGTTGGTGCGACAGGCGCTTCGGGTCCGCAAGGCGTACAAGGACCTCCGGGGCCTGCGGTTGCCGCCCAGGGTCTATGGAATTCTTCGACGGTCTACGCCCAAGGCGATCTGGTCACTTACGGTAACCTTATTTACATCGGCTTGAGGGCGAACCAGAATGCTCAACCTGATACGCATACCCAGGATTGGGCGGTCTTCTCCTCGGTCGGCATCCAAGGACCTCAAGGTCCTCCGGGAACAACAGGTCCGCAGGGACCATCGGGACCGCAAGGAGTACCTGGACCGCAGGGGGTTGAAGGCGCGGACGGCGCGACAGGCGCTCCTGGAGCTGTGGGTCCTGGGGGCGCTCAAGGACCTGTAGGTCCGCAGGGGGCTACCGGTCCTACGGGTGCCACCGGTCCGATGGGACCGACCGGACCGCAAGGAATAGCGGGAACAGGCGCTAATTGGCGGGGAAATTGGAGTCCTGGCGCAACGTATAATCCTTACGACGCGGTTACCTATAACGGCTCTAGCTGGGTTGCGCTCGCGAATAACACGAACGCGCCTCCGGATGTCAATCCGAGCCTCTGGCAAATGATTGCCCAGGCTGGAACGTATTGGTTCACCGGCACTGGACCACCTCCAGCGAGCATCTCAGGATCTAGACCGGGGGATCTTTACCTGGATACGAACACGGGAAATATTTACAAACTGAGCTGAAACCATGGCCTGGACAAGTATTGCGAACATTAAAGGCCCAGCGGGACCGACCGGCAATACCGGCCCAGCGGGACCGACCGGCAATACCGGACCTCAGGGACCGACTGGAGCCACTGGCACTAGGGGCAGCCTTTGGTACATCGGCTCAGGTGCACCCGGATCAATTGCAGGCCAACTCCCAAACGACATGTATCTTGATACCGCCAGCGGAAGCGTTTACCAACTTTCTTGAAAAATGCCTTGGTCGTTAGTCACTAATATTGCTGGTAGCGCCGGTCCGACTGGAGGAACCGGCACCCAGGGTCCGACTGGTAATACCGGTCCGCAAGGACCGACTGGACTAACCGGAGTAAGAGCCAGCAATTGGTATGCTGGCACAACTGCTCCGGGAACAATTACCGGCCAATTACCAAACGACATGTACTTAAACAGTACCAACGGCGACGTCTACCAATACACTTAGGATATGGCTTGGTCACAAATCGGAAACATAAAAGGCCCGATCGGATCTACAGGTCCGCAAGGACCGACCGGACCTGCCTCAACCGTGCCTGGTCCTCAGGGACCAGCAGGCGCCACAGGTCCCCCAGGACCGACCTCGGTGAGCGGCGATGCCGGAAACACGGCAATGCTGGGTACCGACAATTTGTTGTTTGTTCCAGCTACCCAACTAGCGACAGCGACCAAACAAGGTTCCATCGTTCAGCTTACCAATAAGGCAACAGATTTTCTGGATGGCACAAACCATTTCCAGGACCTAACCAGCGCCATCGCTCCTGCCATCACCCAGATGCGCCTGCGCAGTTTTAACGCGGTGGGCAACTGTAATTTTTCTGTGACGCAACGCAATTGCGGATCTGTGCTTGCTAATCCTGCCGGGGGTTCATTTCTCGAAGACCGATGGATTTATAGTAAATCCGGCAGTTTAACTGGAGCCGTGTCAATCCAAAAACAAGGACCTGCGACCAGCGCGGCAGCGGCTGTTCCAATTCCTGGTGGCAATTTCCTAATCAGTGACGGATTTTTACGCTTTACGGTGACTACAGCACAGGCTTCCTTGGCTGCTGGAGATTTTTGTTATTTTGCTCAGTATATCGAAGGTCCGCTGTTTCGAGAGCTGTGGAACGATGTCCACAGTCTATCAATCCTTTGCCGTTCAAGTGTTGCGGGCCTTAAATTCGGAGTGATACTGCAATCTCCGAATAATGGATACAGTTTGCCTGGTTTATGCACCATTCCATCGGCAAACACTTGGACGCTTTGCACATTGCCTAATTTGTTAGTGTGGCCCAGCGCAGGAAATTTCTCGATCACTCCAGGGCAAGTTGGTTATTTCATGGTGATATCGCTGGCCTGCGGAACAACATATACCGCTCCATCCAACGGAACATGGCTTGCGAGTAACTATATCGCAGCAAATGGACAATCGAACCTGTATGCCACAAATGGAGCGACCCTGGATTTTGCCTTCATCCAGCACGAGCCCGGGCCGAACTGCACGCAATTGATGGATCTACCGTTCGATAATAATTTGTGGGCATGTAAGCGATATTTCCAGAAATCAGGGCCTTACGCCAATGTCGTTCCCACTGGAGCGGATGCTATGTGCCTAGGGAGGATTGCCGCCCCTGGTAGTGCCACGGTGCGTTGTAATTATATGTTTGAACGGGAAATGGCGAAAGCGCCAACGATGAGCAATTGGGACGCTGGAACGACAGCAAATAATGTCTTTGTTGATGGAGGAGGCAGCGTCGCTATTTCTGGTGGAGGAGGTGCCATAGGACGCACCACCAAAGGATTAACTTACTTTAATCTTGCTAGTTCCCAAACCAATACCAACTCTGTAGCTGGGCAGATTATAGCAGACACCGGCTGGTAACCTATGGCAAACCCCATCGCCATCCCAGGCACCAGTGTACCCGCTTATCTGTCCTTCAACTTCATTATCCGCGCCTTATGAGCAACGAAGAAAAGTTGGATGCCGGATGGTGAAACGTTATGAGCCAATTCACTACTTACAAGAAACCACCGAAATTGCGCAGTTTTGTCGATCATTGGCCTCGGCCCGGTGATCTGCGCCGGAACAACCCGATCGCCAAAACGTATGTAGACCATCATCCGCAGGCCGGGGATATGCTCGCCGACGTCAAACGCCAAGCCATTTCCTACGTCGACCATTACGCCAAGCCTGGCGACCTGAGACTGATGTGACAGCCTCTTCTACGGACATATGTTTCTTCCGCAAGCGATACTGAAGAATACGAATGGTGATCCCAGTTTTTCGAGAAAGTTGCGAGATAGTCAGAAGTTCACCTTTAAACTGAAATTTGACATTCCTTCGGCTGTTATTGTTCTGTTGGTATCTGTCTGCCCAAATACAATTTCCTGGCTCATATCCGCGATCGTTGTCCATTCGTTCCAGAGTCCAATGGAAGCTTCTAGACGGACATGGTCCCATGTCAGAAAAGAATTGCTGAAAAGATTCATTCCAACGTTTGCACATCTTTATTCCTCTTTGCGTGTAGTTCTTGAAGTCTTCTTCTACTCCTCCACGGCATCGAGACTTCGCCGCTATCCAAGCACGGTACTCTTTCCGGTATTCCTTGGTTCTAGATTTCCCGTGCGTCGTAACTGCATCTCTGGTTGCTTCCGGTTGCCAGCAGCCACAGCTCTGCGTATGACCGTTGGGCAAAGATTCGGCACGAACCAAGGCACGGTTCCCGCAATCGCACAAACATATCCATCGTACAACTTCGCCAGCGTTCATTCCTCGTTTCAAAACAAGCAGTCTTCCGAACCGTTTACCGGTCAAATCAATCAATGGTGGCATACTGATTTAATTACCGTAATTCGGTGGATTGTGCAACAGTGGTGAGCATATTTACAAGGATCGCACACAATTACGCAAGGACGGACATCGCACTTTAGAGTCCGGCATGAACAGCGGGCGCAACCCGCTGCTGCTTTCCCAGCAGGAATGCGCTTTCGGGTCTAATGTCACCTTCCGGGGAGGGTTTCCGTCTAACCGGCAGAAGTTCGTAAAGGTAGATTTAAAGGACGACGGGGCTTCTGGCGGTGCTCCTTCCGGCCTGCCCAGTTTTCAGACTGGCAACTTCCAAGGCGCGGCTATCTACGACGTAGACGACGGCGTGGAATACCTGATGGCCATGGTCTCAGGCACGCTGTACCAGCTCAACCCGCAGCCTCCGGGGATCATGGTCAAAGGTCTATGGAACGACGGCAAGAACAACCCGCTGGCTCCGCAGTGCTGGTTCTGTCAGCCGGACGTTTATTTTGTGGTTCAGGATGGAAGCGCCACCCCGCTGATCCTTCAGGGCATCCAGTCTATCAGACGTGCCGCGACCGGAGAAGTCCCGGTTGGGCAGGCCATGGCTTACGGCCAAGGCCGTCTATGGCTGGCTCAAGGAAGACAGGTGGTGGCCGGCGATCTGCTGGGAGGCCCGACCTCGGTAATACAATTTACTGAGCAGACGTATATCGGTGAGGCCGCGTTCTTCGGCGTGCCGCTCAACGCCGGTAATGTCATTGGCCTGATCTTTATCGAGCAAGGCGATACCGCCACGGGCCAAGGCGAACTTCTGCTTTTCGCCCGCAACTCCACTTATTCGATCCAAGCCAGTGTTCCACGACAGGCCACCTCGTCTACCGGCATTCCGCCCAATCAGCCGGGATGGCAGGGAACACCGGGAATGCAGAAGGTTGCCCTTGCCGGTATCGGAGGCACCAGCCAGCGCAATTTGCTTAACGTTAATATGGACGTGTTCTTCCGGTCCAAGGACGGGTGGAGAACTTTCCGCACCGCACGCAACGAGCAATACGGGTGGGGGGCAGCGCCAATCTCCAACGAGATGAACCGCATCTTGGCTACCGATGGCCTGAATCTTCTGGATTACGCCAGCGCGACCATCTTCAAGAACCGCGTGCTTATCACGTCTAACCCGCTGCCGTACATTGCGGCCAACGGGACCAACACGGGATCTGCCAGTTTCGGACTGTTCTGCGTTTTAGACCTGAACGTCATCAGTTCGGTCATCAACAAATCCAACCTGGCTTACGAGTTCAGCCCGTACTTTTCCCAGCGCGGCTCGCCTGCTTATGACGGGGTCTGGGTTCCTCCGTATCCGTTGCGGATTCTGCAGGTCGTTTCCGGCCAGTTCGCGCACGTCGAACGCTGTTTCGTCTTCTGCCTGAACCAGACCACCAATCAGACCGAGGTCTGGGAGCTGACCGATGACGCATCCTTCGACAACATTGATATCCCTATTGTCAGCCAGATCGAGACCCGCGCCTTTGATTTCAAACTGCCGGACGCTCTAAAACAACTGCGAACCGGCGAACTTTATTTCACCGCGCTCCAGGCCACTATCAACGTCACGGTGGAATACCGCAGCGACGGCTATCCGGCGTGGACCTTGTGGAACACCATGACACTGACCGGCCACAGCGCACCGTGCAACGTAGACCCGACCATCTGCCAGGTGCCGGGATGCCCGACCGAGGGTTACTGGTTCCGGCACCGTCTATCCACACCCAACGGGGATTGCGATCCCAACACTAATAAACTGCTCAAGGTAGGCTATTTCTTCCAGTGCCGGATTACATGGAGCGGCCCAGCCACGCTCCTGATGTTCATTATACACTCGGAAGAGCAAGTCGAATCCCCGCAAGGAGGTTGTCCGTAATGGCACAAGTAACATTCACTCCCAACCCGCAACCGGCCCCGGCCTGCTATCCTTCCGATGTCAATGGTCTATTAGACATGATCACGACCGGCGGCGGCATCAGCGGCACTGTTCCCGACACGGCCGGTGGCGGCGTGTTTGTCGGCCCTAATCCTCCGTCCAGCTCGCTGACTAACAAGGTCTGGTACAAGACCGACGCAGCCGGGAGACCATTGGGCGTCTACATGTTCTACAACGGCAACTGGCGCAAGGTCTACACCGGGGCGGCTTACGGCGAGATCCGCATGTTCTGGTACTACAGCGGCATGATAGACGGAACGGGACGCGGGGTTCTCGGCGGTGACATGGACGGCTGGGCGCTCTGCAACGGGCAGAACGGCACACCGAATCTCGAAGGTTATTTTCCGGTCTGCGGGCAGCAGGGAGAAACTGTCGGTCAGGCGTCCGGGCAATGGTTCACGGACGCCGACGGTGTGGCGTGGCGCAATTCCGGTGGCCAGAGGAACCGGGTCCAGATCACGATGGCTAACCTGCCTCCGATGGTGGCACACACCCATATCCAAGGCATTCAGCAGGGAACCGGCGCTGGCATTTCGGTAGCCAACAACAATAGTGCAAATCCGGATTACCAGTTACCGATCACCGATGCGTCCGGTAATAGCGGCGGAAACCAGACACTCCCGTTCCAGAACCTTTATATCGCCATCGGGTTTTTCATGTTCGTAGCATACCAATGAGACTAATACTTTCGCAGGCTTGCGAGCTGTTATACGAGTTCGCGGAATACGGGATGTGTCCGACCGATCCCCGGCTGGTCACCAATATCAACTTCGCCATCGAGCGGCTGCTTCCGCGCCTGAACCCGGAGAAGTCGATCGCCCGTTACCAGTTCGATATCGTTAACAACGTGATCACGATGCCTCGGGACGTGAAGACGGTCTTGGCGGCGTCTACCTCATATCCTTCCTGCACCGGGAGCACCTGCCTGTGCGGTCCCGGATGCACGTCTATTCTTTCGGTCAAAGGCCGCTGGTACGAGATGATGCCGGGTGGCCCGGTGGGATTCCTGGCCTGCGCTCAAAATATCCTTTTTGATCTCGGTACCGGGTTCAGCACCTTCGCCGATCCGTCTGTTAATAACCCTCTGACCCTTCGTTTGTACGCTGATATCCCGCAGACTTCTGACGAGGGTTACGTCGTGATCCAAGGTGAGGACACCAACGGGAACATGCCTTATTCGCTGATCAACGGAACCTACGTGCGTGGGCAGGCGGTCCAGATCCCTATGCAGGGAGATCCCTATCACGACACCCCGCAGATGTGGCAGAAGATCGGTTCCATTACTAAGCCGCAGACCGTTGGACGCCTGCGTTTATACGGAGTAGACGCGCAAGGCAACTCCACCGAGATCGCGATGTGGGAACCTGATGAGCTTAACCCGGACTACCGGCGTTACCAGATCACATGGCTGGGGCCGGACACACCGGGAATCCTGACCGTACTAGCCAAACGCCGGTTTGTCTGGACTACCAGCCAGTACTCGGACCTGTTCATTGCTAACATCGGTGCTCTGCAGAACGCGCTGCTGGCGCTGAAGTTTGAGAAAGCCGGTGCTTACGATCAGGCCAAGGCGGCATGGGAAACCGCCTTCGGGATTTTAGACTACGACTCCAAGGATTATGACGGCGATTACGGCGCCAGCCTGCAGTTAGCCGAGTGGTTTACGGGCGGGGATATCTATAACTTGCGCTGACACTTACGAAAGATCCTACTTATTTAGCGTGAAAAAGCAAGATCCATTAATAAGATTCTGGTCAAAAATAAAGCTCTATTCCAACGGGTGTTGGCTGTGGACAGGTCATGATAGTCGTATGGATGGCCTTTAGGGCAATGAGTACGGGAGATCTGTTTGGCTGGTCGCAGGTGCCACATCTGTGATGCCTTCAATGCACGAATGCGGAGGTACAGAGCAGCATGAAACATACTTTTATCATCTGCGGATATCCGAGGAGCCGGACAATGTGGCTCTCGCGGTTTCTGACGCTAGACGGGATAAGTTACTGCACGCACGAAGCTACCGAATTTGCGGGAAGCCCGCAGGAATTCTGGCTCAATGCGGAGCGGTACGCCAAAAACCGCAATTACTACGGCAACTCGGACAGCGCCAACATCTTTGTCCTTCCCGC
>Ga0310917_10000138_pt1 | contig 30501 bp, 25 predicted proteins | sample GREbulkMGLF178_FD_203531 | JGI IMG/M metagenome (GOLD analysis project Ga0310917, IMG submission 203531) | Lab enrichment of tropical soil microbial communities from Luquillo Experimental Forest, Puerto Rico - GRE.bulkMG.LF178 | ecosystem: Environmental > Terrestrial > Soil > Tropical forest >... | reverse complement strand
AGGGCGAGAAGGAACAGACCATCCTGGTCTTTGACCTGGGCGGCGGCACCTTCGACGTCTCGCTGCTCGAGATCGGCGAGGGCGTGGTCGAGGTCCGCGCCACCAGCGGTGACAACCACCTCGGTGGAGACGACTGGGACGACCGCGTCGTCGACTGGCTGGTCGACAAGTTCAAGGGCACCAGCGGAATTGACCTGACCAAGGACAAGATGGCGATGCAGCGGCTGCGTGAGGCCGCCGAGAAGGCAAAGATCGAACTGAGCTCGAGCCAGAGCACGTCGATCAACCTGCCCTACATCACCGTTGACGCGGACAAGAACCCGCTGTTCCTCGACGAGCAGCTCACCCGGGCGGAATTCCAGAAGATCACGCAGGACCTGCTGGACCGCACGCGTCAGCCGTTCAAGTCGGTGATCTCGGACGCCGGTATCTCCGTCTCCGACATCGACCACGTGGTGATGGTGGGTGGTTCCACCCGGATGCCCGCGGTGACCGAGCTGGTCAAGGAGCTCACCGGCGGCAAGGAGCCAAACAAGGGCGTCAACCCTGACGAGGTGGTGGCCGTTGGTGCCGCGCTGCAGGCCGGCGTCCTCAAGGGCGAGGTGAAAGACGTTCTGCTGCTTGATGTTACGCCGCTGAGCCTGGGTATCGAGACCAAGGGTGGCGTGATGACCAAGCTCATCGAGCGCAACACCACGATCCCGACGAAGCGGTCGGAGACCTTCACCACGGCCGATGACAATCAACCGTCGGTGCAGATCCAGGTCTACCAGGGTGAGCGCGAAATCGCCTCGCACAACAAGCTGCTCGGCTCCTTCGAGCTGACCGGCATCCCGCCGGCCCCGCGCGGCGTCCCGCAGATCGAGGTCACCTTCGACATCGACGCCAACGGCATCGTGCACGTCACGGCCAAGGACAAGGGCACCGGCAAGGAGAACACGATCAAGATCCAGGAGGGCTCCGGCCTGTCCAAGGAGGAGATCGACCGGATGATCAAGGACGCCGAGGCGCACGCCGAGGAGGACCGCCAGCGTCGCGAGGAGGCCGACGTCCGCAACCAGGCCGAAACGCTCGTCTACCAGACGGAGAAATTCGTCAAGGAACAGCGCGAGGCCGAAGGTGGTTCGAAGGTTCCCGAGGACACGCTGAACAAGGTGGATGCCGCAGTGGCCGAAGCCAAGACGGCGCTGGGCGGCACCGACATCTCCGCGATCAAGTCGGCGATGGAGAAGCTCGGCCAGGAGTCCCAGGCGCTCGGACAGGCGATCTATGAGGCCACCCAGGCCGCGGGCGCTCAGGCCGGCGGCGGCGCCGAGTCCGGCGGCACATCCGGCTCGGCCGACGACGTCGTGGACGCGGAGGTGGTCGACGACGACCGGGAGTCCAAGTGACCGAAGGCAACCCGGAACAGGTAACGGTCACCGACAAGCGGCGAATCGATCCCGAGACTGGGGAAGTACGGCACGTCCCTCCCGGCGCAACGCCGGGAGGGATGGTGCCTGCGGGCCCACCGACGGACAAGACTGCAGAGAAGATCGCCGAGCTGACGGCCGATCTGCAACGGGTACAGGCCGACTTCGCCAACTACCGCAAGCGGGCGCTGCGCGACCAGCAGGCCGCGGCGGATCGGGCGAAGGCCGTCGTCGTCGGCCAATTGCTCGGTGTGCTCGACGATCTCGACCGGGCGCGCAAGCACGGCGACCTGGAGTCGGGCCCGCTGAAGTCGGTAGCCGACAAGCTGATGAATGCGCTGACCGGCCTCGGCCTGACGGCGTTCGGCGAAGAGGGCGAGGACTTCGACCCGGTGCTGCACGAAGCCGTGCAGCACGAGGGCGACGGCGCCGACGGCTCCAAACCGGTGATCGGCACGGTCATGCGGCAGGGCTACACACTGGGCGACCAGGTACTGCGTCACGCTTTGGTCGGCGTCGTCGACACGGTCGCGGAGGAGCGCGAAGAACCGGCCGCCGCGCCCGACCCTGCGAGCCCCGCCGCAAGCCCTGACGAAACCGGGCAGCCCGACATGGACGATAACGCCGACACCTCCGGCGAATAGGCCACAGAATCAAAACGACAAATGGATAGCGAAAGGTGAGGAGGTGACGCAAGATGGCCCAGCGTGAATGGGTCGAAAAAGACTTCTACAAGGAACTGGGCGTCTCCTCTGACGCCGGCCCGGACGAGATCAAACGTGCCTACCGCAAGCTGGCGCGCGACCTGCACCCGGACGCCAACCCCGACAACCCGGCCGCCGGCGAACGGTTCAAGGCGGTGTCGGAGGCGCACAACGTGTTGTCGGATCCGGCCAAGCGCAAGGAGTACGACGAAACCCGTCGGCTGTTCGCCGGCGGCGGCTTCGGTGGACGCCGGTTTGACACCGGCTTCAACTTCGACGTCGGCGGGGACGGCGCCGAGTTCAACCTCAACGATCTTTTCGACGCCGCCGGCCGCAGCGGCGGCACCAACATCGGCGACCTGTTCGGCGGACTGTTCGGGCGCGGTGCCAGTGCCCGTCCCAGCCGGCCGCGGCGCGGCAACGACCTGGAGACCGAGACGGAGCTGGATTTCGTCGAGGCCGCCAAGGGCGTGGCGATGCCGTTGCGGCTGACCAGCCCCGCGCCGTGTACCAACTGTCATGGCAGCGGCGCACGCCCGGGAACCAGCCCGAAGGTGTGTCCCAGCTGCAACGGTTCCGGGGTGATCAACCGCAACCAGGGCGCGTTCGGCTTCTCGGAACCTTGCACCGATTGCCGGGGCACCGGATCGACCATCGAGAATCCCTGCGAGGAGTGCAAGGGTACCGGCGTGACCACCCGCACCCGCACCATCAATGTGCGGATCCCGCCCGGTGTCGAAGACGGACAGCGGATCCGGCTGCCCGGACAGGGCGAGGCCGGGTTGCGCGGTGCGCCGTCCGGTGACCTGTATGTGACGGTGCATGTGCGGCCGGACAAGGTTTTCGGCCGCGACGGCGACGACCTCACCGTGACCGTTCCGGTCAGCTTCACCGAATTGGCCTTGGGATCGACGCTTTCGGTTCCCACGCTGGACGGCAAGGTCGGCGTCCGGGTGCCGAAAGGCACCTCCGACGGCCGCATCCTGCGGGTGCGCGGACGCGGTGTGCCCAAGCGCAGCGGTGGCCACGGGGACTTGCTCGTCACCGTGAAGGTGGCCGTCCCCTCGAACCTGGAAGGCAAAGCCCAGGAAACGCTCGAGGCCTACGCGCAGGCCGAGCGGGCCAGTGGTTTCGACCCACGCGCCGGATGGGCGGGTAATCGCTGATGGCTGGAAACCGTAGGAGCCCCAGGGAACCCGATTCCCGGACCTTCATGATCTCGGTGGCCGCCGAACTGGCCGGCATGCACGCGCAGACCCTGCGCACCTACGACCGCCTCGGGCTGGTCAGCCCGAGGCGAACGTCCGGTGGTGGCCGCCGCTATTCGCAGCGTGACGTCGATCTGCTGCGCCAGGTGCAGCGGCTCTCCCAGGATGAGGGCGTCAACCTGGCTGGGATCAAACGCATTATCGAGCTGACCAATCAGGTCGAGGCGCTGCAGTCCAGGCTGCGGGAAATGGCCGAGGAGTTGACGGCGTTGCGTGCCAACCAGCGCCGCGACGTCGCGCTGGTGCCGAAGAGCACCGCGGTGGTGGTGTGGCAGCCGCGCAAGACGCGCGGCTGATCGCGGCCTAAACCTCGCCGTTGCGGGAAAGACGCGTTATAGTCGGCCGGTGATCAGCGGTGACACGCTGACCGGTCGGGATTGCGAGTTAGCTGCCGTTTTCCGCGCGCTCGGCGGAGTTGGTTGCAGCTACTCGGGTGCCGTCATCGGTGGCGCCGCGGGAGTGGGCAAGACCCGCTTTGCGCGTGAAGTGCTCGCCCGTGCCGAGGCGTCAGGCGAGCGGACGTACTGGATTGTGGGCACCCAGTCCGCGCAACAGCTCCCGTTAGGCGCATTCACCGCGTCGATATGCGAATCCGTCCCCGACGCGACATCCGATGTTAGCCGTGTGATCAATTACTTTGTCACCCAACAACGTCGGGGCCGGGTGTTGATCGGCGTCGATGACGCGCATCTACTCGACGGATTGTCGGCCCACGTCGTGCACCAGCTGGCCCAAACCCGTGGGACACGGCTGGTGATCACGGTGCGCACGGGCGGGCACGAGCCCGATGCGATCACCGCCCTGTGGAAGGATGACCTGCTCGCCCGCCTGGACCTCCAACCGCTGTCGGCCGCGGACACCCGCCGGATGGTCGAGACCGTGCTCGGTGGTGCGGTGGACAGCCGCAGCGCGAACCGGTTCTGGAAACTTACCGGGGGCAACGCGCTGTTCCTGCGGCAACTGCTCAAGGATCAGATCGCCGCCGGCGCGATACGGCAGGTCGCCGGCGTGTGGATGTGGGACGAGCGCGTCGCGGTGTCGGACAGCCTCGGCGATATGGTCGATCGGCAATTGAGCCGGCTCGCCCCCGATGTGGCGCTGGTCGTCGACACCTTGTCGCAGTACGAGCCGCTGGCGGTCGACGTGCTCTGCGACCTCGTGCACCGCCGCGATCTCGAGGTGGCCGAGCGAATGAGCCTGATTACCGTGGAACGCAGCGGCTCCAGGCTGATGGCCCGACTGGCCCATCCGCTGTTCGGTGAGCTTCGGCGGGCCGCGGCCAGCGAGATGTACCTGTCGCGGATCCGCGGCGAGCTGGCACAGCGGCTGGCCAAGGACGCCGACGCCGACATGCACGCGACGGTGCGCCGGGCACTACTCGCCCTCGAGTCGGACCTTCCCCCCGACCCACAGTTATTCCTGGAGGCGGCGCGGTTCGCGATGACGCTGCTCGACCTGGAGCTCTCCGACCGATTCGCCACCGCCGCGGCCGATTCGGGGGCCAGCGAGGCCGTCGGCCTGCGGGCGATATGCCTGGCCGGGCGCGGGGACGGCAGTCAGGCCGAGGCGGTCCTGTCCGGGATCGGCGTGGATGACCCCGACGGACATCACTGGGTGACCATGCGGGCGGCGAACCTGATCTGGAATCTCGGCCGACCCAGGGAGGCGTCGGCCATCCTCGACGACCTGGCCTCGACACCGGAATCCGGGGCGCAGCGCGCCGAGCGCGTCGCGGTCGAATCTTGCGTGGACGCGGTGATGGCTCGCTGCGAAACCGCGGCGGAAAAGGCGCGGGCCGCGCTGCGCTCGCCGGAATTACCCGACTTTCACGCCATGTTGGCGTCCATCGCGTTGACCATCGCGCAGGGCGCGCTGGGCAGACTCGACGACATCACCGACTTTGTGACGCAGGCCATCGACCGCGCGATCACGTCGTCGCAGGCGTCGCCGGTGAGGCTCTGGTATGGCGGGGTCTACGCGCGTGCCTGCCGGTTGACCGGGCGCATCGATGAATGCGTGCGATCGGCCAAGCGGCTATCCGACTCGGCACGCGACGTGCCCGGTCTCGCGTATGCGAACCTGGCGTTCTTGCTGGGCCACGCCGAGCTGGTTCGCGGGGAGATCCCTGCTGCGGTGAAACTGCTGCACGAGGCGCTGGCCGGGGCGGAAAAGCACAGCGTCACAAGCGGTTTACGACCGGCGAGTTGCTTCGCGCTGGCCGAAGCCCACGCCAAGCTGGGTCAACCGGATGCCGCGAATGCCGCAATCACCCAGGCACGGCAGTGCGTGCCGGCCGACTACCTGTTCATGCGGACCGCCCTGGCCGTCGCCAACGGCTGGGTGCTGGCGGCAAGCGGGTATCTGACCGACGCGATCGCGACCGTTCATGCTGCCGGCGAGGATGCGCACAAGCTCAATCAGCCGACGCACGAAGTGGCCTGCCTGCAAGTCGCGGCTCAGTGGGCCGACACTTCGGGCGCGACCCGCGCACGTGAACTTGCCGGTGAATTGTCGTTACCCCTCGCCGATATCGTTGCCCGGCACACGGAATCGTTGCGGATCGGTGATGGGGAGGGTCTGCTCGCGGCATCGGCCGACTATCGGGAGCTTGGCGATCGGGCCGCCGCCGCCGACGTCGCCGCCCAAGCGGCCGTGGCGTTCAGCCGCAACCAGCAGCGCAAGCGCAGTCTGTACGCCGCGGCGTTGGCGCAGCAGCTCGCCACCGACTGCGGCGGGCTGTGCACGCCGGCGCTGCGAAACCCCATAGGCCAACCGTTGACCGGTCGCCAGCGCGAGATCATCGAACTGGCCGCCGCGGGCTTGTCCAACAAGGAGATCGCCGAACGGCTCGTCACCTCGGTGCGCACCGTCGAGGGTCACCTGTATCGCGCCTTTCAGCGCCTGGGGGCCGGGTCGCGCGAGGAGCTGGTCGAGATCCTGCGGGCCGGCCAAATCAGCTCATAGGCTGTCCATTTCCCACATCGCGAGTTGCTTCGGCGGAAAGTCCTGAATCCAACACCGTTGATCGTCTCTGCGGCGCGTGGGCCGTCATGATGCGTGAAACGTACGGCTGGCCACTCGCACGTAGGACGCGTAGTCGATTACTCGTATTGCGGCCGAATCCACTCGATTGAGGCCCAAGCCGTGGGCAAAGAGCGCAGCGCCTGACAAGCTGTGCCCATGGCGGGCGCAAACGGAAACTCCAGATGGACGGATGCGCTGCTCGATCGCATGCGAAACGTGGGCGATCCGGTGGCCGACGCGCCTGTCGCGGCGGTGCTCGAGCGTGGCGGCGTTGACGCGGTCAGCGCGATCATGCGGACACTGGTCCGCGCCGACCAGCCGGTGCCGGAGGAGTTGCCCGAAGAAATCCGGGCATACCTGGCCGAGACCCTGCCGCTGCCCGAGTGGGCTGACATGCGCAAAATCAGGCGCGGGCAGCAGCTATTCGAGACATGGGGTGTTCTCATCACGCTCTGCCTGTTCTGCGCGTCGCTTCCGGCAGCGTACGCGGCGGCGAACGGCGTGAAGGTGCTGTACCTGACCGCCCGGCTCGATACCGACGCGCGTCGGCGCGTGATGGAGACCGGCCAGTTCCTGATGGACGTACTCGCCGTCGGTGGCCTCGATGACCATGGCAAAGGCCGACGCACCATCCAGCGGGTCCGGTTGATGCACGCCGCGGTGCGCCACCTGATCAAGGCCCGCAACGAGCAGACGCCCGGGATGTGGCATCCCGAGTGGGGCACACCGATCAACCAGGAGGACCTGGCCGGGACACTGCTGACTTTCTCGTACATCGTTGCGGAGCCGATGCCTCGCCTCGGAGTGCGCGTGTCAGCCAAGGACGTCGACGCCTACCTGCATCTATGGAACGTCATCGGGCACCTGCTCGGCGTCCGCGACGAGCTGCTGGTGCGCGACGTCGCCGACGCCTCCGCGCTGGTCGACACCATCCGGCGCAGGCAGTTCGAGGCGTCGCTCGAAGGGCAGGAACTCACCCGGGCGCTGATGGATTTGCTGGACGAGCTGACACCCCTGCACAGGTTCGACGACACCGTCCCGCCCTTGATTCGTCACCTGATCGGCGACGAGACTGCCGATCTGTTGCTCGTGCCGCCGTCGGACCTCGCCGACGACCTCGGGTGGCCCGCGCGCATCGGCAACTGGTTCTTCGTACACGTCTTCGGCCGGGTGGAGCGCGACTTGTCGCGCTACCAACTGGTGTCGCGAATGGCCGCGCCATTCGGGCGGGACCTGGTCGACGCGCTGTTCAAGTTGGAGCGGGGTGGCGAGCGGGCACCGTTCGACATACCCGATGACCTCGCCCGCAGCTGGGACCTGCTGGCGCGATGAACGGAGGATCCTCTGAGATGTCTGCTCCTGTGGCTCCCAGCCCGTCGCTTCCCCTGCATCGCCTCGACGAACCCGCAACCATCGACGATGTTCTGCGCAATCTCGGTCAGATCATCGAGTGGGCCATCGAAGCGGAGAGCCACATCGGCTACTTCGCCGTCATCTACAAGCGGGTCACCCTCGCCATTCGCGACGCCATCAACGAGGGAAAGTTCGACCACGGGCCCGTTATCGGGGAACTCGACGTCGCATTCGGGCGTCGCTATTTCAATGCGTTGAACGCGTACTTCTACCCGGACGAGTTCGAGGGACTGACACTGCCCTGGCAGGTCGCGTTCGTTGGTGACTATGACCGCAAAGCGATCATCCTGCAGCACATGCTGGCCGGACTGAATGCGCACATTACTTTCGACCTGGGCCTCGGCCTCTTGGCGACGGCGGCCGACTCGCTGGACACGCTGACGAAGGATTACCAGCGGGTCGGCGACCTGCTCTGCTCGGAGATCCCCGGCATCGTCAAAGACGTCGATAAGCTTTCCCCCGAGCTTCGGTGGGGCCGCTGGCTGATACCGGATGAGGGCGGCCTCCTCAGGGACGCGCTGACGAAACTACGTAGAGGGGCTTGGTTTTTCGCCTACTACATGGCGACGCACCGGCACAAAGCAATGGAGAGGTCATTGCACCAGGAGGCCTGGACGGCGTCTCTGAGTTCTTGGTACCTGCAACCGACCGGGCGGTGGACACCTCTCCCCAGGCTCATTCGCACCATCGCCAAGCACGAGAGCCGCGACGTTGCCTTCAACATCCAGTCGCTCGAGGGAATCCCGAGTTAAGAGAGAATCTTTTGTGCCCTTGCGAATTCCGGCCACCGACTGTCACCGGCGAAGCGGCGGACGGCGTCGGCGAGCTCGGACCGATCACCGCCACCGGCCAGGTCGGAAAGATCCAAGAGAGAACGTAATTCAAACAGAGTCGCACCCTGGCGGCGTGCGAGCTCATACGCGGCGGTCAGGGCGTTGCGACGTTCTTGTGGGTCCGTGAACGTGTGAGCGCGCACGCGCATTAATTCGGCGTCGTGGAAGTTCATGCCCGTCTCTTCTGCGTGCCGCAGCGCCATCTCCAATCGCTCCCGCGCCTTCTCCGGCAGACCGCCGGCGATCAAGAGGCGGCCGACAATCGCGTCGTGAAACGTGAGGTAACTATTGAGGTGGATCAATCGCGACATGTCCACGTGCCGCGCTAACTTTTCGGCATGCTCAATCAGCGTGGCGGCGTCGGCACCGGCGGCAAGCGCGGCGAGCGCCTTGACGGTGTTGTGTTGGGTTCTGCCGACCCATTGCCACAAGTCAAGTCCCGACCGCTCGCTCAGCTGGCGAAGGCTGGCAACGAGCGCGGTCGCCTCCTGGATCAGGCCGGCTTCCAGACACACCCAGATTCCCATGAAGTGCGTATGCGCTGTGTTGTGGGCGTTTTGTGGGAAGCCCAGTTCGTCGCAACGCCGAAGTGAGTCGGCCAACTCTGCCATCGCACGGTCGATGTCCCCGCAGACCATATGCGTCAATGCCAGGAAGACGTGTGCCGACGAGATCGGATCGACGGCCACCCACCACGCGGTTTCCAGCGCACGCGGATCAGCGGCGGAACGATCGGCCAGCGCCTCCAGCAGATGTCCACGGGCGGCGATGAAGTCGCCCTCTAGCCAGGTGACGGAACCCAACGATGACGCTATGGCCGGATAACTCCAGGGCTGATCCCTGGTGATGCGGGCCGACAGCGAGTCCAGCAGTTCGTGGGCCCGCCGCAGCTCGGCCCGTGGCATGTAATAGCTGATCAGCGCGAAGAGCGTGGCCAACAACTCGTCTTGGTAATTGCCGGCGTTCGCCAATGCCAGGCACCGTTCGAAGTCGGCGGGTCCCTCGCCGCTCTGGCTGCCTTGAACGGTGCCCGCCAGGAAGCCACGTTCCAGCCGGATGGCGATTTCCATGCGGTCGCGCGCGGACCCCGCGTTGCAGCCGCTGAGCTGGCCGAGTGCGTTCGTCAGGCAAGCCAGCGCTTCCTGTGCGGCGCCGCGGCGCCGGGCGTCGATCGAGGCCTTCTGGTAGGCCTCGACGGCCTGGTCGTATTCCTGTGCCTGGTCGAAATGGCTTGCCACCACGCGCCAGTCCGGTTCGGCGGCGGTCGCGGCGTCGATCAGCGCGCGGGCAGCCCGGGCATGCAAGTCAAGGCGCAGCGTTGGTGGGGCCAGCTCGGCGGCCACCTCCCGGAGCAGCTCGTGGCGGAATCGCCAGCCATGGGTGCCGCGTCGTTCGAGCACGCGCGCGCGCACGAGTTCTGCCACGACGTCGTCGACGTCGTTGCCGTCGAGTCCGACCACCGAGCGCAGCAACGGTAGATCGCCGGCGCGCCCGATGACAGCGGCCGCTTCGACGACCGGTACCACGTCGCTGCGGGCGTGCAAGCGGGCGAACAGCGGCTCGTAGAGCGCCTCGGGCACCTGCGGTTCATCGCCGGCCACCTCCAGGCCGGCCACCACATGCTCGATGTAGAAGGGCACGCCGTCGCACCGCGCGCGGACCGCGGCACGCTGCTCGTCCGACACGGCCGGGTCCAATGCCTCGATCATGGCTTCGGATTGCTCATCGGTCAGCGGTGCCAAATCGAAAACCGTTGCAGACCAATTACTTTGCAGCCAATCACCTTCGCGTCCGGTCATCACCACCAGCAACCGCCCGTCGGCGCCCGCAAGCAGCGAGTCGAGCAATTCCATGGTCGATGGGTCAAACCAGTGCACGTCTTCGGCAACGACCAGACTCGGCTTGTCGTCCAGGCACGCCGACAAGTAGCGGTGCACCGTCGCACCGATCAACTCGTATAAAGTGCGGCCTTCCACAGCGGCTGGGTGATAGCCATGCTCGGGACCGATGCCCAGGACGGGCGCTAACAGCGGCACCGTGTTAGCCGGATCCAGTGCGCACGAGCTCAACTCGGACTCGAGCAGGCGCAACCGCTCGGCACCCTCGGTCAGCCGGGTGATGCCGCATCGGCGCTCCAGCAGCCTGCGCACCGGGTGGAGGCCGGTGTCGGTATGCAGGGGCGAACCCCTTAGTTCGATGACTGTTCCGCCGGAGCCTTTCGCGATTTCGGCCGCTTCGGTCGCCAGCCGGGTCTTGCCGATCCCCGGCTCGCCACGAAAGAGCACGCACGGACTGCTCAGCACGCCGTCGCGTGCGCGCTGCCAGCTCTGCTGCAGCCAGCCGCGCTCGCCATCACGCCCGATCAGCGGTGGCGATCCCCGCGGCGGCGCTTCCGGTCGCTCGCCGAGCACCTGGTGCGGGCTGATCGGCACGTCGACCCCCTTGACCGCAACGGGCGCACCTGTGCGGAGTTCGAACGAGTCGCGTATCAACGGGACAACCGCATCTGATGCCGCTACCGTGCCCGGTTCGGCCGCAGCGCAAAGCCGGGTGGCCAGATTGGCGGCAAAACCGTACACGTCGTCCTGGTGAGTGTCGAGATAGACCAGGCCGCGGTGGACGCCCACCCGCACGTCGACGGCCACGCCGAAGTTGCGTTCGGCCCGCTCGCTGAGTCGCCTTACGGCGCGGGTGATGTCCAGCCCCGCTGCCACCGCACGGCGCACATCGTCCTCGTGCGCCCTGGGGTGGCCAAACACCGCCAAAAGCCCGTCGCCCTTGATCGAGCTGATATGGCCCTCATACCGCTCGACGATCCGGCGCACCTCGTCGCGGTAGCGGCCCACCAACGCGTGATACATCTCTGGTTCCAAACGGGTGGACAGCGCCGTCGAGTCGACAAGATCGGCGAAAAGAATTGTCAGCCGCCGGATCTCACCGTAACCGGCTGGCGTCGCCAGCAGGTCCTCGGCTTCTGGGTTGCCGCGGTCGACCGCAAGAACCTGTCCCGCCAACGCCGTGGCGGTCACACGGTCGCCTTCGTTGATGGCCCGCACCGCGCGGTCCAGCAGTTCATCGATCGATGCACCGCCCGCGCCAGGGCTCACCTGCTCCTCCTGCCCGAGATGGGCTAAGGGTACCCGTCAGGCGCGCCGATTTCAGCACATGTCAAGTAGCTTCACTTCAGGAGCTGTGGGAGGGTCCGGCCCGGACGGCGGCACCTGTGCACCTGGCACCTGCAACCGCAGCCGGCACTATCTGGGGGCTCGAGAAATCACGGACAGCCCGGACGAGCTGAAAGAGCTGACCTCTGAACCGCTTTAGCCTCAGGTCGGAGAGGATCCGTTGCGCCCGTGCGAGTTCCGGCCAACGATCGACAACGGAAAGTCGGCCGGGCCCCGCGGCCGGCTCAGACGCGGATGGAAAACTGCGTGACCGCCGGGTCGCCCGGACGCGCGCACCGGTAGCCGCCGCGGCGCAGCGCGTCGGTGGGCGCGGCCATCGGCTCGAAGCACACCACGTCTTCGGCGAGTGGCGCGAAGATCTGGGCCGCCGGATACCCCCGATCAAAATGCACTTCCAGGCGGCGTCCGCCTCCGGACACCGCGAACACCGCGCCATCGCACACTTGGTCGTAGCCGTCGTCAAAAGCCTTGTCGCCCAAGGGTTCTTCCGTCGCATGCTGCGGTTCCGATTCCCCGGTAGGCAGACCCCGGTCGTCGAGGCGCAGATGCCGCAGCGGTGGTGTCTCGATGATCCACTCGCTGCGGGGCACGTTTGGCAGGCACAGGTAAGGGTGGAAGCCGAAGCACAACGGAACCGCCCTGTCGCCGGTCGCGGTGACCGTGGTGCGAAGCGTCAACGCCCGTTCGGCCAGCCGCACCGCGATCGTGAGCACATGCGGATACGGGAAGCCGGCCAGCAAGCTGGGGTCGGACCCGAAATCCACCTCGGCCGTCAGCTCGTTCTCCGACTCCGTCGTCACCCGCCAGCCGGGGTAGGCGGCCAACACACCGTGGATGGGCAACCCGTTGGGGTCGGGGCGGACACCGTTTTCGCCGGGCTTCAGCGTCACCGTCACGTTCTCGGCCGTGTAGGTGTTGGCGCCCAATCGATTCGCCCACGGGTACAGGATCGGGATGCCCATCGTCTTGCCCGCCTCGACATAGGCCTGCAGGCCGCGCCGTTGGCCGAGCAGTTCCACCCCCGAGTCGGTCAGCGAGGTGCCGATCATGCCCGCCCCGGGCACGAACTGCGCGGCCACCGGCGATGACGGGTCGGTCAGGGTGACGATGTGCATGGCTTACCTCGGCTCACCTGGACATTGGGTCGTGCTGAATGCGTTCCGGCGGGGCCCCTTTGGCGATCAGGGCGGCCTTGGTGGCTTGGACCATGGCCGGTCCGCCGCAGATCAGGATCTGCCGATCGCCCCAGCCGCCGTATTTGGTCACCACGTCGGGCAGCCGGCCGGTCTGGCGCACGTGCAGGCCACGTGGCGGCGTGGTGTCGGGATACTCGGCGGCCCACGAGGGGTCGCCGCGGTACTCCGAGACCGGCGAGACGGACAGCCACGGATTGTGCTGCGCGACCTGCCAGAGGGTCGGCAGGTCGTAGAGCTCGCAGAGGTAGCGCGCGCCGAAGAAAAGGTGTACGCGCGGATTTTCCGCGTAACGGCTGAGGTCCATGATCAATGCCCGCAGCGGTGCGAGACCGGTGCTACCGGCAACCATCAGCACGTCCCCGCCGTTCCGGTCGACCCGCAGGCCGCCGTGCGGACTCGACAACCGCCAGCGGTCGCCGGGCTGGGTTTCGTCGACGATGGCGGTGCTGACCAGGCCGCCGGGAACCATGCGGACATGGAACTCGATTCCGCCGCCCGGGTCGGCCGGAATCGCGGGACTCAGATAGCGCCAGCGGCGCGGGCATTGCGGGACGTGGACATTGACGTACTGGCCTGGGTAGTACTGCATCGGGCGGTCCAGCTGCAGCCGAACGACGGCGAGATCGCGCGAGACCCGACTGTGCTCGATGACCGTGCCGTCCCACCAGGCGGGCCACTCGTCGGCGTCGGCGGCACCGCTCATCACCCCGATGATCAGGTTGAGCGACTGATTGGCCGCCGCGTCGACGGCGTCGGTCCACTCGTCGCCCAAGTGGGTGCGCAGCGCCGCGTACAGCGCGCGCCGCAGGGTCTCGTAATGGCCTGGCAGCACGCCATATTTGCGGTGATCGCGGCCGAGCTGGGCAAGAAAGTCCACCGGCTCCTGCGCGCGTTGCGCGACCAGTTCGCCGTAAACCCAGTGCAGTGCGTGGGCGAACGCGGCCCGCTGGGCGTCCATTTCGGGCGGGAACAGGTCGCGCACCGAGACGTCGAGGGCAAACCAATGGGTGTAGAACCGGTGGACGAGTCCCGAGTCGTCCCCGAAGGCGTCGCGCAGCACCCGCAACGCATCCCGGTCCTCTAGGCTCACGGGCCTCGATTCTAAGCTTCGCGCCCTCTAAGATTGGTCAAAGTTGAGCGGAACAGACTCAACCTTGACGGCGTTGAACATCGCGACAAGCATTTTTACCCAAGTACCCGAACGGAGGTGTCGTGGACTCTTTCAACCCGACAACCAAGACGCAGGCGGCCCTGACGTCAGCCCTGCAGGCGGCCTCAGCCGCCGGCAATCCCGAGATCAGGCCCGCGCATCTGCTGTTGGCGCTGCTGACGCAGAACGACGGCATCGCCGCACCGCTTTTGGAGGCTGTCGGCGTCGAGCCCGCCACGATCCGCGCCGAAGCGCAGCGCATTTTGGACCACCTGCCGCAGGCCAGCGGCGCCAGCTCGCAACCGCAGCTGTCGCGCGAATCGCTGGCCGCCATCACCACGGCTCAGCAGCTGGCCACCGAGATGGACGACGAATTCGTCTCCACCGAGCACCTCATGGTGGGGCTGGCCACCGGCGACTCCGAGGTCGCCAAACTGCTGACCGGACACGGGGCGTCCCCGCAGGCCTTGCGCGACGCGTTCGTCAAGGTGCGCGGCAGCGCCCGGGTCACCAGCGCCGACCCCGAATCCACCTATCAGGCGCTGGAGAAGTACTCCACCGACCTGACCGAGCGGGCCCGCGAGGGCAAACTCGACCCGGTTATCGGGCGGGACAACGAGATTCGGCGCGTCGTGCAGGTGCTCTCCCGTCGCACCAAGAACAACCCGGTGCTCATCGGTGAGCCGGGCGTCGGCAAGACCGCGATCGTCGAGGGCCTGGCCCAGCGCATCGTCGCCGGCGACGTGCCGGACAGCCTGCGTGACAAGACGGTGATCGCCCTTGACCTCGGGTCGATGGTGGCCGGCGCGAAATACCGCGGCGAGTTCGAGGAACGGCTCAAGGCCGTGCTCGACGACATCAAGAACTCCGCCGGACAGATCATCACGTTCATCGACGAGCTGCACACCATCGTCGGGGCCGGCGCGACCGGCGAGTCGGCGATGGACGCCGGCAACATGATCAAGCCGATGCTGGCGAGGGGCGAGCTGCGGCTGGTCGGCGCCACCACGCTCGACGAGTACCGCAAGTACATCGAAAAGGACGCCGCGCTGGAGCGACGCTTCCAGCAGGTGTTCGTCGGTGAACCGTCGGTGGAGGACACCGTCGGCATCCTGCGCGGCCTGAAGGACCGCTACGAGGTGCACCACGGCGTCCGCATCACCGACTCCGCACTGGTGGCCGCGGCCACGCTATCGGACCGCTACATCACCGCCCGCTTCCTGCCGGACAAGGCCATCGACCTGGTCGACGAGGCCGCCAGCCGGCTGAAGATGGAGATCGACTCGCGGCCGGTCGAGATCGACGAGGTCGAGCGCCTGGTGCGCCGCCTCGAGATCGAAGAAATGGCGCTGGCGAAGGAAGAGGACGAGGCGTCGAAGGAGCGCCTGGAGAAGTTGCGCGCCGAGTTGGCCGACCAGAAAGAAAGGCTGGCCGAGCTGACCGCCAGGTGGCAGAACGAGAAGAACGCCATCGACACGGTTCGCCAACTCAAGGAGCAGCTGGAGGCGTTGCGCGGGGAGTCCGAGCGCGCCGAGCGCGACGGCGACCTGGCCAAGGCCGCCGAGCTGCGGTACGGGCGCATCCCCGAGGTGGAAAAGAAGCTCGATGCGGCGCTGCCGCAGGCCGAGGCCCGCGAGAACGTGATGCTCAAGGAAGAGGTCGGGCCCGACGACATCGCCGACGTGGTGTCGGCGTGGACCGGCATCCCGGCCGGGCGGATGCTCGAAGGCGAGACGGCCAAGCTGCTGCGGATGGAAGACGAGCTGGGCAAACGCGTGGTCGGGCAGAAGAAGGCCGTGCAGGCCGTGTCCGACGCGGTGCGCCGCAGCCGCGCGGGGGTCGCCGACCCCAACCGGCCCACGGGTTCGTTCATGTTCCTGGGACCAACCGGTGTCGGCAAGACCGAGCTGGCCAAGGCGCTGGCCGACTTCCTGTTCGACGACGACCGGGCGATGGTTCGCATCGACATGAGCGAGTACAGCGAGAAGCACTCGGTGGCCCGCCTGGTCGGCGCGCCTCCCGGCTACATCGGCTACGACCAGGGCGGTCAGCTGACCGAGGCGGTGCGCCGTCGGCCCTACACGGTGGTGCTGTTCGACGAGGTCGAAAAGGCCCATCCGGACGTGTTCGACGTGCTGCTGCAGGTCCTCGACGAGGGCCGACTCACCGACGGGCAGGGCCGCACGGTGGACTTCCGCAACACGATCCTGATCCTGACGTCCAACCTGGGTTCGGGCGGCAGCGAGGAGCAGGTGATGGCGGCGGTGCGCGCGGCGTTCAAGCCGGAGTTCATCAACCGGCTGGACGACGTGCTGATCTTCGAAGGGCTCAATCCCGAAGAACTGGTGCAGATCGTCGACATCCAGCTCGAGCAACTGAGCAAGCGGCTGGCGCAGCGGCGGTTGCAGCTGGAAGTCTCGCTGCCGGCCAAGCGTTGGTTGGCACAGCGCGGGTTCGACCCGGTGTACGGCGCCCGGCCGTTGCGGCGGCTAGTGCAGCAGGCGATCGGCGACCAGTTGGCCAGGCAGTTGCTCGCGGGCGAGGTGCACGACGGGGACACCGTTCCGGTCAACGTCAGCCCGGACGGCGATTCGCTGATCCTGGGCTAGCTGTGATGGGGTTGTGACCTGGTCGGATTCTGTATTCCGGTCCAACAGCAGATACCCTGTCTGGAATGGTCCCGCTCTGGTTCACGCTGTCCGCACTGTGCTTTGTTGGTGCGGTCGTGCTGCTGTACGTCGATATCGACCGACGTCGCGGGCGCAGCAGGCGCCGCCGATCGTGGGCGCGGTCGCACGGATTCGACTACGAGCGCGAATCGACCGACATCCTCAAACGCTGGAAGCGCGGTGTGATCTCGACGGTGGGCGATGTCCCCGCCCATAACGTCGTGCTGGGCCAGATCCGCGGCGAGGCGGTCTACATCTTCGACGTCGACGAAGTCGCCACAGTGATCGCGCTGCACCGCAAGGTGGGCACCAACGTCGTGGTCGATCTGCGGCTCAAGGGACTCAAAGAGCCTCGGGAGAACGACATTTGGCTGCTGGGCGCGATCGGGCCGCGGATGGTGTATTCCACCAATCTGGACGCGGCCCGGCGGGCCTGCGACCGGCGCATGGTCACCTTCGCGCACACCGCGCCCGACTGCGCCGAGACCATGTGGAACGAGCAGAACTGGACGCTGGTCGCCATGCCGGTCGCCAGCACTCGCGCCCAATGGGACGAGGGCCTGCGCACCGTCCGCCAGTTCAACGACCTGTTGCGGGTGTTGCCGCCGCTGCCCGAGGAAACCGAGGAGCCGGCGGGACTTCGCAATGCGTCACCCGGCCGGCCGTTGGCGCCCGCCGCTCGCGCGGAGTTGCCACCCGGACGCGCACAACAGGATATGGCCGGGCTGCTGGGCTCGGATGTTCAGGCGGGCCGCCGCGCCCCGGAGCCGGTGCACCGGGAACAGAGTCGCTCGGAGGGCTTCGGCGAAGCCATTCGCCGCCCGCCGCCACCCGGGCGCAACGGCCGTCAGGCCACTAACTACCAGCGCTGATAGCCCGCCGGGTGGGTCCGTCGGCGGTTAGGCCGCCGTCGTTACACTGTCGCTCATGCCTCGCCCCGTAGCCCTCATCACCGGGCCTACGTCCGGGATCGGTGCCGGCTACGCGCGGCGCTGTGCGACCGACGGCTACGACCTGGTTTTGGTGGCTCGCGACGTCGGCCGGTTGACCAAACTGGCCGCCGAACTCGAGGGCCGCGCGAGCAGCGTCGAGGTGCTGCCCGCGGACCTGGCCGATGCGGCCGACCGGCGTAAGGTCGGCGACCGCCTTGCCGGGGGAGTGCGCGTCCTGGTGAACAACGCCGGCTTCGGCATGTCCGACGAATTCTGGACGGCCGAGCCAGCGCTGCTGCAGGCGCAGCTCGACGTCAATGTTGCCGCGGTCATGCAGCTCACCCGGGCCGCGCTGCCCGCCATGCTCGACGCCGGTGCGGGAACCGTCATCAACATCGCCAGTGTCGCCGGGCTGCTGTCCGGGCGGGCGCCGACCTACTCGGCGTCCAAGGCGTGGGTGGTTTCGTTCAGCGAGGGCCTGGCCGTCGAATTGCAGGGCACGGGCGTCGGTGTGCACGCCGTGTGCCCGGGGTTCGTGCACACCGAATTCCACGCCAGGGCCGGGATGGACATGGCGGGCCTGCCGTCGTTCATGTGGCTCGAGGTCGACGATGTGGTCAGTCAGAGCCTGGCCGATATCGCCCGCGGCAAGGTGATCAGCGTTCCGGGGCTGCAATACAAGGGGATTGTCACCGCCGGGCGGATGATGCCGCGGAACCTGATGCGGGCCGTGACCAAACGAGTCGGCCGTGGCTGAACCTGACCCGCGCGAGGAGTTGGCGGAGCTGGTGCGGCGGTTGTCGGTGGTGCACGGCCGGGTCACGCTGTCGTCGGGCAAGGAGGCCGACTACTACGTCGACCTGCGCCGCGCCACCCTGCACCACCGGGCTTCGGCATTGATTGGCAAGCTGATGCGCGAACTCACCGGCGACTGGGACTACGCGGTGGTCGGGGGCCTGACCCTGGGTGCCGACCCGGTGGCGACGGCGATCATGCACGCGCCGGGGCGTCCGATCGACGCTTTCGTCGTGCGTAAGTCGGCGAAAACCCATGGCCTGCAACGGCTTATCGAAGGATCCGAGGTTTCCGGTCAGCGGGTGTTGGTGGTGGAGGACACCAGTACCACGGGCGCCTCGGCGTTGACGGCGGTGCATGCCGTCCAGGACGCGGGCGGCGACGTGGTCGGGGTGGCCACCGTAGTGGACCGCGCCACCGGCGCGGCCGAGGCCATCCAGGCCGAGGGGCTGTTGTACCGCAGCGTGCTGGGCCTTGGCGACCTGGGGCTGGGCTAGGCCGCCGGCGGTATGCATCGCATGCGCAACTTGTCACATCTGCCACAGCGGCCTCTCGGGCGGGCGGGGTTGATACTGCCCGCCTCACAGCGACAAAACCCGTTGCTGCCCCGCCGGAGCTCAGTTGTCGCTGTCAGGCGGGCAAAGCGCGAACCGGCCCTGCGAGAGACCCCTGTGGCGAATGTGACCCATGCGTTCTGAATTCGAGCCGCGCAAGCTTTCGGTCCGCACTTTCCTCGCCATCGCAACCTGCGTGGCCGCCTGCCTCGTGGGTTGTTCGGGCTCCAACCATCCCGCTCGCCCCTACGGCGCCCAGCGCGCGCGGCTCGGAGAATCGCTGGCGCTGCTGGGCTGGAACATGGCGGTGTCGAACCTGCGCTGGGAAGGCGATTACGTGCTGATCGACGTCGACGCCAGTGCGGCGTCCGCCAAGGACCCGCGCGCGCCGCGCGCCAAACCCGAGGACATTCGATTCGGCCTCTACGGCGCGCTGGCGCATCCGATGGAGTCCGCCGGCCTGGGCAGCTGCGACGCCGGGACGGCCAGCGTGCACGACATTCCCTCGCCGCTGTCGGCGCCTCCCGACCGGCTCACAGGCACGGTTTGCCTTGGGCCGCTTAAGGATCGGAGTCAGGTCCGGGGGGTGTACGGTTACTCGCCGCACGACCGGATCCCCAACACCTCGGCGGCCTACCCGGCGGCCTTTCCGGTGGGATTGCCGCCGACGAACCGCAACGACACCGGCCTGGTGGTCAAGACCGTCAGCCTGTCGGCCTGGCGCGCCGACGGCACCCCGGTGACCAAGGCGCAGCTCGGCGACCCGGGGGCATTCACCGGCAACGGCTACATGCTGCTGGGTCTGGAAGCCGACGCCCTCGCGGCCCGCTATCGCGACGATTCCGCCACCCGGGGCGGCCCGATGATGCTGCTCGTCTCGCCGACTTTGCCCGGCGCGGGATTGAACCCGGCCTGCGCGGCGTACGGGTACTCGGTGTTGATCCTGCCCGACGCGTCGCTGGACTCGGTCCATGTCAACGCGTCGCTGTGCACCCAGGGTGAAATCAACGAGGCGTTGCTGTACGCGACGGTGGCGGTCGATGGCACCCACGCCGGTGTGTGGACGCAGCGATGAGCGAGCCCGGGCCTACCGAATGGGGGATAACGGCGGGCGGTGTCGGGCCCTGGCCGGGCGAGGTTCCCGACGACCCGCGGTACGACCCAGTTCTGTTGCGCGACGGCGACACTCGCAACGTCGTCGACGCCTACCGCTACTGGACCCGGGAGGCGATCATCGCCGACATCGACCGGCGTCGTCATCCCCTGCATGTGGCGATCGAGAACTTCGGCCACGACGCCAACATCGGCTCGGTGGTGCGCACCGCCAACGCCTTTGCGGTGCACACCGTGCACATCGTCGGGCGGCGGCGCTGGAATCGCCGCGGTGCCATGGTGACCGATCGTTATCAGCGGCTGTGCCACCACGAGAGCACCGCCGAACTCCTCGACTTCGCTGCCGGTGTCGGCCTGACGGTGGTCGCGGTGGACAATGTCCCGGGTGCGGCGCGGCTGGAGGAGACCGCGCTGCCGCGGGAGTGCCTGCTGGTGTTCGGCCAGGAGGGCCCGGGCATCACCGACGACATCAGGGCGGGCGCGGCGCTCACCGTGTCGATCGCCCAGTTCGGCTCGACGCGCAGCATCAACGCCGGCGTTGCCGCCGGGATCGCGATGCACGCGTGGATCCGCCAGCACGGGGACCTCTCGCGCGCGTGGTAAGGGTCGTCAGTTCGGTTTCGCCGGCCTCATCTTGAACGAGACCTCAAGCTTGATGCGGAAGGTGATATCGCCGGCCTCGCTCACCGACATGTCCTGCTCAATGACCCGGGCGACCCGGATGTCGTCGACGCTCGACCGTGCCCTCTCCACCGCTTCGGTCGCGGCCTGCTCCCACGACGCCGGACTCGTACCGATGATGTCGATCACCTTGTACACACTCATGTCTGTCTCCTCAGCTCGAAGAACCTCTGCGAGCCTATAGCGCGACTACGCCAATCGCTCGGTCTCGTCGGCGACGGCCCGCAGCGCCGCCGCCAGCTCGCGGGCCTGCGCCGCCTGAAACTCTTCGTCGTGAGTGGCCGACAGACTGATCCACCGCTCGCACGTGCCATCGGTGAACTGACGGCCGACGACGCGGATCACGGCGTACCCGACATGCCTTGTGCTGCCGTCGAATTCACGCCAGGTCCGCTCGCCGTGGGCCTGCCAGCCATAGGTGTGGACCGCGTCGGGCGGGACGGCGATCTCGCCCGACAACACGCCGTCGCCGGTCATGTTGTCGGCCACCAGCTCCCGGGCCATCGCCAGCAGGGCCGCCGGGTCGTCGCCGGATCGCTCCAAGAGTTCGAACCGCGCGGCCTGCTCGGGGGTGAGCCGGTCGACAACCTCCCGCCAGGTCGCGGCCGCGTTGTCGGGGCTGGTCATGATTGCGATTCTCCCCTGCTGGCGCCCGGCGCGCCGACAGAGTGTGCATTCCTGGCGTTGAGTGTGCGATCAGGGTGGGATTTCGGCGGCGAATTTCCCGCCCTGAGCGCACACTCGAGGCGGCCGCTAGCTCCAGAGGGTCACGTGCACCTTCGGCCGAAATCGAGTCACGCCCACCCCGCTTCCGCGGATCATCGCCTGGGTGCACCTCGGCGTGGTGATGAATCGGACGAGCTCGGACACGGCGGGCTGGCGGACCGCCGGCGCCAATGTCGCCGCGCACCACTCGCCCGACCCGCCCAGCCCGGGACCGGTCACATGCGTCAACCGCCCGGCGGCGAGGTCCTTGGCGACCGCGAAACCGATCGTCAGCGTGACACCGCCGACCCGCTGAACTTCCTCGAGCGCGGCGGCGTCGCTTTGAAAGATTCGCTGTTGCGACTCCGGAATGGCCAAGTCGCGCAACATCGTTGCGATCTCGCCATCTACGCTGCCCGCCGACGGGCCGAGCATCCAGTGTTGCTGGCGCAGCAGTGCCGGCGTCGGAATACCGATGGCCAGTGGACTATTGGGCGCGACGACGGCGATGATCTGATACTTCAGAAAGGGCCGCATGAAGATCGAGTCATCGTGACCGATCGAACTTTCGCTCGCGGGGCCGATCGCGATGTCGACGGCGCGCGAGCAGATCAGGTCGCGGAACCGGCTCGTCGGATGCACGCTCAACTCCACCGACAAGTCGGCGGCCCGCGACGAGAAGAGCTCGATCAGGCCGGGCGCGGCGTGTTCGGCGAACGCGGTTGACGCCGCCATGCGCAGCAGCCGGCGCCCGTGGGCGGCCTCGGTGACTTCGATCGCGGTTTGTCGCTGCAGACCCAGGATTTCGACCGCGCGGCTCGCCAGCCGCAGTCCACCGGGCGTGAACGCCAGCCCGGCGCCCGTCCTGGTGAACAGCGGGTCGTCGAGCTCCTTGCGCAGCGCCGCCACGAGCATCGAGACTCCGGCGTCGGAAACCCCCAACTCCGCGGCGGCGGCTCGCACCGAGCCCAGGCGAACCACTGCCGAATAGGCCCGAAGTTGAGCCGGGGTCATGGTGTGAGCCTACTTTGGAATGGTGCGTGACGTGCTTGCCGAGCTGATGGCGATCTGGCGTGCCGGTCAGACCGCGGGGCTCGGAACGGTGGTGCGAACCTTTCGGTCCGCACCGCGGCCGCCGGGGGCCTCGATGATGGTGGCACCCGACGGTTCGGTGACCGGGTCCGTGTCGGGTGGTTGCGTGGAGGGCGCGGTGTACGACGTCGCTACCGAGGCGGCGAAGACCGGGACGCCGCGGCTGGAACGCTACGGGGTCAGCGACAGCGACGCGTTCGCCGTCGGGCTGACGTGCGGCGGCGTCATCGACGTCTTCGTCGAGTCGGTGTCGCAGGCGACGTTTCCCGAACTCGGCGCGGTGGCCGACGACATCGCCGCCCACCAACCGGTGGCGATCGCGACCGTCATCGCCCACCCGGACGCGCAGTGGGTCGGCCGCCGGCTCGTCATCCGGCCAGACCCGAGTAGACCCGCGGCGGGGTCGCTGGGTTCGGCGCGTGCCGACGCCGCTGTCGCCGATGACGCGCGTGGCCTGCTGGCGGTGGGCCGCAGCGAGGTCCTCAAGTACGGACCCGACGGGCAGCGACTGGGCCAAGGCATGGATGTCTTCGTGTCCAGCTACGCGCCGCGCCCGCGAATGCTCGTGTTCGGTGCCATCGACTTCGCGGCGGCCCTGGCGCAGCAGGGATCGCTCCTCGGCTACCGGGTCACCGTCTGCGATGCCCGCGAGGTGTTCGCCACGCCGGCGCGCTTCCCGACGGCCGACCACGTCGTCGTCGATTGGCCCCACCGCTATCTCGCCGCCCAGGCGGAGGCGGGCGAAATCGACAAGAGCACGGTGATCTGCGTGCTCACCCACGATCCGAAGTTCGACATCCCGGTGCTCGAAGTGGCGCTCCGCCTGGGCGTCGGATACGTGGGGGCGATGGGATCGCGCCGCACACATGACGACCGGATGAGGCGGCTGCGGGCCGCGGGGCTGACCGATGGCGAGTTGGTTCGGTTGTCCAGCCCCATCGGACTGGACCTGGGTGCCCGCACACCGGAGGAGACCGCGGTCTCGATCGCCGCGGACATCATTGCAAAGCGCTGGGGCGGCGGGGGCCGTCCGCTGGCGGAGACTGCCGGGCGAATCCACCACGATGCGCAAGACGCGCAGGTAGAAGGCGAGTTCAGGGATTCCTTAACTCGCTATTGACGGGTGTTTGGTAGCGGCTGACACTTGGCCGCATGCAAGTACCCGGACCATTCGAATACGAACGTGCAACCAGCGTCGACCACGCCGTCGGACTGCTGGATCGGTTGGGCGAGGGGGCGCGGGTGATCGCGGGCGGGCACAGCCTGCTACCGATGATGAAGCTGCGCATCGCCAACCCGGAGTACCTCGTCGACATCAACGACCTGGCACCCGAGCTCGGATACGTGATCACCGATCCGACCCTCGTTCGAATCGGCGCCATGACGCGTCACCGCGAGATCCTCGAGTCCGACACCCTGGCCGCCGTGTGCCCGATCTTCCGGGACGCCGAGCGGGTGATCGCCGATCCCGTCGTCCGCAATCGCGGCACCCTGGGCGGTTCGCTGTGCCAGGCGGATCCGGCCGAGGATCTCGTGACGGTCTGCAGCGTGCTGGATGCCGTGTGCCTGGCCCGCGGGCCCTCCGGTGAGCGGGAAATACCGATGGACGATTTCCTTGCCGGGCCCTACGAGACCGCATTGGCGCACAACGAGATTCTGGTTGAGGCTCGAATCCCGGTGCGGCACAACACATCCAGCGCATACGCGAAAGTGGAGCGCCGGGTCGGCGACTGGGCGGTCACGGCGGCCGGAGCGGCGATCACGCTCGACGGTGCCGCAATAGCAGCCGCCCGCGTCGGCCTGACGGCGGTGAACCCCGACCAGGCCGCGCTCGCCGAGCTGTCGGCGGCCCTGGTCGGCCAACCGGCCACCGACGAGGTTTTCGCCGAGGCCGGTCGCCGCGCCGCCTCGGCGTGCGATCCGGTGACCGACGTCCGCGGCACCGCCGAGTACAAGCGCCACCTGGCCTCCGAACTGACCATGCGCACATTGCGGACGGCCGCCGAACGGGTACGCAACCAGCCTGCGCCGGAAGGGAATTGATGATGCAAGTCAACATGACCGTTAACGGCGAACAGGTGATCGCCGACGTCGAACCCCGGATGCTGCTGGTGCATTTCTTGCGTGATCAGTTGCGGCTCACCGGGACCCATTGGGGTTGCGACACCAGCAACTGCGGAACGTGCGTGGTCGACGTGGACGGCGTCCCGGTGAAGTCGTGCACGATGCTTGCAGTCATGGCGTCCGGGCACAGCGTCCGGACCGTGGAGGGGCTGGCCGCCGGCGGCCAGCTCGACCCGGTGCAGGAAGGGTTCATGCGGTGCCACGGGCTGCAATGCGGCTTCTGCACCCCGGGAATGATGATCACCGCCCGCGCCCTGCTGGACCGCAATCCCCATCCCGACGAGGAGACCATCCGGGAGGCGATCTCCGGGCAGATCTGCCGATGCACCGGATACACCACGATCGTGCGGTCCATTCAATGGGCCGCGGAGCACGCCGCGACCCCAGCGGAGGCCACCTCATGACGACTATCGAATCGCGCCCACCGTCACCGGAAGACACCGCCGACAACGACCAAAAGCCGTGCGGGCACGGCCGAATGCTGCGCAAAGAGGACCCCCGGTTCATCCGCGGCCGGGGCACCTATGTCGATGACGTGGCCCTGCCCGGCATGCTGCATCTGGCGATTCTGCGCTCGCCCTATGCGCATGCCCGCATCGCCGGCATCGATGTGACTGCGGCCCTTGCGCATCCGAAGGTCAAGGCGGTGGTGACGGGTGCAGACCTGGCCGAGAAGGGCCTGGCCTGGATGCCGACACTGTCCAACGACGTGCAGGCGGTGCTGGCCACCGACAAGGTGCGTTTCCAGGGGCAAGAGGTGGCGTTCGTCGTTGCCGAGGACCGGTATTCGGCCCGGGACGCACTGGAGTTGATCGACGTCGACTACGACCCGTTGGACCCGGTCGTGGATGTCCGCACGGCGCTCGATCCGTCCGCGCCGGTGATCCGCACCGACCTCGAGGGCAAGACCGACAACCACCTCTTCGACTGGGAGACCGGTGACGCGGCCGCCACGGAGGCCGTATTCGCGAAGGCCGACGTCGTCGTCAAGCAGGAGATCGTATACCCGCGGGTGCACCCCGCGCCGATGGAAACCTGTGGCGCCGTGGCAGATCTGGACCCGGTCACCGGCAAGCTGACGCTGTGGACCACCTCGCAGGCGCCGCACGCGCACCGGACGGTGTACGCGTTGGTCGCCGGCCTGCCCGAACACAAGATCCGGGTGATCTCACCCGATATCGGCGGAGGCTTCGGCAACAAGGTGCCGATCTATCCCGGCTATGTGTGTGCGATCGTCGCCTCGCTGGTGCTGGGCAAGCCGGTCAAGTGGATGGAGGACCGCAGCGAGAATTTGACCTCCACCGGCTTTGCGCGCGACTACATCATGGTCGGCGAGATCGCCGCCACCAAGGACGGCAAGATCTTGGCGATACGGTCCAACGTGCTGGCCGATCACGGTGCGTTCAACGGCCAGGCGGCACCCTTGAAGTACCCGGCCGGGTTTTTCGGGGTGTTCACCGGCAGCTATGACATCGAAGCCGCGTATTGCCACATGACGGCGGTGTACACCAACAAGGCGCCCGGCGGGGTGGCCTACGCCTGCTCGTTCCGGATCACGGAAGCGGTGTATTTTGTCGAGCGGCTGGTGGACTGCCTTGCGTTCGAGTTGAAGATGGATCCGGCCGAGCTTCGGCTGCGAAACCTGCTGCGGCCCGAGCAATTCCCGTATAAGAGCAAGACGGGCTGGGTATACGACTCGGGTGACTACGAGGCCACCATGCGCAAGGCGATGGAGATGATCGGCTACGACGCGTTGCGCGCCGAACAGAAGGAGCGACGGGCGCGCGGCGAGCTGATGGGTATCGGCATGTCCTTTTTCACCGAGGCCGTCGGCGCCGGCCCGCGCAAGGATATGGACATCCTCGGGCTCGGAATGGCCGACGGGTGCGAGTTGCGCGTGCACCCGACGGGCAAAGCCGTTGTGCGACTTTCGGTTCAGACGCAGGGCCAGGGCCACGAGACGACGTTCGCGCAGATCGTCGCCGAGGAGCTGGGCATCCCGCCCGACGACATCGAAGTGGTGCACGGCGACACCGATCAGACACCGTTCGGGCTGGGCACCTACGGGAGCCGGTCGACCCCGGTCTCGGGTGCGGCCGCCGCACTGGTCGCCCGCAAGGTCCGCGACAAGGCGAAGATCATCGCATCGGGGATGCTCGAAGTTTCCGTGGCCGACTTGGATTGGGAGAAGGGCTCTTTCCACGTCAAGGGTGACCCGTCGGCGTCGGTAACGATCCAAGACATCGCGATGCGCGCACACGGGGCCGGCGATCTGCCCGAGGGCATCGAGGGTGGCCTGGACGCCGAGGTCTGCTACAACCCGGAGAACCTGACGTACCCCTACGGCGCGTATTTCTGTGTGGTGGATGTCGATCCGGGCACCGCGGTGGTCAAGGTGCGGCGCTTCCTGGCCGTCGACGACTGCGGCACCAGGATCAACCCGATGATCATCGAGGGCCAGGTGCATGGCGGCATCGTCGACGGCATCGGGATGGCGTTGATGGAGATGATCGCGTTCGACTCCGAGGGCAACTGCCTGGGCGGGTCGCTCATGGATTACCTGATTCCGACCGCGGTCGAGGTACCGCATCTGGAGACCGGCCACACGGTGACGCCGTCGCCGCATCACCCGATCGGCGCCAAGGGCATCGGCGAATCGGCCACCGTGGGATCGCCCCCGGCCGTGGTGAACGCGGTGGTGGATGCGTTGGCACCGTTCGCGGTTCGACACGCCGATATGCCGCTGACACCATCCCGGGTCTGGGAGGCGATGCAGGGTAGGGCGAGGCCACCAATCTGATGACAATCAGCGAGCGGGCCCGGGAATTATCGGCGGCACGGACGCCGTTTGTGCACGCGACCGTGGTGCGGGCCCAGCCGCCCACCTCGTCCTACCCGGGCGACGAAGCAATCCTGTTGGCGGACGGGACAATCGAGGGTTTCGTTGGCGGCCAGTGCGCGCAGAACTCCGTCCGCAAGGCGGCGCTGGGCGCGCTGCAGGCAGGTGAAAGCGTGCTGTTGCGCGTGCTTCCCGACGGCGATGTGCACTTTCCCGAGGCCCCCGGCGCCTGCGTGGTCGTCAACCCATGCCTATCCGGGGGATCGCTGGAGATCTTCCTGGCGCCGCAATTGCCGGCCCCTTTGATCCAGATCTACGGAGCCACGCCCATCGGCGACGCCCTGGCCCAACTGTGCGAGGTGCTGGGGTATGACGTTCGGCGCGATACCGAGCCGGCCGACGCCACCGCCGTGGTGATCGCCAGCCATGGCGGCCCGGAGGCCGAGATCATCCGCGCGGCGCTGGATAACGGCGTCGGATACATCGGCTTGGTGGCCAGCCAGGTTCGCGGCGCCGCGATCCTGAACGAACTCGAACTCTGCGAGGCCGAGCGAGCCCGCGTACATACCCCGGTCGGATTGCCCATCGGCGCCAAGACCCCGGCGGAGATCGCGGTCTCGATCGCGGCCGAACTCATCGCCGGTATCCGCGGCGGCGGCCTGAGCCGCGCCGTCGCCCTGGAGGGCGGCCCGCGGGAGGCGGTCGACCCGGTGTGCGGCATGACGGTAACGATCGGGCCCGCTACCGAGCACCTACAGCTGGCCGGCGCGGACTTCTGGTTCTGCGGCCCGGGATGCCGGAGGTCTTTCGCCGCGGAAGCCGGCGCGTGACGGTCACCGGCGTCGTGCTGGCAGCCGGCAGTTCGCGCAGGCTGGGCACGCCCAAACAGCTTCTGCCATACCGGGATACAACGGTGCTCGGTGGCACCCTCCAGGTCGCTCGCCGCGTTGGTTTCGACCAGCTCATCGTCACTCTGGGCGGATCGGCCCAAGCGGTGCGCGACGCAGTGCGGCTGGACGGGTTCGACGTGGTGGCCGTCGAAGATTTCGGCAGCGGCTGTTCGGCATCGCTCAGCGCAGCGTTGCAACGGGTGCACCCGGAAGCCTCCGGGATCGTGCTCATGCTCGGTGATCAACCGCGTGTGGACCCCGCGACCGTGGGCCGGCTCGTCGCCGAAGGGCCAGCCGGCCCCATCATGGTATGCCGGTACGACGACGGGGTCGGGCATCCGTTCTGGTTGAGCCGCACAGTATTTGGTGACCTGCAACGGCTGCACGGAGACAAGGGTGTGTGGAAGCTCGTGGAGTCGGGCCAACACGAGGTGCGCGAACTCGCGGTCGACGGTCCGATTCCGCTCGACGTCGACACCTGGGATGACTACCAGCGGCTGATGGAGTCCTCGTGATTTTCAACGACGTCGAGGACGTGATCGGCCAGTTCGACGCGCACAACTACCTGCTGGATACCGGGACCGCGTCGGCGGTCTATTTGGCGGTCACGCTCGGCCGGCCGCTGCTGCTGGAGGGTGAGCCCGGAGTCGGCAAGACAACTGCGGCTAAAACCCTTGCGGCGGTGCTGGATACCACGCTGGTCCGGTTGCAATGCTACGAAGGATTGACTGCGAACGAGGCGTTGTACGACTGGAACTACCAACGGCAGCTGCTGTCCATCCGGCTGGCCGAGGCGCGCGGTGCCAACATCGACGAAGCCGATCTATACACCGAGGCCTACCTGGTGGATCGGCCCATACTGCGCTGCGTGCGGCATCGCGGCCCGACACCGCCGGTCCTGCTGATCGACGAAATCGACCGGGCCGATGACGAATTCGAGGCGTTGCTGCTGGAGTTCCTCGGCGAATCCGCGGTCACGGTTCCCGAGCTGGGCACCTTCGTCGCCGAGCGCCCGCCGATCGCCGTGCTTACCTCCAACCGCAGCCGTGACCTGCACGATGCGTTGCGCCGCCGCTGTCTGTACCACTGGATCGACTACCCGGAGCCGGCCCGGGCCGCCGCGATCGTCCGCCGTACGGTGCCCGGGGCGACCGCGCCGTTGATCGAGCACGCCACCCAATTCGTCGGCAGCGCACGCGATCTGGATCTGGACAAGCCGCCCGGCGTGGCCGAGACCATCGACTGGGTCGCGGCCCTCGTGTCCCTTGGCGTCGCAGACCTCCAGGAGGATTCGGCCCCGGCTGCATTGACCAGCCTCGGGGCGCTGGCCAAGACGCCCGACGACCGTACCCTGATTCGCGACGCGTACACCGCTTTTACTGAGTGCAGCCTTACATGAGAGGGCCCATAGGATGAAGATCGCCAACCAGTTCACCGTCGGTGCGCCCATCGAGCAGGCCTGGGACGTGCTGTGCGACCTTGAACAGGTAATCCCGCTGATGCCCGGGGCGCAGCTGACCGGCCACGAGGGCGACGACTACCTCGGCAAGGTGAAGGTCAAGGTAGGGCCGGTCACCAGCGAGTTCAGCGGCAAGGTGCGTTTCGTCGAACAGGATCGCGGCCAGCACCGCGCCGTCATCGACGCCAAGGGCAAGGAGTCGCGCGGCACCGGCAACGCGGCCGCCACGGTCACCGCCCAGCTGCAGCAGGACGGGGACCGCACCAGCGTCGCAGTCGACACCGATCTGAAGATCGTCGGCAAGCTGGCCCAGTTCGGCGGCGGAATGCTGCAGCAAGTGTCGGAGAAGTTGTTGGGCCAGTTCGTGGAATCGCTGGAAGCCGAACTGGCCGCAAAGAACACGAAGACCGCACCAGACCCCGCGAGCCCGTCAGCTGCGGAACCCGCTCCCGGGCCACGCCAT
>Ga0310917_10000131_pt1 | contig 31350 bp, 29 predicted proteins | sample GREbulkMGLF178_FD_203531 | JGI IMG/M metagenome (GOLD analysis project Ga0310917, IMG submission 203531) | Lab enrichment of tropical soil microbial communities from Luquillo Experimental Forest, Puerto Rico - GRE.bulkMG.LF178 | ecosystem: Environmental > Terrestrial > Soil > Tropical forest >... | reverse complement strand
TTTTCTTCGGGTCGGGGATCGAACTCGCGCTCGGAAAGGGCGCCTGGGTTGCACGCGCCGCGACGGCGACGCAAGGGATCGTCGTCGCGCTGGCAGTGGTTGGGCAGGCGAGCCACAATTTGATCGGACGGCTCTGCGCCTGCGACGCGACGGACATCAGGCGGACCCTGCGCCGGGCGCGACTTCACCGGGCGCTGAGCCGGCTTTCCGATGCGTTTGTGTGGCTTCTAGGGGCGGCCTGGCTCGGCGAGACCTGGGGTTTCGACCTTATCGACCCGGAACCCGGCAGCATCGAACGGCTATTTGTTCGGCCGGCCCTCGGAGCGGCATTGACGGTCGTCGCCGCCTGGATCCTGTGGACGGCACTCAGCGCAGTCATCGACGAGAAGATGCCGCCGCCCGCCGCACCCGGCGACGAGGACGAGACCCCCGGCTCGGCCTCGCGGCTCGATACCTTGCTGCCGCTGCTGCGCAACACGCTCTTGATCGGGCTCGCGGTCGTCGCGGTCATCGTCGCGCTGGCGACCCTCGGGCTCGACATCGGTCCGCTGCTCGCCGGGCTCGGCGTACTCGGCATCGCCGTCGGCTTTGGTGCGCAAAGCCTAGTGCGCGACGTGATCTCGGGCATCTTCTTCTTGATGGAGGACGCGTTCCGGGTCGGCGAATACATCGATACCGGCCGGCTGCGCGGCACCGTCGAAGGGATGTCGTTGCGCTCGGTGCGGCTGCGCCACCAGAACGGCCAGGTGCACACGATCCCGTTCGGGCAGGTCCAGTCGGTCACCAATTACAGCCGCGACTGGTCGGTGGTGAAATTCAACCTTCATCTCGAGCCGCTCGCCGACATCGAGACGGTGCGCAAGACCATCAAGCGCGTCGGCGAGGAGCTTCTCGACGACCCGGAGATCGGCCCGGAATTCATGCAACCGCTGAAGATGCAGGGGGTCGTCGATGTGCTGCAGACGGCGCTCGTCGTCCGCTGCAAATTTACCGCCACGCCGTCGCGGCCGACCTATCTGCAGCGCCAGGCGCTGCGCCGGCTGATCGACGCCTTCAGCGCCGCCGAAATCCATTTCGCCGCGCCGAATGTGACGGTGCAGCTCGCCAGCGCCTCCGCCGCGGCCTAGCCTCGACTGACGATGGAGCGCAGGAGCGGGTACAGCGAACGGCGGTGCTCGATCGGGGTGGGCGCATCGGGCGGCGGCGTCATGCCGACGCGGTCGTGCCAGTAGGTCGGCAGACCGAGTTTATGCGTGCCGGACAGATCGTAGGCCGAGCCGGCGACAAACAGGCATCGGCTCGGCACAACGCCGAGTTCGTCGAGCGCCATCTGATACGGCCGCGGATGGGGCTTGTAGTAGCCGGCGCGTTCTGCGGTTACGACCGCCTCGAACTCGACGCCGGTGCAGGCAACGGCGGTCGCCCCAAGTTTCTCGGAGCAATTCGTAACGATCCCCAGCGCGACGCCGTCGCCGTGCAGCGCGCGCAGCACTTTGCGGACCTCCGGCCAGGGTTTCAGTTCCCCATAGCGGGCCACCAGCTGCGCCGCGAGGCTCGGCGACAGACCGGTCTCGGCCGCCGCCTCCGCGACGAGCAGCTCATACGGCCGGTAAGCACCAGTCTCGTAAGTGCGCCGTTGGTAAGCCGCCCGCCATCTGCGGCCCTCTTCCGTGCTGCCCGCAACATTGTCCCACAGCGTCCACGAGTCGAGCAGCGCCGTCAGCAGGTCGAAGAGGACAGCGTCAAAGCGTCGTTCAGTGCTCGCCGACATTGGCGAAATAGAGTTTGGGGTCGGCGGCGCGGATATGGGCTTCGGGGAGGCCCAATTCGCGGCGCACGATGTTGGCGCCTTCGACGAGGGAAACGCATTTGTAATAGGCGATGCGGCGGGAGAGACCCTCGCGGCCAAAGCCGCAATCGGTGGTGATCACCAGCTGCTCCTTCGGGATGTATTCGAGAGCCTTTCTGATCAGCGCGGCAACGTGCTCGGCGGGCTCGACCGTGGTGATGCAGTGGTTGACGACGCCGATGCCGATCTTCTTGTTGGTGTTGTACTTGGCGAAGAGCGGCAGGTCCCTGCCGTCGCTCGACGCGCATTCGAAGGTGACGACGTCGGCGTCGAGCTGCAGCAGGTGGGGCAGGGCGCGCTCATAGCTCGGCACCTCCCAATAGACGCGCTGCTGGTTGGGATTGCCCCAGCAGGTGTGCACCCAGATCTCGGCATCGACCCCGGCTAGCTGGCGGTTGAACGCTTGCGTCTGGAATTCGAGATCGGCGTCGGTGCAGTCGGGCCGGGTGGTCAGCCCGTGATGGCGCGGCTCCTCGACCTGGATCACCGCACACCCGGCGGCGGCAAGCTCGCGCAATTCGGCATTCATGATGTCGCAGAGATCGAGGATCATCTCCTTGTCACTGGCGTAGTATTGGTTCCACAGCATGCTCGCCAGTGCCGGCGCGCAGATCGCGCCGAACTTGACCGGGCGGTCGCTCAAACGCTGGGCGATCTGCCACAGCGCGCCGTATTCCAGCGGACCGCGGCTGAGCTTTTCGGTGACGATCGCCGGCTGGTAGGCCTCCTGCACCTCCCACAGAATCTTGCCCGGCCGAATGTCGTGGCGCGCCATCCAGCCCTGCGAGGTGCTGCGGTGGCCGTGAATGCCGCCCAGGCGCTCGATCGGATAGAAGAACCACGACTTGCCGCCGACGACGAGGTCGAAACGGCTGTCGCCGTCGGTGACGATGTCGAGCCCGGCGGCCTCCTGCGCATTGATGATCGCCGCGACCGCGTCGAGGTATTGCTCGCGAAACAACGAGTCGCCGAGCGCCGATTTGAACGACCGGCCGTCAAGGCTGCGGTCGAACCACAACGGCCGCGGATACGACCCGGTGATCGCGGTCGGCAGCATCATGTCGCGCGTCGTCTTCAGCATCGCTCCGCATTCCTCTTATCTGATGGTCTCTTGAATGCCCGGGTATAATGATGGACCAAATTCGCGGGAGGTAACAAATGAAGGATTTCGCGGGCAGGATCGCGATCGTCACCGGCGGCGGCTCGGGAATGGGACGGGAGCTCGTCCGCCAGTTGGCCGCCGAGGCATGCAATGTCGCGATGTGCGATGTCTCCGAGCAAGGGATGGCGGAAACCCGGCGGCTGTGCGAGGCGGCGGGGCTGCCGCAAGGTTTGCGCGCCACGACGCATCTCGCCGAGGTGTCCGACGCAGCGCAGGTCGAGCGATTTCGCGACGAGGTCGCCGAGCGTCTCGGCACCGATAAGATTCATCTCCTCTTCAACAATGCCGGTATCGGTGGCGGCGGCAGCATGATCGCCCACGGCCGCGAGGAATGGGAGAGGACCTTCAACATCTGTTGGGGCGGCGTTTACAACTGCACCCGCGCCTTCCTGCCGCTGCTGCTCAAGGCGGAGGAGGGCCACATCGTCAATACCAGCAGCGTCAACGGTTTCTGGGCGTCGGTCGGGCCGCGCATTCCGCATACTGCCTATTCGGCGGCAAAGTTCGCGGTCAAAGGCTTCACCGAGGCGCTGATCACCGATCTCAAGATCAACGCGCCGCACATCAAATGCTCGGTCGTCATGCCCGGCCATATCGGCACCTCGATCCCGCTGAACTCGCGCAAGATTCAAGGCGGCAATCTTTCCGACGAGATCGACGCGAGGCAGATGGCGCAAGCGCGGGCGCGCATCGCATCGATGGGCCGAGACGTTTCCAGCCTCTCGGATGACGACATCCGGAAAATCGTGGCCGAGCGCGAGCGTCGCTTTCGCGAGGAGGCGCCGACGAGCGCCGCCGAGGCCGCAACGATCATTCTCGACGGGGTCAAAGCCGACAAATGGCGGATTCTGGTCGGCAAAGATGCGCACCAAATCGACGAGCGGGTCCGCCGCTCACCGGAGCAGGCCTACGATCTCGACTTCTTCGAGAGCTTCGCGCGCGAGGCCGGTTGGCGCATCCCATAATCGCTTCGAAGATCAGCGCCGTCGCCCCAGCGCGTCATCCGCGGGCCTGACCCGCGGATCTCAGAGATGGCCGGGTCAAGCCCGGCCATGATGAACACAGGAGGGATTTGCAGCTGATCTGATCCATGCTTAATCGCCGCCGAAAATTGCCTCCGGCAGTAACGCCGAGACGACATAATTCGGCACATCGACGACGTTGGAGATCCGCAGGTCGACGGCGACCGAGCAGATGACGTAAGCCTGCTCGCGGCTGAAGCCGCGCTCCTGCAGCAATTCCATCATGTTGAGGACGGCGTTGCGGCAGGCCAGGGTCAGATTTTCCGCCTCGATCTCCCCCTCGGCATTAATCGGCATGCCCATGACGCCGAGAAAACGCTCGGGCGCAGCAAAGCGGGGATCGATGAAGTAGCTGGTTCGCGAAAATACCGGCGCGGTGAATTTGCGACGGTTGGCGAGGCCCTTGTGCACCTTGAACCGCACGATTGCTGTCGCGCTCATTTCGACGGCAGTCACGCAGACTTCGCCGTCGCCCTGCGCGAAATGGCCGTCGCCGGTCGAGAACAGACCGCCCTCCTTGAAGACGGGGAGGAAGAGCTTCGAGCCTTTGGTCAATTGCTTGACGTCGAAATTGCCGCCGTTCTCGCGCGGCGGCACCGTGCGGAGGCCGGCGAGGCCACAGGGGCCCGTCGGCACCGCTCCGGCAGGATCGGGTGGAAACGCCAAGCCCCCGCGCTCGATGACGCGCTGTTCGCGCACGGTCCATTCCGCAAGCTTCGCCGCGGACGGCGCCACCCCCGAGACCCCCATGAACGGCCCTCCGGGAATGCGCACACCAGGAATCTCGGCCGAAGTCGCCCAGCCGTCGCGGATCTGCCAATGCACGAGGAACGGCTCAGTCATCACATCGCGCAGAAATCCCAGCCCCGGCATGATCGTGCTGAAGGCGACGGGCTCGGCGAGGATGTCGGTGAATTCGATCTCGAGGACATCGCCGGGTGCCGCACCCTTGACGAAGACCGGCCCGGTCAGCGGGTGTATCGCGCCGACATCGAGCGACGGAAAGTCCGCGACCGTCGTGGCCGGCTTGATTTGGCCGTCGAGCGCGTCGCGCGTCTCCAGCGCGACCTCTTCACCCTCGCCGACTTCGACGACCGGTGCGATGTCCGGGTGAAATCGGTTGTGGCCCAGGTGAGGCTCGTGGGCGAGCTTCCTTGCCCGATCGATGCGGATCGAATGCATCAGCGACCTCCGACCAATCCGATCACTTCGTCGGTGCTCCTTACATCGGCGAACACTCTATCCATTGTCCGCAATTCGGCGTCATGCGCCTCGCGGGATACTTCGGCTACGGCATCGTTCACTAGGATCATCCGATAATTGTGTTCTACTCCGCCACGCACCGTCGTGGACACGCAAACGCAGGTTGTCACGCCCGTAACGACACAGGTGGTAACGCCCATATTGCGCAGGATCGTATCGAGCGGCGTGCTTGGCGCGAAGCCGCCAAAGCCTTTCTTGATGACCACATGCTCGTCCTCCCGGGGCTTCAACTCATCGACGATCTGCGCTCCCCAGGTGCTCTCGACCACGAACGTGCGGTTGCCGCTCGAAGGGCCGCGTCCAATGCGCCAATACGGGAATGCCGCATCGGAATAGTCGGCTTTGACGGCGTGCGCCACATAAACCACCGGTCTTCCCGCCGAGCGAAAGGCATCTGCCAGCCTCGCCACCTGGGGGATCGTACCCCTCAGAAATGGCATGTCGATATTCCTTTCCGGATATTCCCGGGCCCTTTGCCCGAGACCGCCATCCGGATGCAGAAAATCGTTCTGCATGTCGACAATGATCAAAGCAGAGCGAGCGATGTCTGCTCCCTTTACCGTTATTTCCATTTTGTCCCTCCCTGTAGTGTGAGATTCGGTTTGGATCACCTCAGTCGAAGGTCAGCACGGTGCGGGCGACTTCGCCGGCCTTCATCGCGCGGAAAGCTTCGTTGATGTCGGCAAGCCGGCCCTTCTTGGTCACCATCGCATCGAGGTCAAGCCGGCCCTGGCGGAAGAATTCGAGGTAGGTCGGGATGTCGTAGCGGAAACGGTTGGAGCCCATGCGCGAGGTCTGCACCTTGCACTCCGGCCGGATCGCCATCCACGGGAACTCGATCATCGCATCGGGCGGCAATACCCCGACGATCGTCGCCGTACCCCGGATCGCGAGCGACTCGATCGCCTGGCGCACGAGGGTGGCGAGGCCCACCGCCTCGAAGGCGTGATCGACCCCGGCGCCGCCGGTCAATTCGCGCACCGCTTTGACCGGGTCCGTTTCGCTCGAGTTGACGAAATGCGTGGCGCCGACGCGCATCGCCATCTGGCGTTTCTGGCCGAACTGATCGATCGCGATGATCTGGCGGGCGCCGCCGATCCGCGCCCCCTGGACGATCGACAGCCCGACGCCGCCGCAACCATAGACCGCCACCGTCTGCCCGGCTTCGAGCCCCGAGCTGCGCAGGGCCGCGCCGACACCGGTCAGCACCCCGCAACCGACCAGCGCGGCTTTGTCGAGCGGCAATTCCGGGTCGATCTTCACCAGCGAGTTCTCGTGCAGCAGCATCTTTTCGGCGTAGCTCGAAATGCCGATGAACTGGCGCAGCGGCTGCCCATTCTGCGACAGGCGAGGGGCCGCGGTATCCGGCCGGGTGACGATGCCGCCGGTGCACAAATTGGGATGGCCCGACAGGCATTGCGGGCAGTTGCCGCAGAAGCCGGAGAGGCACGCGACGACGTGATCGCCGGGTCTTACGGTCGTCACCTCGGCGCCGATCGCCTCGACGACACCGGCGCCCTCATGGCCGAGGACGATCGGCCGGTCGAGCGGGAAACGCCCGAGCCCGTCGACGACATGGAGGTCGCTGTGGCACACGCCGCTGGCGACAGTACGCACCAGCACCTCGCGGCCCCAGGGCTGGTCGATGTCCACCGCCTCTATCGTCAGCGGCTCGTGTACCCTGCGAAATACGGCGGCTTCGATCTCCATCGCCTTTTTCCTCCCAAAACCCGTGCATCACTTCTCGTTTTATCGCTTCTGCGGCCGCTACGGACGCGTTCAACCAGGCCAAAGCGACCGCGAGGCGAGGCGAGCGCCGTCGACGAGCGCGCGCAGTTTGGCCCATACGAGGTCGGCATGGACGCGGCCGCCGAGGCCGCAATCGGTGCCGGCGATGACGTTCTCGCGGCCGGCGATCGCGGCGTAACGCAGAATACGGTCGGCGACGAGCTGTGGGTGCTCGACGAGGTTGGTGGCATGGCTGACGACGCCGGGCATCAGCATCTTGCCCGCCGGCAGTTTCGCGGTCTGCCAGACGCGCCACTCATGCTCGTGCCGCACATTGGCGGCTTCGAAGGAATAGGTCTGCGCCTTCACTTCGAGGATCAGATCGATGATGTGCTCGAGCGGCAGGTCGTGCGTATGCGGTCCGTGCCAGCTGCCCCAGCACAAATGGTAGCGCACTTTTTCTTCGGGGATGCCGGCCAGCGCGTGGTTCACCGCGTCGATGCGCAATCTGGCGAATTGGCGGTATGCCTCGACCGTTGGTTCGGGCTTCAGCATGTCCCACCAGTCCGGCAGGCCGGGATCGTCGATCTGCAATACGAAGCCCGCCGCGACGACGGCCCGGTATTCCTCGCGTAACGCGTCGGCCAGGGCGAACAGGAATTCTTCCTCGCTCTTGTAGTATTCGTTGAAGATGAAGTGGTCGAGCCAGCCGGGCGCGAGCACTGCGACGAAGGCCTCGTCGACATTGGCGCCCGAGCGATCGATTGCCGCCTTGAACGCATCGAGTTGGCGGTTGATCGCCTCCGGCCCCTTCGACTTGATCGGGCCGCGCGCGACGACCCGCACCGTGACCGGCGGCATCGGCCTTTCGCCCGGGACCAGGAACAAGGTTCCGGCCATGTCGCAATCCGCATAGAAATCGGGAAATTCGTCGCGCTCGCGGGTCGAGTGGCGGGTGGTCGGCGCCTCGCCGGGAGTCACCGGGCGCGCCTCGATGCCGCTGAAATGGGCCGTGTAATGGGCGAAGCTGCGGGCCGTCCAGAATTCGCCGTCGCCGATGCAGTCGATGCCGACGTCGACCTGCTTCTTTACCGTTTCCGCGATTGCGGTCGTCACCTGCGCGGCGATGACGGCGGGGTCGGTGATCTCGGCACCGGCGAGCCGCGCCGGCATGTCCTCCCACCCCTTGGGCGGCGGGAGTCGGCCGACATGCGAGGTTCTGATCCGTGACGTGCTGCGTTGCATGCCCTCCTCCCTGACACCGGCCTTCTGATACCATTTTCATCGGCATGCCGCACGCTTCCGACCCGGCACCGGGTCTGTGCCGCATCATATGGACGCGTTCTGCGGGTCAGTGGAGCAGCGTGACGATCGCGCGCTGCGCGGGGCCCCGGTTGCGGCGATGATGTCGAGCCGTGAGCATGATGATGATCTTACAATTGCCGTATTCATATTGCATATTGTTTCCTCGGCTTTGATCAACCATACGAGGGGCAAGTCGTTCCGGATCCGATCGGTAAATACAATCAAAGGGAGAATCTGCTGCAGATTCGCTGCAGATAGCACAAACCGTAAAAATCGACTCTTTTATAGGTTGCGCAAATGGCGCTGTGCAGAGGTGATGTTGGGGTCGGAGATCAGACGCAAAGGCGACGGAGATGGGAACGCTTGCCGCAATGTTTCACGAGGCCCGTACCTTTACGCACTGGCAGCCTCGTCCGGTCCCGCAAGCGATCGTCGAGGCCGCGTTCGAGCTCGCCCGTCTCGGCCCGACGAGCGGCAACTGCCAGCCTTTGCGTCTCGTCCTCGTAGGCAGCCCGGAAGCCAAAGAGCGATTGCTGCCCTGCGTCTCGTCCGGCAACTACGAGAAAGTGCGGACCGCGCCGATTACCGCGATCGTCGCCTATGATCGCGAATTCTTCGAGCTGCTGCCGCGGCTCTATCCGCACACCGACGCGCGCGGATGGTTCACGACCGATGCCGCGCTCGCTGAGGAGACGGCATTCCGCAATTCCTCGCTGCAGGGAGCCTATTTTATTTTGGCGCTGCGCGCCCAAGGGCTCGATTGCGGGCCGATGTCGGGGTTCGACGCCGACAGAGTCGATGCCGCGTTCTTTCCCGACGGCCGATACCGCGCGAATTTTCTATTGAACATCGGCTATGGCGAGCGCGACACGCTGCGGCCGCGGCTGCCGCGTCTGCGCTTCGACGAGGTCGCTCGATGGGAATGAGGCTGTGCTCAGCGGGCGCGGCGCAAAAGCGGTTCTCCGGGCGCGGCAGGCCGAGGTTCTCGCGCAAGGTCTTGCCTTCGTACTCGCGTCGGAAGAGACGGCGCCGCTGCAGCTCGGGCACGACCCGATCGACAAAATCGTCGAGTCCGCCCGGCACATACGGGAACATGACGTTGAACCCGTCACAGGCGCCGCTGTAGAGCCACTCTTCCATCTGATCGGCGATCATCTCGGGAGTGCCGACCAGCGCCGGACCGCCATAGCTGCCGGCGATGCGTGCGAGGTCCCGGACTGTCAAGTCCTCGCGCCGGGCGCGCTCGATGATCCGCTGCCGGCCGCTCTTGCTGGCATTGCTTTCCGGGATCTCCGGCAGCGGACCGTCGAGATCGAACCTCGACGCGTCGTGGCCGAGGGCGATCGACAGCGAGGCGATGCCACTATCAGGATGCACGAGACTGTCGAGCCGCGCCCGCTTTTCGCGCGCCTCCGCGGCGGTCTCGCCGACGACGACGAGGGCGCCGGGCAGGATTTTCAGATGGTCGGGCGAGCGCCCAAGGCTTTCCATCCTGCCTTTGACATCGGCATAGAAAGATTGCGCATCGGCGAGTTTTCCGCCGCTCGCGAAGATCACCTCGGCGGTTTCGGCTGCGATCTGGCGGCCGGCCTCCGAAGCCCCGGCCTGCACGATGACCGGCCAGCCCTGGATCGGCCGGGCGATGTTGAGGGGCCCGCGCACCGAGAAGAACTCACCCTGATGGTCGAGCACGTGCAGTCGCGCGGGATCGAAATAGACGCCGTTCTCGACATCGCGGATGAAGGCGTCGTCGGCCCAGCTGTCCCACAAGCCGGTGACGACATCGAAGAATTCGCGGGCCCGCCGGTAGCGGTCGCCATGCTCCATGTGCTCGGTGAGCCCGAAATTCAGCGCTGCGTCGGGGTTGGAGGTGGTAACCAGGTTCCAGCCGGCACGGCCGCCGCTGATGTGGTCGAGCGACGCGAAGCGCCGGGCGATCAGGTAGGGCGGCTCGAAAGTCGTCGAGGCGGTCGCGATCAGCCCGAGATTTTCAGTCACCATCGCGAGCGCCGGCAGCAAGGTCAGTGGATCGAACGAGGTGACGGTCGCGCTGTGCTTCAACGCGGCCATCGGCATGTTGAGCACGGCCAGATGGTCGGCCATGAAAAAGGCGTCGAACCGGCCGCGCTCGAGGGTCTGCGCAAAGCGGATCAAATGCCTGAGATTGAAATTGGCATCGGGGTAAGCGCCGGGATAACGCCACCAGGCGGTATGAATACTGACCGGGCGCATGAACGCCCCAAGATGCAGGTGGCGTGGTGCCATCATCGCTGCCGCTGTTCCCCGTTTCGATCGATCGAAGCGAAATTGTGAACGGCCACCCAGGCGGCGGCAAGCAAATCGGAGAGCGTCGTCGCTATCGAGCCAAGCTCGCCTTTTCCGTTATATGGCATGACAGGTTTGCTACTGAGACGCTTGCGGACGCGACGGTGCCAAGCTAGTATGCGCCACAGTCAAGCGAATGATGATCTGGAAAAAGTTGCCTGGCCGGGAACATGGCGGCGTGTTTCAGCGTTCATGTCCGGCGGTGTGTCGTCGCCTTAGGGACAGGAAGGGTATGTAACGATATCGCAAACCTGGGGCTCGATCCGGTAAATTGCAGCTGCAGCAAAGGATGACATCATGAAACATCTCCTGACCGGCGTGGCGGTCGTTGCCGCGCTTGCATTCGCCGCCCCCGTTTGGGCGCAACCAGTCAGTCCGTCAGGTGGGAACGCGGTGGGCCTGCCAGGCCCGAACCCCGGCGGACCAGGCCTGACGCCGTACAGCGGAGGTGCGCCTGGGCCGAAGCCATCGGGTTCAAACTACATCCCGCCATCGGCGCCGCCTGCGGCGATGGCGCCCGCGGCTGGGGCGCCGATGTCGGACAGCACCTCGGCGATGCCGCCCAGCCATCGCCATGCCCGCCATGCCTCGCATGGCAAAATGGCGCATCACGGCGGCAAGGCGACGCGATTGACCGGCACCAGTGCCAACCAGCTCAACCAGGAAGAGCTGGCACGCCTGCAGTCCGGCAACGTGTCCATGCCGCCGGCTCCTCCACCGCCGGGCGCTGGTGCCCCTCCGCCGCCAATGGGAACTACCGGAGGTGGGGCGCCTTACCGTCCGTAACGTACATCGCGAACGCAACGGGGAGCGAAAGCTCCCCTTAGCCGCTCTGTAAAGGCAACTTCGCGAGCGGGCGGCGGCTTAGTTGTGGCTCGGCGCATCGAGTCGGCGGGCGAGGCGTTCCATTTCTTCGAGCAAGTCGTGTAAGGCCTGGTCGGCAACATAGGCCATTTTGGCGAAGGCCCGCAGGAAGCTGTCGGTGCGGGGCAGCTGGAAGAGCGCCTCTTCCCCCTCCTTACCTTTGCTGGCGCTGACCAGAACGACGTTATCGTAGGGCTGCAGCATCAGCTCTTCGAGGGCTTTGCCTGGACCGGTGACGTACTCGACAACCCGGCACCGTTCGGTGGAGTGCGTTTCCTGCACGATCGTCATTCGATAGGCGGCGCGGGTCGTCGCGGCCTCGATCAAGGCCCGCGCGAACGGGCGCAGAAACGCCTCGTCGAAGCCGAGTATCGCGGTCGGACGCTCATCGGTTACCGATGAACGCATTTCCAGCGTAGCCCACAGCGATGCGCGGCCCCCGAAGTAGTCGGCCGAGGCAAGATCGAGGTTGATCGAATCGATCGGCATCGGCGGCGAGATCGACCGCGGCGACAGAAAGGCGAAGCAAGCCGGTTCCCGCTTCAGGGAAATATTCGTCGTCGCTTCGAGGTTCCGATCGGTGAGCGCGGGAGTGTCGGCCATGGCAAACCCGGTTCGAGGGAGGTGTTTCGGATGTTGGATAGGCCGGTTCCGCCGAGTTTGTCAAAGTGTAACAAAGGATTAACGTAATCTGCGGCCTTTGGCCGCGAGCTTTCTCGACTGATCTTGCTTTCTCGAGAATGCCGCAATTGTGGCCGAAGAATCGCAGAGATCCAGCAGGCAGCTTCACAGCCGAATATTACCGCTCGCTAGGACAAGCCGCGCCGGCGCCCCATCTCACTTGGCTTCCCGCTCAATCGACTGTTCGGCGGCGAGCCACTCCCTCTCCGCCCTCTCGATCGATCGCACGAGTTCGGCGCGGCGTTTCAGTACAGCGAAGAGCTCAAACCGATCGGATCTGGGGCCCTGCGGCTCGGCCAAGGTGCGGTCGAGCGCCTCTCGCTCTTCTGTTAGCCGCGCGATCGTCTCCTCGGCCTGCCGAGCAACCCGCCGCAATGGGTCGAGTTCCAGCCGGCGTTTTGCGGCTAGGCGCCGGGTAGCGCGGCGATCGCCGGGTGCGGCGGTGGTCGAACGGCCAGCGGTCCCCGAGGCGTCGGTTTCCAGCACCAGTCGCTCGTAATCGTCGAGATCCCCGTCAAACGGCCGAACCGTCCCACCGGCGACCAGCCAGAGCCGGTCGGCGATCAGCTCGACGAGGTGGCGGTCGTGGCTCACCAGCACCACCGCACCAGCGAAATCGTTGATCGCCTGGACGAGCGCCTCGCGGGCCTCGATGTCGAGGTGATTGGTCGGCTCGTCGAGGATCAGCAGCGCCGGAGCGTTGTGCGTGATGAGAGCCAGGTTCAAACGCGCCCGCTCGCCACCCGACAGCTCGCCGGCCGCGACAAAGGCCTTTTCCTGGCTGAAGCCGAACCGGCCGAGCCGCGCCCGCACGGCTTCGGGGGGGCCGCCGGGCATCAGCGCCGACAAGCGATCAAAAGCCGAAGCATCGGACTGCATCTGGTCGATCTGGTGCTGTGCAAAAAAACCGCAGGCGAGGTTCGGAGAGCGGGCCACTCTTCCCGCCATCGGCTCGAGCTGACCGGCGAGCAACCGGGCGAGCGTCGTCTTGCCGTTGCCGTTGGCGCCGAGCAGCGCAATCCGGTCGTCGGGATCCAGCCGCAAATCGAGCCGCGACAATACCGGTTTGCCCGCGACGTAGCCGACCGCAGCGCGCTCGAGAGTGATCAGCGGCGGGCGAAGATGCAGCGGTTCCGGGAATGCGATGCGTGGCGGCGCCTCCTCGACCGACAGCACGATCGGCTCCAGACGCGCCAGCGCCTTGAGGCGACTCTGCGCCTGGCGCGCTTTTGATGCCTTGGCGCGGAAGCGGTCTACAAAAGCCCGCAATCTCTCCCGTTCGTCGGACTGCCGGCGGGCCAAGATTTCGAGGCGCCGCGCGGCCTCGGTGCGCGCCCGCAGAAAGGCGTCGAAACCGCCGGAGTAGGCGGTCAGTCTACCGCGTTCGAGATGCAGCGTGAATGTCGTTACCGCATTCAAAAACCGACGGTCGTGGCTGACCAGGATCAGTGTTCTGCGATAATTGCGCAGAAAGCGCTCGAGCCACAGCGCCGCTTCGAGGTCGAGATGATTGGTCGGCTCGTCGAGCAGCAGCAGATCGGATTCGGCAAACAGGATCTCGGCGAGCGCGACGCGCATCCGCCAGCCGCCCGAGAGCTCGTTGAGGGGCTGGCGCTGCATCGCCTCGTCGAGCCCGAGGCCGGCGAGGATACGCGCCGCTCGGCTCGGCGCCGAAGCCTCGATTTCGACAAGGCGCGCCTCGATCTCGGCCACGCGCAATGGCTCCGCCCTGGTGTCCCTCTCGGCCAGCAGCATGGTGCGCTCGCTATCGGCGGCGAGCACCGTCGCGAGCGGGGTCGTTTCCCCGTCCGGCGCCTCCTGCGCAAGAAAGCCGATCCGATGTCCGCGCGGCAATTCGATCGCACCGCCATCCGGCTGCAACGCGCCGCGGATCAGGTCGAGCAATGTCGACTTGCCGACGCCGTTGCGGCCGACCAGCCCGACCCTGCTGCCCTCGGCAATCTGCGCACTCGCTTGGTCGAGCAAAATCCGCCCGCCGATACGGTAAGTCAGGCCGGAAAGAGTCAGCATGCCCGTCTCTTACCACAGACCCGCAACGCCCGGCGATGAGTGCCCCAGGGCAGGTGCGGATCGGCATTTCCGGCTGGAACTACGGCGGCTGGCGCGGCACGTTCTATCCGCGCGGATTGCGCCAATCAGACGAACTCTCCTACGCCAGCCGTCAAGTCGACTCGATCGAGATCAACGGCACGCATTATTCTCTGCAGCGGCCCGATTCCTTCGCGCGGTGGTACGAGGATACCCCGGAAGGCTTCATCTTCGCGGTCAAGGGCAGCCGCTACATCACGCACCTGAAGCAGCTGCATGACATCGAGACGCCCCTCGCCAACTTCTTTGCCTCCGGCGTATTGCGGCTGGAGGAGAAATTAGGCCCCTTTCTGTGGCAATTCTCGCCCCGGTTCAGGTTCGATGCCGAGCGCCTGGACCATTTCCTCTCGTTGCTGCCGCGCGATACCGAGGAGGCGGCAGCGCTCGCCGAACATCACGACTGGCGCTTGGCTGGCCGCGCCTGGATGCGAACCAATCGCAAGCGGGCTCTGCGGCACGCAATAGAAATACGCCATCGGAGCTTTTTCGACCCGGCTTTCATCGGGCTGTTGCGCCGCCATAGCGTGGCGCTCGTCTTCGCCGATTCGGTCGAGTGGCCCTATGCCGAGGATCTGACTGCGGATTTCGTCTTTATCCGCCTGCACGGCTCGGAAGAACTCTATGCGAGCGGCTATTCGGACGAAGCTCTCGACCACTGGGCGGCGCGGATCAAGTTGTGGGCCAACGGACTACAGCCCAATGATTCGCGTCTTGCCGCACCCGATTTGCCGCCGCCGCAGCGCAGTGCTCGCGACGTCCTTGTTTATTTCGACAACGACGCCAATGTCCGCGCGCCGTTCGATGCGCGTGCGTTGCGAGCAAAGCTGAGTTAGCTTCCCTAGAACAATCGAGAAGGACTGCGATGAACACCCGCCCGCCGGCCGAGATCGGCATGACCCTCGACGAGGTCGACACCCCCGCGCTGGTGATCGATCTCGATGTGTTCGAGCGCAATCTGCGCCGGCTGCCGGAGCGCATCGCCGGCACTGGGGTGCGGGCGCGACCGCATGCCAAGACCCACAAATGCCCGGTCATTGGGTTGAAGCAGGTCGCGCTCGGCGCCATTGGCGTCTGCGTGCAGAAGGTCAGCGAGGCCGAGGCGATGGTCCAGGGCGGGGTTCCCGACGTGCTCGTCACAAACGAGATTGTCGGTCGGCAGAAATTGCGGCGCTTGGCGGCGCTCGCGCATACCGCCCGCATCGGCGTGTGCGCCGACGATCCGAGCCAAATCCGCGCGCTCGACGAGGCGGCGGGCGAAGCCGGGGTTACGCTCCCGGTCTATGTCGAGGTCAACATGGGCGGTAACCGCTGCGGCGTCGAGCCGGGCGAGCCGGCGCTCGCCCTAGCGCGGCAGATCACGCAAGCGCCGCATCTGACCTTTGGCGGGTTGCAGGCCTATCACGGCTCGGCGCAGCATCTGCGCGGCTGGGAGGAGCGCCGGCAAGCGATCCAACAGGCCGCCGACAAGGCGGGGCGCACTCGCGACCTCCTGGCGCGCCACGGCATCGAATGCCCGACCGTGACCGGCGCCGGCACCGGCACCTTCGAGTTCGAAACGGCGAGCGGCATCTACACCGAATTGCAATGCGGCTCGTACATCTTCATGGACGCCGATTATGGCCGCAACCTCGACCGCGACGGCGCCCCGACCAAGGTCTTCGAGCCGAGCCTTTTCGTTTGGGCGACGGTGATGAGCCGCCCGACGCAAGACCGCGCGATCCTCGACGCCGGGCTAAAGGCGCTCGCCTTTGATTCTGGCCCGCCGCTGGTTTGCGACGAGCCCGCCGCGACCTACGAGCGCGCCTCCGACGAGCACGGCAGGCTCGGCATTTCGGGCGCCACGAACCGCCTCGGGCTAGGCGACAAGATCCGCCTCATCCCGGGCCATTGCGATCCGACTGTCAACCTCTACGACTGGTATGTCTGCGTCCGAGGCAACCGGGTCGAGCAGGTCTGGCCGATCACTGCCCGCGGCGCCGTGTATTGACGCGTATTCCCTGGTAATGCCGGAGGCGGGACGCCTCGGACGCGTTTGTTGCCCTGGGTACTTGACCGCTCGCGACGACAAGTTCGGGCAAAATCATCAACTAGCAGATGGCGAGGCTGAGGGGGCCAGTCTGATACTTTGCTTCTATGGAGAATGTGTTGGACAGTGCGGTCAGCAATGCCATCTGACTTGTCCAGATCAGTCTCAGCAGCTGAAAACGTCCCAGTCTCCGGGGTCAGAACTTGCGCCGGGCCGAAGCCGCACAGCGCGAGTTTGTTGGTGAGCCCTATTATCGTGTTGCAGATCGGACGAGCTGCTACGCCGCGTTTTTTGCCGCTGGTGCGGACACCGGATAGCGCAGATCCGCGCCTGTCACTCTCTTGACCTCTGTTATCGAGTCGAATGGCAGGTGGACTGCTTCATGCGCTTTTCGCACTGCCTCTTGATCCGGTCCGGACATAAAGCAGAACGCCTTACCCTCGCTTAGATTGACGTGCGCGGCATGAGCGCCCACCCCAAACTTCGGGGCAGCCTCCTCTAGCTCGTCGAACTTTGCAAAAAATTCCGCCTCAGTCACTTGCCCTGGAGGAAAGCTGCCCTTGTTCCGATCGTGCGTGTCGATGAAATACTTCATGCTGGGTGTCCTGGTTCTGGTTAAGGTGGACATGTCATGCATATGCACGACATTACAGAGTCACGATGACGAGCTTGGGTCCGAATCATCGCTGACCTCCTATTCCGGGATAAGGGACGCTATGCCGCTCGGATAAGCTGATCCAGATCGTCGTGGATGTTGACCCAGTTCTGCTCGCCCAGTTTACGCCGCAGGGTCTGTTGAGCTTGCTTCCAGAGCGGCAACGCTTCGCCCAGCCGCGATCGGCCTTTTTCGGTGATCTCCAACGTGCGACTCCGACGCCAGCCTTCGACACCTACCGCAACAAGCCCTTCCTCTTCCAAGGGACGCAGGTTTCGGGTCAGGGTCGAGCGATCCATGATCATAAATTTCGCCAGTGCCGTAATCGACATGGCGCCCTCGACAGCGATGGCGACTAAGACCGCGAGCTGGGTTGCACGAAGCGCGACAGGGCGTAGCGCATCATCGTAGGCTCGGGTCACGGCGCGGGCTGCCATTCGCACCTTTTGGCAAGCACAACTCTCAACGATGTAGCTCTCGATGACGTCGTGATAGGAGGCCATATCGTGCATATACATCACTTTGTCCCGATTGTCAAGCGGCAACCCTCGTAATCCGTCAGCGTTGTTGTCAGTGCTGAGGCTGTCTGCCTAACAGGGCCTTATGATGGTTGACCTGCGCATTCAGCGGGTCGCTACTATTATTGAAGCGGTCCAATCTCGCCCGCGACGGCGCGCCGACCAAGGCTTTCGAGCCGAGCCTTTATGTGTGGGCTCTCGGATATGCAGAGGGTGACAGCACCGCAATCAAATACCGTCGGGCGGCGGGCCAATATGATCGAATTCCCGAGCTGGGGGCCGATCTTGGCCAGCATCAGGTCTCCATCATCGCTGCACCCAGCCTGAAGCAACATTGGCCTCTAAGGCGCTGCGCACTCTTTCTTCGGTGCCTACCTGGCATAAACCTTGATCTTCCGTAAAGGTTAATCGCCCCGCCACGCTGTGCGCAGCGACGGGAAATGCGCAATGACTGGCGGCGATCGCCTTTTCACACGGCCTCGACCCCCTTGCAGACATTTGCCGGGCGCAGAAGCAGGCGGCGGGGGTGATGCCCCCGCCAAGCTAGTCACGGCCTCAGTCGCAGCAATGGTCCCTTGTCGTCACGGAACTGCGATGTGTTCAATACCTGAATGCCGGCATTGTGCTCGCCGTTAAACGGCGTCACCGTGTTTGGGCAACCCGCTTTTGCGGCGTCGTCCGGCGAGTTGAACCAAAGACCCAGATGGTAGGTCTGTACCGGACCAGTGGTGTTGCCATCAGGGCCAACGGTCTTCGGGTTCTGTAATGCATCCGGGAATGGTGGATCTGTGAAGACTTGCGGTGCCGGTGCGACGCCGGGGGCAATGATGAACGTCTCGATGCTGAAGCGCCCCCTGAAGTGTTGGACGGCGTCGCCATCATCGTCCGATTGCATATCCCCTTGATACCAGGACAACCCAAACGGTGAGTTGGGCACTTGGATTACGAAGAAGTCGAAAGCGGTATTGGGCGGTAGACCAAACGCCACAATGAACATGTCTTCGGCTTGTCCGTCTGAGATGATCTGGACCTTTGCTCCGGCGTTAGGAAGACAAGTACTAGCACCGTTTGATACGACCATCTTGAAAGCAATGTGGTCTTCATCCGCTGCGGACACCGAGCCCGCTCCCATAAACATCAGCGTAGAGCTGAGCAAAGCTGCTTTAAGCGCGTGTCGATGCATTTTGCTTTACCTCCCACATGATGAACATTTCGGGTATGGATTGGGAAAGTGCGGAGGTCGCCTGTGTTCGGCTCAGCCAGTCAACATCGCCAGTTGAGGGCAGAGTCATGGATAAACCTCAACATGGAATTGTGACCGCTGTGTGAACCAGTTCACAGGTGCCCGGTGCGAATTTCACTTTCTACGCTCGGCCCCGTTCTGCTTCAGGTGACGGATGCCTGAATGTCCACATTATACTCGCCATTGAATGGCGTCACGTCTCGGTAGCGCGTTGCGGAACGTTGCGAAATCTACCACCAAGAAGCCGCGCCTCACCGCAAGGTCGTGACGCCGACCGCCGCGCCCGCGGGCGCGTATACTTTGGCGACCACTTCGATCTCGATAAGGTGCGGCAAACACTCAACGCGGCTTCGCCTCCCCGCTTGCTTTACAGTTACGGGACGTTGATCAAAGGACCCGCGTCATCGGGGAATGTTGCCGTGTTGAGGACCTGGATGCCGGCGTCGTGGTTGCTGGTAAACGTCGTTGCGGTACCCGGACAGCCTGCCTTCACGGCATCGTCCGGCGTATTGAACCAAATCCCGAGGTGATAAATCTGCACGGGGCCATTGGTCACCGCGCCCGTCTTTGATTGGGCGAGGACCGCGGGCGGTGCTGGGAAAACATCAGGCGAGGGCACAGCGCCAAGAGAAACGATGAATGTCCCAATATCGAACCGCCCGACAACGTTAATGACGCCGGTGCCGGTGTCATCGGTCATGATGTCGCCGTTATACCAGGCGAGCCCAAACGGCGCGTTCGGAACCTGAATTATGAACAGGACGAAGTCGGTGTTCGGCGGCATATTATGAACGATGACTTGGAGATTTTCGACATTCCCGAAGGTATGAGCGATGACTACGCCCTCGGCGTCAGGATCCAGGCAGTTCCTCGCCGCTGGCGATAGCACCATTGGGAACGTGAAAGTCGTTGAGTTGGGTTTATTGGCGGGGAGCTCGATCTCGCCCTGGCTTGCAAGCCCGACGCCCGGGGCAAGCAAGAGCGCTGCCATGTACATTGCTGTTGCGAGCTTCATGGAAGATCTCCTGTTGCTGCGAATGTACCTACCGCTGGTTGAAGGGCTTGATGCTGCGTCAGCGTGGATACATTATTCTACCTCCTCAGGATTAACGTCCTCCCCCGGCCAAGCGACCGTTTACGGGGCTGTGACTTTTGTGAATTTTTCATGGAAGTCGCCTCCGGTCTTGATGGCTCGGCTCCAAACACACTCGTCCCAGTGTCCGTTCTGATGCCGTCGAGGACCGTCAGTAATGCAGGAAATGCCCATGTCAGCGAACTCCCGGACATTCTTCGGCATCGCCACGCTCCCTTAAGCGAGCGTATCCGAGCGCAGACGGTAAAACCTTGAGATGCGCTTGATTTACCGTTAAGATTATCTTTTGGTTCCCTTAAGAAGAAACGCGCGCTCGGGCCGGCATAGGGGGCACGGGTGGTTTTCAGGTTTAGCGATCACGTGCTCGATATCGAACGGCGTGAATTGCGCCGCGGGGCCGAATTGGTCGCGCTCGAACCCCAGGTGTTCGACCTTCTCGTCTATCTGGTGCGCAACCGTAGCCGGGTCGTCAGCAAGGATGATTTGATCGACGGCGTTTGGGGCGGGCGGATCGTCTCAGAGTCGGCATTGATAACGCGCCTCAGTGCAGCACGCAGGGCGGTCAGTGACAGTGGCGCCGAGCAGCGCGTTATTCGGACACTTGCACGCAAGGGTGTGCGGTTCATCGCCGAAGTGACGGAGGACGGAACCCTCGAAGCAGCGGCGGCTGCGCCCGAGCCATCGCTCCCCCTCCCAGACAAGCCATCGATCGCGGTGCTGCCGTTTGCCAATTTGAGCGCCGACCCGGAGCAGGATTATTTCGCTGACGGTATCGTCGAAGAGATCATCACCGCGCTCAGCCGCATCCGCTGGCTCTTCGTCATCGCGCGAAATTCGAGTTTTACTTACAGAGGCCAGATTATCGACATAAAGCGGGTTGGGCGCGACCTCGGGGTCCGTTATGTCCTCGAAGGCTCGGTTCGCAAAGTCGGCAGTCGTGTCCGCATCACCGCTCAGCTGATCGACGCAACAAACGGAGCGCATCTTTGGGCAGAGCGGTTCGACGGTTCGCTGGAAGACGTATTCGAACTGCAGGACAACGTCGCTGTAAGCGTCGCGGGAGTCATCGAGCCGGCGTTGCAGGCCGCCGAAGCCGCTCGCTCGGCTGCCCGGCCGACGACCGATCTCGGCGCCTATGATTGCTACCTCCGTGCACTTGCGGTCTTTCATCCGATGACGAAGGAGGCGGTTCTCGAAGCTCTGGGACTGCTCGAGCAGGCGATCGCCATCGATCGGCACTATGGGCCGGCGCTTGCCCTCGCGGCTTCCTGCCATATGCAATTCGTCAATTACAGCTGGGCCGAAGATCCTGCAACGGCCCGCGATAAGGCTGTCGATCTCGGACGACGCGCATTGCAAGCCGCGGGCGACGAACCGGACGTAATTGCCAGCGCAGCAATGGTCCTCGCTGTTTTCGGCGAGGACATCGATACCATGATGGCGTTGGCCGACCATGCGCTGACGCTCAATCCGAGCTCTGCCCGCGGTTGGTACCATAACGGCTTCCTCAGGCTGATGGCCGGAGAACCCGACCTCGCCATCGAGCTGGCCGAGGTTTCTCTGCGCCTCAGCCCGCGTGCCCGGATCGGCGGAGTTCACACTGTAATCGGCGCCTCCCACTTTCTCAGCCGACGCTTTGAGAAAGGGAGAGCAAAGCTGCTTCTCGCGATCGAGGAGACCCCGAACTTCCCAGTGCCCTATCGCTATCTCGCTGCTTGCTGCGCCCATATGGGGCGGCTCGATGAGGCGCGGGATGTCGTGACGCGGCTGCGCGCGATTACCCCTAATGTAATCCCGCCGCGTATGATGTACCTGCGCAATGCCGAGCACCGGGAGCTTTACCTGTCGGGTTTGCGCCTAGCGGCCGGCGAGACGGCCTAACGGGCGGACTCGACCGCTGACAATGTCTTTCAGGCTTGACGATCATGTACTCGATACGCAGCGGGCGAATTGCGCCGCGGGGCCGAAACTGAGCGTGCCTCCGACGAACACGGCCGCCTCGGCATTTCGCGCGCCACGAACCGGCTCGATATCGACGACAAGGTCCGCCTCATCCCCGGCCATTGCGACCCGACCGGTAGGCGCGACGAAGAAACGGTCCGCCGCGCCTTAGCGGCTAATGTTACTGCAGGCTGGGCGCGGCGATGATCCCAGTCCGATAGGAACGGCTCGGCTGCGAATGCGCGAGGTGCCTGCTCACCGCCGAGACAACGTATCGCAGTGATCGCTGGCGTCGCAAAACCGCACAGCGTTCTTGTTCAACCAAGTGATCGGAAATTGTAACCGGTTAGCTGAGCTAGGTGCTGAAGGGGTGAGCGCGAGGATGCCCCCAGCCTGGGTAGTTGGGAGCCATTCCCATCTGCCAGTGAATTCGGCCGCGCCCGGGTCCTTATAGGAAGCGCGTCCGTCGGAATTAAGGTCAAAGATGACCGCACTCCCTTTCCAAGACCCGATGGGCGCAGCCGCTTTATCCTGGGCATTCACCGAGTTCGCGGCACAACCGCCCAGCGTCCCGCAAACGACCGCCGCGAACCAGGCGCTGAACGCAATCCCCTTCATCTAATGCTCCGCTCGGCAGCGCACCGGCATTTTATCACCGAACAGCGCCGGAATTGCATAGGGCTTCTCTGCGAACCCCAGGCCGGAGCTGCTCGACTCGGTTGCCGCGATGCAGACCTGCCCCGCGTAAACTTTAATCTTCTCCGGAAGGTTAAGCCTGCCAACGCAGCCCGGCCCGGCGCCAACCGCGCCTATTAAGGAAAAGAAAACGTTTATGTGACCTCCTCAGACGGGGGATCGACAAAGGTGGCCGTATCGTCGTGCACCGACGCTCGACCGACAAGACCGGATGCGAGGAGGTTGACATGACAACGGACAGCCATCTGACCACGAGCCCCAGCCCACCGCTCAATCGGCCCCATACAAATGCGGAGGACCATCAGGCGCGATTCGCTGCAATATCCGCCCGGACCCCCGTAGACGAAGACTTTCGCGAGGCTTTCCTGCGCAGCAAACTGTTCATTGCTCAGACTCATCCCGGCTTGGATATTTCGGCGCGAAATCACGCAGTTGCCAGTCTGGCCGGCCGTCTGGGCCAGGAGACGTCTGAGGTGGCCACCCAGCCGCGCCCCGGTGGCGTCGGTGAGGGCTTCTTCTATACCCCCGATTTCAAGACGAGTTGGGGTCTCGGCACGTCTTTCAGCTGTGACTTTGTTTGTCCAATGCCCCCCGGCGGTAACGTTGACACTTGGCTCTACCTCACCGCGACCAACCGATCCGGGCTCGGGGTCGAGGCATTCGTTTCCTACGATGGCCAGGGCACACCACATTTCCGCGTGTTTGACTGGGCCCGTACTGACACCTGGCAGACCGATGTTCCGTTCACATCGCTGGATAATTATCTCACCACCGCGGCTGCATATGGCTCGTCGTACCCGGTGCTCCCGGTATGGAACGGCACTTGGTCGATCGCCGCGGGCATGTACCGCAACCAAGCGCTGCTTTACAACAACGTCCGCCAGGGATGGGATCTGGTCTACCAATATGACTATGCTGCCACGGACCCGCAGCAGAAGACCGGCTGGGTAGGCTCTTGGGCCCCGATCGTGGAGACGTTCCAATTGCTCTATACGAACACGAATCCGATGGGAGCGCTCGGCGCACAGTTGAGCAGTGCGGACGACAACGGGGTCTGGGGCAGCTGGGCCCCGCTGTCCGCTTCGGATGCGTATGTCCGAACCGATGACGTGGGGTTCAATTTGGTGTTCCTCGATCCCAATTACGCTTTTGTCGTTACCAGCTGACCCGCCGCGTTCCAGGCGGGGAGGAGAAGGCTTGATGCCGATTGACCCCCCGCCGGAGCCGCCTTTGATCATCGAGCAGCCGGGCAAACCTTCCGGCCCGATTGTTGACATGCGCGGCGTTTTCACCCGCAAGACACCGCAGACAGAAGAAGACCGCGAACAAGCGCGTGCGTTTATCGACGGCAAAATCGAGATGATCCGTCACGACCCTCATATGACCGACGCGCAAAAGGCCGCTGCGATCGCCGAGCTTGAGGCCCGGCGCTAACCGGCTGCATCGAGTTTCAGCTCACGCCGTCTTGAGCCGGCACGTTCACGGCGAGGCCGAGTGTTAACGCCTGTAGCTTCCCTGTAAAAACAGGTCTTCACCAGGACCGGGTTATGGGTCTGCGGTGGGTTGTTGGGACCGGTTGGAGGGCGGGATGAGGACGGGCGGCGATTATCGCAAGGCGCTGCGCGACGGGCGCAAGGTCTGGGTGATGGGCGAGGGCTGGGTCGATGACGTCACGACCCACCCGGCCACCCGCGCGATGGTCGAGGAATACGCCCTTTGGTACGACCGGCATCTCGATCCCGCCTGGCAGGAGTTGCTGCTAGCGCCGCCGAATGCCCATGGAGCCCGCAATCCGTGGGCTTATGTGCTGCCGAGGAGCGCCGATGATCTGATCGGCATGGGCCGATCCTTTGCGAGAACGACATTTTTGAGTGCCGGCAACATCACGCACACGCCGGCCTACGGCAATCTGATCGCGATGGGCGTGCTGACCGCGGCGCAGACCCTGGGCGCCTCGCAGGAACACATCGCCGAAGCGATCGCGTATCGCGAGCTGATCGCGCGTACCGGGCGGTTCCTCACCTATTGCGGCGGCGCACCGATCATCGGGCAGCGCATGCGCCAGGACCCGCGCGACCGCGTCGCATTGAAGCTCGTACGCGAAAAGGATGCTGGGGTGGTCATCCGCGGCAAGCTCGGCATGCATACGAGCCCGGCCTATGCCGAGGATGTCTATGTCGGCGCGATGTGCGGCATCGAGATTGGCGGGCATCGTGCGAGTTTCATCGTGCCGGTGGGTGCACCGGGAGTCACGACGCTCTGCCGCAAGGTCGCGGTGCGCGACGCCAACCCTTTTGTTGCACCGCTCAGCAGCCGCTACGACGAGCTTGACGGCCAGATGTGGCTCGATGACGTGTTCATCCCGTGGGAGCGCGTCTTTTTCGTAGATCCCTCCCCCGAGGCGATCGCGCGATGGCTGCGCTGGCATCACCTCTATGGTTGGCTGTCAAAGGCGGAGTTTACCCTCGGTGTCGCGCTGGCATTGGCCGATGCAATGGGTCTCAAGGCGCACGAGCAGACGATCGAGTATCTGGTCGATCTGATCGCCGAGGTGCAGACCGTGCGCAGCTGCCTGACGGCGGCCGAGCGCGATCCCGAATTCACGCCCGCGGGGTATTGCTTTCCCTGTCACGCGCATCTGGCGGCCGGCGGCATCGCCCTCCTCAAGTCGCGTCAACGAATCTCTGAGATCCTGCGGATTCTGCCGGGCTCCTCGCTCGTTGTCGCACCCGCCGACCGCGACCTCGCTGCGCCGGAATTGGCCGCGGGGCTCGAGGAATCTTTCGGCGGCGGCGGCTATACCGCATTGCAGCGCTCGGCGCTGCTGCAATTGGCGTGGGATCACGTCTCCTCTGCCCTCGATGCTCGCGAGTCGGCGTTCGAGCTGCACGCCAGCGATGGCATGCCCAACTGGCGCAGCTGGCTGCGCCGCAATTTCAAGGATTACAATACGCTGGCCAATGCGGTCCTGCGCGCGATCGATCTGCCGATGCCGGCAATCGATCTGAGCAGCATTCCGGCGGCCCCGCCGCCAATGCGCCGCACTGTTACCCCGCCGGCGCCGACCAACAAGCCCTAGTCGTGGCGCCCCGAGGCGACTGCATTAGCCCGATCCGGCAAGGCATTGGCGCGTGTTCCCCGCAGAATAAGCAGAGCTGTGGCGGTCGCGGCCACCAGTGCGAAGACGCAGGCGCTGAGAAAGATCTCCCTCGGTGGCAAGCCGCGCGCCAGCAGAAAGCCGCCGAGAGGTGCTGCGGCGATGCCACCAAGACGGCCGATGCCGAGCGCCCAGCCGATGCCGCTCGTCCGCATTCGCGCCGGATACAGCGCCCCGCAAGTCGCATTGGCGCCGGTCTGGCTGCCGGTGCTCGTTACGCCGGAGAAAAAGATCACCGCCAACAGGATCCCGTAGGGCATTGACACCAGCGCGATCAGCGCAACAAATACAGCGCCCGCGGCGTAATGGAGCGCCAGCGATCGCTCGGGGCCGACCCGGTCGATCAAGAAGCCGAGATAGAGCACCGCGGCGATGCCTCCCAGCGCGTGAAGGCTCGTGGCGAAGACGGCGTCGGACGGTGTCATGCCGGTCAGGTGCAATACCTCAGGCAGCCAGAAGACAAAGAGGTAGAGATTGAGCAGGCTGCAAAAGAAGACGATCCACAGCAGCGCCGTCTGTAGCGCGTAACCCTTCCCGAACAACATTTTCACCGGGTTTTCACGGGCGATGTCCAGTCCCTGCGCCGCCTGCCCTGGCGTGATGCCGAGGCGCGCCAGCAGTGCCTGATGGCGCGGCGCGAGGTTTTCTCTTGCCGCCAGGAAACGCGGGGATTCCGGCAGCCATAGCGCCATCACCAGCAGCAGCGCCAGCGGGAACAGACCGCCTAGCACGAAAATAATCGGCCAGTCGTAATGCCGCAGCAGCACGGCCACAACCTGACCGCCGATAAAGCCGCCGATCGGCGCCCCAGTGAAGCTCACCATGATCATCGTCGCCCGCAGGCGCTGCGGCGCGTAGTCTCCGGTCAGCGCCGTCGTCCCCGAAAACGCGCCGGCAATGCCGAGCCCAGTAAAGAACCGCAATGCGCTCAACACGCCGAGAGTGCCGGCGAATGCGCTGAGCAGCGAAGCGAGACCGAAAATCGCGATGCTGCCGAGCAGCAACGGCTTGCGACCAAAGCGGTCGCCGATCGGCCCCGACGAGAGCGCGCCCGCCATGACGCCGAGGTTGGACCACAGAAAAGCCAGGGCAAATGCCGGCGGTGCAAGCTGCCAGGCATGGGTCAGCGGCGGTACCGCCCAGCCGATCGAGCCGACATCATAGCCATCGCACATCTGGATCAGCGTGCAGATCGCAACGACGCGGATCTGCAGAGCGCCGATGCGCTGGTTCTCGATCGCCGACTCCACTGCCGGCAAAGCCGCTTCGGCCATTGTCGTCTTCCTCCGCTCCTCCCTTTTCGGCTCTCTGGCACGTTCGGAAGCGCCGCGCAAGGCCCGGGTAGCGGCTGTCCTTGGCGATCACCGGCTGGACGACCACATCCGGGTGCGGAGTGATTGGAGATTGCTATGACGACATCGGCAGGGCGCGACCTGTGGGACAACCCGATGGGCACCAACGGGTTCGAATTCGTCGAATATACCGGACCCGACCCGCAGGCGCTCGGTGCGCTGTTCGAGCGCATGGGGTTCGTTGCGGCGGCGCGTCACCGCTCGAAGAACGTGACACTCTACAAGCAGGGCGACGTCAATTTCATCCTCAATGCCGAACCCGAAAGCTTTGCGCAGGCGTTCGCGCGGCTGCACGGCCCGTCGGTGTGCGCGATCGCGTTCCGCGTCGCCGAGGCCGCCAAAGCCTACGAGCGCGCGATCAGCCTCGGCGCCAAGCCGGTGCACGGCAAGATCGGCCCGATGGAGCTCAACATCCCGGCCATCGAAGGGATCGGCGGGAGTTTGATCTATCTCGTCGACCGCTATGGCGACCATACTATCTACGATGTCGATTTCATTCCGCTTACCGCCGGTCCCGCCTCAGCCGGCGTCGGGCTGACCGCGATCGACCATCTGACGCACAATGTCCATCGCGGCAGGATGGAGTTATGGGCCGAGTTCTATGAGCGCCTCTTCAATTTTCGCGAGATCCGGTATTTTGATATCGAAGGGAAATTGACCGGGCTCAAGTCGAAGGCCATGACCAGCCCCGACGGGCGTATCCGCATTCCGATCAACGAGAGCGCCGACGACAAGTCACAGATCGCCGAATACCTTGAAGCCTATCACGGCGAGGGCATTCAACACATCGCGCTGGCGGCCGCCGACATCTACGAGACCGTCGAAGCCTTACAGACGCGCGACATTTCGTTCATGTCGGTCCCGGACGCCTACTATGAGGCAGTAGAGGCCCGGGTGCCGGGACACGGCGAGGACCTTGCCCACTTGCAACGTGACCGGATTCTGATCGATGGGGCGCCCGCTGCAGGCCAGGGTCTGTTGTTGCAGATCTTTACCGAAACGGTAATCGGCCCGATCTTTTTCGAGATCATTCAGCGCAAGGGCAACGAAGGCTTTGGCGAAGGCAATTTCCGTGCGCTCTTTGAATCGATCGAACGCGACCAGATCCGCCGCGGCGTCTTGAAGCCTCAATAGGCCACCCCTCACTCCCCGCTTTTGTGTGAGGGGCTAATCTGCCGCTGCGCGGCCGAAGCTCGGCGTGTCGGTGCGATCGGCGAGCGCCTCGGGACCCTCGGTCGGCAGGTTCTCGAGCCAGTTGATGCCCGCGTCAATGTCGTTTTCCCACATCTCACGCGGCAGCTCGTAAAGGAACTCGACACCATAGCCGTTGGGGTCGTTGATGTAGACGCTGTGCGTCACGCCGTGGTTGACCCGCCAGTTGAACTTGACACCCTTGCTCTGCAGGAAGGCGAGCTGCTTCAGCCACGCCTCGCGGCTCGGCATCGTCAGCGCGACGTGGTTGATCGCGACCTGACTGTTGGCGAGCACCCACTCGCTGGGCGGCGGCAGGTTCGCGCTCTCGACCAAGGCAACGGTATGGTGGGTGAGCTTGCCGTCATTGACGGCGCTGTAGAAGCGCATCTTTGGCGGCAGCGGCCGGTCGGGCCGCGCATGTAGTTCGCCGACTTGCTTGAAGCCGACGATCTCGGTCCAGAATTTGTGCGACTCGCCGATGTCGCGGACGTTCAACACGAGGTGGTTGATGCCCGAGGGGCACACAGCCTCGGCCGGGGCCGCCGGAACATCGGAAATCTTATCGCTCATCGCAGCGCTCCCTAATTCGATCGCGTCTGAGGTAATCTTCGACGCCTCGTCTAGCAAGGCCGGCGTCGGCGCTTTCATTCCGGCGCTCGCCGCGGGCCACAATCGATAATTGAACCAAATGGCGCGGATTTGCAATCTGCAGCAAATCTGCAGCGAGATTTCTTGTTCAAGTTGTAACAGCCTTTTCGGTCAAGCCCCACGTCTGTTCCCTCTCCTCGAGCATCGCACACAACGCGTGCATCCCGTGAGTTTCCCGCTGTTTTCGCTGTTTTGGCCGGAAATTTACAGCGAGCGGCCTCTCGTTTTCGGCGGAAATCCTCGACTCCCGAGCGACCGAGAGCCGAAATAACAGCGGAGCGGCCCGCTGTTATTTCGCTGTTTCTGGCTGTTTTGGGAGAAATGCCAAAAGGCATTGCCGTCGGAGACCCCATTGCAGCGTGTCGTTTGAGGAGATGACACGTTGAAAGGTACCATATCACAACAATATTTGTCAATACCGTAAATAATTGTTTGACACAACCCCACGCGTCGACGCGAGCACCCGCGACTTGGCTCAGCGCTAGTCGTACTCGTCGTTGCGGCGCCACCAGGGGCCCGTGCCGCTCTCGTTGCGCCCCTTGGGGGCGCGGTCGAGCCACTGGTACATGCCCCAGAGGGCGTCCAGTCCGCGCGCATAGGTGGAATAGGTATGGTAGACGACGCCGTCCTCGAGCGCGAACGCGCTCATGCCCGGGCGCTCGCGCCGGTATGTTTCCGCGTTGGTTCCGCATGTGGCCGCGAACCGGGCGACAGGCGCCGGGACATGTGTCGAGACGATCGGGTGACCGCCACGCCGGTAGTTGTATTCGACACTCCCCTCGCGCTGTTGCTCCTCGGTGATCGAGACACTGAAGTCGAAGTTAAAGTCGCCGCCGAGCGAGGACGCCCACGGAAACGTCCACCTCATCAGCCGCCCGTACGCCTGCAGCTTCGCGAGCGGCGCGCGTGACACCGCCCACAGCATCACGTCATGGTTGGCTAGGTGCACGGCGAACCCGTTGAAGCCGTCGGCGATTGCCGAGCACGACGGACAGCCGGCGGTGTAGTCGGGTCCGAACATGAAGTGGTAGACGAGGAGCTGCGAGCGCTTTCGGAACAGGTCTTTGAGCGCGGCGCTCCCTTCGTTGGTCTCGAAGCGGTACTCGTTGTCGACCCCGACCCATGGCAGCTCCCGGCGCCGCCGCGCGAGCCCGTCGCTCCGCCGGGTCAGCTCCTTCTCTGCCTCGAGCAGATCGAGCCGCGCCCTAAGCCATTGCTCCCGTGTTCCGATTTGATGCGTCGTCATGTCCGCCTCCTATCGAGCTTATGGAGAAATCGCCGATCGGCGGGATCAGCGCCGATGCGTCCTTCGAGACAGCCGCGGAGCCTGTCCTCGTGGCGGTCTCCTCAGGATGAGAGATTTCCTTGATGCCATCTAAGGGCTTGCCCTCATGCTGAGGAGCGGCCCGGCGCAGCCGGGCGTGTCTCGAAGCACGCACCATCGGATAGCAGCCAATTGCTTCACATGGTCGATGGCTGCTCGGTTGTCCTCATCCTCGCGGCAGTTCGCCGATCGCGGGCAGCGCCGATCCGGTTTCGAGCAACGTTTTGAGGCTCGACAGGATTTTTGGCCAGCCAACCGAAACCGCACCGATCAGCTTGGAGCCGGGCTTGTCGATTTCGTGCATGATCGTCAGCTTCACGACCTCGCCCGCTTGCTCGATCTCAATCGCGCAGCGCGCGTCGCCCTCTTCGTGCAGCTCGGGCCTGAACTGGTTGCGCCATCTGAAGACCAGCCGCTTCGGCTTCTCGATCTCGACAATCTCGCCCGTGTCAGCGACCCGGCCATCGGGGAAGACCAGCTTCCACGGCGAGCCTGCGTTCCAGTCGGTCTCGATGTTCATGCCAAACCAGTACGTCTTCATGAACTCCGGAGTGGTGAGCGCAGCCCACAACTTTTCCGGCGTGGTCCGGATGTAGGTCACGTAGACGAAACTACTCTTGGCTGCTTCCGTCATCGCGTTCTCTTCAAGGTCTTTCTTCAGCTCTCAAAGTGCACGCAGTCGGGGAAGCTCGAACTTGCTGATCCAGCGTTCGGCGATCTCGTTGATCGGCACGGGATTGATGAAGTGCAGCTTTTCGCGCCCCTGCCGCTTCCAGGAGACGAGATTGGCCTCCTCGAGAACCGCCAGATGTTTCGCGACCGCCTGGCGGGTCATGTCCAGCCCCCGGCACAGCTCGCCAAGTGTCTGGCCATTCCTCTGGTGCAGCCGATCCAGCAGCTGCCGCCGGCTCGCATCGGCCAAAGCGCGAAACACAGCATCGTCATCCATGCCGGCAATATGAAACCGTTTGGTTACCAACCATAGGGAACCGATTGGTTGCCTGTCAAGGAGAAACTCGGTGCTGGTGCGTCGGCGATGCACGCTCGCCAAACCACCCCTGCCGTCGTTGTCCGTCGTCAGGGTTTTTGAGACAATGGGCTGGGCAAATTAAGAGAGGCTCTGGCGCATCGATGTGGTGCGGTTAGGCCGCCTGCAGGCGGTGCTGCAAGCGACGGTTGGCAATGGTCTGTCGTT
>Ga0310917_10000124_pt1 | contig 31970 bp, 48 predicted proteins | sample GREbulkMGLF178_FD_203531 | JGI IMG/M metagenome (GOLD analysis project Ga0310917, IMG submission 203531) | Lab enrichment of tropical soil microbial communities from Luquillo Experimental Forest, Puerto Rico - GRE.bulkMG.LF178 | ecosystem: Environmental > Terrestrial > Soil > Tropical forest >... | reverse complement strand
AGGACGTACTGAACTCGCCACTGATCGCCGATCCGCTGCACCGGCTTGATTGCTGCGTCATCAGCGACGGCGGTGGCGCGATTGTCCTCGTTCGCCCGGAGATCGCCAAAACATTAAAGCGGCCCCCTGTGAAGATCATCGGTACCGGCGAAGCGGTGAAGCACTTGACCGGCGGCACCTTCGATCTCACCACGTCGGGCGCTTGGCGCTGGTAAGCCGCGCCTTGTTCTTTGGATCGGCGAGGGCAGCGTTGATCTCCTTGTTGAGCTTGTCGATGATCTCGGCCGGTGTGGCCTTCGGTGCACCGACGCCGTACCAGCTGCTCGCCTCGTAACCCGGCACGAACTCAGCCATGGCCGGGGTATCCGGCAACGCGTCTGAGCGCGTCGCGGTGACCACCGCGAGGGCTCGCAGCTGGCCGGCCCTGATGTATTGGATTGACGAGAGGATGGAGGGGAACGACACCTGCACTTGTCCGCCGAGCAGGTCACTCAGTGCAAGGGCGATGCCGCGGTAAGTCACATCGACCATGTCGACGCCGGTCATCATCTTGAACAGCTCGCCGGCAATGTGGTCGCCAGTGCCGGTGCCGGGCGACGCCATGTTGAGTTTACCGGGATTGGCCTTGGCATAGGCGATGAACTCGAGAACCGACTTGGCCGGAAACGACGGGTTCACCACCATGACGTAAGGATATCGCATGACGCTCGCGACCGGCGCGATGTCGCGGGTGAAATTGTAGTTGAGCGTGTCGTACAATGTCGCGTTGATCGAGTTGAAGCTACCGATCAAGAGCAGTGTGTAGCCGTCAGCGGACGCGCGCACGACCGCTTCGGTGGCGATGTTGCTGCTAGCGCCAGGCCGATTTTCGATGACAAATTGTTGTCCTAGTCGTTCAGATAGCCACTGGCCGATGAGACGCGCTGTAATGTCGACACCTCCGCCTGGGGCAAAGCCGGCAACAAGGCTTACCGGGCGCGACGGATAGGCTTGCGCCCAAGTGATGCGCGAGACGGCCGACAGCGTGGCAGCGCCGGCGGCCAGATACAGAAATTCTCGCCGGGGAAGTTTCATGGTTGACGGCCCAAAAGGCGTTACCGCGCTGGATCACTCCGGCTTGATGTCGGCATACTTGATCACTTTGGCCCATTTCTCGGTTTCGTCAGCGATGAATTTGCCGAATGTGATAGGCGGCATCGGCGTCGGTTCGACGCCAAGGGCGAGAAGGCGCGCCTTCAAATTGGGATCGCCGACGCCGGCGATAATCTCAGTGCTGAGCTGGTCGATGATTGCAGCGGCAGTGCCCATAGGCACGCATAGGCCGTACCAGCCACTTGCCTCATAGCCGGGAACAAATTCGGCGATAGCGGGAATGTTGGGCAGCAAGTCCGAGCGTTTGGCGGTGGTCACCGCCAGCGCTCGCAGCCGGCCATCTCTGATGTATTCGATCGCCTGAACCATCGGGCTGAAATAGAATTGCACCTGTCCGGCGAGGAGATCGGGCATCAAGTTGCCGCGATACGGCACGTGAACCAGGGTGATGCCCGTCATCATCTGCAAGAGTTCGCCACAGACGTGGGGCGTTGTTCCGATTCCCTGCGACGCCATGTTGATCTTGCTCGGATTGGCCCTGGCATAGTCGATAAATTCGGGGAATGTTTTCGCCGGGAATGACGGGGTGAACGCCATTACAAACGGTGTGCGGCCGATGCCCGCGACGGGGGCAAAATCGCGAATGAAATTGAAGTTCAGTTTTGTATAGATCGAGGCGTTTACCGCGTTTGTCGAAACAGCAACAAGCAACGTGTAGCCGTCAGGCGCCGCCTTCGCGGCGACTTCGGTACCGAGGTTGCTGGCAGCGCCCGGCCGGTTGTCGACGATGAATTGCTGGCCGAACCGCTCCGACAGCCATTGAGCAATCAACCGCCCGATGATGTCGGGCGAACCACCTGCCGGATAAGGCACGATGACATGCGCTGGGCGCGTCGGATAGTCGAGCGCGGCTGCAGGGCGCGTCAACGCCCGCAGAGCGGCAGCGCTCGCGGCCAGATGCAAAAATCGTCTGCGCGGAAGTTTCATGGTGGTACCCCGGGCTTGAGCACCTTCCGGAGGAATAATATCACAAATCGGACATACCAGTTGCGCTGAGCGATGTCTGCTTTCGGAGGTAAAGCGGACATCGGTCGGACTCAACGAAACGTCCGCTTATGACCCAAAGCGGACGTCAGCTCTTTTGCTCTTCCGCACTGCACTGCAGTCGTCCCATGATGTGCTAGGGTGTTGCCCCCGACCTGAGCGCAAGGCCCATGAGGCGACGCGACTTCATCACGCTTCTCGGCGGCGGTGCTGCAGCGTGGCCGCTCTGGGCGCGCGCGCAGCAGCCGGCGATGCCGGTGATTGGGCTGCTCGGCAGCGAATCGCTTGAACTATGGACGACTCGCATGCGCGCGTTCCACGGAGGACTAAAAGAGGCAGGATTAATCGAGGGCCAGAATGTGGCGATCGAATACCGCTGGGCTGAGGGCCACAACGAGCGATTGCCGGAACTCGCTGCCGATCTGGTTCGTCGCCGGGTGACTGTGATTGCCGCACCCGGCAGCACTCCTGCGGCAGTTGCAGCAAAAGCGGCGACTTCGACGATTCCGATCATCTTCTGGGTAGGGAGCGACCCGATCGAGCTTGGACTTGTCGCCAGCTTAAACCGACCGGGAGGCAATCTCACGGGCGTGACCACGTTGAATGTGGGATTAGTTGCCAAGCGCGTGGAACTGTTGCACGAAGTCGTACCCGGGATCAGCTCTGTTGCCTTGCTGGTTAACCCGACCAGTCCCGTTCTCACCAAGATTTCGATTGGGGATGCGCAGGCGGCAGCTCGTAGCCTCGGGCTGGAACTCCATGTGGTCAATGCCAGCACCGAACCTGACCTCGATGCAGTGTTCGGAAACCTAATGCAACTACCAGCGGGCGGGCTCGTGATTGGCACCGATGCATTCTTCAGTAGCCGGCTTGAGCAACTCGCAGCACTTTCAATCCGCTATGCAGTACCCGCGGTCTACCATTTTCGCGAGTTCGTCGCGGCTGGCGGCCTGATAAGCTACGGAGGTAGCATTACGGATGCGTTCCATGCGGCTGGCGTCTACACCGGCCGTATCCTCAAGGGCGAGAAGCCCGCCGACCTGCCGGTCCAGCAGGTTACTAAAGTCGAGTTGATCATCAACCTGAAGACTGCCACGGCGCTCGGCCTCGAACTCCCCATGTCCCTGAGGATGCGCGCCGACGAATTGATCGAGTAAGTACTGGCTTCTGCGCATTCGATGTTGTTGCATCTGCTCACGACCGCTCCTGGCACTTAGCGGACATCCCGCTGCGCTCAACCAATGTCCGCTTTTGGGGGTAAAGCGGACGTCGACTGAACCCCCCGCGAGGCAGCCATTGGAGGTGTTCTCCTCGGTTCAAATGTATTTCACTTTCGGATAATTGATCTTGCCTTCGAAACCGGCGACGGACGCAGAATTGTCGCGCAAAGCTTGCCTCAACTCTTTCGTTAGTTTGCAAGCGATAGCGCGCGCATCTTCGCCGGGCGCTAGCTTGTGGGTCAATTTTCTCCCCGTTTCCTCACCCGCTGGATTTCCCTTGCGGTCGGTCAGCGTAACGACACCGTCCTGCAGCGTGTACCATCCGTAGGTAACTTGGCCTGGAAAGCTGCCCTTACGCGGTTTGATTGTCACAATGACCTGGCGCACCTCAGACATAGCCCCCTCCATATTTTTCAATCAGTGAACGATGAAAGTCTTTGTCGTGAACGAATGCTGAGCCGTCTGGCTCACTGAAAGTTAGGGCGACCGCGTCGGCTTCATCGGGACTAGGCACGCCGCGCTTGCGCATGTCCTGTTTGGATTCGAGTAAGAGTTTGCCTTCGCTTGTGAATTTGTAGCCGCAGCTAACTAGATCGGCCTGAAGTGAATCACGGTCGGGCAAACAGAAGCGGCCCGCCTCCAAAGCCTTCTTTAGGTTGCTCCACAGTTCAGCGCGGCGATTAGCGGGGCCTCCAGCGGGATTGCCTCTTTCATCAAGGGGAGCGGGCTCGACCGGTTTACCGCCGAAATTGACAGCGTTGATAATGCGGCGATTAGAACTGGTCTCATAAAGCCGGTCATAGACACCGACGCCCAGACCGCCGATATCGATATTCACTTTCGCCGGCTTTTCTTCCCGAATAATTTTTTGGACCCAGCCTGCCACTTGCATGGTGTCCAGACCCTTGCGGCTTTCTACCCTTGTTATGCAGCGGCCCTTGCGGAAAGCAATCGACGTCCGATCCCCGCCCATACCAGCAGGATCGACGCCAACGATGAGTTCTCATCCGCACTCATTACGAAATCGGGGGCGGTCTCCGTGCGATAATCGGGATCGAGTGACCACGACAGAAATACCGGCATAAACTCAGACTCGCTGGCTTCCGCTTTACGCCAGAGACTATGAAGGTCGTTAAAGCCATTCGCGGTCGTCTCTAGGATGATCTCGGTCCCCGGAAGATCCGGCACGGTTTGCATCAGAGCGGCCATTTGCACCGGCAGATCATCCCAGAACGCAACCTCGGATGCGTGCAACAGCTGCGCCGTTGCCGATCGTCCCGTGCCCTCACCGCTGGCCACCGCGACAATGTAGCCGCTATCGATCCGGTCGAAGATGAGTTCTTCGGCGTTTGATGTTCCTACCGACGGTCGAAGTTCGTCGGAAAGATTGTCGTGAAAGCGTTTGACGATCTGGAAGAGATTGCTGCTAGCGCGGCGTTCATGGCCCAGGATGATCGTGCGCAAGCCGGGACTATGGATCGTGCGATGATAAAACCTCGCCGCGGTATAGGTTGAAATCCCGAGCTGCCTTGCTTTCAAGATAACCGCCCGCACGCGTCCCGTCTTGGCTTTTTGCTCATCTAACAGAGCGTGCAGTTTCTTCTGTGCAACGTTGAACTTGAACGGCTCCAGCGGCCCACTCTTCGGGCGCAGCTTGAGCGCGTGCTCGCAGAAATATTCCAAATCGTTGCGCAGCTTCGCACCATGCTCGCCTTCGGCGAGAATGTTTTCGAGCCAGCTCATCAAAGCAGGGTCCAGCGATTATCGGCCAGCACGACCTGCGGCTTGTAGAAGTCAAGCTGACCGTTGAACCGATCAACCTCTCGGCGAGAGTCGCATACTTGGCCTCTTAAAATTCGGGACGCCGGCGCCTTATCGATATAGCCCATAGTTTACAATTGCTCCTTTGTGAAAATGAAAAACCCGCGCGAGGCGGGTCAAATGCAAATAAGTGATTAAAGCCACAAATTTGTCAGGCGGCGCTATTGCCACCGATCGGCTTCTCATCAATGACGCGCCGTTCACTGTCACGAACGCCATCGCGGTAACCGGCCTCGTAATAAACCGTGTGCAGCGTGCGATGCTTGACGGCATCGCGGATGATTTCATCGAATAGATGTAAGTCGGTTAGGTCTTTCATTGTGACCCTCATGAAAAAGTATGGAAATTGACGGCGAAGGCGAGCGCGCCACGCGATGGGGGCGGCGGTACACCTACGGTCTTCGGTAGCGCTTCGCGTGCGGCACGATGGAGCTCGTCAAGCCAGTCGAACTGATGAATGATGTCAAGACGCACGGCTAAGAGCTGCTTTAGTCGTGCCGCATGATTTGCCAGCGTCATGAAACAGTCGTGGATGGTGATCAACGGTATCGCTTTGATCAGGCAGGCCAGTGCCACGTCCTGAAGCAGGCAGGCATCGGCGCTATGAATGAAATTCGCCGCAAGGGCGATTTCGGCTTTGTGTCCCTTAAGCCGATCGGAATGGCCGATCGCGAACCGCGTCTTTTGGAAGAACTTTGGATTGGCCGTTGGCGTTCTAATCTGCTTAGTGATCGACCAGCGGTAATCGTTGATAACCGGGAAGCCAAGCGGTGTTGTCCAGCGGAGCACCTTCTTGTGTTCGCTACAGAGTTCGGCGATCTTTTCGATCCATTCGAAAGCCGCCATCGCGATGGGCGCAATTTCTTTTAGTACCCCACGGATGGACTTGGCCAGAGCCTTAGCATTTGCGCCTGGCCAGATTTCCTTAATCTGCTTGGCTTGGCGGTTGACGCCCGCGCCGTACACCATCGTCATGATCGGCGCCTTGCAGATCTTGCGCTGTAGGTTTTCCGGCAAGTCGCCGAAGACCGGATCAATTAATGACAATTCTCTGGCGATCAGCGTGTAGATATCAACCGCATCATCCGGCTTAGTGACTAGGGCAAGCCGCAAATCATCCTCGGCTTGAGCGGCGATATGTTTTTCAACAAAGAACGTACGTAGTGGCGCGGGGGCGAGATTCACATATTTGCCTTCGGGCGCGCCGGACATCGCACATAGATGCTGCAAGCCAGAACATGAGGCGTCGAATTGAATCGGCAACCGGGTGATGAAATCAGTACCGTCACCATACGCCTCGATCACGCCGGCGAGCTCGGCACAGGCTGCGGCAAACTGGAAGCAATCATCGATGCCCTGCAGCGGATCGATGGTTTTGCCGTCAATCATCAATTGCGGCGTGCCACCAGAGAGGACGGTGCTGCCGATATCGACCAGCCAAGCCAGATATTTGTTGGTCCAGGCAATGCGACCATCGAGATCAAGCCGCGACGGCTTAGGCTCATCACTGAACGTATTGCCGTCGGCGAGTCGCGCTACGAATTGCTTTAACCAGCGGACACCCTCTGCGGTGATGATCTCGCCATCGGCAAACCGGAATAACGCGCGCACGCGATCAGAGCGGTAGACACTTAAGCCGCAGATCGGATTGAGCCGGCCGCGAAAATCGAAATTAAGAGGCACATAGCAGCGTGGATGAACGGCAGTCGCCTCCGCCAGAGCCTTGTCCAGCTGCCATTCCTCGACCTGATTGCGATGCTCGCGCTCGATCTCTGACAGTAAGGCCTTCTTGCTTTTTCGACCCCGCTTGGCTAGGCGCCGTTTGACTTCCTCGTTTGACGGTGGCGGTGGCGCACCTTCGCGGATGACCAGATCTAGAATTGGCTGGTTGATTGTAAATGGAGTCGCCTGCAGATAATTGAGACCATCGAGCACGGTGCGCAACGGACCATTGCCGCCGAGTGCCTTGCGGAAAATATCTTCGGTCGTTTTGTATTGCGTGCGAACCAATTGAACCTTGGCCCAATGGTTTTTTGACAAGCCACCAGCGCGAAATCCAGTCCAGGGTGTTGGCTCATAGCCGAGCGGTTTTAGCAGCGGATTATGTTCGGCGGCATTGATGATCGTGGCCGAAAGTAGCGGCTCAAGATCGCCAGTGACATCGACCAGGCAAAGCCGACCGTCGACCATCTTGAACCGATCCAAGCGGCACAGCAGCGCGAGGCCCCAGGCGCCTACGCGGTAGCCGGGTTCGCCCCACAGACCAAAGTTGTCGCCGATCCAGAGGGCTTGATCTATTTTGGTCTTGTCGCCGTTCTCGTCGACGCCATAGCGATCGCCAAGGGACAGGGTGACGCCGGCGACAAGCAATCGGAAAGCAACACCGTCTGGCTTCATTGGAGTGAGCGCACTACGGACCGCGCGATTGCGTCTGCGATCCTTGAAGTCGGCAGTAATGAGATCAGTCAGTGGTGCCAGATAGCGATCAACTACCGCCTGGCCCTGCATGGTCAGGCCGGCACCAAGCTTCTCGGCGCGCTTCTCTTCCTGCCGCTCAACCCGCTCGCGACTGCGCTCGAAATCCAAGCTCATATGCATTGCTCTCTCCTGCAATGAGGCCGTATATATATTTTATGTATATTTTTCAAGTACTTCTGAGTTTTGCCCTCAAGTTGGCTGGGGAAAAATATAAAAAAATTTGGGGACTGGTTCGAGAGCGAAGGGGGACAAGACAGTACCGGTTAAGACCACCCTCTATTGAAGACCCCACCCGGCACTTTCTGGCCTATTGACCATTTTTTCGATGCCTTGGCTGAAACGCGGACTTTAATCGGGCTTTAAATCCGCTCTGCTACGCTGCCCGCGGCATGAGTAAAGCGTTTGTCAAAACGGTCTGTGCCGTTCTCGTCGCGATCGCCAATTTAGCGGGATGTACGTTACCGCTGTCGCAGCTCGAGATGTCTCCCGCGCCCGCGGCAGAGCCGGATCCGTTGATTTCACCTCCGCCATCACTGGTCGGCCTAAACCAAACCAACTGACTCGGCAGTGCCGAGTAGTCTTCCCTGATTCTTCCCGAAATCGACTTGTGCCTATAACGCCAGCTTTTAAACGACCTAAATCAATGATTTATACGTTTGCGGCCTAAGTCTGCGTATCTTGGGACGCGTCAATAAGCTGATGCGAGCTGTGAGCCCTGATCGCGTCGAGGACGTAATTTAAAACCGAGCTAGGAGTCATAGAATTGGCGTCTGGTAGACTTTGTTTGATCGCCCGCAGGATCGACATATCATTTGCATCCAAGCCCCGTGGCGTTGTTTGCTCGATCGTGGCTGATACCTCGGTCGGTAATAATCGACCGCAAAGCGCCGTAAATGCCGTTGGATTTTCCTTAGCTGTCCGCAACATCGCGGTCTCACCCTCGATCGCCCAAACCTTTCGCAAACTCCGCATGAATTCTTCGGAAAATGCACCGCGAGCATTGAGCGGTCGACCATTTGGATTGCCTGAGACGCCCGGTTGAAAGCGACCAGCATCCTTTACAATTGCATTCATCTCACCTGTTCCACCTGTTAATCGGAATTCCGCGTGTGCAAAATCCCCGTTTATCAGCATCGCATCCTGATCTTGGTATGGTGTGGTATGGTATTGGTATGGTTATTGGTATGGTTAGAAGTGCCGATAGAATGGGCTTGGTATGGTTGGTATGGTAGAAATGGGAAATTTAAATCCTAAAAAACCTTTTTTAGAAACTCCATGGCGGTACTACATACCAGACCATACCGCCATACCAGACCTATTTCCGCCAATAGCCATTCCGTTGGTGATCGCCAATGCGAATCACCTTGGGGCCGTTCCAGCCATGTCGACGCATGATTTTGCCGACTCGTTGGAATTGTGTCGTCATGTGCCGATCGGTGGGGATTTGAAGGATGTCGCGCATGATCTCGTTGGTGAAGATCCGGCGCTCGCCGTCGACATCGCGGCCCGGGATGTCGCTCAATAGATCTTCCCACGGATCAACTTCACGGCGCTGTTCCTGCTCCACGGCGGCGTCAAGCCAGAGGAATTCGGGTAGGATGATCTGCGTTGCTTGCTGCGCTTCCATAACCGCTGCCTCGGCGAGAAGCTGATCACGATCGCGCGTAAGGGCGTCGACATCGATCGGCCCGGTCTCAGCGACTTTAATCGGCCAGAAGCGGCGATTGCCGGTCTGTGATTTCAGGTAGTGATCATCGTTGGTCGAGGCCCAGATTACACATCGTCGCGGCAGTTCCACGCGCGCGCGACCATAGGCAGGGCGGGCGCGATCGTGAGTGCGAGAGGCAAACGCCTTGACCGACTCCACTTCAGACCGCGTGCTATTGCTAAGTTCGGCGATCTCATAAAGCCATACGCCGCGCAGCAGTTCCTGTTGCTCTTTATCGCTCTTGCCGAGGATGGTCTGATCACTGAAGTAGTCATCGCCGCCGGCGAGAATGTGAAGGGCGGTTGATTTTAGCTTTCCTTCCGGGCTTTCCAGCACGATGATCTGATCGAACTTGCATCCCGGCTGGCGCGCGCGCCGGATTTGCGCGACCAGCGCGATTATGCCGATTGCGCAATTGAGCGCGGTGTCATGTGCGCCGAGATAAGTGGTCAACCACTTATTGATTCGCTTTTTGCCGTCCCACTCCAATCCGTTGATATAGTCGACCACCGGATCGAATTGGTTTTCCAGACAGAGCTGGACGCAGGCGTCGAACATTTTCTCGCGGCCAGGATCGAACTCAAAGGCTTGGTCGATCATCTTGCGCAAATACAGGCAAGCGTGATCGCTCAACTCGCCGGCATACTGACCAATGGCCTGGCCGCCCACCAGAAGTTTGTCGTGAAAGCGATCATAGCGGCATTCTATATCGAGCAATTCAATAGCCCTGCGGGTATTGGCGGCAGTGACTTTGAGATTGCCGGTCTCGGTGATGTCTGGAAATTTCATCAGCAGGGGGGCGCGCTCAATGATGTGATGCGCATGCCCGCCGCCATTGGTGGCGCGCGCCGGTTCAGTAGACATTATGTCCTCTATCGAATGGTTCGAAGCGCACTAAGCGCCGTGTTCTTTGCTTCGATATGATCCAGGCCAATGTGCGCGGCGGTTCCGATCACGAGGTCGACCATAGTGTCTTCGCTCAATCGCCCGGTGCGTACATGTTCGGCAAGCCGACATGAGCCCCAATACAGCATGCAATTGCGCTCGCCGTTCTGCGCCTTCATTACGAATGCAAGCAGTGCGGCAATCTCATTGTCGGTAACGATTCGGTTTGGGCGGCGGGCGATTCTGCGCGGTGCCGGATTCAATTTAGCCAGCAGCCACGGCGGCACTTCAGCAACATGGCCCCGGTGCATCGCTTCATAGTCGTGAGCGGGCCACCAGATGATATAGCCGCCGCTTCCGCGCGTATCGACACCGCGGCAGATCTTGCCGGCGCTGTTCTTAAAGTCGGGATGCGGCCGGAATAGCAGATGGCGCCCGCCCGATCGCGTTACGTGCGCGCGCGTCAACGGCAAGTTGGCATAGGAGTACCAACCTTGCGCCTCGACATGCTGGAGATCGAGATCGAGCACGACAAACTTTTCGCCGACAGGAACGCCGATCAGCGCATCGGGATGTTTATCCCACCAGGCACGAATAGCGTCGGCGTCGGTCGACGCATCTTTGAAGCCGCGCATAGTGTGTGGCTTCTTGTCTTGCTTACAGGGGAAAACGGGAACGCCCCGGCCCGCTAAGGCCAGGGCGTGATCAATAACAGTCTTGGTCATGATCAGAGATCGATCGCATCGTCGAAGGCGACAACCTTGGGCTCGGCCTTAGGCTGTGCGTTCTTGAGCTTCAATTTGAAACTGATGAACTTGCGCCCGCTGTTGGATTGGCGAACATAACCGTCACACCAATAATCCAAACCGGCACAATTCAGCGAACCGGAATAGTCGCATGCTTGGGCGACTGCTTATTCTCGTTGCGGAACAAAACACCGCAATTGGTGTCATCAAACTTCTTGGTCATAAAAGTCTCTCCTTTGTTGCGAAATGTCACCGCTTCCGGCGCGCCGAAGTGCGCCGTCACGGCCTCGATAAAATGAACAGCCTCGTCGGGTAGGTCGCTCACGTCACGACCTCGGGGCGCTTCAGAAACTCGGGGATCGAGAGATCGGGTGCCGGGGGCTCGGGATCATCCCGGTCCCGCAACGCTTCGCGCTCGATGTCGTCGAGTTGATCCCGAAGGGCCTCGAAAAACCGCTCGGTGTCGCCCAGGGTGAGGCCTTCGATGTGGCGCCGGATCGTGTTGGTCACACAGGTGGCGCGCCGATCAATCTCATCGACTGTTTCCGGCTCATCGAGCGCCGCCATTTGTGCCCGGCGTTCCTCAATATCGACTATGGCGCTGCCAGTGGCGTGCGCCGGTTCTGTCCGTTCCGGAACGGACTCGGACTTTGCTCGGTGAACCCTCTTACGTTCGTTGCTACCGGCTCGAACCTTTTCGAGCGTCGTCTTGCCATCCGCAATCGCCATCAATTCATAGGCGCGACTGCGGCCGATGTTGCATTGCTCCCGAACGACGGTTTCCCAATCGTCGAGAGACTGTTCTTTGATCTGCCTAATGTGAATGCCGGCCGCTTTATAAAACTGCTCCGCCTTTTCGGCGGCGCGGTCGCCCTTCTCGATCAGGACTTTGACGCGACGGGCAAGAGCCGACACCGCAGCTCTGGCACGATCGGCAAGGACCCGCACTTCGGCTTTGTCGTTCTCCTCGCGCCGGGTCATGCGGCACCTACAGTGCGCGCTCGATCAGTGATGTGGACGGCGGCGATCTCGCCGCGCGCCACCAACCGCTGCAATGTCTCAATGAACCGCGCGCGCTCGCTTTCGCTGATGCCTCTGATGATCAAAAATGATCAAGCATTCGCGCTGAGCGTTTCCCTCGTTATCATCGGCTTGCCGTCTTAGCTGTCACCGTTCCGCAACATTGAAAAACATAACGACATCAAGGCGAATCGATTTCATCTCATCGCGCAATGCGAAGAAAATGATTCACTTTAGATTCGAGATTTCAATTCGCGAATTCGTGAGAGTGATTTTGAGCAGGTGTCAGGACGCGGCGCTGCACGTCGCAAGCCGATTTTCAGTTGCGTGCTACGCCGGCTATAGGGGCGGCGAGCTGCAAGACTTCCGCGCGCGGCGAGACATTGAGAACGACGCCGCACCATTTGCAGTCGAAGGCCGTCAAAACGGAATCTACGTCGACGTTCGGATCACCGCGCCGAAAATGCATCGGGAGGCCGCAGAACGGGCAGTGGGGATGCGGCGAGTCGGTGTCCATAAACCCGAGCCGTAGGCTCGGATGATTAATCAAAGATAAACATCCCCGCCGCGCGGGTTATTTTTTATTGCGAGCAAGCAACGGTGCCGCAATACGCGGAGTAAATTTCGACGTGTTCGTTCGCCGGCCCGTGAATGCGCGTCTTAGCGCCAATACCCGGCACGCCAGCCCCCGTAGCCTCCGTAGCCCCCCCAATAGCCGGGTGCGTAATTATAATACCCGGATGCCACTGGTGGTGCTGCGTAGGCCGCACCTGGCGTCACGATAACAACGGTCGTTCCTGCCTGGGCCGGTACCCCATAGCCTGGAGCCGCGTAATTGTAGAGCGGCGCCGCAACTCCGTAGCCGTATGCTGGACCTGCGTAATCGTAGAGTGGGGCCGCAGCTCCGTAGCCGTAACCATACGTGCCGTAGCCATATCCATAAGGTGCGTAGCCATAACCGGGGTACACCACCTGGGCCGATGCGGCGCCCGCTGAAAGCGCCAAAGCGGCTGCTCCGACAACAAGGGCTTTCATCATTTCATTCTCCCTCGACGTGCATGTGCTCTGCGGACGGTAAGGGTCCGTTTTTTCAACGAGAACGCGAGGTGATGGTTCAGTGCGAGTTCCCGAAATAAACCTTTGGTCGCAAAACCATCCTGATGGATAGGCACGACGAGTGACCCTTTCCGGGGTGACGGTATTAATTGGAGCCAATTTGGACTTTGGTTCCATTCGCATAGCCAAATATTTGATTTCAATGGCGCGCCCTACGGGAACCCGTGTTTCCGCCGTGAAAGGGAAGTATAATGGTTGTCGTCGTTTGTGTCTGTTTGATAAAATTCAATAAATACCGACAGAACGGCCAATTTCCTGTGCCCTTGTTTGGTGCCGTTCGTCCATGTATATTGGACACCGTTGGACATAGGCGGTGTTTTTTCCTTGGGAGGGCGGCAATGGCCAGGACATTACGGGACACGCGACTTGAGACTGCGGAAGCCCGGCGCAAGCTTGCGGTGCGGGGCAAACCATATTGGCGATTGATCGAGGAGGGCGTGCATCTTGGCTATCGGCGGCTTAAGGGCCGTGCCGGGACATGGGTCAGTCGGCGCTATATCGGCAACCAACAATACGTTACCGACGGTATCGGCATTGCCGACGACAATAGCAACCCCGACGGCGACACGATCCTGAATTTCAAGCAGGCGCAGGATAAGGCGCGCGGTCGGCCTGTTAAGTCCGGGCCGTACACCGTCAACGACGCGACGGCCGCTTATTTGGAGTTTCTGGAAAACAATCGGAAGTCCGGTGCCGACGCTCGATATCGCTATGAGCTGCACATTCGTCCGGCGCTAGGTGAAATCCAAGTCGCGCAGATTACGGCCGATCAGATCAGGAAGTGGCACGCCAATCTGGCCAAATCGCCAGCCTTAGCGCGGACAAGGGAAGGCGACGAACAGAACCAGCGCAAGCCCAAGGGCGACGGCGACGACCTTCGCCGCCGCAGGGCCAGCGCCAATCGGGTTCTGACGGTCCTTAAGGCCGCCTTGAACATGGCTTGGCGTGAGAACCGAACGCCATCCAATGCCGAATGGAGCCGCGTTGAGCCATTCGAGAATGTAGAGGTGGCGCGCGTGAGATATCTCGATCTTGCCGAATGCAAGAGACTGATCGACGGTTGCGATTCCGACTTCCGGTTATTGGTGCAGGGAGCGCTGCAAACGGGCGCACGCTATGGCGAGCTGATAAAACTGGCGGTCTCGGACTTCAATCGCGACAGCGGGACGATCGCCATTCGGCAATCTAAGTCCGGCAAGTCGCGTCATATCGTTCTCACTGACGAGGGTACGAAGTTCTTTCAACAAGTCTGTGCGGGCAGGGCGGGGAATAGTCCGATGTTTGCCAAGGCATCTGGCGCGGTGTGGAAGAAGTCAGAGCAGGCGCGGCCCATGGCAACCGTATGTGAGGTTGCGAGCATCAAGCCGTGCATCTCATTTCACGTCTTGCGGCACACCTGGGCATCGCTGTCGGTGATGAACGATGTGCCGCTGATGATAGTGGCGAGGAATTTGGGCCACAGCGACACGCGCATGGTCGAGAAGCATTATGGGCACCTCGCGCCCGACTACATCAAAGAGGCGATTCGCAAGGGCGCTCCCAAGTTTGGATTCAAACCAGACAAGAAGATTGTCGCTCTGAGTTGATCCGACACAGGCCAAATTGCCCCGGTTTGGCCATAGCAGGCATCCCACTGTGTTTTACCACGTTCGACCGTGAGTCGGATTGCCCGTTCGCATTTGGCGGGACGGGAATCGTGCGCGCAACAGGGGAAAAAATGAATACCGGATCGTTCAGCGTCAGTGAGTGGTGTCAGCATCGCCGTGTCAGCAAGTGGCGGCTCTACGATATGTGGAAGTCTGGCGACGGCCCCCGCTTTCATCTGGTCGGTACGCGCCGCCTTATCAGTTCAGAAGCCGATGCCGATTGGATTCGCCGTCAAGAAAGGCTGACTGAAACCGCCGAGGTCAGGGCCGCGCTTGAGAAGGCGTCGGAGAGGGGAAGGGCGATTGTGAAGCGGGCGGGGGCGGCGTGATGAGGAAAAAGGGCGACACCAAGTTTCACCGCGCCATGAACTGGATGCGCAAGCCGGGGGCGCGGCTTGTCCTGACCAATGCCAATGGAAAGCCCGACTACTGGATCGTTGGCGGCGGCCGTATTGAGCCGGATATAGCAAAGAGAATTATTGTCCATCCCGGTGTCCGGGCTGGCAAGGATGCTTTGTTCCCGGGATTGGATCAGACGTGGCGGTTGGGGGCGGCGTGATGACGCTCAAAGAGGTTGCCGCCGAATTACACGATTACCTTTCATTCCGTGCGCTCCGGGAAGGCGTTGGTTGTTCATTGAACCGGAAGTCCTTTCTTGAGCAACTCCGCGCGGGAGTCACAAGCTTCTTCGGTATCAGAATCGGACCGGACGGCATTGAGGACGACAAACAGAATCCTTCCGCACTTGAGGCATGGCGTCACCGCCGATTGAACTGAGGGGCGGCCGACCAAATCGCGCCGGACGGGGGGCGGCAACACTACAGTTTTTTGAAGAAAATCCGTGCCGGTGCGTATCTTTACTTTGGAGGCAAGGAGCCACGACTAGCGTGGAGTAAACCCGGTTTTGCTGGGGCAAATAAAAAGCCCCGGCCGTGCTTGCAACACGAACCGGGGCATTGGATCAATTACATGTCAAAGGTACTCACGGCGAACGATTTACGCAACAATAAATTTGACGACCCCGCAGTCAGGGGCGACGAACCTCGGCAAGAGGCCGTTTTCGATAAAGGCAACATTGCGTTCGGCTTACCCAGGCGCAGCAGAACCAATCCCGACACCCAAACAATCTGAGCCGGTATCGCTGGCGCGGTCCCATACCGGATCAGCGCACGGAACGCGACCTGATCCGCAAAGCCAGGTCCGGCGATCAAGAGGCCAAGCGAAAGCTAGTCGAGGTATTCCATCGGAAGCTTCTGAAAATAGTGGGCGAGTATTCCGGCCCGCCGCATGACGACATGCTATCAGCGGCCCTCTTCGGGTTCTGGCTAGCAGTCAGCCGCTTCAATGAGAATCGCGGCTATCGGCTGTGGACATACGCCAAAGACTGGGTTCGCAAATATATCCGTCTGTGCATTAAGGACTGGCGTAGAGAGGGTGCGGCCGGTGAGACGCGGCAGGACAGATTTATTTTCAGCAATGGCGCTGCCACGGCTGAACAGGTTGTTGCCGTTGCGGGTGGCGGCATCTCGAATGCCGAAAGGGCAATCGCGCGACACAACACGCAGCATGAAAATTATAGGGAGGGTGCCAACGATCATTGCAGGTTCAAGACCGCTGATGATTCACGCGGCACTCGCTACCATGAACCAGTTGACGGGCATGACATGCGCCGAATGTACGATTGCTTTAAGGCGCATCAGCTATCGCCGCAACTCAGGGACTTTAACGCCGCGAGTAAATGGATTGACAGCTTAGCGCGTAAAGCTGGCACCGGGCGGAAACATCATTCCAATCACCTGTACCGGACAGCAGCCGACATTGGCGAGCGGGCCAAAATTGCCGCCAGAATGTCGCCCATGCCGGCATTTGCCGAGACCGGCGACAAGCCCGTCGTGACGGCCAAGCTACAGCAATATGAATTAGACGCGCGAGTCGTCCGTGAGAAAACGGCGCGATTGAAGGCGTTGCGTTTAGCAAACCCAAAACCACAGCCCGAGCGAAAGAGGAAGAAAGCCAAATGGCGCGATACCCGAACGATAGCACCCGCGAAATCCTTGCCTTCGCCGTCCCGGCCAGCGTTGCAACTGCGTTGCGGCTCGTTTGCGAAAAAGAATTTGTCTCACTCAGCCACGTTTGCCGAACTGCGCTGTTCCGCAGCCTGAAAGAGCGGGGAATTGATTTCAATGAGTCGCCGCAACAAAGATAAGGGCAGGCTTGCGCCGTTCGTGCCGGTGACAAAGGACACCATGAAAACGCCCGCATGGAAGGCGCTATCCCACGGTGCCCGGTCGCTCTATATCGCGCTTAAGGGCCGGTACAACAGCAGACTACAAAACGCCGTCTATATATCCAGCCGCGTGGCGGTAGAGGAACTTGGCCTGCACAGTCACCGGGATAGCGTGCTGCGCTGGTTTCGTGAGCTTCAATACTACGGTTTCATTGTCATGGTTAGTCTGCCGCACCACGGCCTTAACGGCCACGGTAAGGCGGCGCACTATCGGCTGACAGAAGAGTGGTACTTAGAGAAAGCGCCAACCAGAGACTATCTGAAATGGGACGGCGAGCTATTTCACGAACAGAAAAGCCCAGAGTATTACCAACGCAAAGGGGCAAGGTTCTACCGGCAAAAAAACAGAAGCCGAGGTCCAGACGTGCGTACCACCTTGGTACAGACGTGCGGGCCAGTTTCCGACAAAGGGGGGTCCGAAATGCCAGAAAGTGGTACAGACGTGCGGGCCATATCTCAGGACAGCACTGGTCCAGACGTGCGGGCCATAACTAGTTTAACCACTCCCTGTCCTGCTTCTGCGCTTGTTAGCGCCCTTAGTGCTGTTACTGATGCCGCAGCTGTGCCTGATATTCCCGGCGACTCTTGCAGTCCAGCGACGGCGACTAGATGACTTGGCTAATCGGCTGACAAGGCTCGAACCCTTGAGGGAGGCGGCAGAATGAACCGAAACCGAGCGACGTGATGCGTGGGCAAAGGCTCACGGCTACGCCAATACCCGCTGCGCCGAACAGGGCGACGTGTCCCCCCGTTATCGATCCGCCGATCCTCGAACTTTCTCCACGCTTTCTGAGATGCCCTCCGTCAGCTGCATCACCAGTTCGCTGAGTTTCCTGTATTCCTCGATGTCGCGTTTAATGCGTTCGCCATCGGTCTGTAGCTTTCGCTGCAACCGTTGAAACTCACCAATGAGACTATCAATTTCGCCCGTGGAAGTTTTTGTTACTTGGTCCAGCGCATCGCCGAAATTCTCGGGCGGCATTTCGCCCTCGTCGCCCTCGGCAGCACGCTTATGCGTCAGTTCGTGATTAGCTTCCTCGAAGTGAGGTCGCTGGTACTTGGAAAAATCAAGCGGTCCAGAAGTCATGATTGTCCCCTTGTTTTATTACCCAACTGATCCGCTAAATGTCCGCATGAGAATGCTACGCGCTCGTGACGTTCGTTTGTAGTCGTCACCCGTTCGCCTGTGGATAGCGGGTGCGGCAAGCGCGCTTACGTCATCCGCTTATTTGTTGCATTTGCAACTATCGTTGGCGAACTGGAACCGCTGCTGCCCCGGCCCTATCCGCCTTTGCAAGGCGAAACCCCCCGGTATTACTCAATAATATCAATGGGGTTTGGGGCTCTGTGTCCAATATCTGTCCCATATCGGGGGCCATTGATGCGAGTTCTGGGTCGGTTGGGGGCCATACGCGGGGGCAACTGGCGACCCTGCCGCCACGCCACCCCTTCGGTTCGGGTTTGAAATCCATAAGCCGTTTCAATCGCTGCGAAAAATCCGGCCCCTACACCTATCAGAACGGTAATCGCCACAGACGGCGGCACATAGGGCTTGTCGGTCAACTGCGAACACAACTGCCGTATCACACAAGGGAGAAAACACTGCATGTCTACTGATGATTTCGATTGGTCGCCACTGGGAGAATCCTTCTGGCGATCTGCGGCTGAAAGCTGCCAACACAACCCGTCAGAACTACAACTGCGCTTCGCCTGTTTAAAACACTCCGGTTTGAACGCCACAGACAGCGCACGCGGGGCCGGATACCAAGCCAACGACGACGAGGGTATGCGGCAACAGGGTTCACGCGCGGCAAAGACCACGGCCGTTTGCGAACTGTTAGCTTATGCGCACGCCGAAACCGGCAAGGGCGATGATGGGATTGTTTCTGGCAAGGAAGCTAAACGCATCCTGTCCCGCATCAGCCGCAAGGGCAACAACAACGAACGCATAAAAGCTTTGGAGGCGCTGTCACGTCTCGATCAGTGGAGGCGGCAGCAAGCGCCAATCAACCCGAAGAGTCCCCCGAACAGAGTCTCGCCTTCATCATCGCTGCCGTCCCAACGCAAGGACTCGGCGCTTATCTGGCCCTGTGCAGCTTCGTTGCTGCGGGTGGCCCGGTTTGTAACTTTCCGTTCATTGCAGAAATCGCGCCGACCATTGCCCGTAACTATCCGGGGGGTTGGGCGAAGTGGACGGCGAAAGGCCGCATGACCGACTTTCTTTGCAAGCTGGCCGACGCTCCCGTTCTATCGGACGACGAACTGGTCGCCGCTGTGAGAGCAAAGCTGGGGCCGGTCAAAACGCTAGAGACTGGCAATGCCAATTGAGAACAAGAGCGACGTTGAAATCCTCCGGTCGGTTATCAGGGCACTTGAGCATTCCGCCCACCAACGACTGGCGGACAAACTACGCGACCTGATTTTAACATCACAACAGCGGGACGCTGCATGATCGGCGCACTCACACTGGCCGTGATGGCGTTGGCCGTCCTGATCGGTCGCATCAAAATCCAACCAACAAAAGGGAGCGAACGTGCTCATTATCGAAAACAAAACCGGCAGGCATTGATTGCTGACGTCGAAAAGGACATAGCCGCACTCAATCCGACGCCAGCGCCAGAACCGGCGATTGTTTTCGTCCAGGAAGACGACGGGTCCGCAGATTTAGGCAGCAGAAATTTCGACGTTGCCAAGTGGAGCAAGAAACCGCGTTCATGGTTTTGATGACTTGCGGCGACCGGCTGATTTGTCCTTCGCTTCAATGCGCACACACCAAAACTTTGAGTCCGCCACAGCACATAGCCATCAAAATGCCGCTTGAGCGCGGCTCAGTCGGGCGTGCCCTTTTGGGCCGAACCGGGCACCGTCTTTGGGGGACGTGGACGGTGTGTGCTTCTCCCGCCCGGTTCGACAACGTACGCGTCAAGTACTTGGCCCCGGCCCGTTGCTGGGGCCTTTGTTTTCACTGCGCTCTAACGCTGCCCGAGCGCGCCGTCAGCTATCCAATGGTTTAGTCATGTCACTGTCGTGCGGCGGCCTCACTTCCTCCCGCATCGAGCGGCGTAGTTGTTGCACGTCCCCCGAATGGCCAGTTGGTGGAAAACTCGGCCTCGACCATCAAAGCGGTCGGGGCCTTCTTTTACTTAGACGCGACGTCCGTGGACGCTAATCCGCCTCGCCTCGCCATGCAGTGGCACAATCCTGTTCTGCATAATGCTCAAGAAAGCGCGATGGAATTTAAGCCAACGTAATCCAATCTTATGCGCGACGATAACAAAGCGTCGTCTTGTTTACCCGCTCGCAGAGGAGCAAATCATGGCAAATGTCTCAAAAGTGATTTATGCCGCTGCAATTGCAGCCGTGAGCATCGCATCCCCAGCATTGGCCAGAAGCCATAATTATTCGGGAGGGGACGGAACCAGTTTGGTTCAGGTGGCCCGTCGTGGTGACCTTTGGGAAGGCGGAGGTCCGTAAACGCTAGGCTCCGCCCCAGGTCCTGACGAATCGGTTATAAACGACGAACGGTCATAAGCGCGGGAAAAATCTGGGGAAGCGCACGTGGATTTTGATCCCAATAAAATACGGGCGCGCATCGCCAAGTATCTAAGTATTGATGCCGAACGAGTTACAGATGAGGTGCACTTCAGAAACGATTTGGACCTTGATTCCCTCGATCAACTGGAGTTGTTGATACTGATCGAGGAAGAATTTTCCGGCGTAGAATTTTCGGACGACGCTGTTGAGCAGATCGAACACGTCGGTGATCTCATCCGGTATATGGAGATCAACTGTTTGCTGGAAGGTCTGTACGCGCAGGCATTTCGCAAATCGGCGGCCTGACGCAAAGACAAACAGAAGACACCCGATAATCAGCCGCGACCCGCCGCGCCTCATCGCGCGTCAGCAACAAACTATCACGGTGGCGGTTATGAATAGGGGGCATTAGGAGGCCGCCATGAGGCTTTCGCTATTCATCCTGGGAGTTTTCGCGGCTGTCGTCTGCATCGAAAAACCCGCTGAGGCGCGAGACTATCCGTGGTGCGCCGAGGGCGATTATAAAGACGGTGCCACAAATTGCGGGTTCGTAACGCTGCAACAATGCCAGGACACCGTGAGGGGGAGTAGCGGGTCCTGTCGACCCAATCTGCGGTACCAGGCCCCGCCGGAACCACATCCGGTGACTAGGCAACCGAGGCGCTATTGAAGAACTACGGCTTCCGCAAAAGCTCCGGCAGCTTGGCGATATTCGCCGCGATTCGCCGAGCCTCATCGCGGGTGGCGTCGCGTCCTGCGTTCCAGTCATCGTGATAGTAACGGCGGTAGCGCATACGTCTCCGCTCGCGAACGGCGTATCCGGCCCCGACGACGAGTGCGAACGCAGCGATACCAAGTAGCAATCCCATTTAAGACAACGCATTGGTGTCACCCACAGTTCACTTTTGACTTTCGAGTTGATTGTTTGGGGAACTGCATGTCGGAGTAAGAAATTCCGACAGCTTGGCTATATTTTATCGCAATCTGCCGCGCCTCGTCTTTGGTGAGCAATTTCGCCGCCGAATCTCCGCCCCGGTTCTTCCTCGAAATAGACGTACGCAAGCTGGCTGTCCGCGCGGAAGTACGGGCAGCATGCTCCGCGCGGCCAATCGCGAAGGATCGTGACGGGATTTACACGTCCCTTGTACGTATTTTGACGATAAACTTTTTGACAATTGCGCCAGAGTCTATGCGGACTTAACGTAATGGCGCGGTGTTCTTAGGATCGATTGGTTCGATGTGCCCCTAACGGACGGGAGAATTGCGCCATGTCGAAGCGGTCTTCAAAAAGCAAGCGCCGGAGTAAAGCCCTACCCGCATTGGGATTCGCCGGCGTGTCTTTCTCTATGGCAAGCGGCGCGTGCGCCTCGACCACCGAAGCATCGGCGAATACGCCGCCGACCTCACAGAGTCAGAATCAGGAAATTTTTCTCGGTGAGGAGGAAATCTTCGACACCAGCTTGTCGACGTTTTTCACGTTTGACAAGGAAAACGCCGGAGAAACCCAAGCGCGCAACACTTAAAGTTGGCCCGCTGCGGTGGCTGCGGATGCGGCCATGGCTGCGGATGCGGCCATGGCGGTGGCTGCGGAGGTGGTGGCTGGCATGGAGGCTGCGGCGGCTGGCATGGAGGCTGCGCATTCCGTTCCTGCAGATGCGGAGGCTTCCGCTTTAGGGGCTGCGGCTGTGGCGGCTGCGGAGGCTGCGGTTGCGGAGGCTGCGGTTGCGGGGTCTGCTGGACCTGGCCGTGGGTTGGCTGGTGCTGGGGCGAGTCTAAACCTCCGGCTGAGGTAGCTTCTGTCGCGTCGGAGCCAATCGCACAGATATCGGACGCTGAGGAAAAGAAGTAACGCTACCGCCTCGGTGTTCCACGTAGTCACCGCAATCCGCCGCTCCAACTTAGCGGCGCATCATCGCCCCGCGCGGATTCCCGTCGCGGTGGCCACGTTCGAAAAGGTGCATACTCACTGCGGGACGAAAGAAGTCTCTAGCAGACGATTGGACGAGTCGTTGTAATAGACGATCAGGGGCGTGCTTTGCGTAACTACGCGCCCGCTTTGCGATTCAACGAACGATTCATCGAGCTGTGGACAGACGCTAACTGCCTGCCCGAAATTCCTCCACAATGATCCTCCAAATCTCCACGCTCGATAGTTCGGGTTTTCCGTTAGGTCGAGTATCGCGTACTGTATTAATGAGTTGGTGGCAACGAACACGAGTACGAGCAAGTTTGTCGTTATCGTCCACTGACCTCCCGGGACCGCGAGCGTGCTCACAAAGTACTGAGCGAGTGCTGGGGCCGCGTCGCTGGTTTGCCCGGGAGCAGGCCCAAGCGTCCAATTGGTAAAGCCATCGGGCGACGTAGCATAAAGAATGCTGTTAGTACCGTCGTTGGACGTGAAAACCATGTGATACAACGGTGTGTACACGGGGGACCCCGGCGCCCTATCGGCGACGACGGCAGGTTGATGCGGGCTATTCTGATCAATAGCTGTATATGGAAGCTGTATATGGAGGCACGCGCGGGACGATAGCAGGTTGCTTCGGGCTCTCGATCTTCTGAGCCATTGGTAGAACCCTCCTTGCAGCCGTGACCGGGCGGTGCGATTGCGCTGCGGAAACAACGGCGGCGCGGCGGCGGGCGGTCAGTGCAGCCCCTCATGAACGACCAGCCACAACCAGCCTGTAGCCGCCCAGAGAACAACAGCGCCGAGCGCAGCGATGCCGATCACCGCGGTGCTAAGCACTAGCGTCTGCCCAAGCGGTCTGGTCGGAGGCATGGTCATTTTTAGTAATGGGAGTGCGAAGGACTATCGACCCCAATCCTCCTCGCCCTCGCGTCATATTCGGCGTGTCTCTTCGTGCGAGCCCGCAGCCTCAGCCCCACGTTCGTGAAACATTTGTCGCCAGTCTTTACAGCCTCCGGACCGTAGGTCTCTAAGGCGTGCCGCCTGGCGGCGGTGAATCCATATTGAGCTACCGCCAATCTTATTAACTGGCATTGCATTGGGGTTGGGTCTGGGGAGTCTTGAGCGAAGGAGTAATCTGCGACTAGCAAAACAATGCCAGCTAGAAGTAGGAACGTTGGCATCGTTGCTGCGTGCTGCTTTAGGCCCATTTTCAACTGCGCCCCCGCCCCACCCCAACCAAGCAGAAGCCCAATATTGTGTACTGACTGGGGCGACCTTTGGCTTCTTTGATGATGTGCACTGCCGCCGCCAGCTACATCACCGATTTACGTCACGCCGCAAGATAAGGGCGCGGCTCGACAGCCCAAGGCGGCGGGAAACGGCGTTGGGGCATGTGCTTCTCAGAGGGTATGCGGCGGTCCGTCAAGTAATTTGAGCTTAGCGGTCAACATCGCGATACGCAGATCAGCTTCGGCGCGCGTGAGGTTCGGATGAAAAGCCTCTCGCTCGTACGCGGCCTCCGCCAACCGCTTGAGGGTTGCAGCCTGCTCGGCTGTCATTGGCTGACCGGCGCTCAAGGCGTCTAATTCCTCGACCGTCGCGGGCGGCGGTGCGCCATCAGGCCGCCGATTGGACTAGTCCTGTCAATGCTGCACGCATTGCGTCGTCGAGATCGGCATCGGTGAAGCCACGGTGCAGCTGCAGCCGCGCAACAACCCGCTCAACAAAGACGCCGCGCTTCTCAAACGGTAGGCGATCGGCGGCGGCCCAGACGGCCCGAAGCTGCGAATCGGTGAAGGCGACCATGTAACCATGGTCTTGCCCGGACGATTGATGTCAACGGCCATAGAGCCTCGCCCGCGTTTTTCCGTGCGTCCAATTCCTCAACAGACCACGGCGGCGGGAAGCGGCGAGGAAAGTGCACAGCGGATCAACTTTGATTTAAATCAAACCGTCCGGTTTTCGCGGAGCGGACAATTGAAACGCCGAAATATATTTGACCTTGCACAATGTTTAGACGTCGGGCTGACGCGGTATAAAGTTGTGTCCACGTAAGCGCAGTCCCCAGTTAAAGGAGAAATCGTCATGCCTGTCTATACTAAAATGGGTGGTTATACGATTGCTGCTCGGAAGACCCAAGACTTTACTTTCTGGTGGGGGGATCACTATTACCCGGCCTCATATTTTAACGTGTCGATAGAACCAAACGCAGAGGGTCTTGACATGATCCCTTTGATAGAAGAACGGAGGCAAGTTACCACCATCGCCCCTAGCGGAGACGTTCGTCAACCTATGCTGATATTGACACTAAGAAACAACAACACGTTTGATGTGCCTTTTTTCGCTAATCACCTCCTCGTCACTGGATGATCCGCCCCGGGCGGCGGGAAGCGGCGAGGACTCACGCCATAAGGGGCTGCGCGTATGCCGGATGTACGCAGGGCGCGGCCTCAAAACTTCCCGGCCTCAACTTGCTTTGGTGAAGGTTCGATTTCTTCGTCAAGCTTTTTAAGAACCGCGAGCAATCGTGGCGGCAGTTCTTCAGTCGTGCACCTCTGATAGTGGGCCCTCAGTTTGTGGCCAATTATCTTGTTGGTCTCAGATCAGTAACGCAATTGATCCGGTGTATGTTTTGGCATGGCGCAGTCTTTTAAACATCTTACTAATTATTGGCACTGAAACTGGTTCCTCAGCGTCAAAATGGAACTTCCAATGTGCGCCGGAAACGGCTTATATGCGGCGCAGCACGGATACTGTCTCACATTTTAGATGCCCATTCGCCCATTTCTCGCTGGTCAGGCATTTGAACCGGATGTGATCCGGGAAATGTCGCTCGCGCTAGAAACCGTGTGCGCGAAATTCGGAATGACGTTGGCCGATGAGCCAGCTACGCGAGTCGTAGCCATAAAGATAATCGAGTTGGCACAACGTGGTGTGCGCGACGCGCCGACCTTAAGCGAAATGACGTTGAAAGAACTCGAGCACTATTTACCGTACGCCGGAACATAAATTTAACGCCCCCAATCCTCCTCCGCCTCGCGCGTCATCGCGGCTATGCCGGCCGCTAACGTGCTTTGCGCTTAATCGACATGCATTGCAGTAACCACAATCCCGATTATGCCAACGATGACGCCAAGAATGGCCCCAGCGAGGGTAAGTTTCAGATAGAGAAAACTGCGCTCTTCACGTCGAAGTCGTTTTTGCGCCTCAGCTCCCAGCCAACGGTAGGCAAACTGGCGCTTTGGCTCAGGAAAAAGTCCGTCGTGAAGGGAATCCCGAACGCTCTCCTCGCCAAATTCTTCAAATTCCGCCCGCCATTGGGCCTCATCGTTCGGATCGGCAGCCATCGAGGCTTCTCCATCGCCCACAATATACCCACGGCCCGCAATGACTCAGAAGAGGCCACCGGTGGAGCAGGCTTCGGCCTTGGCGATGCAGCCGCGATCCGCCGCGCATAATCGTCGGCTGCACGACTAGGTCATTGCCAGTACTGCTCTAGTAGAAGGACGGCCTCTTTTGCCGCACTAGCTATCGCACTCCCACCAAGCCACAGCACAAACAAAAAAACACTGCCCATGGTGGCGATGCGTGCGAAGTATTTAATTCGGGCCTTCCGTTTGGCTGCGGCGTCACGCGCCCGTTTCCGCTCGGCCGATGCTATCGCAGCATCATGCGCCCGTTGCTGTTCCTTCCAAGCCCGTTCGCAACTTTGGTGTACCCAACCCCGCTGTTTCCCTAAATAGGCGACAGGCACCCAGGGGTCACTCGCTCGAACATCGTCGCGCTTGCAGTGCAGACAGATCATTCAGAGGCCCTTCTCATTCAAAGGCCCCTTACCCAACGGGTGGATCGTATCGAGCCTTGCGTCGGAACTTCAACTATTTCGTTCCTTGACAGACCACGGCGGCGGGAAGCGGCTTTCGGGCGACACGGGGGAGACGGACTCCTGTGATAACTATCACAGCCCCTTCAGCGGAGAGCGCAAACTCCGATCATATTTTATAGCGCGGCCTTTTCAATTGTAGGTGAAACGGCCTTGGTGAGTATCACAACGATAATTCTCGTCATGCTTGTGGCGAGCGTGTTTGTGGCTGCCATCGTATGGCGCGAGTCGGCGGGACACTGAGGCATAGTGATAATGAAATGAAGCTGACGCACAAAGATCGCTGGGAGCAGGGTTTCACGGCATTATGTAAATTTCGGAGGCGAAAAGGGCATTGTTGCCCGCCGCAACGTCATGTGGAAGGCAAATATAATCTTGGGTCTTGGGTAATCACACAACGGTATCGCAAAGACGTTTTTACCTGTAAAACGCAAAAGACGTCTCGATAGGATAGGTTTTGTTTGGAACGGACGAGACTTTGCTTGGGAACGGGGCTTTGCAGCATTGTTAAACTTCAAGCGAAGAGAGGGACACTGTCGCGTCCGTCATTTACACCGCGAAGGAGATTACAAACTTGGATCGTGGGTTGTGGTGCAGCGCAGAAAAAGGAACGTCATGTTACCTAAACGGAGGGCGCGGTTAAACAAAATCGGCTTTGTGTGGAATATATATCAGCGCAAATAATCGGATTATCCGCGAGGCAACCCATATCGAGGCGGCGGGAAGCGGCGGGCCGTCGCGCTCAGCATGGATGCGATTAGGCGGCCCGCCAAACTTTCAGTTATCAAAGTTTATGCAGCGCGTTTAACCAGGCGCAAAACGAGCAACAGAATAACCGCACCGATGAAGGCATTAATAATCGCGGCAACAATACCGGCCCCGATCACGATGCCGAGTTGCGGCAACAGCCAACCAGCAATGAAACCGCCGATAATTCCGACGATGATATCCCCGATCAGCCCGTAGCCGCCGCCCTTAACAACCATACCGGCAAGCCAACCGGCGATGGCACCGACAACAAGCCAGATGATGAGTGCTTGTACGTCCATCTTTTCCCCCCATTTGCTGGCCCGAACAGGATGCGGACCACGTTCATTATAGCTGATTCTTCGACAGCCCCGGCGGTGGGAAGCGGCGATCAGCTTCAGCGCGAGTGAGGTTCCGCTGAAATGCCTCTAGCTCGTAAGCAGCTTCCGCCAATCGCTTGAGCGTTGCGGCCTGCTCAACTGTCATCGGCCGGTTGGCCGTTACCGAGTCCAGTTCTTCGGTCCAAGGCGGCTGGAAGCGGCGAAAGGTTTAGCCCATTAAACTTTTCGTACCGTGGTTTTTAAGCTGCAAAGGGCATCAGATGGGAATGCGCGGTGACGCTGTTAGCTGCTGCGAGCCGGGATTGATGGCCTCCCGCCTGGGAACCGCCGTGAGCACGTCGTCCCGGCTCTGACCGACCACTCGGAAGATGAGGCGGGGTGATCGGCGCTGGACAGGATAGCCAAAACTATGGCCTGATCGGGCTGGTAAATGCCCGGTGTTGCGTTCCAAACAAATAAAAGCCGATTAACGTTACCGCCGATTGGCGATATTCGCCGCAATCCGCCGCGCATCATCGTCGCGAGCTTACTCTTTGTGATTAGCCTTTTTAAGTTTGGCCGTCCTCTTCCACGCCCAATTCGGATCAAACCCGCAAAGCTAGACTTAGCCTTCTAGGCAAGGTGCGGCTATGACGGATGATTTGGGAACCGAAGAACTTTCCTCTCCTGCCACGAACGGTGCAACCGGCGATTCGGTCTCTGCGCGTTCGGTCGGTTCCAACGGCGGGGCCAAAGCGATCGATGCCTCAGATGTCACAGTTACCTTTCTCATCGCCGAGATAAACAGGCTCGCTGAACAGATTTCCGTCGGTGCCTACGGTAGCGCCAAAGGGATCGATGCCTCAGATGTGAAAGCGCGGTCCACAGTTGCCTTTCTCATCGCTGAGACAAACAGGCTCGCCAAAGAAAACCAACGACTGAAGGACAAACTGGCTCTGCTCGATGTGGAGAAGAGATTGCGCCTGCTAGAGCCGGGTTCAACGGAGCTACCTGTTTGCCGTTGTGCCGCCGAGATGAACCTAATGGCTATCCTACCAGTGACTGGTGGCGACACCGAAATTCGCATCTTTCGATGCCCAGACTGTAGTCATGAGCTTAGACTGACTGCCTGGCGTAATGAGTCAGCCGCCTGAAAAATTACCGCGTTAGTTGAACAACGCCTCACGCTTCATGTAGCTTCGGCAGCTTCGCGATATTCGCCGCGATCCGCCGCGCTTCGTCTTTGGTGAGCAATTTGGCCGCCGATCTTCGCCCCGGTTCACCTTCAAAATAAAACGTAGGCCCGCCTTATCTATTGGACATTCTGATGTACATAAAAAAAATCAGCAGCAAAGCGATCATAATCAAGATCACCCACACAATAGACCCAACAATCAAACGGGACATATCAGCAAAGGGGTTGGTGCCGTGAATGCTTATTATGGATACCTCAGCGGCTATCCCCAAGATTATCGCCAAGACAATGATTGTTGAGTAACGTATTCGGTGCATGGCATAAAACTCGACGTTCGCTCACGTTAATCCAGCTCACGCTCGTTCTCTAGTCGATTCAGCGTTTATCGGAGGCTGTGAAGCTCACGCCCCAATAACACTCCGCCTCGTCAGGAGGCTTCCGCAAAAGCTCCGGCAACCTCGTAACATTCACCGCAATCCGCCGTGCCTCATCGCAGTATTCCTCTTTTGACGCGGATCACTTTGCGCCAGCGCAACCGCTTCATTCTTCAACAGACGACGGCGGGATGCGGCGGGGGGCCTTCACTGCCGAAGAGCCTGAAGACAAAAAACCATGCCAGTGACGACCACTGCACCAATGAGCGCCCAAATAAGTATTTTGAGCCATCCGCCGCTTTCAACCAGGGAGCTAAGAAGATATCCAGGAACGCCGCCGAGCACAGCGCCGATTACGGCGGCGACTTGCAACTCTGCTCGATCCCGGGTTGTCATCGCCAATCCTCCTCGGCCTCTCACTTCACCGCTGGCGGGTTCAGAGTTTTGACTTTTATCCAATGCGGCTCAACAGCGCGCAACAACGACGAAGAATGAAGTTTGCACCATTATGCCTTGGGCGTTAAGATCTACACTAGAGTTGTGGTCCACCGCTGAGTGGAATGCAGGCAGCATCGAGGTGTAACAAATAAGTCAGTGTCAATTAGCTTAAAACAGAGAACGCCGGGGAGAAGAACTATGAAGAAATTTGCCGTGTTGCTAACCGTGATTTTCGTGTCCGCCGGATCGGCTCAGGCAAGGATCAGCTCCTCCCGCACCTTCGCACACTTCCCCACCTGCACTGACGGCTTAGTCAAAAAGAACTGCGTATGCCGCAGCACGGTAAATCCCCTAGGACCCCCTCATCAGCTTTGTCCGCCTGGATGGTATTGCCACACCTTCAATGGCGCGTGCCGACAGTAACAGGTGGATCAGAATAACCACGGTGGCGGGAAGCGGCGGGCGGGCATTTCATGGTGGAGGAGGCATACGTGTTACCGGGCGAGCGCCCAAGCTTCATATCAGGACCTGCCTATCCATTGGTTTAGGCCACACAATAGGAGCGGCCGCGAAATACCCTTAGTTTTGCCGATTTGAAGCGGACAATTATCGCGGGTCTCGGGGGGACTGTGAGGGTCCCCATGCTGGTTCGCATTCTGAGAACCTTTGAGCTTCCTGAAATTTTGATGCTCACCGCGGCCACGCTTTGCGTGGTTGTTAGCGCCGCGTACTGGTGGTGAGGTTGACATGATGAGTTGCGTTCAATGCGATACTGAGTTGGTTGCGCCGGTAAGGTCCGAGTACTGGAGCGACAAACACGCCTGTCACATTTGGCTCTGCCCGAACTGCTGCGCCTGTTTTTCGTCTGTGATCCCCTTTCTTGATTTTCAACAGAAGCCAAAGCTATCGCGCTTCCCACGCCTGACCGCGGCTCAATAACGAACTTCAAAGGAAGTCGCGTGGTCACGGTAATCAGTCTCTCTCGCTTGTGAGGTCACGTAGTATTGCATCAGCCATGACTCCATTCTGGCGAAACATCTTGGACGCGGTGGCAGCACTTGGTGTCATCGTGCTCGGAACTCTGATCGTTCATCTGGCCTTGTCATGGTGGCCTGCATTGGCAGCATTGATTTAGTGGCTTGCGCAGGGCAAAACTTGGCGGACCATGGCGGCGGGAAGCGGCGGCCGGGCAACGGACAACTTGGAGCCTAGCTTTCCCGAGTCAGCGCGTGTGATTATTTCGCGCGCGCACTTTTGAAAATGAAAAAGCGAAAGGGACCGGCCTCCTAAAGCCGGTCCCCCCAGAAGCTCGCCTAGCCTTTGGTAACAACCGGTGGCGGCGGTGGCGCTTTGCCTTTGCCGTACGGTGTTCCGTAGGTTTGGGCGTAAGCCCCAGCGACGCTAAAGAGGGTAAGCGCCGCTGCCGTCAGTAGGGTAAGTGCTTTCATCGCACCCTCCGTAGTCATGACAAATGAGTCAATTACCGAGGGGATGACGCCGCCACTAGTGCTGAAAAGACACACTGAGCAATTCAATTAAGGCAAAAACGCACTGCGTAGTTCGGCGCCCGCCAACATAAAAAGAAAGCGGCCCCACTTCCTCAGGGGACCGCAGTTACCACTCGAGCACTGAACTAATTGCTACTACTCAAACACGACTGCTCAACGCGACACGATGTTTTTAGTTCCGTAGACGGTCACTCCAATTGTCGTCCTCACGGGACTTTCGCATTCTCCCTCTGTGCTCTTTGAATGCGCCCGCTCAAACGGTCCACCGTAGACAGTTGAAGGCTGCTTACGAAGCGGGGCCAAGCGATTGCAAGTTTGTAAGTGATGACCTAATTTGGCGAGGAGGGCGGCGTCGGATGGGGCGCCGGTGGGGGAGATCGGTTATGGCAAAGCTGCTCCTCGCAGCGTTTGTTCTCGCGGCCACAGCTGGTTTGCTGGCGGGTAGTGCGCGGGCCGCCGAGTTGGGCGTGCCGGGTCCAGGCGTACAAGCTGCCGACGAATGCGGGCCGTGTGGCTGTGTTCAGGTCACTTACGAGGATCATCGGGAATTGCGATCGACCTACGGCACCGCTTTTGATCCGCGCAATTTTGATCAGACCCAGCCCTATTATTATTTCGGATCGGTGCGGGCCTGGCCGCGTTACTGGTGCGACGCTCAACAAGTATACGTCGGCAAAGGCAAAGCCCCGCCGCCAGTCGAAGCCCCGCCGCCAGTCGAAGCACCGCCGCCGGTCATCACGAAGTGATTCGCGCTAGTTGCGCTAGCGAATCCGAGCGTTTTTTCACCAGCGCCCGTAACCGCCCCAGTATCCGGGCGCGTACCCGGCGCCCCAATATCCGGGTGCGTACCCGGACACTACCGGTGGCGCTGTGTAGGCGGGAGCGCCTGGCGTCACGATAATAACGGTCGCTCCTGCCGTGGCCGGTACCCCATAACCTCCGTAGCCGTATCCGGGAGCCGCGTAATCGTAGAGCGGCGCGGCTGCGTAGCCGTAGCCC
>Ga0310917_10000119_pt1 | contig 32527 bp, 31 predicted proteins | sample GREbulkMGLF178_FD_203531 | JGI IMG/M metagenome (GOLD analysis project Ga0310917, IMG submission 203531) | Lab enrichment of tropical soil microbial communities from Luquillo Experimental Forest, Puerto Rico - GRE.bulkMG.LF178 | ecosystem: Environmental > Terrestrial > Soil > Tropical forest >... | reverse complement strand
CCCATATAGGCGCCCGTGCGCGTGTCGATCTTGATCGTTTCGCCTTCCCTGATGAAAAGCGGAACGTTGATCGTTTTCCCGGTCTCTAGCTTGGCCGGCTTGGTCACGTTGCTGGCTGTGTCGCCGCGCACACCTTCAGCGGACTCGATCACTTTCAAACTGACGGACGCAGGCATTTCGACCTGGACTGGTTTGCCTTCGGCGTAAAGGACCTGAACGAGACAGTTTTCCACCAAGTAATCTTTCGAATCGCCGATCAACTTCTCCTGCAACGTAACGGTGTCGTAGGTCTCGGGATCCATGAAATGGTAGCCGTTCTGATCTTTGTAACTGAACTCGAGTTGCTTTCGCTCGATCTCGACCAGGTCGACCTTGTCAGTAGAACCGAGTCGAACATCGGCGCTGTTGCCTGTGCTGATGTAGCGAATAATCGCCTGGACGAACGCGCGTTTGTTTCCCGGAGTACGATGATGAACGTCGAGGACAATTGCGGTGTTACCGTTATATTTTATCGCCATACCGCGGCGAAGATCGTTTGCTAATGCTGCCATAAGAAGATTCGAAGTTGAGGGAAACGGAGCGCGGACTCTACACCCGCTTAGAGCAACTTCAAGCGCGTAAGATCTTGCGAATCGACAACGCCTACGGGCACTTTGTCGTCATCAACGACGACCAGGTCGTCGATTCGGTGGGTCTCGAGCAATTTCAATACTTCGACCGCGAGTTTATCTTTGTGCACAGTCACTGGATTCAACGTCATCAGATCGGCCACCAAGCGTTCGCCCACCTTCGGATCGGATTGAAAATGACGAGCGAAATCGCCGTGAGTGAAAATTCCGAGTAGTTGTCGATCTTCGCCGGCCACAACCGCAGCGCCGGCGCGCACACTCGTCATGGCTTTTAGCACATCGCGCACAGTCGCAGTCGGCTGGACGACCGCCATCGATTCGCGCGGTCGCATCACGTGGTGCACCTGCATCAGCAGACTACGTCCGATCTTTCCGCCGGGATGGAATTTTGCGAAATCCTCTTTGTTAAATCCGCGTGCTTCCAACAAAACCATCGCAATCGCATCGCCGAGCGCGAGCATCGCAGTGGTGCTGGAAGTCGGCGCGAGATTTAGCGGACAAGCCTCCTGCTCGATGTTCACATTCAGAACGACATGCGCGTTTTTGGCGAGGGTCGAATCGGTGTTCCCGCACATCGCAATAATTTTCACCTGAAACCGCGCAATGGCCGGCAAAATGCGAATCAGTTCTTCGGTCTCGCCGCTCGAGCTCAAGGCCAGGACCACATCGCCGTCGGCAACTACGCCAAGATCGCCGTGCATCGCGTTCAACGAATCGAGCACGACGGCCGGAGATCCCGTGCTGGTCAAGGTTGAAGCGATTTTGCCTCCGATATGACCCGATTTGCCGACGCCGAGAACGACCACTTTGCCGCGCGCGTCCACCGCATTCTTGATCAAAGCGACTGCCCGCGAAAAATCATCGCCCAGCCGCCGGCGGAGGCGCTGGAGCTCGAGAATTTCGACGTCAAAAACCCGCCTGGCTTTCTCCAGATAATCCATTTGTCTTGACAATTCTGCGCCGGAGGAGTCTAACCGGCAAGAACCGACCTTAATCTTGGGGGGATAGTAAATGAAGAAGCTCGTGGTGTTGGGAATGTTGATGCTGGCCGCGAGCTTGGTTTTTGCGCAATCGCCGCAGCCGCACAAGAAAACGTTCGCTGCAAAGCGTGGTCGACGTCCGGCGCCAACTCCCACGCCGGTGCCGCTTAAGAAGGAAAACACCGATGGCGTGCTTCCACGCATGGCGCGAGGCGGCAATCCATTTGAAATGTTGAACCCGCAGGCGCCGCCGCAGTACGGAAGAGCGGAGGACAGCGTTGAGCTCGATCCCGACACTGGGAAGTGGAAAGGCATCAAGCTTTTCACAATTAATTTTTGATTTTGCGGTTCGATGTTCGCCGTTGGACGGACTCGTCCAGTGGCGAGTTTGACTTCAAACATTGAACGAGTCTTCTGATTTAAAGCCGGTCGTCGCATTTTACTGCGCGACCTTTCTCAAGCCGGAGATGTTCCACATCTATCGGCAGATCACCGCTCTCCGGCGCCTGACTCCAATCGTCATCGCGCAGAAACATGAAAATGCAGAGCGATTTCCGTTCGCCAAGATTGACATCGTTGCAAAGCCGACCACGCATTTTTGGCGGCGATTCTGGTTTCGGCAAATTTGCAACAAGCCGTGGCAGATTTCAGCGCACGAGTTGCGCGAAATTACGAGCGTGCTGAATCGCGAGCAGGCGAAGCTTCTCCACATTTTTTTCGGACACATCGCTGTTCATCTCCTTCCAGTGATTCGCGCCTGGTCAAAACCGAGTGTGGTTTCATTCCACGGCGCTGATGTCTTGGTCGACATGGAGAAACCCGCGTATCGAAGAGCGACCAGGGAAATGCTCGACGTTGTCACGCGAGCCTTTGTCCGGTCCGCGTCGTTGAAGCGTGCTGTGGTCGAGCTCGGCTGCGACGAAACCAAGATCGACATCGTGCGGACCGGCATTCCGTTACAAGAATTTCTGTTTTGCGAACGTGAGTTTCCCCAGAATGGCGAATGGCGTTTTCTTCAAGCGAGTCGTCTCGTCCAAAAAAAGGGCATCGTAACGACGCTGCACGCCTTCACCGCTTTTCTGCGCCACTATCCGCGAGCGACACTGACGATCGCCGGTGAAGGGCCGATGCTCGCGGAGCTCAAGGAACTAATGCGCAAGTTGAAGATCGCGGATCGCCTATCATTGCCGGGTTTCGTTGCTCCGGAGAAATTGCGCGAGATCTACTATGCCTCGCACATTTTTCTACATCCGAGCGAAACCGGCAGCGACGGGAATCAGGAAGGGATTCCGAATTCAATGTTGGAAGCGATGGCTACCGGTCTACCGGTTTTTGCGACCCAGCACGGGGGAATTCCCGAGGCAATTGAAAATGGCGTGAGCGGAATTCTTGTCCCGGAACGCGATTATGAAGCACTCTCGCACGCTTTACTTAAATCGGTCGAAGATCGACCTCTTCTCGTACGGCTGGCCCGCAACGGCGCGAATGTGATCGCGCAGAAATTCGATCAGAAGCAGCAAATCCGCCTGCTCGAAGAGACCTATTTGGGGATGCTCGGCAAATTGGGCTGAGTTCCAACCGGCTCAGTCGCCAGCCGGTTGAAAAAGAACGCAAGTTGATTTTGCCCGGACTGAAATGACATGCGCTCGGCCGCTCGCCGTTGCGTTTCGACAATCGCTTTCGCGCGTTGAGCGGTGTTCTTGAGCAACTCTAACGCAAGCGCCTTGATCTCCCCGGTTGTCCGGCCTTCGCCGCAGTAATTATCGAACACGAGGCGATCGATCGCGCCATCGCCACCGACACAAATTGTCCGGGCAAGGAGCGCATCGCCCGCGACTTGTCCTGGAACGCGGCTTCGATCGAGCTGCAGAACGATTTTGTGTTTCGCGATTTCGCGCAAATACTTGGCGAACGGTTCGCGCTGGCCGTGGATCCGCAATTTTCCGGGCGGGAAATTCAGTTCGCCCAAGAGTTTTTCGCCTTTGCGGCCGTCAAGGTTGAAGACGGTGACTGGCTCACCGCTGGCCACACAAATTTCCCGCGCGAGCAAAAGCCCAGCAAAATGATTTCGTGACGGCACGTCCCATTCGCGTGTACCGATGAAGATGCCGCGCTGTTCGCCGGGCGGAACGGAGAATTTCCACGCTCCATCTGTAAGCGGATACGGCGTTGGGATGAATGCGACCGTGGCCGGATCGCGCTCCGGCCGCACTCGCCGAAAAATCTCTGCGGCTTCTGGCGTCGTTGCGATGCAGCCGTCGACGTGCGTGACAGTGCGTATGAATCGCGCAAGTCTTTTTGGGTCGCGCAGCTGTTCGGCGATCTGGTGGAGACCAGATTCCTTCAACGCAACGGCGACGGTCCGTTGCGCTGCTTTGCATTCAGTTAGCGCGCGCTCAGTCGTGCGAAAATTGCCGCGCAACACAAGAAGAATTGGCCGTTTTTCCTCAATCGCATTTTTCGTCGTGCGATGAAACGATCCGCCGGTACACGCCGCGAAGGCGTGAAGATTGGTCGGCGGATGACCGGGCCCTTCAGGACCAACCGGTTCGTCGAAATATTGCTCGAGGTCGCGTCCACCGGGATTGAGGACGCTTAGTCGAAAGTGAGCTGCGTCGGTCGACGCCATTCTACTCGTTGCCGGACTGGGTTGGAGATGGAGTGGCCGCTTTCAACAGCGCGCCTTCTTCCACTTCATCCATCGGGCCGACCGGAAGCGCGCGACGAATCTCAACCGGGCTTTCTTCCGGCTCCGGCTGAACCGGTATCGCTCGCAAAACTGGTTTGCTATCTTTGCCGGCGGTCACGGGACCGTTTTGTTGAGTTCGAATTTGGGCGCGCGTTTCGTTTGGCTGGGGATTATCGACCTTTTGCGCCGGTCGTTCTTCTGCAATTTGCTCTTCATCAGCGCTGTCAAACTTTACTGTCGGCTTCACCGAATCATACGGATCGTTTTCCGTCACCAACGTGGGACTCCTCAGTGCCACGGGTGTCAGTTCACTTACGTCGGCGGCGAGTTGGGCGCGGGGTGCTTCGGTAGACGGTAAATCGGCGATCACTCGCGTCCGCGGTTCGCCATGAACATTGCACAGCTCAGTCGGCATTTGCGTCGGCGTTGCAATTTCCATGTAAGTCGTGCGTTTTTGAACGGAATCGCCGATTGCGCTTTTCACTGCGTCGTAACATCTGTCCGTTGCAAGCAACCCTGAACGCGCGCAAATCTCGACATCCTTCAAGGTCGCCGGACGTTTGATTTCTTTCGGCGGATAATGTTCCGCCGCCGCGTTCATAACATCGACCCAGACCGGCAGTGCAATCTCACGCCCGAAGGCGCCGCGGTAAATTTTTTGCGGCTTATCGAACCCGGTCCAAACCGCGCAAGTGAAATTGCTATTGTAACCAGCGAACAGCGCGTCGGTAAAGTCGTAAGCGGTCCCGGTTTTCCCAGCGGCCGAGAATTTTTTCAGCCCAAACTCTGTGCGCGCGGTCTTGCCGGTGCCGGTTTCGAGGGCATCGACCAAACAGGAGTGCACTTCGTAGGCGGTTTCAGGTTTGATCACATTTTCTTTTCTGTATGAACGCTGTGCGACCCAAACCGTGCCGTCCTTTTCCTCGATCTTCTCCAAGATGTGAGGCGCGCTTGGACGCCAACCGCCATTCGGAAAAATTGTGTAGCCAAGCGCGAGCTCGGCCAACGTAACTTCGCTGCTACCGAGCAAGGTCGCGGGGTAGGGCCGGAGCGTGGAGTGAATTCCGGCAGCGCGCAGGAGTTGCAAGACGTCGTCGAGGCCGGCGTCCATTCCGATTCGCACCGACGCCCCATTCTTCGATTTCGCGAGCGCCTGGCGTGCGGTCATTGTTCCTTCGTAGCGATTGTCTGCGCTCTCCGGGCCCCATTCGCCGAGAATTCCCGTCATTCCGCCAATCATCACCGCGCGATTGTCGAGCGGTGAATCGTCCGCCGGCGTTCCAGGAAACATTCCCTGCTCGAACGCGGTCGCGTAAACGAAAGGAAGCATTGCGGTGCCGACGGGACGCTTTGCCTGAAGCGCACGATCGTATTGGTTGTGCTCGAAATCGCGCCCACCGACGAGCACCACAATTCCACCGGTTTCATTGTCGAGACCGATCAGAGCGCCCTGCAGATAATTGGGCGCCGGCTGGCTCAAGGCAGTGCCGCTTGATTTTGCTTTTTTGAAGCTCGCCGCGTACTCGGCATAAGTTTGATGATCGTAAGCCGTATGCTGTTCCGCTTTATCGAGACTTTGGCGGAGCGATTCCTCCGCGATTTTCTGGAGGTCGCCATCAATCGTCGTGTAAATGCGAAAGCCTTCGTTCATTGCGCGATCCCATCCGACTGTGTTGATCACTTGTTGCCGGATGTAATCGACGGCGTAATTTTGGCCCTTGGCGTTTTGTCGATTACCAATCGCCAAATCTTGCGATTGAGTGGCGACAAACTTTGAACTGTCGATGAAGCCAAGATCGCGCATGCGGCTGAGCACATAATTGCGGGCGTCGCGCGCGGCAGGCTTGTCGTTCCACGGTGAAAGCCGGTTCGGGCTTTTGATTATGCCTGCGAGCATCGCGCATTCGCTCAATGAAAGCTCACGTGCATTTTTGCCGAAATATCCGCGCGCAGCTGCCTCAGCGCCGTAGAGTCCGCCGCCGAAGTAAATCCGATTCAGATAAAGCTCCAGGATGTTCTCCTTGCTGAAATTGTTTTCGATCCGGCGCGCCACGAAAATTTCGAGCAACTTACGCCGATACGTTTTGCCTTTGAGCGCAAAACTGTTGCGTGCCAGCTGTTGCGTGATCGTGCTCGCGCCCTGACGCACCCGGCCAGACATTAGGTTTTTGAAAGTGGCGCGCAGGATTCCCGAAATCGCATAGCCGTGATGCTGGTAAAATTTCGCGTCCTCAGCTGCGACGACCGCATTGATCAAATCCTGCGGAAGTTCTCTGTACGGAATCGTCTCGCGATTTTCGACGTAGATTTGGCCAAAGATCTTGCCGTTTCGATCCAGAATCACGCTGGCCGATTCCATTTGTTCGAGCTTGCTCAGATCGAGCGTGGCGGCCTGGTTCTTCAAGTCGGACAGAAACATCGAGATATAAATCGCGAGGCCGCCTACCAGAAATGTCATGACGATGACCGGGACATAAAATTCCGGTCTGGTGTACCATGGCGACCGAAATCGATAGCCCGGTGGGGGAATCAGATACTTGTTGGCGGCGCGATTTCTCACAGCGGCATGGGCAAGAATCTAGGCAGCAAACGTCGTGCGCTCAATGCCCAACACGAATCCTGAGTCGCTGCATTTCCGCCATTGGACGTTAGGGCGTAGGACATTGAGAGTCTTCCGATTGCAAACTGAACTGATTCAACTCATTCGCGACGCGATCAGGAGTCGTGGTCCGCAACCTTTCGCCTGGTTCATGCAACAAACGCTTTATCATCCCGAACACGGCTATTATTCGAGCGACCGCGCGGCGATCGGGCGGCGCGGCGATTATTTCACCAACGTCAGCGTTGGTCCACTCTTTGGAGAATTACTCGCGGCGCAATTCGCGGAAATTTGGGAACGACTCGGCAAGATCCCCAACTTTATTATCGTTGAACAAGGCGCACATCATGGCGAATTCGCGCGCGACGTGCTCGAATCATCGCAGCGGCGATGTCTCGCATTTTTCTCAGCCCTGCGCTACCGGATCGTGGAGCCGCTCCCGAAATTGCGAGATCGACAATTACAAACGTTGGGGGAGTTCGGCGATCGCGTTCAATGGCGAAAATCGCTCGACCGAATGGAACCGTTCGTTGGGATTCATTTCTCGAACGAACTGCTCGACGCGATGCCGATTAATCTGCACAAAAAACTTGTCGATCTCGAGGGAAACGAATTCGTTTTCGTTGATTCGCCGACGGAACAAACAACAAACGAATCTCAGTTGAATTGGATCGATAACGTCGCGGCACGGTTGGAACGCGGCTTCATTCTGGCGATCGATTACGGATTTGCGCGGACCGAATTCCGCGAAGTCGTGCAAGTACGTGCGCGCCACCGACAGCTCGATTCTCCATTTGAAGAGATCGGCGAAGCGGACATCACGGCGCACGTTAACTGGACTGATATCGCTGAAGCTGCCGAGAAAAATGGACTGAGAGTAACGGGATTCACCGACCAACATCATTTTCTCACTGGAATCATTTCGGCATTGCCGGAGATCGTAAAGAGCGAAAAATCGAAGCGCGCTCTGCAAACGCTGCTTCATCCGGAAATGCTCGGTCGAAGCTTCCAAGTCCTTGCCATCACGAAGGATGTCGATCTTGGCACGCGACTGAGCGGCTTCAAGTTCGCGCGTGATGCGTCGAAAAGCCTGGGGCTTTAAGTTGCATCTTGGGCGTTTCCACCTAACTTCCCGCTCCGCGAGCGAAAAGTTATGGCTGACGCCGCCAACAAATATCCCGAGAACGCCCCCGGCAAGTTCTATGTCGACGAACAGTGCATCGACTGCGATTTGTGCCGCGAGACTGCGCCGGCCAATTTCAAACGCAATGACGACGGCGGTCACTCCTACGTTTACAAGCAACCTGAATCGCCGGACGAAGAGGCCCTTTGCAAGGAAGCGATGGAAGGTTGCCCGGTCGAAGCGATCGGTAACGACGGCGTTTAGGATCAACCGTCGCTAACGCCACGAACCCGCGTAAGTTCTTAGCGTGGGCTTCATCTTCACCATCATCGGATTCATGGTCGTGCTGGATATCCTCTGGTGGATCGTTTCCGCGCGGCTTGCGAATCACGGGATCGCTCGCGCCGTGATCTCGGTCTTCATCATTGCAATGATGCTCGGATTGATTGCCATCATTGCTGCTAGAATGTCGCGCGGTGATTGGGACCGATTGATTCCGAAGTTCGCGGTCTCGGCGATTTTTATCTGGCACTTCATCGGCCTCGGTCTACTCGCTTTGATCGGTATGGCGCTCATCCCGATTTTGTTTGGTCACAAAATCTTGTCTCGCAAAGCGCTAGCCAAAACTGAACATTCGGCCGACTCGAGTGGTTGGAGTCGCCGCGAATTTCTACGTTTTAGCGCGGCAATGTTGCCGCCGGTTTTCACTGTTAGTCTGACCGGCATCGCGATGGCACAGCTGAACAACGTGCGCGTCCGCCGTTTCGTTCTGCCGATCGCTGATCTGCCGAAGGAGCTCGATGGAGTGACGATCGCGCAGGTCAGCGATATGCACGTCGGACGATTTACAAAAGGCGAAGTTCTTCAGAAGACCGTTCGACTTGTGAATGAAATGCGTGCCGATCTGGTGTTGTTGACCGGTGATTTGATCAACGATGCGCTTGCCGATCTCGACGCCGGCCTGGAATTAGCCCGGGCGATGGAAGCGCGCTTCGGTTTAGCGATCATCGAAGGGAATCACGACTTGATCGAGAACCCGCGCGAATTCGAAACGCGAGTTAAAGCGTCCGGGCTGCCGTTTTTGCTCGATGAATCGACAAGTCTGAGTGTGCACGGATTTCCCGTTCAACTTCTGGGCCTGCGTTGGACGCGCGTTCGCGGCGAAGGACGCGACGCCGCGATCCGAGGCGAGGTTAGAAAATTACTCGACCTGCGGATCGCCGACGCATTTCCGATCTTGCTCGCGCATCATCCTCACGCGTTCGATGCCGCGGCCGACGCGGACTTGCCCCTCACACTTTCCGGTCACACACATGGCGGGCAATTGATGCTAAATGAACAGCTCGGCTTTGGACCCGCGCTTTTTCGTTATTGGTCGGGACTATATACGCGAGGCCGAAGCAAACTGATTGTTTCAAACGGCGTCGGCAATTGGTTCCCGCTTCGTGTCAACGCGCCTGCGGAAATCGTTCATTTAACTTTGCGTCGAGCTTGATGAGCTTTCCGGCGGCGCCGGCGTTGGGGCGGCCTGCGTAGCTACGGCTCCTTTCGCCGCCGCGGCTCTAGCAACCGCCTCGGCGGCTGCTTTCTTCTTCGCTTCCGCAGCTGCTGCCGCGTCCGCGAGATTTTTGTCTACTGCAGCCGCTTCGATCGGATGAATCTTGTGATAATACTCGTTCGACTTCGAAAGCTCTTCCTTTCGCTGCAGCAGATGATTGAATCGTTCGCGCTGACTCAATTCGAAATCCTTATCCATCTTGATCGCTTCGAACGGACAAACCTCAACGCAAATCTGACAACTCATGCAAACCGAGATGTCGATATCGAACACCGCCGGATAAAACTGCGGCTTCCCGACGTAGTCCGGTTTCTTGTCCTTGCTCTTAACAATATAGATGCACTGCGGCGGGCACTCCTTCTCGCAAATCTGGCAAGCGACGCAACGCAGACCGGCATGCGGATCGTTACCGTCATAAACCAAAAACGGGAAATTCCGATAGTTTTCCGGGAGAGGATTTCGCTCCTCTGGATACTGGACCGTGATCAGGCGGTCTCTTTCGAAATAACTCCCGGCAAAATTCCGGAGTGTTACCGCCATCCCTTTTAAAATCCCGGTGCCGATCATCGTTTTAATGTTGTCGAAACAGCATCATATTCACAGGGAAAACTTTGTTTCAATGCGTGCGCGCTTAGTCCTTTTCACGTTGGCCGTTACTTCTGCGGTCCAAGCTGGCGATCTGGTCTTCGAAACCGGACCGCAGAAAACGCATTTGCTCGAGCTCTTTACATCGCAAGGCTGCAGCAGTTGCCCGCCGGCTGAAGCGTGGTTGTCGAAGTTGAAGGCCGAACCGCGATTGTGGAAGGATTTCGTGCCACTGGCGTTTCATGTTGATTATTGGAACCGACTCGGGTGGCGCGATCCGTTCGCGGCGAAGGAATGGACCGCGCGGCAGTATCAATATTCCGCGAATTGGAAAAGCGAGAGCGTCTACACTCCAGGTTTTGTGCTTGATGGACGCGAATGGCTCGATCGCAACGTTCCAACATCATCGAGTGAAAAGCCGGGCGCGTTGAAGCTAACGATCGCCAACGGAAGAGTAGTCGCGGAGTTTGTGCCGATCGATGGCGCAAGGAAAGATGTCGATCTTCACGTCGCGACACTTGGCTTTGGTCTGGCCACGAAAGTTACCGCAGGTGAAAATAATGGCCGGAGTTTGCGTCAGGATTTTGTCGTTCTGTCGCTCGTGAACGAGAAAATGTCGGGCGGCCAAAGCGAAATGCCACTGACTACCGATTCGCGCGTCGGCGCGATTGCTGCCTGGATTACTGCGCCGAATCAGATCGAGCCTATTCAAGCTGTCGGCGGTTGGCTTCGCTAAAAGTCTCTAGCGATCGACTTCGCCCATGACAATGTCGACGCTGCCGAGAATGACCATTACGTCGGCGACAACGTGACCGAGACACATGTCTTCGAGAATCGTCAGATTGATGAAACTCGGCGGTCGCACTCGGTAACGGTACGGATTCGGTCCGCCGTCGCTGATCAGGTAAAATCCGAGCTCGCCCTTCGGCGCTTCGATTCGTCCATACGCTTCACCGACTGGAGGCCGAAACGACCGCACTTTGACTTTCGGATTCACAATCGGCCCGGGCTGAATTTGCGCTAATGCTTGTTTGAGGATTTCAACGCTCTCGCGCATCTCAAGCGCGCGCATCATCAGGCGATCGTAAGTATCGCCATGATCGCCTAGCGGGACCCGGAATTTGAACCGGGGATAAAATCCGTAGCAGTCCACTTTCCGAATGTCGTAATTCACACCCGACGCGCGCAGCATTGGACCCGTGATACCGGCGCTAATCGCGAGCTCGGGGGATAGCTTGCCGACGTTTTGCGTCCGCGCGATCACGATCTCGTTTTGCAAAATCAATTCTTCGAACTCGTCAAGAAACTTCGGAAAACGGTCGACAATCTGTTTCGCGCGTCCGAGCCATTCATCCTCGGCATCGACGCGGCAGCCGCCGAAGCGCATGTAGTCGCACATCATTCGTGAACCGGAGAGCGATTCAAACAGATCGAGAATCTTCTCGCGCTCGCGAAACGCGTACATTAAGGGCGTGCCCCACGCGCCCATGTCGCTCAGCAGAAATCCGAGAAGGGACGCGTGATTTTGGAGTCGCGTTAGCTCGGCGAGGATGATGCGCAAGTATTCGGCACGCTCGGGAACTTCGATGCCGGCGAGTTTTTCGACACTCAGCGCATAGGCCCAATTGTTCGTCATTGAGCAAAAGTAATCGAGCCGATCGGTGTATGGCATCGAGCCAAGATAAGTCGTGTGCTCTCCAATTTGTTCGTGGTTGCGATGCAAATAGCCAAACACCGGCTTCAGTTTGCGGACGATCTCGCCCTCGAGCGCGACGTTCATTCGAAAAACGCCGTGGGTCGACGGATGCTGCGGTCCCATCGACACTTCGAGCAACTCACCCTCGAGTCGCGAGGTCATGGTTGTCGGTGGTCGCTCCATTGCTTCGACTGTCTCGAGCGTCGCAGTCATTGCGGTTTTGCAGTGATTTTTTCCGCACCGTCCAACTGCGGACGCGGCGTGTAATGCGCTTTCGCGCGGTGGAGCACCTGGTCGTGCGGCGTCGGCTCCCATTCGAAATCGTCCGGCTGCACGTAATCTTTCCGCATTGGATGATCTTTAAACTCATCCCACATCAAAATACGGCGGAGATCGGGGTGGCCGTCAAAATGAATGCCGTAAAGATCGAAAATTTCGCGTTCCTGAAGCTCGGCGCTGCGCCATACCGGTGTAAGAGAAGGCAACCGCGCGTCGTTGCGATTCGGTGCTCGCATACGAATGATCAGCGGCCCGTGTTTGAGCTTCATCGAATAAAGGTGATAAACCGCTTCGAGATAACCGGGGACCTTTTCCTCGGTCGCTTGATCGACTTCCTTCTCAGCGCCATCGACCAGTTGCTTCACCTTCGTTGTCTTCTTCACGGTGCGAGCGAGCCAATCGACGCCGGTCACGTTTGAGCAAAAATCGAAACTAAGCGCCGGATGATCGCGAAGAAATTGCGCAACCGCTGCCGCGTGGTCGTTGTCAATCAACAACGACGACTGTTGTGACGGACCCGGATTAACAACGATGTCGATCTTCGCGCCGCCTGCGGCCAGCTCCGCCCGGTTCTTGATTTGCTCCAACGTCTCCACTTTTCAGACGCGCTCGAGTTTCGGCGGATGATAAACGTTCGGATTTGCCGGCGGATTCAGATCGTGTTCGCCAAACGCCGGCACTGGAAATTCGCTAGGCTGTTCCGGTTTCAGAAATTCGGCTCTGTTTGCGCCGCTCAGCTGCTGATTGTCGATCTTGCGTTGCAATTCCATGAACGCGTGGAGCAATGCTTCCGGACGCGGCGGGCAACCGGGAATGTAAACGTCGACCGGAATGTAACGATCGATCCCTTTGAGCACGTTGTAGCCTTGTTTGAATGGCCCGCCGGAAATAGCGCATGCGCCCATCGAGATCACGTATTTCGGATCGGGCATCTGGTTGTAGAGCCGCACAATTTGCGGCGCCATTTTTTTCGTGACGGTGCCGGCGACGATCATGAGGTCGGCCTGGCGTGGTGATGGCCGGAAAACTTCGCCGCCAAAGCGCGCGATATCGTAACGCGACGCCGCAGTAGCGATCATTTCGATGGCGCAACACGCGAGCCCGAACTGGAGCGGCCAGATCGAATTCTTGCGGCCCCAGTTATAAAGGTCCTGCATCGAGGTGATCCAAACTCCCTGGCGTTGCAGTTCACTTCGCAAACCTTCGTCGATTTGTCCTTCGCTCATTTTACTTCGCCCAATTTAAACCACCTTTGCCCCACGCCCAAACGAGACCTTCGATCAAGAGAAGGAGAAAAACGAGAATCGCGATGAATGCGCCGAGTGGCAAACCGGTGAACGCGACGGCGAACGGCACTAGGAAAATCGCTTCCACATCGAAGATCAGAAAAATGATCGCGTAGAGATAATACTGCGACCGGAACTGGACATGCGCTTCACCGATTGATTCGACGCCGCACTCGTAGATTGCGTTCTTTTGCACGCCAGGTTTTGGCGGTTGAAAAAATCGTCGCCACATCCAGGCGAGCGCGAGCGGCAGCAACGGAAAGATCAGTGCGACGGCCCCGAAAACAGCGATGAACAAATACGGACTCGGAGTCATGCAAGATCGACAATCACGTTTACACTGAACGCTACAGCCTTTTCATTCCGGTTTCCATCTGTGTAAATCCGATCTGCATGGTCAAACGCGCGCCTGCGGTTCTTCCTTGATTAAATAATTGAGCACCGCTTTTCTTCATCGAACGTGAGCCAATCTCTCGACCAAATTTTCATCCACGCGAAACAATGGCTGCTCTCGTTTTTGAGCGGCCGCGCGTCAGATTTGCTGATTCAAATTGTTTCGAGTTTGCTCAACATCGTTGCGCTGCTCGGTGTGTTCCTCACACTGTTTGCGCTCATGTCCGTTCTTGAACGAAAGATTCTCGGACGGATGCAAAATCGCTACGGTCCGAACCGCGTCGGCCCTTTCGGGCTTTTTCAGCCGGTCGCCGATGGAATCAAAATGCTGATTAAGGAAGACATCGTGCCCGCGCGCGCGGACAAGATCGTTCATTTTCTCGCGCCGGTTTTGATTGCGGCCGCGGCAATTCTTTCTCTCGGCGTGATTCCTTATGGCCGAAACATGACGCCGTTCGTGATCGATGGTGGCATTCTGTTTTTCTTTGCCGTCGGATCGGCGACTGAGCTCACTGTGTTCATGGCGGGGTGGGGCAGCAACAACAAGTATTCGATGCTAGGAGCGATGCGTGCGATCGCGCAGATGATCAGCTACGAATTGCCGCTCATCATCACGGTTCTTCCCGTCGTGATGGTGGTCGGCTCGCTCAATCCCGACAAGATCGTATTCGCGCAAAAGTACTACTATTTTGGCTTCCTGCCGCATTGGTTCGTTCTGACGCCATGGGGCGCGACCGCTTTCGCTTTATTCTTTGTCTCCGGATTGGTGGAATCGAATCGCACGCCGTTCGATGTGCCGGAAGGTGAATCGGAAATCGTGGCCGGGCACATGACCGAATATTCGGGATTCAAATATGCCACCTTCTTCATGGCTGAATATCTCGGGATGTTCGCAGTCAGCGGCCTTGCCGTGACGCTCTTTCTTGGCGGATGGCATGCGCCGCTTCCGTGGCTCGCGTTCATTCCGTCTTACCTGTGGTTCTTCGCTAAATTGTCGGTGTTGCTTTTCGTTTTCATCTGGGTTCGCGGCACGCTGCCGCGCATTCGGATCGATCAAATGATGAATTTCGCCTGGAAATTCATGTTGCCGATGGCGTTCACCTGCGTCGTTGCAGCTGCGGTTTGGCATTATGCCGGCCATCGTCTGTTGGCCTGGCTTTGGTCGTTGGCGGTCATTGCCGTCGTTTACTTCGCGTTGTCGATTTTTCTCGACACTCGCAAAAAATTCACGCCGCGGCGTTATCGTTTCGTCGAATGAACATTTTCGTCTTTGGAATTATCGCGAGCTTTACCCTGATTGTCGCCCTGGCAGCGGCCACATTGCCGAAACTCATGCACGCCGCGCTCAGTTTCGCGGTCATGTTTCTCGGAATCTCGGCCTTCTTCTTTTTGCTCGGCGCTGAATTCGTCGGCCTTGTTCAAGTCTTCGTCTACATCGGCGCAGTCGCAGTTTTGATCGTGTTCACAATTCTGCTGACACCGCACGACGTTGGGAATGTTCGCGGCTTTGGCTGGAGCGGTGTCGTCGTCGCGATTGCCGTCTTCGGGGGTTTGATCTGGGCAATTGTTAAAACGAAGTCCGTTGCGATCGCGCCGTCGGTCGCGAAAGCGCTGACGGTAAAACAAATCGGCGAAGCGCTTATGATTTCGTACGTTTGGCCACTTCTCTGCGTCGGCGTTTTGCTGACTGCCGCCCTCATCGGTGCGCTCATTCTCGTGATGGAGGACAAACGTTCATGACGTTGTCGACCTTGCTTGTCGTTTCGGCAACGCTGTTTTGCCTGGGACTCTTCGCCGCGCTCAGCCGGCGTCACGCGATCTTTATTCTAATCGGGATCGAGATGATGCTCGCCGCGGCGAACATCAATTTCATTGCGTTTTGGCGATTTGGTCCGCACACGGCGCATCCAACTGGCGTGATTGTCGCGATTTTCGCAATCGCCATCGCCGCGGCTGAAGCCGCGGTCGGTCTCGCGATGGTTATCGCAGTCTATCGTCATTTCCGCACCACGAACGTTGACCAGTTCAATCAACTCAAAGGATGAATTCCTGGATCATGAACACCGTTTGGTTGATTCCAGCGACGCCGATCGTCGTCGCATTGTTGATCTTAAGCCTTGGAAAAACCGCGCCCGGCTTGAGCGCCGTTTTCGCCGTCATTGGTCAGATCGCGGCGCTGATCATGTCGTTTGTTGCTTTCTTCCCAACGCTCCACGCCCATGGCTTTCGCGGCGTTGAAAACTTCACCTGGTTTGTTTTCGGCAATCAGTCGTTGCGCATTGGATTCGTGCTCGACCCGCTCGCGGCGGCGATGATGATGATGATCACGCTCGTCGGCCTTTGCATTTTTGTTTTCAGCATCGGCTACATGGCTGACGACAAAAATCTCAGCCGTTTTTTCGCTTATCTCTCGTTCTTCTCCGGCGCGATGCTCGGCGTCGTGGTCGCGAACAGTTTGCTCCTGCTCTTCATTTTCTGGGAACTGGTCGGACTCGCGTCGTATCTATTGATCGGCTTCTGGATTGAACGACCGAGCGCGGCGGCGGCGGCAAAAAAAGCATTCATCACCACGCGCGTTGGCGACATGGGATTTTTTCTCGGGATCCTCTGGCTCTATCACAACAGCGGCACTTTACTGTTCTATGACAACGGGCACGGCTGCCTCGAAAGCGCCGGGTTGGCGATGCTCGGCACCAGCGCGACGTTCATCGCCCTTCTGATTTTTTGCGGCGCAATCGGCAAGTCCGGACAATTTCCGCTTCACGTTTGGTTGCCGGACGCGATGGAAGGTCCAACACCGGTCAGCGCGTTGATCCACGCTGCAACCATGGTTGCGGCGGGTGTTTTTCTGGTCGCGCGCGTTTACCCGATCTTTTCTGTCGGCGCGATCAACGGCGTCACGTCGTCGCTGGCAGTCGTTGTTTGGATCGGCGTCATCACTGGTTTGATGGCAGCGCTCGTCGCGGTTGCGCAATCAGACATCAAACGAATCCTCGCTTACTCAACGGTTTCGCAGCTTGGATTAATGATGGTGTCGCTCGGCGTCGGCGGAGTCGCGGCGGGAATCATGCACCTGCTGGCGCACGGATTTTTTAAAGCGCTGCTCTTTCTCGGCGCTGGCTCGGTCATTCATGCTCTGCATCACGAGCAGGACATTCGGAAGATGGGCGGCCTGCGGCGAGCGATGCCTGTCACGTTTGCAACTTACGCGATCGGAATGATGGCGCTGAGCGGCGTGCCGTTCTTTTTCTCCGGCGGCTGGACCAAAGAGGAAGTGTTGCACGCGACTTCAAGTTGGCCGAGCTCGCACATCCCGCATTATCTCATGCTGGTCGGAGTCGTTCTGACCGCGCTCTACATGTCACGGCAGATCATCTACGTCTTTTTCGGCAATCGACGTGCTGCTGAGGAACACCCGCACGAAAGCCGGCACGTGATGACGATTCCGCTGATCGTCCTTGCCGTGTGCGCAATTCTTTTCAGCGTCGTGCTTACGCCGGGGTGGCCGTGGCTGGAAAGTTACTTAACAGGACACGCCCCACAGTTTGACTCGCGTCTCTTATTTCAACCGATGATCCTGCTTTCGCTCGGGCTCGTCGGCACAGGCATCGCACTTGGGGTCTGGATGTATCACGCCACCAGCGAACTCGATCCGCTTCAGCGAAAGCTGCCTGCGTTGTTTCGTTTTCTCGAAAACAAGATGTGGATCGACGAAATTTACGATCGCACGATCATCGCGCTCGGCGCTTTGTTTGCCTGGCTGTCCGATTGGATGGATCGGTATGTTTGGGACGGGATTGTTCGCGATGTTGGAGCGATCGGACAATTATTTGGCAAACTGACCACCGGCACCGACGAGCGTGTGATCAATGCCGGTGTCGATGAAGGCACGGTCGGCGCGCAAGGATTCGGTCGCGTGATGTCGCGCTGGCACTCCGGCCAAATTCAACCTTATCTCGGCGCAGTCGCGCTCGGCATGCTCGCTTTGCTTCTTCTTTACGCATGGCTGGGCTAATTACTTTTCTCATCATCATTCCGCTTGTCGGCGCGATTGCCCTTTACATCGGCCAGCCCAAGAGCGCGCGCCCCGTCGCGCTCATCTTCAACGCGCTCGCTGCATTCTATGCGCTGATGCTCTGGCAAAAGTTCGACCCCAGCACGCCTGGCTTGCAGATCATCGAACGCCACGTTTGGATTCCGTCGATCGGCGCCGAATATTTCGTCGGCGTCGATGGCCTGAGCTTGCTCCTTGTGTTGCTCACGTCAGTCGTTTTTCCATTCGCTTTTTCGGCGCAACGATTGGCGCGCGGCACCTGCGCTCTCATGCTCGTGATGCAAGCCGCGCTCTATGGCACATTCACCGCCCAGAATTTTGTTCTCTGGTTCTTGTTTTACGAGTCGAGCCTGATCCCGGCTTTTCTCCTTATCAAAATTTACGGGGGCGAAAATCGGGACTACGCCGCAGTGAAATTTTTCGTTTACACATTTCTCGGCAGCGTCGCCATGCTGCTCGCGTTTCTCGGAATCTATTTTGCAAAAGGGACTTTTGATTTCGTAAACCTGGCGGCGCTTGGCAAAAGCGGATTGATCGCCGGCAATCTTCGCTGGCTGGTTTTCGCTGGGATTTTTCTCGGTCTCGCCGTCAAAGTCCCACTCTTTCCATTCCACACCTGGCTGCCTGACGCTTATCAAGCCGCGCCGACCGGCGTTTCGATGGTGCTGACCGGCGCCCTTTCAAAGATGGGCGTTTACGGTTTCATCCGATTACTCACTCCGCTCTTCCCGAACGAGATCAAAATCGCCGGACCATGGCTGCTTGGGCTTGTCGTCTGCTCGATTGTTTTCGCGCCGCTTGCAGCCTGGGCGCAACGCGACTTGAAACGAATGGTCGCGTATCTGTCGATCAACCACCTCGGCTACTGTTTGCTTGGGCTGTTCGCGGTGACAATATCGAAATCCGCTCTGATCGACATCGAGGCGGCGTTGAGCGGCGTGTTCCTGCAAACCTTCAATCACGGAATTACCGCGGCGGCGCTTTTCTATTTTGTTGGACTGCTCGAGCAACGCCGCGGTTTGTGCAGCATTGATGATTTCGGCGGATTGATGCAGCGTACTCCGTTGCTTTGCGGCTGGATGAGTGTCGCAATGTTTTCGTCGCTCGGATTGCCGGGCCTCAACGGATTCATCGGCGAGTTTCTAATTTTCAAAGGCTCGTTTGCTGTCGCGGCTTCATTTACTGCGATCGCCGTTCTTGGCCTCCTCTTCACGGCGGTGACGTTCATGCGCGCAATGCAATCGCTCTTCAGCGGCCCACTCGCCGAAAGTTGCAACGGTTTTTCCGATCTTGTTCGCCGCGAGAAGTTCGTCATCGTTCCGGTCACGTTGCTGATGTTTGCGATCGGCCTCAACCCGCAATTCGTCTTCAACATCTTCAACGCCACCGTCGTTCAGATCGCGCGATTGCTTGCCTGATAGCGCGATGATCGCCTGGACGATTTACATCACATTCGGCGGCGCGGTCGTGCTGCTGTTTCTGCCGCGTGCCTTTGCGCGATGGACCGCGCTCGCGATAACTCTCGTCGGGTTCGGAATCAGCCTGGCGACATTTTTCCGCCGCGATATCGATCTTGCCCATTTCACGACAGTCGTTCGCGTGCCCTGGGTTCCGGCGCTTGGGATGAATTATCATCTTGCGCTGGACGGAATCAGTCTGGTTCTCGTTCTTGTGACTGGAATCGCCGCGATCAGCGCGGTCTTGTTTTCCTGGGATATCGAAGATCGCGCGAAGGAATTTTTCTTTTGGCTGTTGCTTGTTGTCGTCGGCTCTTACGGCGTCTTTCTCAGTGCAGATCTTTTTTTGCTCTTTCTTTTCTACGAGCTGGTCATCGTTCCGAAATATTTCCTGATCGCGATCTTTGGTTCGACCAATAAGGAATACGGCGCGATGAAGCTAACGCTTTATTCCTTCTTCGGCGGTGCGTTTGTTTTTCTGGGGATCATTACGACGTACGTGAGCGGCGGCTCGCTCGACTTAAATCAGCTCGCGCAAGTTAACTTTCCGGCGCAGCTCCAAACGTGGGTCTTTCCGGTTTTGTTTTTGGGTTTCGCGGTGCTGGCTGGTATCTGGCCGTTGCACACCTGGGCGCCGACTGGTCACGTTGCTGCGCCGACTGCGGGTTCAATGTTGCTCGCCGGTATTGTAATGAAACTCGGAGCCTACGCGGCGTTGCGCGTTGCGATGAATCTTTTCCCGGCAGGTTTTCATCTCTGGCGCAGTTGGATCGCAGTTCTCGCAGTAATCGGAATTGTCTACGCCGCGGCAGTCGCTTTGCGCCAACGCGATCTGAAATTTGTGATCGGTTACTCGAGTGTCAGCCACATGGGTTTTGTGTTGTTAGGATTCGCGACCGCGAACGTTTTCGGCGTTTCCGGTTCAGTTCTGCAAATGTTTTCCCACGGTGTTATTGGCGCCCTTCTCTTCGCCGTCGCCGGGCGAATGATCTATCGGCGCACCCGCACTCGCGAACTGGACGCACTTTCAGCAATGAATCTCAGCCGCGCGCTGCCCTTTGCCGCGTTTACGTTTGTCGTAGCCGCAGCCGCCTCGATGGGAATTCCCGGATTCAGCGGATTCGCTGCGGAGATCACAATTCTGATTGGCGCGTGGAAATCTTATCCCATCGCGGTTTGGATTACCGGCGTCGGCATGGTCCTCGTCGCGGCTTTCACTCTCCGCGCGTTGAAGCGGGCCTTCTTCGATGTTGACCTTGCGACGGCGAACTCGGCCCCGCCTCAACTCGAACCGATTACGATTCCCGAAAAACTCGGCGCCAGTCTGCTCATGTTCGCCACCCTGGCGGTCGGCCTTTACCCAAGACTATTGCTCGATCGCATCCAGCCGGCGGTTGAAACAATGCGCTTCCTATCCAAATGAGTTACCTCGAGCTTCTTAAACTTTCCGCGCCCGAAGCGATTATTGTCGTCACGGCGCTGATCGTTCTGACGATCGGTTTAATCAGTCCCCGCACGTCGAAATTCTGTCCGATCCTCGCGGCGTTTGGAATCGCCGCAGCGGTTGTTGCCCTGCTCAGATTGCCGCAACATGCGAATCTGTTTGGCGGCATGCTCGTAATTTCGCCGTTGAACTCGCTTTTCAAGATCATTTGTCTTGTTACCGCGCTCACCACGATTCCGATCGCGGCCTCGGAGAAGTCGTTGCGCAATCAGAGCGAATATCTTGCGATGCTGCTACTCGGCTCGGTCGGGTTAATGCTGTTGGTCGGGAGTGAAGAGTTGCTCATGATCTTCATCGGACTGGAACTACTCAGTCTTCCACTCTACGTCATGGCTGCTTTTGACAAAACCGACCTGCGGTCGTCGGAAGCGGGATTGAAATATTTTCTGTTCGGCAGCGTTGCGAGCGCGTTCACCCTGTTCGGGATCAGCTTCATCTATGGCATGTCCGGAACAACGGCGCTGGCAGCTGTTGCTCAGAAATTTGCAGCCGGAGACGGACAGCCGTTGCTCATCGTTGGCATCGTAATGACGCTCGTCGGTTTCGGCTTCAAGATCACCGCGGCGCCGTTCCATCTTTGGGCGCCGGACGTGTACCAGGGCGCGCCGATTCCGAGCGCTGCCTTCATAGCTTCTGGCTCAAAGGTCGCGTCGTTCGTCGTGCTCGGAAAAATTGTCCTTGTCGGTTTTGGGCCGGTTCGCGGTAGCGCCGACTGGCACGCGATGATTGCCGGTTGGTCGCCGGTGTTGGCCGCGCTCGCGGCATTGTCCATCTTACTCGGGAATTTCGTTGCGCTCGCGCAAACGAATGTTCGCCGGCTGCTCGCTTACTCCGCGGTTGCGCATGGCGGTTACACGCTGCTCGGTTTAATTGCCGGTGGACGCGATGGATTTTCCGCGACGCTCTTTTACACTAGCGTCTACGCAATCACACTCGTCGGTGCGTTCGCGGTCGTCGGCGAGGTTCGGCACGAGAGTGGCGGTGACGATTTACAAAATTTCGCCGGTTTCGCCGCCCGTTCGCCATTACTGGCGGCAGCGATGGCGATCTTTCTCTTGTCGCTTGCCGGTCTGCCACCGCTTGCCGGATTTTTCGGTAAGTTCTACTTGTTCAGCACCACGTTTCGCGCCGGCAGCAATCATGGATTGCTTTGGTTGGTAGCGCTGGCGCTCTTCGGCAGTTTCGTGTCGCTCTACTATTACTTGATCGTCCTCAAAATGATGTTTGTGGAGAAGAGTTCGGCTTCTGAACCTCCAGTTCGCCTCGGAGTAACTGGTCACTCGGTCGCAAATGTGACGATCGTTCTTCTCGCCGGTGGCGTTCTTTTTCTCGGGCTCATGCCGCAAACCTTGGCCGCCCGGATTCTCGGCTCCATGCCTTAAAAAATTTTCACCTTCACCAAAAAAAAGGCGTGATCATTCATTGAAAATCACGTTATAGGTTTTCTGTGCAGCGAAAGCGGACAACTGAAGCCGCGAACGTTCGCCGCGCGAAAGCGGGCCCGATCAGTGAATTTATCGATCGGCATTACCGTCATTTCAATGCGGCTGTAGTCAAAGACGCAGCCGATGCTTTTTGCGACCACCTTGATCGTGGCGGCAAAATGATGATCACAGTCGCGGGCGCGATGAGCACGGCTGAGCTTGGCGTTTCGCTCGCGGAGATGATTCGACAGGACAAAGTCCACGCCATTACCTGCACCGGCGCGAATTTGGAGGAAGATTTGTTCAATCTCGTGGCCCGTTCGTATTACGAACGGATTCCAAATTATCGCGAGCTGAGTCCGCAGCAGGAAGAGGAGTTGTTAAATCGGCATCTCAATCGCGTGACCGACACGTGCATCCCGGAAGGTGAAGCGATGCGCCGGATCGAGCGCGTAGTTCTCGACGAATGGGTCACCGCGTCGAAACAGAAGGAGCAAAAGTTTCCCCACGAATTTCTTTTTAAGATCCTGCGGGAATGCAGGCTCAAACAATTTTACCAAATCGATCCGGCTGACAGTTGGATGATGGCAGCCGCACAAAAGAATTTGCCAATCTTCGTTCCGGGTTGGGAAGATTCGACACTCGGCAACATTTACGCTGCGCGCATCATCACCAGCCAGATTAGCGAACCGCACACCGTACGCTCGGGCATCGAATACATGATCGAATTGGCGAAGTGGTACGGTCGCGAATGCAAGAAATGCTCGATCGGCTTCTTTCAAATCGGCGGCGGCATTGCCGGCGACTTTCCGATTTGCGTTGTGCCGATGCTGAACCAGGACGTAGTACGAGAGTCTGTGCCGGAGTGGGGTTACTTCTGCCAGATCAGCGATTCCACCACGAGCTACGGTTCGTATTCGGGCGCCGTGCCGAACGAAAAAATCACCTGGGGTAAACTTCGCGCGACGACGCCGCGATTCATTATTGAGTCCGATGCCACGATTGTGGTGCCGCTGATCTTCGCCAAAGTTCTGGGTTGGTGACGCGCACACTAATCGCGGTGCGGTTTAATTGGTACATGTTCTTTGGATTTCCTGATACTACTTACCGGTTAACCGATAAGTGCTTCCCAGATCGTGCTTGTCACTCGCTACCGGTCACTGGCACAATGCCTCACTATGAAAATACCCACCTTTGTAGCCGTCTTTTTCACCGCAACAGCGCTTACGCTCTCATCGTTTGCTCAAAGTTCGCCCCCCCCTGGGGAAAAAGTTCCCAATAGTGGCGAGGTGGCGGTGCCGGCGAATCCGGGAACCAGAACAGAAACGAGCGCGCCAACCGGTCAACCCAACGCTGCCGACATGATGAAACAAATGCTTGAACTGTCGAAATTAAACGAGAACCATAAACTCCTCGCCAGCATGGATGGCAATTGGGATTACGCAGTCAAGTTTTGGATGAACCCGGACCCGAATGCCAAACCCCAGGAAGCCAAAGGCACCGCAGTTAGAAAATCGATCATGGGCGGCCGCTACATAACGATGGATGTGAGCGGCAACATGCAAATGCCGGGTGAAGACGGGAAAATGAAGACTATGCAATTCAAAGGGATGGGGATGGAAGGCTACGACAATGTGAAAAAGAAATTCGTTGCGTCTTGGGTCGATAACATGGGAACCGGCATTGAATTCGCCGAAGGCACGTACGATCCGGCGACAAAATCGTTCACCTATACGTCAGAGATTGAGGCGACTCCCGGAATGAAGACAGCAGTCCGCGAAGTAATCAAGATCCCTGACAACAAACACATGGCGCTCGAGTGGTACGAAAATCAGGGGGGCCAAGAAAAGAAAACGATGGAGATCAATTACACGAAGAAGAAATAATCTCCGTCTTCTAAATACTACGTCTTAACCTCGGCGCCGGCGGAGTCTTTCCCGGCGCCGAATTTTTTCGTGGCCAACTATTCGTACGGTTCGATTGATCGCAGTCGCAGTGAAACGATCTCTGCCCTTTGGCGTTGAATGTAGCCGACGGCATGCGCGAGCGATTCACGCCGGTTGCGTTTTGCCGTGCAGTTATTGCGCCGTAGCCTTTCGCCGTGGACACACTTTCTGTCTTTTTTCTCGCTCAAGGCGAACAATCGGCCGCGTCCGTCGTGCAGCGCCTAAAGGCGTTTGTCCTCAGCGCGAGGAGGACTCTCGACATTGCCGTCTACGATATGCGATTCGGCGACCCGCTGAAGGCTGAGTTGTTCTCTGCTTTGCGCGAATGCGCGCAAGCCGGCGTGAGAATCCGGATTTGTTTTCACGGCAACAAACCGGCCATGCCAAACATGGCTGCCGGTCAGGATCCCGCGCCCGCCGGCACGAGTGAGTTTGTTCAGTCGTTAGGCTATCCGTGGAAGCGGATCGTGGGAATGAAACTGATGCACCACAAATTCATTGTCCGCGACGGCGCTTCGATCTGGACTGGTTCGACCAACCTGACTGACGACGCGTTTGCGTTGATGGAAAATAACATCGTCACAGTCGATTCCGAATCGTTGGCCGCGTATTATGCGGAAGAGTTCGAACAGTTGTGGAAGAAGGAAAACTTCGACAATACCGGCGATATTCGCACGGTCGCGGCGCCCATCACTTTTACTAATCAGCTTGGCGATGCGCGTGTCATGTTTTCACCAGGTTCCGGGCATGAAATCGATGCCGAGATTGCCCGGCGCGTTCATGACGCGAAACATCGAGTTCGTATTTGCAGTTTATTGATTAATTCCGGCACGCTCATCTCAGAACTCGGCAAGTTATTGCAACGACGCGACGTCAAGATCGACGGAATCTACGATCGCACGCAAATGGAGGACGTTTACCAACAGTGGCGGGAAGTGCCGTCGAATCGTTGGAAAATTCCTGCGCTTCAGGAAAATTGCTATGCGCGCCGGTTTGGTCGGAAAAAATTCAACGCCTTACACTCCGACAAGCACTCACGATTTCATGCATAACAAGGTGCTCGTAATCGACGACACCGTGATCACAGGTTCCTACAATTTTTCCCGCAGCGCCGAATTTAATGCCGAGAATATTTTGTTTATCAATAGCGCGCCGCTCGCAGAGACGTACGGCCGCTATATCGACCATCTCGTCCAAAAATACCGGAGCTAATCCGGACATCGGTCGTGTGCAGGCAGAGCGGCCGGGCCGCGGCGTTCGGAGCTGTGAATGCGTTTTAGTTCTGAAGCGCATCAAATAGTCGCAGCACCAAGTAATGAACAACGATTAGCAAGCTCATAGGTCCTCCCAATTGTGATTCGTTTCTACCTAATGGTCGCAACCGCCTTCGCCATCGATAGAATTCCGGCTGTTCAACCACAGTCGGCAAGCTACTTTGCGTCGAGCGCAGTACTGCTAAATTTTACGAGTAATGCGCCTGCGCCGAGTGCTCTCGTGTGGTGTAGTCGTCTCCCTTGTGTCCTTTGCGGCCTTTGCGGAAGTAAGCGTGGAAGGCGTTGTGCAATTGCCGAAATCACAATCAGGACCGGTGATGGCGAAACGCTATGAGATTGTCACGCGCGGCGGGGCTCTCTCGACCCAGCCGCCCCTGGCGGTGGTCTATCTCGATGGCTCTTTCTCCAAACCGGCTTCGTCTCCGAAAAAGCAAATCGCGCAGAAGGATTACGCCTTTCTTCCGGCACTCTTGCCAGTACAGGTCGGGACCAGAGTCGAATTCCCGAATCTTGATGACACCTATCACAGCATTTTCTCGTACTCGCCGGCAAAGCGTTTCGATCTCGGCCGCTATCGCCCTGAAGAAAGACCGATTCCATTCGAAGTCTTTGACGTAGCGGGATTAGTAACCCTGCGCTGCGATATCCATGAGCACATGCGCGGACTGATTCTTGTTCTGAACACTCCGTATTTTGTCATTACGGATGCGAACGGCCGATTTCGTCTCCGCGGCCTTCCTTCGGGTCACTATATGCTCAAAGCCTGGATCGATAGTAAGACAACGCGAGAAAAGCCATTGGATCTGAAGAGCGGTGAAACAGCGCATGTCGATTTCCAATGAGTGCGGCGACCACGCCAAACAAGCGAACAGTCACTGGCTTTCGAACGAAACTCTTGGCCGCGATGATGCTCGTCATTTCTGCGATCACGGCCCTCGGGCTTTATCTTGCGCAGCGGGACGTGACTGCTAATGCCAACCGCGCGCTGCAGCAGGATTTTCAGACTCAACTGTCGTCGCTGCATGAACTTCAGGAATTACGTCACGCCGCGCTCGCGGAACGCTGCCGTGCTCTGGCGGAAAAACCGCGGATTCACGCCGCGCTCGAAGACAACGCGCTCGATTTGCTCTATCCGAGCGCGAAGGATGAACTACGCGATTTGATGGAACGCGGGGAACCGCGTTCCGGCCAGGCAGCGAGCACTCTTCACGCAGGATTTTATCGGTTTCTGGATGGCGACGGAGCTGTTCTGCCGCCACCCAATTCAAAAGATGTTGGCGGGTTAAGTAAAGCGGCGGAAGCGCAACTGGCGCTCAACAAATTGCCGGAGAAACAGGAGGTCGGCTACATCTGGCAGGATGATTCTGCGGGAGAGACCGTGAACGAAGTGACTGCGGTCCCGATTCTTTCTACCGAGACCGGCGACGTCATTTCTGCACTCATCGTCGGCTTCAAACCTTTCGAGCCTGTGACCAAGAATGCTGCGTCGGGAATAAAGAGCGGCATTTGGGTCGGTGGCCGGTTATACCTCCCATCACTGAGTAAACCGGCGAAAACAATTCTTACGACCAAGCTGGCCAGGCTGCTTGCAAACGGTGATCGAGCGGAGAACAGCTCAACTGTTCGTATCAATGGCGCACGCCATCTCTTGTTTTTTAAGCGACTCAATCCGGAGTCGCTGTTTCGGTCCGCTTACGAGATTTGCGTTTACCCGCTCGACAACTGGGTCGCGCAATTGCATCGCCTGCGACTAAAAATCGGAGGTGCGGGCGCGCTTCTCTTGCTCGGCGCCTTTGTTGTCAGCCATTTTGCCGCGGCCCGTCTTTCGCGACCAGTCGAGCAGTTGGAGATTGAGTCGGAACAGGAGCGCGCCGAGCGGGAACGGGCCGAGGCTGCCCTCGCTTCAACCGCGGATGAGTTGGAAAGATCGGCAAGATACTCGGCCGACGCTTCGCACCAGTTAAAGAGTCCGCTCACAGTTCTTCGAGCTGGTCTTGAGACGCTATTGGCCCGGGAAGATTTTAAACTCGAGGTATACGAAGAACTGTCCGGGCTTCTTCACCAAACCCATCGGCTCACCGGTATGATTGACGACTTGCTCCTTTTGTCACGAATGGATGCCGGCCATCTCCAGATCGCGAGCGAGCCGGTAAATCTAAGCGAGCTTTTGGAGGAATGGCTCGACGATCTGGAAGCGCTGCCCGATGCCCCGGAGGTGACCATCGAGAAGGACATTGCCGCCAATCTGGCTGTTGCTGGCGAAAAACAATACACGTCGCTCATTGTCCAAAATCTTTTGGAGAACGCGCGAAAGTACAATCGAACGGGCGGCCGTATTCGAATCCTCGCCCGGAGAGAGAACAAACATGTTCTGCTTGCGATTGGAAACACCGGAAGATCGATCGAGCGCAATGCACAGCGCCACATTTTCGAACGCTTTCGATCCGTCGGCGACGGTTCCGTTTCAGGTCACGGCCTGGGTCTGAATCTAGCGCGCGAGCTCGCCCGGTTGCACGGTGGAGATTTGCGGCTGATTCGTTCTGAAAACGATTGGACTGAATTCGAGGCTCGTTTTCGTGTGATGGAACCAAAAGCGAACCGAGTGGCCGGAACGAAATGAAGCTGATTCGCGCTTTCATCGTCTTGCTTTTCGCTGCCACGGCGCGGGCGGCCGAGATCGATGATTTTTTCGATCGGCTCGATAGCGCACTCACCGTCCCCGCTTTTCAAGACAATCTCCGCGCTCGACTCAGCGGCACAGTCGATCTCGAGTATTATCATTTTGACCAGCCGCCACCTGGTCTCATCGACAGCAAGATCGACAATCTCTTCAATCCACGTCTGACTCTTTTCCTCGATACCCAAATCGGATCGCGCATTTATTTTTTCGCCCAATCTCGACTCGATCGCGGATTCGATCCAAGCGATCACGGCGCGCAGGTTCGTCTGGATGAATATGCTCTGCGCGTAACGCCCTGGGACGATGGCCGTTTCACTTTGCAAATCGGCCAGTTCGCGACGGTGGTTGGCAACTGGGTGCCACGGCACTTATCCTGGGACAATCCTTTCATTGACGCGCCGCTGGTTTACGAAAATGTCACTGCGATTAGCGACAAGAGCGCGCCTGCTTCGCCGGCGGATTTTATTAATCGGTTCGACGACGCGAAGTACGAATTTAGTTCGGTGATTTGGGGTCCTAGCTACGCCAGCGGTCTTTCTATCTCAGGCCGGCTTGGTCAATTTGATTATGCGGCCGAGATGAAAAATGCATCGCTCTCGTCGCGCCCTGAATCGTGGTATGTCACGGCAACTGCTTTTGACCAGCCGACGTTTAGCGGCCGTGTCGGGTTTCGACCGAACGAAATGTGGAATTTTGGTTTTTCTGTCAGCGATGGTCCCTATTTTCGGCCGGAAGCAGGGCCGACTTTGCCGCTCGGTCGCGACATTGACGACTACCGTGAGCTTGTTCTTGGGCAGGACGCGAGTTTCGCTTGGCATCATTTACAAGTGTGGGCGGAATTTTACGAGGCACGGTTCGAGGTTCCGCGAGTCGGCGACGCGGACACGTTCGCTTATTATATAGAGGCGAAGTACAAATTTGCACCGCAGTTTTTTGGTGCGCTGCGCTGGAACCAGCAGTTATTTGGTCAAATTGACGCTGGCAAACTTGGTCAGATGCGATGGGGTCAGGATCTGGGCCGGATCGATTGTGCCGCCGGTTACCGGCTGACCGCACACACTCAGCTAAAGTTGCAGTACAGCTTTCAGCAGGAAACGAGTGGGCCGCACAAAGAACAGAACAACCTTATTGCCGCGCAACTGACTGTGCGGTTTTGAGTTCGGGAAAAATCCATGCGCATTCTTGTTGTTGAAGATGACCTTCCATTGACGCGCCGAATCACCGCGACCCTGACCGAGGTCGGCCATACCCCGGTTTCAGTTCACGATGGCGAGACGGCGGTAGATCGCGCGCTCGAGGCATCGTTTGATTTGATCATATTGGACATCGGTTTGCCGCGAATTGATGGCTTTGAAGTATTGCGTCGCATCCGGGCCCGCCACGTTCCGACTCGTGCTTTGATGCTGACAGCGCGCGGCGAAGTGAAAGATCGCGTGACTGGGCTGCAGCTGGGCGCGGACGATTATTTGTCCAAGCCGTTTGCCATGCCCGAATTGATCGCCCGCGTGAACGCGCTTGGACGTCGTTACGCGGAAGAACCTGCGCTCAAGCTGCGCGTCGCCGATCTCACGCTCGATCTGGTTAACCACGAAACTTATCGCCGGGAACAACGACTCGACTTGTCGGCCCGCGAACTAATGATGCTGAGAATCCTGATGCGCGAACCGGGAAGGGTTTTCACCAGGACAGAACTCTGCGAGCGCATCTGGCAACATCCACACGAGTACGACACAAAACTGGTGGAAGTTTTCATCGGACGTCTGCGAAAGAAAATTGGCGAGCCGTCTCTCATTCGGACTGTCCGCCATGTTGGATACTCGATTCGCGAGCCGATCATGGATTCCCCCAGGCAGCGAAAGTAACAAAGGCGTTACTCTTTGAATCTGGCGGACAATTGGATGGCCGCGATTCTGCCGGCATGAAAACGATCAACACGTCAGCAAAATCAGAAGTCACTGGTCGTACTGGAAACGGCCACGAACCTTCAGTCTCCAACAAACTCCCTGCCAATCGCGTCTTGGCGTCGAATGCTTTACCTCGGCGTTCGTTTTTACGACGACTGGGACTCGGCGCTGTCGCTCTCGGTCCCGGCGCCGCGCTGCTTGGCACTGCCTCAAAGGCTTTTGGCCAAGGGATCCCGAACGGCGATGCAGCCATTCTGCGTTTTCTCGCTGCCGCCGAAATCCTTGAGAGCGACCTGTGGGAGCAATACTGGGAACTCGGGGGAGTACCCTTCGGCGAAAGCGTTCAGACTCCCCGAGGTGAGTCTACGCCGGTCTTCAACGGAGGAAATGCAAAGTATACCGCCGCACTTCAAGTTCTGGACGGTGATATGCCTCAATACATCACGGACAACACCGATGACGAGTTTAGCCACCAGTCCTTCATTAGGGCTTATCTGGTTTCTAAAGGCGCCTCGACAGCAGACATCGACCTGCTTGCTGGCCCAACGTTCCGTACGCTCTCTGGAAGCACGGCGACGGGATCATCCTTAAAGAAACGACTCACAAACCTCACTCAACTCACTATAGATACCAGCTACTGGGGTCGGTATCGCAGCGACAGCAACAACCCCGATCTCGATGCCGGATTTAAATTTGCGCAAGCGGTCCCAGATTTGAACAACGGATTGTTTACGGCAATTCCCAGAACTGATACAGACGCGAGTAATCCCGACCTTATTCAGGCGATCGCCTACACGGCTGGGTTCCACTTTGCCTTTATCGAGCAAGGTGGCACGAGTCTCTATCCCTCGTTGGCTCAGCGGGTCACTGATCGGGAGGTCTTGAGAATCCTGCTCAGTATCGGCCCAACCGAGACAATGCACTTCCAGACTTGGCAGGACAAGGCCGGCAACGCGAATCAGGGCAATCCACCGTTTACGGTGCACGACGCCATCAACAACTCAACGGTGACGTTTGTCGATCTCCATACTGGACAGCCGGAGACGTTGCAGGCAAACCTGATCATGCCTGAACCATGCCCATTTCTTAGCCGAAGCTTCCCTCATTGTTCCATCATTCGTCCGACTGAGACCGAAGGCGTGGCGATGGGGGCGGTTAATGGTCTTAAAGCAGACGGACTCTTCGGGGGTCAATCGCAGGCGTTCTTTGACCTGCTTAACCGTTTGGCTGCGGAAGCGGATGAAGCGCGTCGGGAGGGTTGAAAGTCCCTAAGTTGAGTAGCCAACGCCTTAAAACGGCAGGCAAATAGAAATCCGCAGGGTTCAATCCCCTGCGGATTTATTTTGATTCAAAATTCATGGATAGAATCGTCCAGAATCGACGAACTCTGCTCTTATATAATTGTCAGTCTGCGGGTGCCTTCTCTTTCTCCTTCGCAATTTCTCCTTCCTCTTGTGTCTCTGATCTGGAATCGCCCTGTTTCCAGCCAAACGAAACAAAATCAGGATGAGACCACAAACCGATTGCCCTCGCTGTCTTTAAAAATTGCGTAAGTGCCCCAAGTTTCTTTAGATGGCCGCCCTTCAAATTTCACCCCGCGCTCGATCAACTGTGCGTACGTCTTTTCAATGTCGTCGCAGGCATACGACATGTTCATGAAAGAGCCGATCCGCCTTTCGTCGCCATCCGGCGTGAATAGCACTACCCGTGTCTCCGCTTTCGGCACTCGCAGCTCAATCCAGCGCTGTTTGTCGTCGAACGGCTGATCGGTAATGATCGTGAAGCCGAGTTTCTCGGTATAGAAATCGAGGGCGCGATTTTGATCGGCCACCGGAATGCTGATGAACTTGATTTGTTTGATCATGATGCGCTGAACGTAATTCGCGCTCCGCATTCGCGTCCAGATACAACGCGCCGATTACGCGAGAAAACGCTGTCTGTTTATCGGTATAGCTGCTAGACCGACACCGTGCCGCGCTTCAAAGAAATCGTGCCCGTTGACGATTACGTTCTCGATGTCCTCATGCGCGACCTCGTTGGACACGATCAGCAACCGGCCGCGTATCTGATTTATCTTCATCTCTACCGCCAGGCTTCGCGCAGCAAATGGAAATCTGTCCGAGCAAGTTTACGTACGCTCGCTGATGCAACCGGTCTTTCGAAAAGCTCTGTTCAGAGCGCACTGGAAAACCTTCGTCGCCGCGAACTGATCGTGACGAGCGGCGATCACGCGACCGCGACTCCCCGCCATCGCGTTCTTCGCCACTGGCGAAAATAAATCCTCTTAGCCGCTTGTTTTCATCTTCGTTCGGACCATCGGGACAACAACAAAGTGTGCCACAAATGCGAGCGCGAAGTCGCGCTTGCATTACAGCGGAGTACAAAAAAGACGGGATCAGCGCGCTGACCCCGGTCGAAAAGCTACCGAAAGGAAAATTAAGTGTTTCGCATGTGATTAAGTGGCTTT
>Ga0310917_10000116_pt1 | contig 32715 bp, 40 predicted proteins | sample GREbulkMGLF178_FD_203531 | JGI IMG/M metagenome (GOLD analysis project Ga0310917, IMG submission 203531) | Lab enrichment of tropical soil microbial communities from Luquillo Experimental Forest, Puerto Rico - GRE.bulkMG.LF178 | ecosystem: Environmental > Terrestrial > Soil > Tropical forest >... | reverse complement strand
GTAATTACGGCCAGCTGGGAAACTGTGGCGTCGGGATTGCTCCAATCAATCTCGACTGCGTTCCGCTCGGCATAGGCGCGAGCGATCGGCACCATCGGCCCGCGAAGCTCGCCGAATATCTGGAGTCCCGCGACATTCCTCGCGATAGCTTCAGCGCTCGTTTCATGCGGCCAATTGTAAAGCGTCAGTGGGGTCGATCCCGAAAAGTCGAAATGGAGCACACTCCAAATCTGAACATAAGGCAGATGCAGATGGATCGGCACAATCTCAAGAAGGAGATATACCGAATCTATTACCAGCGCATTCACACCGGTTTCTGCTATCCTGCCAGGCAAGTGCTCCACGCCGGCCCTAACAAGGCCGGGCATCAATTCCCGCGTCGTGTGTCGCACGACATCCAAGCCACGCAAATTCGCTACCGCACCCCAGCTCTCATCTATAGAACCTGGCGGATATTCATTTTCGCAAAACGGTACGAACTCCAGATCGGCCGCGCGAATAACAGGTTCAGTATCCGGCACTCCAAAAAACACGACTTGGTGTCCTCGCGACTGTAGCTTACGCGCCAGTGCGGTCATCGAATTCAGATGCCCTGTCAGCGGAAGACTCAGAAAACCAATTTTCATGTTTGGTTGGTAACGAATCCCATGGACCTGAGTTTTAATATCTGTTGTTTGCATGCAATCACCCGACAGCGATTCGCATCGCTTTTGAAATACTTTGTGCGTCTGACTGCAATAGGCGCTCCCTATCAGTGCTTCTTAAAGGCGCTTTGGATGTAGGGTGAATTTTCCGAGTAAGGCGACGCGCTAAACATTTTCTATTTGGTTACACGTCGTTCATTGTTTTCTGCTTACTGCTGTAGATTTTCTAAAATGAGTCGGAAGTGTTCATGAGCAGACCGATGTGCGTAAAGAAGTTCATCGCACTAAAGAGCACGAGTAGTACGCCGGAGACGCTCCAGCAAAGATGAATTACGCCGACAACTTTGCGGTTTCGGCGTTCAATGCCGAATGGTGCCAGCAGTGCGCCAATTGAGATAAGACCCCAGAGGAGGGTCAAAAAGGCCGTTTCCACCCATGTATCGGCGAAGTAGCCGCTGATTGGCTCCTGTGGTGGGGCGTGTCCGAGTTTGTAGTACGCGATGGCAACGCTGAGCGAAGCCATCATTAAGCCGTTGGCAAGAACCCAAACAGAAACAGGCCGCAATACCTCTACGATATACGCTGACGCTTGCTGGGACCTCTCATCTCGCCTACCCAAGTCGCTAAAGATTTCGCGCTTGCGCCACAAAAAGAATGAGGCGCCACCTAACAGTAATCCAAAAGCTACCGCCGGCTCGCCCATCATGATGTTGGCATGAAGCACTTTGGTGTAGGGCCACATTACCGAAATCGTTAGGCCGAGCACCGTCTGGATGAATCCGGTAATCCCAAAGATCAGGGCAACGCCTTCCGGCTGCACCCTCTCGTCGTTGACGAACTGTTTCAGGACTTTCGCAACCAGGAGCAACCCAACCCCGGCTGCCAAACCGACAATCGTATTATATAAGATCATCGAGGCTCTCGTTACTATTTCGACGCGGCGTTTTAACGGCTCGGTCCAACCATCGGCAGTCTTGATGCCTAGTTATGATATCTGTTGTCTGCATGCGCTTTAACCGACATCGATTCGCACTACTTTGAAATACTTTGTGCGTCTGCCGCCGATAGGTGAGACCTATCCGAACATTCCTAAGGATCGGACCGACGGTAATCCGATCTTAAATCATAACGACTTTCGCGCCGCGTGAGGCGAACAACGAGAGCCCCAGCGTGACCTGGAGTGACTGCGAGAACCGTAACGCAAGCCATTTCTGGACAAGACGCGAGGTCGAACGGACGTTGCTACAACTGCTTTCTCCCATGGAGATTCATCAACTCCGTTACTTCGTTGCTGTCGCTGAGGAAGGCAGCTTCTCCCGCGCGGCTGCCCGCGAACATGTCGCTCAGCCGTCGCTGAGTCAGCAAATTCAAAAACTGGAAGTAGACGTCGGCGAACGCTTGTTCGATCGCCTCCCTCGGTCGGTGATCGTGACGGAAGCGGGCAACTACCTGTTGCCTTACGCGCGAAGAATCCTCGGCGAGATTGCCGATGCCCGTCGTTGCGTAAACGATCTGAAGCGTGACGTCACTGGCCGTCTCACGGTTGGGGCGCTTCCGACGATCGCGCCCTACGTTTTGCCGACTCTGATTGGAAAATTTCAAAATCGTTACCCGAAAGTGAACTTGGAAATCTTCGAGGACACCACTGAAAACCTCGCGCTGCGATTGGAGGACGGGACTCTTGACCTGGCGCTGGCGTCCACATGCAACGAAAGTCCCACTCTCCAACGTCACTCGTTAGGCAGCGAGCCGCTTTTGCTTTTGCTTCCGAAACAACATCGGCTTGCAGAGAAGAAAAAGGTCAAGTGGAACGATCTCAAGGCCCAGAAATTTCTGCTCTTGCACGAAATGCATTGTTTGTCCGTGCAGGTTTCCGACCTCCTGAAAGCCCACCGTCTTCGACCCGAACCGGCAGTCAGAGGCGCTCAACTCGCAACCGTTGCCCAGATGGTCGCGGGCGACATGGGCGTGACGCTCGTTCCCCAAATGATGATTGACAGCGAGGCGCCGAGCGGTTGCGTTGCTTTGCCTTTCGCGGCGGCCGTTCCGGTGCGCGAGCTCAATTTGCTCCGCAACCCTCTTCGCCTCGAAAGCAAGGCAGCCGCGGCGTTTCGCAAAGAAGCCGCGGCCGCGTTCAACAGCTAAGGCTCATCGACTAATGGGCAGCGGGAGATATCAGGAGACTCCTTCTCTCTCCTACGGCCTCCCTTATCTCAATGCCTCGATCGCTGCTGCCAATGACACCATTGGCCAGCTAGCAATGATGACGATCAATCCCCAAAGCAAGAGCTCTGCGATATAGGCCGGACGTTCTCGGTGGCGAAAGCGTTCGTATAAAAACCGAGACGCGCGCACGCGCATCGGAATTGTGGTTTTCATCTAAATTACCCCCTTGTCTGGACCGAAATGCCCCGCGTGTTGAAAAAGTGAGATCAAGAGCGCGCTGATGATAAAGATCGCGCCGATGCCAGGACCAAAAAGGTCGAGGTTAATGAGCGCCCGTTGAAAATGATCAGCCAGTTGCCCGATCGAGACCCGCTTACCGACTGGCTCCAACAGCCGGCAGTCTTGATGTTTCAATGTGTCTAATGTCTGCATACGACCACGAGACATCGATGGGCGCTAAGTTTGAAATACTTTGTGCGTCTGCCTGCGATAGGAGTTGCCTATTCCATTTGCCCCGGCGGGACCACGACGACACTGCAGCGTTCGGTTCGTCGAGGCCTATCGCGCCCCCGCTCTTACGCACGGCTTGCCTGGATGACTTACTCGACGGGCCCCGGGGTGGTCGGCTCTGCGGCAAAATTTCCCGAAAAATCGCCCGCGGGCGCTCGAGCGGTCGCATCTCCAAAACGCGCGTTGAGCGTTGGAGTTTAGAACGAGCGGTGGAAATGACGACGGATTATCTCCGTCGAAAAGAGGACGCAGAATTTGAGGCCGCTCTCGCTAGTAAGGGGCTCGCATCGGTGTCTGCGCCCCGGCGAAAGCCCAGCCGAAGATCAACGCGATTGGAAAACCGATCGAGAGCTGATGGATTTTTGATTTCCGTGAACCAGGAATTTACGCGCACTCCCGACAGCGGCATCGTGGGACTTTGGACCTATGCGTTTAGGAGCCGCAGGGTGGCGTCTCGTGTTCGCGTGGCAGCCGGTTCGTCTCAGAAAACCATTCCGCGCACGCGCGAGGCGAACGTTACGCGCTTGATCGGTCGTTGCCGAGGCGAACCGATTTCCCCGCCGTGAAACCATTCCGCACGTGTGTGCGCGAGGGAACCGACACGTCCGCGAACAAAATAGAACAGCACTGACTGACGCCTACTTGTGCTTTGCCGGTAGGGTCTGTAGCAGTCTGTCCAGCTTCTGCGCCAGTTCCAGATTCTGCGGCTTTTTCCACACCGGCGGTTCCTGAAACACCGGGAACTTGAGGTCGCTGTCCCTCAGCGCCAGATACCTCGCCATTGGCAGTCGGAACGGACTCTGACTGCTGTCCGTGTACGTCACCTTGATCGGCCTTGGCATTCCCTTACTCCGATTTCGACCGAGCCGTGTTCTGCTTCGCCCGATACTCCTGAAACTCCCTAGAGATTCGCTCCGCGAACTCTCTGTTCGTTTCCAATGGCCCCTGCTTGTATAGGCCCACCAGCGTTCGCTTCTTGTCGAAGTGCGTCCTCGACACTCACGCCTTTACCTGTTCCGAGGTCATCTTCTCGTTTCGACTACGAGCCTCCGCGCAGGCGCAGTAGGTGTAATTCCCATTTCCCAATCGGCTACAGCCGCAGCAAACTTCTCTCGCGCGGTCGAGCAGTCGTTCAGGTTTTCTCGCGCCAGCCACTCCATGTAATCATTCAGATCGAGGCTCACAAACCGAACGGCCAAACCTTCATGGCGTAACCTGCGGGCAGTGGCGAGGTTGACCTTGCACCAGAAGCCGTGCGTCCACTCGGTTCGCATGTTCAAAAACTTGTAGGTAGTTTCGTCATAGTCGGTGATGCAGACTTGAATGCGCCGCCCAGATTCTTTTTCTATCGCCCGATACTTTTCCAGCAGCCCGGGCAGGTCGCGCTCGACTGCGTCCTCGACCAAGTGCCGAGTCACCTGCTCGCCTTCCACCGGAGTTAGTGGCCTGTCCAGAGCCAACGCAAAGGTTTTCTCTGGCGGCGATTCAATGGTTTTTTCTCCGCTCAGCCATTTTGCGACGACCGCAGCGCACTCATCGCAGAATTTTGTTCGCACCGTGCCCGATTCTCTTCCCACTGTAACCACTCTGCGCGGACGCACGCTTTCCCCGCACTGCCCGCAGAGATCGCATTTGCTGGCGTCGTGCGGATCAGGGGAGTTGTTGAAGTTCGAGTTCATGATTTTCGCCTTTCGGTTCCATCAGGAACTCGCGGACAAAACAAAAACCGCCAATCCATCAGGACGGCGGTTTGCTTCTCCGGCGGAGATTTTCGGCGAGTTTTCTCGCCGCACATCGGCGGGAACTTTCATTCCCGCTCAAGGCACCGTGGCCTCCACTGCCCGGTTGCCAGACCTCCTCTCGGAAGTCATTCCTGATGTTCACCAAAACGGTATTATTATTACGAGGATTTGCAATTGGATTTTTGCTTTGCCCGCACCATTCCACGCGCGTGCGCGTGCGCGAGGGAGCGCGACGCTCCGAAACCGTTGACGCCATGTCCACTTCTTTGTACACCGACGGAAGTTTTTGGCCGCATTTGAGAACACTTGAGATAGAATGCGCCCGAAGGATTTACCTATAAAAGAGCACTCAAGAGTGCGTAAGCAAAAGTGAGCGCAATCGATCGGTACTCCTTGGCAAGGAGGTGCTCTACCACTGAGCTACACCCGCGTTTTGAAGGGAGAGCAATAATGACGCAACCAGGCTTGTTCCAGCAACCCGTAAATTCGCTGGCGGGACAGGCTCCGTCCCTCCGAAAAGTTTGGGACGACACGGAGGTCGTCCCTCCATAAACTTAAACGCCCTGGTTCAATGGCTCCGACACGCCGACATTCAATCACGCCGTTGCGCGATGAGTTCCGCGAGCTTGCAAAACGCGGCAACCTCGTCCCGCTGATTGTAGATCTCGTCGCTGATGTCGAGACACCAGTCTCGGCTTTTGCCAAGGTCGACAATGGCAATCCATGTTTCCTTTTTGAATCTGCGGACCGAAACGAAGAGCTTGGCCGGTTCTCGTTCATTGGTTTCGATCCCCTTGTCGTTTTCGACGCCGCGGACTACACAGACGATCCGTTAACTCAACTTCGTCAAACGCTCGCGCGTTATCGGTTCGCCGCGCCGCGCGATGTTCCGCATTTCCTCGGCGGCGCGGTCGGCTACATCGGCTATGATGTTGTCCGCTTCTTCGAACCGACGGTGCCAATTAATCCGCGAGACGACCTCAACATTTCGGAAATGGCTTTCATGATTCCGCGAATGTTGCTCGTTTTTGACCACCGATTTCGGAAGCTCCGGCTGATCTGCAACGCACATCTCGACGACAAGACCTCTGCCGATCAAGCATACGAACACGCTGAAGCCCGTCTTAAAGAAACAATAGCCAAGCTGAGCGAGCAACGCACGCTCCAACCGATCGACGCGCGACTCGCGTCAAAGCTCGCCTCGCCCGCGAGCAACACCACGCGCACCGAATTCGAAGCCATGGTCGTTAAAGCAAAAGAGCTAATCGCGGCCGGCGACATCTTCCAAGTCGTGCTTTCGCAACGCTTCGAAACGAATTTTGCCGGTGAGGCGCTCGACCTTTATCGCGCGCTCCGATTCGGCAATCCTTCGCCTTACATGTTTTGCTTGCGTTTCGATCGCGACTTCGCGGTGCTGGGGAGCTCACCGGAAGTTCATCTGCGTGTGCGCGACCGCGTTGCGGAACTGCGCCCAATCGCCGGAACTTATCCGCGCGGAAAGGACTTAGCAGAAGACGAGCGACTCGCGCGCGAGTTGCTTTTCGACCCGAAAGAGCGGGCCGAACACGTGATGCTAATTGACCTCGGTCGCAACGACCTGGGGCGCGTCGCGGAATTCGGCAGCGTCAAGGTCACCGAGCAAATGGTGATCGAGCGTTATAGCCACGTTATGCACATCGTTTCGCATATCGTGGCGCGTTTGCGCGAAGACAAGAACGTCTTCGACGCGATTCGAGCGACATTTCCAGCCGGAACTGTTTCGGGTGCTCCGAAAATTCGCGCGATGCAAATCATCGCCGAACTGGAAAAAGCGCGGCGCGGATTTTACGCCGGGATTGTCGGCTATTTTGGCTTCGATGGATCGCATGACAGTTGTATCGCGATTCGCTCAGTTGTTTTGAAGAAAGGGAAAGCCTATTTGCAAACCGGAGCGGGAATCGTGGCCGACTCGAATCCGGCGAGAGAATTTGACGAATGCGTCAATAAAGCGAAAGCGATGATGGTCGCGATTGCGCGCGCGACAAACTAATGAAATTGCTCATTATCGATAACTACGATTCGTTCACCTATAATCTCGTCCAGCTGTTCGGCGAGATGGATAAGGTCGATCTTGTAGTAAAGCGAAATGACGAAATTTCGGTCGACGAGATCAAGAAACTTCACCCCGACCGGATTTGCATTTCACCAGGGCCGGGTCGTCCGGAAAACGCTGGCGTCAGTTCAGATCTGATTCGTGAGTTGGGCCCGAACGTTCCAATTCTCGGCGTTTGTCTTGGTCACCAATGCATCGCCCAGGTTTTCGGCGGGAAAATCGTCCGCGCTGACAAATTGATGCACGGCAAAACGTCGCAGATTCATCACGAACGTCGCGGAGTGTTCAAGGATTTGGCCGAGCCGCTCGAGGCGACGCGATACCATTCACTCATTGTTAAGCGAGAAACCGTTCCGGAGTCGCTCAAGATCACCGCCGAGACCGACGACGGTGAGATCATGGGCCTGCAACATCGACAGTTCCCGATTCACGGCGTGCAATTTCATCCCGAATCGATTCTGACCACCGAGGGTCGCAAGCTGCTCGCAAATTTTCTGCACCTTTAAGCGGTGCCGTTGCGCGAGATGACGTCGTGGATCTGGCGGACTTCGCGCACCATTTGTTCGTACTCGTCGAACATCAGCGACTGCACGCCATCCGAGAGCGCTTCTTCCGGCCGCCCGTGCACCTCGATCATCAATCCGTCCGCGCCGACCGCGACACCTGCGCGTGCGAGCGGCGTGACCATATAACTACGGCCGGTTCCGTGCGCCGGATCAACAATCACCGGCAGATGGGAAATTTTCCTAACCGCCGGAATCGCCGCCAAGTCAAGTGTGTTCCGAGTATGCTGTGCGAACGTGCGCACGCCGCGCTCACAAAGCACGATGCTGTAATTTCCTTCCGCCATGATGTATTCGGCAGCGAGTAACCATTCTTCCAGCGTCGCCGCCATTCCGCGTTTTAACAGCACCGGCAACTTCGAACGGCCGACCCGGCGCAAGAGCGTGAAGTTCTGCATGTTCCGCGCGCCGATTTGAATCATGTCGGCGTATTTCTCAACAAGATCGACATTCGACTCATCGAGCGCTTCGCTCACAATCTTCAATCCAAACTCCTTCCGGATGTCGGCGAGAATCTTCAGCGCAGCCTCGCCAAGACCGGAAAACGCATAGGGCGAAGTGCGAGGCTTGAATGCCCCGCCGCGGAAGAATTTTGCGCCGCTGCGCTGAACCACGTCGGCGATCGCAAATGCCTGCTTACTATTTTCAATCGCGCAAGGCCCGGCAATGATCGCGAGCGAACCGTCGCCGATTCGCGCCCCGTGGCCAAGATCTACAACCGTGCGGTCTGGTCGTAGATCGAGCGTGATCAACTTGTACGGCTTGGTAACGCGGATCGCTTCTGCAACGCCAGGGAGATTTTCAAAATGGGAGAGATCGACTGCGCCCTGATTCCCGGTCACGCCAATCGCGGTCCGAGTCGCGCCGGGCATCACGTGCGCGCGAAAGCCGAGCCCTTCCACGACGCGAACCACGTTGTCGATCTCGGCTTTGCCCGCATGGGCGGTCATTACAATAAGCATGGCGTGAAAAGGCGTTACTTACCGAAAATTATACACCTCGGTCAAATTTAACCCATGCTTTTCAACTTCGGCGCGAGCAAAATTCGCGGAAGAGCGCGCTGGATTTCGGCCCGATGCGGCTCGTATTGCGGCGGGAGCTTCAAACTTTCGCCAAGATGGCCCCCCGATTCATCTACGGTAAAACCAGGACCTTCGGTAGCGATTTCAAACAAAATCCCGCCCGGCTCGCGAAAGTAGATCGAATGAAAGTAAAAGCGATCGATCACGGGCGTAACGTGTAAACCGAGATCGACGATTTGTTTGCGCCAACGCAACTGTTCCTCCTCGTCCGCGCAGCGAAACGCGATGTGATGCACTGTTCCCGCGGAATTGATTCCGAGCCGTCCCTCGGCGCCTTTTATTAAATCGACACACGCGCTCGTCGACTTGGAGTTCACCGAGAAACGTCTCCTCGACTTTTGTTCGGCGATCAATTCGAAGCCAAGCGCCCTGAATACGTCTTCGGTCGGCTTCAGCTGCTGCACTTCGAGCGTCGGAGCATGAAATCCGTGGATCGCGGACTTCTTCGGCACTTCGCTTTCGTATTTAAGATCGACATCGTCCAGTTCGGCGGACTCGATCAGTTCAAGCACGAGTCCGTCGGGATCGGTAAAGCGAAGAGCGCTTGCGTCAAAGCGCGCAGGAACTTGTTCACTGAAAACGTGGTGTCCTTCGAAGCGCGATTTCCAATAATCGATAGAATCCTTCGGCACCGCGAAGCTCGCCGCAATCACTTGCCCGGCCCCGCGCGTGCCATGGCGCGCACCCGGCCAGGCAAAAAATGTAATCGCTGTTCCCGGCCGGCCCGTTCGATCGCCAAAGTAGAAATGATAAGTCGATGGATCGTCGAAATTAACGGTGCGCTTGGCGAAGCGAAGGCCGAGGACTTGAGTGTAGAAATCGACATTGCGCTGCGGATCGCTCGCGATGGCGGTGATGTGATGGATGCCGCGCAGTTTCACCGAGCGACGACATTAACAAGTTTCCATCGACTAACTCAACGCATGTATTTGTGGCGAAGGTCGGTCGACGAAACGTGGTGGAGTAAAAACGGAGAGAAGCTGAACGGACTTGCCGGCGACCTTTTAGCAATCATCGAACAGTCGAATCGCAAACGATTGCATCTCGAAGTCGCTTCAAAATCCGAGACCGAGTTAGAACGAGTGGCGGCCCAATTTGGAAGACGAGTTGAAAAACTTTCGCGCGATTGGTTAAGACGCTCGCGCCATCACAAGACCAAACCGCTCAAAATGGGAGACAAAACGGCTGATCATTCCGGCGAGCGCAGCTTTTGGAACAGGCGAACATGCAACGACGGCAATGTCGCGATTACTCGAAAAGTTGACACGCAATTGGACTCATCGCCGGTCGATCGTCGACCTCGGAACCGGCACTGGAATTCTCACGCTGGCGGCAAAATGTCTAGGCGCTACCGGGTGATCGGAATCGGCGACGACGCCATCGCGATCTCGACCGCAAGAGAAAACGCGCGGTTGAATAAGATTCGCCGAGTGCAATTCCGTTTAGCCGATATTCGTCAAATCAAACCACCGCACGGAACGGGCGTCGTCACCGCGAACTTGTTCAGCGAATTGCTGATTGAAGTCTTGCCGAAGCTCGGATACTGCGCTGGTTAATTCTCTCCGGTTTTCTGCGAAAACAAGACCGAGAGATCAGATGCGCTCTCAGATGAAATAAGTTCGACATCGCCGAGTTGCGGCGACGCGGAAACTGGGTTGCGATCCTGGCGCGCTGCAGGTAGGTTCGGCGACCCTTAGCGGCTACGGTTTTCTGCATCCACGCGGTTTAATCTTAAGCCGCTGGGCTACTGAAATGCAGAGCGAAGAACTGGCTTACGCAATCATTACGCCGTACTCGATGCGCAAATCGCGCACCGGTGGGATCATTGCGCGTTTGATTTCGAGGACAGGTCTCGATCTGGTCGCGGCGCGGATGTTCGTGCCGAGCCAGGAGCTGGTGCGGCGCTATGCCGAGACGGTTGTGAACGAAACGGAGCCAGCGCATCGCGCGACCCAGGAAATAATTCGCGATTACGTTCTGAAAAATTTCACGGGAGAAAAGGATGGTCATGCCGCGCGCGTGGTTGTTCTCGTCTTCCGCGGTCCCAACGCAGGCGAAAAGATGCATCAGACCGTGGGCCACATTTCTCATGAAGAGACACGAGGTGAAACGATCCGTGACACGTTTGGCGATTACATCACTGACGACTTGGGCAGGGTCACTTATTTCGAGCCTGGGGTCGTTGCCGCATTCGACGCGAAGTCGGTCGAGCGCGAGCTGAAACTTTGGGCGGAATTTTCAGACAGCGATGGCGGCGTTCTCGATGAAGCAATTCAATTTCCAAAGGAGGCGAAGATCGAGAAGACGCTGGTTTTAATTAAGCCGGATAATTTCAAATTCCCAAACATCCGTCCCGGCGGCGTGATCGAAGTTTTTTCCCGCACTGGTCTCTACATTGTTGGATTCAAGGTTCACCAAATGAGCGTTGCCCAGGCGGAGGATTTCTACGGACCCGTGCTGTCGGTATTACAGGAAAAACTCGGCCACGCGAAAGGACGCGACGCGTGGGAAGATATCGTACAATTCATGGCCGGCGCGCGCCCGAGTGACACGCTTCCCGAAAAACGGAGTGAGTCCGGCAGCGAAAAATGCATCACGCTCGTTTATCAGGGCGAGAACGCCGTGAGCAAAATTCGCGAAGTGCTCGGCCCAACCGATCCGGCGAAAGCGCCGCCCGGATCGATTCGAAAGGAGTTTGGGCAGACAATCATGATCAACGCCGCGCATGCGTCCGACTCAGTTGAAAATGCCAAGCGTGAAATGGCAATCGTGCGCCCGGAAGAGAATAATTTTAAAGCTTTGATTGAAGAGTTTTACGGCCGCAGATAATTTGTGTGCTTCCTGAATTAGAAACGAAGATCCACGATGGAAATTTCCGAACGCTCCGCTCAACTGACTCCGTCGCTTACGCTTTCGATCGACAGCAAGGCGAAAGCGATGAAGGCCGAAGGAATCGATGTTTGCGGTTTTGGGGCGGGCGAACCGGACTTCGACACCCCCGAGCATATCAAGGCGGCGGCGATTGAAGCATTGCAGGCTGGTTTTACGAAGTACACACCAAGCGCCGGCATTCCTGAGTTGCGCGCGGCGATTGCGGAGAAACTGGCGACGGACAACGGGCTCACTTATCGGGCGAGCCAAGTCATCGTGAGCAACGGCGCCAAACATTCTTGTTACAATGGCATTCTCGCGACCTGCCAGCCTGGCGATGAAGTGATTATTCCAGCGCCATATTGGGTGAGTTATCCCGACATGGTGCGGCTGGCCGGTGCGGAACCGGTGATAGTGCCGACCATGGAGCGCAATAATTGGAAGCTACGTCCGGAGGACTTTGAAAACGCGATGACGCCGAGGACGAAAATGTTGATCATCAACAGCCCGGGCAATCCGACCGGGGCGGTCTACACCCGTCAGGAGTTGGAGGCTATTGTCGAAGTTGCGAGCGGCGAAGACATTTACATTTTATCCGACGAAATTTACGAAAAGCTCGTTTACGACGATGCCAGGCACGTCAGCATCGCCTCGCTTTCCAAGGAAGCATATGATCTCACGATCACGATCAATGGATTTAGTAAGTCCTACGCGATGACCGGATGGCGGCTCGGTTATCTCGCGGGGCCGGAAGCGGTCGCAAAGGCGGTCGATTCAATTCAGAGCCACAGCACGTCGAATCCCTGTTCGTTCGGACAACGCGGCGCCCTCGCGGCACTAAAGGGCGATCAGCAATCGGTCGCAGACATGCGCGATGAATTTGACATGCGCCGCAACTACATGATGGATCGGCTGTCGAAGATTCCAAATGTCACTGCGGTGAGGCCGCAGGGTGCGTTTTACGTCTTGGTCAATATCAGCCAACTCGGTCTAACTTCACAAAATTTCGCGGACCGATTGTTGAGCAAATCAAACGTCGCGATAGTGCCGGGCGCGGCGTTCGGGGACGACCGGACGATTCGTTTTAGCTACGCGACCAGCATTGACGTAATCAAAAAGGGACTCGACCGATTCCAGGATTTCTGCCGGACGCTCTGAGCGCCGGGATTTGACGGCGATGAAGCTCGCCACCGTTTCACCGAACAAAGCGGCAGTTGTTGCACGGATCAAAACCGAACGCGCGGTCGCTGTCATTCGCACAGATTCAATGGAGCGAGCATTGGCCGCTGCGCATGCGGTCATCGCGGGCGGATTCCGTGCAATCGAGATTACTTGCAGCTTCGCCGGCGCAACCGACGCGATCGCGAAGTTAGCCGAGGCGGACGAGTGCAATTTACTTCTCGGCGCCGGAACCATTTTAAACCGCGACCAAGTCCACGAAGCAGTTGAAGCAGGCGCGCGGTTCCTTGTCAGCCCATGCGTCCTGCCCGAATTGATTGAGGCCGCTCGCGAACTTCAGGTCGTGATAATACCCGGCGCATTTACACCCACAGAAATTTATACCGCCTATCTCTTAGGCGCAGACATCGTCAAAATTTTTCCCGCCGTCCGATTCGGGCCGGAATATTTGAAAGCGGTGCGGGGTCCGCTGCCACACATTCCAATCATGCCGACGAGCGGAGTCGACGTATCAAATGTCGCAGAGTGGTTCCGTGCCGGCGCTGTCGCTGTTGGCGCGGTTAGCGGCGTGCTCGATCCGGAGCACCCATTCTTTAAAAGGCTTTTCCCAACCGAGATAAATCAGTGCACCGATATGATTATTTCAATAAGCAACCGCACGAGAACCCGAGTTTCTCAGAATGCGCCAACGGATGCAACCAAGACCTTATCATCTGGAATCCATGAAGCCAGCGACTGCTGGGCACGCCAAGCATAATTTTTCGTCGTCGTTTCTAATCGCTAGCGCGGGGCAAACATCCGATCCTGATCTCGGTTCTGCTTTTGGTTCTGGTTGTTCCTGCTGTACTGAATGGCCGAGCAATACGGCGTCTGCCGTCTTTGATCCACCCGAAGCGAGCTACAACACGGCCGACGGTTACCAAGCACTCTACATGGCCGACTCAAAGTGTCCGGCCTCGTTGCTCCATGACGGTGATCGAAATCAGGCGATTCCGGAACGGCAGGAAATCATATGAGGGGCCTGGAGTTGAGCCGGTATTCGCCACTAAAGAAGAGGCGATCGGCTATGCCAGGTCCGCGCGTGTTTTCGTTCCGGTGAGATTCGAATTCGGCGCGTGAAAGCTCCGTCTAATCCGTATATATTATATGAGAACGAACACTGTTGCGCGCCTGGAGAAGAAGCCCGTCTCCACTGGAAATAGAACGAAAGCGATGCGGAACTGGCGGGTGCTCCTGCACTTTGCTGCGCTTGTTGTCATGCTCGGTTTAGCCGGATGCGACGAGTATTACGGTTATTACGGCGCACATCCTGGATACGGACCGTATTACGGGAGTTATGGGCCCTACGGCCATGGTTATTACGTGGGCAGGGCCTATTATGTCTGGAGGCCGGGACATTGGGCTTGGCGGCACGGTCAACAAGTCTGGAGCCGCGGCCATTATGTGCTGGTAAGAGGATAAACCTCGGCTTAGCGGAATCCCGCACTTTGACGGATCATTCCGAAGCGGATCGAACATCAGAATCGAGCCGGAGCAGCGTAGGATTGAGCCCGATCTTGGTATTGCCCCCAATTGCACTAACCACTCTGCGAACCGGCTTGAAAACCTGCTTGCGCACGTAAGGTGAAACAGTGAGGCGCAATACCGGCCTGAGATGGTGTGACGATACGGTCCTGGAATGTCTGCGACTCTTACCCAAACTCCTTCCGCCGCCTCTTTTGGCTGCCCTGTGTTTAACCCTGGCGACATCACCACTAGCGCAAGCTCAAGATGCGACCTCTATGACTCTTTCCGTTGGACCTTCCAAGACGGCAACGCCAACTCCCGCGGCGAAAGCAAAACGAACTAGGGTAAAAAGGCACGCAACTCTGACGCCTTTGTCGTCTGCAAAAACTGTGGTCGTTAGCCGCCCTCTCCCCGTGTACCCCTACCAAGCGAAGCACCACCATATCACCGGCGACGGGATTTGCGTTATAACGGTTGATACCGCGAGCGGCAAAGTAACCGATGCGACCATGAAGCAAAGCAGCGGTAATGCGATTCTCGATAAGAGCACGACCGATGCTTTTCGACAGTGGCGGTTCAAACCCAGAACGGTATCGAAGGTCCGAGTGCCGATCAGCTACAAACCCGCTCTTGGCGTAATTCCGGCGCAAATCTTCGCCGATCACGTAGTTGTTTACGAAAATGTTGAATCCCGTTAGGGTCGCCAACGCTTTTCGTTGTGCTAATAATTGCGACGCTTTTTTCGCTTCTGCGTGAGCGCAGTTCCGTGGCCACCCCTAGCGCCTAACCAGCCGATGAAGCCAACGTCCCGGGATGCAATGACTCTGCGCGTGTTTGCTGTCGACCCCATCGTTGGCTTATCTCTGTCTCGTTAGGCCGAACTCAAAAATGGTCACAGATGTATCCAACTCGCGCAGTGCGGAGCGCGACTTCCTATGCACAGGGCCGAAAGCGTTTTTGGTTTGGGGTGTACCGGTGGAAGAGGATTTAGCCACAGTAGAAATAATGGTTAGGGCCAGACTACACCGCACAATGGTTTCGGGTCATTCATGAAAGAAAGAAGGTAAGACCTTTGTCTTATAAGACTTCGACCGTACGCGTTGCCCGATCGGCCAAGGGGTAATTGCCTTCTTTCTTCACGCTGATTTTCGTCCGCGGCGAGGAGTGACGTGCCTAAACGCACCGAATGATGGTCGTCTAAATCGTTCCCTGCCTGTAGCCGGCAAAAGTAAGATAAAATCCGATGCCGATTTGGTTTAAAAACTGAGCCGAACATGGTTGTAACGGAACCGACATGCCTTAGCATTGTTGTTGAGTTAGAGTGAATTAGACGCCGCTTCTTTGGATGCATCATAGCGGGAGGCGGCGTCTCTGTCTCTTCTTTTGCATTGATCTAAATCCCGCCATTACCGATAGCCGAATCATTCCACGCGCGTGCTCGGAGCTTTTTAGGAGAATTTCGGATACGCAAATCAGGTTGGCAGGTCTAGTTCGACGCCATATCGAATCACAAAGGCGGTTCACAACGAAGGGAGGCCCCGGAGCTGTTGAATCTCCAAGGACAATAGGGAATCATGAGACTGAACAAGAAAATCAAGACCGGACTCGCGGCGGGAGCAACGCTTCTATCGCTGTCTGTGTTCGTAGCGGCTCAGCCGCATGGCCATGGGATCGGCTTTGGACCGAAAAACAATCCAAGTCGGGTCACACCAAAGCCGACACCGCCCGGACACCACTTTGGTTGGCAGAAAGGGAAACATAACCCGCACCACCTCTAGGTTGGAACGGACTCCGCTCGCTGCTTATCTAAAGTAGTAAAACGCCAACGGTGACAGAAGAATGCTGCTCGCGCAGTCCTTCTCTGCCCAGCCGTCCAGTTCCACGCGCGAGCGCGAGAGGCGCGGCACCAACCGATTGATTTTTTCTTAACCTAGGTAGCCTTCTCCAAAATGAGCCAACGCATTCTCTTTGTCGAAGATCACGACGACACCCGTGATGTTCTTTCCCGGTTATTGCACCGCCTCGACTATGAAGTCGATTCGGTCGGCACGTATGAGTCCGCGCTAGAGGCATTGAATCGCTCACAATTTCAGGTTCTTCTCTGTGATCTCACTTTACCCGATGGAGACGGTTGTGATCTGGTGCAGGAGGCCAAACGGAGACAGAGTTTGAAGGCTGTCGCGTTGACCGGTCGTGCCGGGGACGGTGATTTGGAACGGGGCGGAGCGGTCGGTTTTGATCACTACTTAACTAAACCGTTCGACATGCACGAACTTCGGTCAGTGCTCGGTCAGGCTCCAGTGTCATGAAGTGACGGAGTCAGCATGGCGCACTACTCCCCGCGCGTGCGCGAGGGAGCGCGGCGCTCCCGAAACTGTTGACGCCATGTTGACGGTATCAGCGTCGGAAATGGCCGCTTGGTGTCGCTGATGTTCGCACATGCACGAGCGGCGCGAACTCGTTAGGCGTATTGCCGCCCAGTCCCACGCGCACGCGACGCGTGGAATGGGACCTGCGGTATTCAGCGACCACCGTTGAATGAACTTGAGCCGGTAAGCACCGATCGCAATTTCTGTCAAAAATCCGTCGCGAGATAGAGAAGGAATCCGCCGAGGAAGCCTAACAAGACTCCGATCAACGGACTGAGTAGCGCGAACCAGAGCGAGAAGTCCCAGTCCGCCATTCGAACGGACTCGTCCCGTGGCGAGTTGGCGATCGTTTGGTATTTCGAACTCATTGTCATCACCCTTTTCACTTTTGTGTGTGTTCGAATACCCAGAGCACGATTTTTCCGTGCGTGTGATTCGATAGCGCGTAGAACTAGACCTGCAAACCTGATTTGTGTATCCGAAATTCTCGTAAAAGCTCGCGTGCGTGCGTGGAATGGGTTCACTGAACCCGAATGAACAAAATTGGATTGCACCGCGCCGCCAACCCCGGTTACGATTTCATCGGACATCGGGAATGACTTCCGAGAGGGGGTCTGGCAACCTGCGATGGAGACGTAAGGTGCTTTGATCGCGAAGAGACTTCGCGGTCGATGTGCGGTGAGAAATCTCGCCGAAATAAAATCTCCACCAAAGTTGAGCAAAAGCCGCCCGTCCTGATGGATTGGCGATTTTTGTTTGTCCGCGAGTTCCTGATTTCCGGAAAGGACAAGAATCATGAACTCAGGTATCAACGAATGTTCAAAAAAGAAGGAGCCGAGGCCGCTAGACGAGAGCGACCTGCTGAAACCGGGCAAGTTGCCGAGCGAGTGGTGGAGGCGGCTCAACAAGGTTCACAGGAACGTGCTCCCGCAGATTTACGGGGAGGGCAGGCTAATATTGAGAGCAAATCCGCCGGTGTGGAAAAAGCCGGGCAACCGGGAAACAGCGGCGAAAGTGGAAAAGCATTTGTTTCAGAGCCGCTAGCGGCTGGTCGCGCTGAACCATTCCGCGCGTGCGCGAGTGTTGAAACTTTCGTGTTTCAGCCGAACAACTAGACGCGTGCGCGAGGGAGAAGTCATTGTCTAAAAGACTCCCGGAATCAACCGCCAACGTACCGTCGCGCAATACTCCGTGTATCCCGGTAAGTTTTTAGAAAGAAACCGCTCTTCATCAAATAGTCGCCATATTAAGAAGGGCATCATACCGGTCAGCACGAGAAGCCCCCAGTACGAGGCGAGTGCAAGCGGCATGCCAAGGAGATAGAGTGAGCCGCCTGCGTACATGGGGTGGCGCACGATTACGTATGGACCCGTTGAAATCACTCTTTGATGCTGCGCGACTTCGATTGTTGCGGAAGCGAAAGTGTTCTCTTTATAAGCAAGAAAAACAATGTAGAACCCCAGTGCCGTTAATATGTCCCCCGCGAAGATGATATAGAGCGGCACACTCGACCACATAAAGCGGTGGTCGAGAGCCGTCACGACAAGCAAGACGATGAATCCGATTGTCGTAAACAACATTATGATCTTTTGCGTTTTCTCCTTTTCTGCGGTCGGTCCACTACTCAGACGGCGCTTGAGAAGCGCTGGGTCCTTTTTCATGAGGTAGAGTGTGATCAAGATCGACGCTCCGAAAAAGACGGCCAGATATACCCACGCTTCCCAATAATTAATAGTCCCTGCAGGAACAAAAAGCAGAAGACCCATTGCAATCGCTAGAAAGACTATCCCAAGCCACGCTTTTATATTTAGATTGTTCGTCACATCGAACTCCCGAAGTAAAAGCGCAGCGAGACGGAATACAACTCCGCGCCGATCCGTTACGTGCGCGTGCGCGGGGGGTTCGGTTAAAATCGGCTCGGTGAATCTCAAGTTTTCAGGTAAAATGAGAATCTAATGTCGGCGTCTTCCTCAGACGTGAAACTTGAGATTGGGCACGTCCTGTTCATCGACATTGTCGGTTACTCGAAATTGCTCATCAACGAGCAGAGCGAGCAGATGCAAACGCTAAAAGAGATCGTTCGCGCAACCGAGCAATGCCGCCTGGCTGAAGCGGAAGGCAAATTGCTGCGCTTACCGACTGGCGATGGCGGGGCTCTCGTCTTTCGTACTAATCCTGAAGCGCCGGTTTTGTGCGCACTGGAAATCAGCGAGGAACTAAAAAATCATCCCGAACTTCGAGTGCGAATGGGGATTCACAGCGGGCCCGTGAACGAGATCACCGATCTACGGCAGGGCAACAACATCAATGTCAGCGCGACGGCAACTGCGCAGCAGGCAACAGCAGTCATTGTTACCGAAGAACAGCGGCAAAGGTTGATCGCACTGCGGGAGAAGTTGCTTAACGCACCGCCACTGGACGCGACAAAACAGTGATCAGGACCGTTGGCTTCATCGATTGGTTAGGCCTGCTCGGGGTGCGCGGCGTGCGTCGAGGAACAACGAGATGGTGGCGCAGAGCAGCGCGATGGACAGCAAGATCGATAAGACAACCGCTGCGTAGCCGAGCAAAGGGGACTGAATGTTGAGCAGGTTGGAATGGTGCAGGGCAAAAGGCTCATCACTGGCATTGTGTGCCCAGGTGCCAAACTGCTGCTTGGGCGTCTCGATAAACGTGTGTGCGAACTGCACGAAAACCAACACCAACCCCACGCACATCACCCGAAGCCAAGGACGTGAGCGCCAGAACAAGGCGGTGAGCGAGAGCGGATAAACGAGCAGACTAAATGTAAACGGAGTGACTTCGGATCGGAAGGGCCAACCGCTATGATCATAGCGCAGGATGTGGTCGATGTGGTGCAGGGCGCCGAGACCGATGGCAATGAGGATTAGCCATTCGCTTCGGCCCCATCGCTGTTTGGATGTATTCATACAGGATGACTTACCGCCTAACGAAAAAGAGATAAGCCACGGCAGGGTATGATGGCAAACACATGTGTGCTCATTGCGCAAACGACCGCGCCGTAAATCTTGTCAGTGGCGTGGTCGTCTTTGTAGCCGAATGATCTTGAGACCCCTTTTCGCTACCTTGTATTGATTTCTTGAATCCTGAGCAATCAAAGCGTTGCCGGACGCGACTTCGTAAAGCTGGCGCAGTTTGTTGCCAGCTTTCAACGCTGCGTCTACTTCAACAAAGTTTGCGTCTGGAAATGCGACCTTATTTATCGCCAGCTGCCCGATCGCGCTTGGCAAACCCGTAGCACGCAAGCTTTCTTCCAAAACTTCTCTTAAAATCGATCCGATTCCAATACTGCTCGGCGCCGGCGATGCTTCCTGTCGCTCGGAGTACTGCGACCAACTCCTGTTGAAGGCGGACCGCTCGATTTTTCGCAACTGATGCGACGGCATTCATTTTCTGAATCGCCTCGATCAGAAGTCGTATGCGACTGTCCCGTAAAATCCGCGGCGCTGTCCAAATTGCGGCGCAAACACGCCGATGCCGGTGCCGTCGCGAAGTTCGTAGATCGTGTCGAACAGATTGACGACGTCGAAGCGAATCTTAAAGCTGCCGGGAACCTGCGGAATTTTCAGGTATCGCTGAAGAGAAAGATTAAAGGTGTAGTAGTTGCCAACACTTTTCGTGTTAACAAATCCTCTCCGCAGCCCGTAGCCATAGAGAAACTCGGGAGATAATTTCCAATCATTCCAAGTGTAGGAAACACCCGCCGAAGAGGTTACCCGCTGGTCGTGGTCGAGAAAGATCCAGTGGTTCTTGACGAATTTATAGTCCTCCGGGCTAAAGAGAAATTGGGAAGAACTCCAGTGTGTTCCACGCGCCCACTCCCATGCCACATTTCCCCAAGCCGAAATCGGACCGTGGTCAAAGTTCGTCGTAAATTCGCCGCCGTAAATGCGGCCCCGCTTATAATTAAAGGAAGAGAAAATAAGCGCTGGACCGAATTGGCCTTCGTCCAAAGTCGAATGTGCGCTCTTGTAAAAGGCGTCGAGTCCGACATTCCAACCTTCCGTGATCTTCTGAGTAGCGCCGGCATCGAAGTAATGCGCGCGTTCCGCTGTAACCGGAGAATCCTTCTTGATTGCCGGTTCATTCGTAGTCCCGGTGAACTTTGAGATTGTGCTCTGACTGACGGATTCGAGGGGCGGCGGTGTGAGGTAGCGTGCGTAACCCAAGTGGAGGGTCGTCGAATCCCAAGGCTGGTAAACGATATTTGCCCGAGGACTGAACTGGTTCTCGTCCACAAAGGCGTTCTCGAAGTCGAGGCGTCCGCCGAAGTTAACCGTAAGCTGATCGAACGGTTTCCACTCGTCTTGTAAATAGAACCCGTAAAAATAACCCCACTTATCGTTGTTATCGACGATCCGGAGTGGGGTTGTGCTTGTTTGGTTCCCATTTGCATCCACCGGAAAAACCGATGTCGCCGTGTCGACCGTTGCGTGTTGTGCAGTAAAAATAAGTCCACCGCGAATCGTGTGCTCTGCGCTGAGCCTGTAGCTGGCATCGAACTCAGCGCCATTTGAGAGAATGTCCCGGTCCACTCGTGCTGCCACACCATTGAACATGAGATCGCCCACGTTGTCCGGTTGAAACAACACCGAACTGTAGCGATTGAAAATCGAGGCCTGGAAGTTCAGATCGTCTGCTTTTTTCTGATACGTTAATATTTCGTAAGCGGAGTCTTCAGCCTGGTTTTCGTCCAGCTTGGTGGAGTTGAAATTGGTTCGGCCCATGAAGTTAAACGTCGGCGTCTGGCCCGGACGATTTGGTATTTCAAAATTGTTGTGAGTGTCACCCGCAAGAAGCGTCACTCGACTGGTGTCATCGATGATGTAGGAAAAATAACCGAATTGCTTGAGCTGATCTGTGTCGTCGTGAATCGGGTTGCTGCTCCGTGTCGGATTTTCGATACCAATGCCGTCATGCAGATAGTTTTGGGTCACGTAATAGCTGAGCCGGCCTGTTACGCCACCGCGCTCGAGGCTTTCCGAAATTGTGTCGAAGCTGCCAACGTAAATGGACGCTTCATTGCCGGTGAAGACCGCGCCGTTCTTGGTATGAATGTCGATCACGCCGGTCGTGCGGAATCCGAATTGCGCCGGCAACGCGCCGGTGATGAGTGAAATATTATCGGCAAAACGCGTGGCCAGCTCTGGCCCAAAACCTGGAATGCTTTCAGGTAAGAGTACGTCGTCTATTCGATATTGCAGATTGGCGTGCTCGCCACGGACGTGAAGTTGCGCGAACGAATCCCGCACTACGCCGGGAAAGCGCAGAAGGGTCTCGTTAAACAGGGCGTTTTCGCCTTGGGCCTGCGAATCGATCCGGTCCGGACCGATCGTGTAACGGGTCGCGCCGAGACTGGGTACAATCGCTTCGCGTGAAATATCGAGTTCGTTAGATGTAACCGTGACGCTTTCGGTGGTAGCGGTTTCCGGAGTGGGAGAAGTCGACGGTGTTCCGGTTGAACTTGAAACCGAGGTAGACGAACTAGTTGAAGCCGTCGGTGTGGAAACGGATTCTTGCGCGGTCGCGATGTTCGTCAACAGGAACAGCGCAACCAAAGCAGCTGAAAATTTGTTCATTAAGAATTGTTGTTTTCAAAGTTGTGAGTGGTTGTGACCTCGCGATTAGGCGAAGCCGGGTGAAAGGCGACGCTTCTGCACAACTGCGACCGCAACTCAGGCGAAGTGGCCTAACAATCTACTCCGCGTGAAGATGCGGCTGAACTTGTGCTAGGCGAGCGCGGGCGGCGCGTGTTCGAAAACTCGAGCAAGCAGAAATGCAGACTCAACCCACGCAGGAGTCAGTGCCGGAATCGCGGAAATCTGAGCGAGCGGGACAGGAACAATGACGAGCGCCGCCGCCGAAGAATGAGTGTAGTTACCCGAAGCGACGAACGTTACGGCGCACGCATGGTCAGGGCGATTCGCGTCTCGGTGAATGCGTTCGTGCAACTGCGGCGCGACGCTGAGCACGAGCGTCCAAAGAAAAGCGGTGCCGACAAAGGCCGCGATGACCAGCCGACCGCGATCGAATACACGCGAAGCCGTGTTCATCTGCGCGGCAGTTTGTGTCCGCAACCGAGTTTGCGCAAGATATTTTTGGAACTTAAGGAAGGTGCATCAAGCAAACACCCTGAATTATCTCGCAAGTGGGCCGTTGGCTTCATCGATTGGTTAGACCTCTTGGCGTGCAAATCGGCGCTTAGCGCACCGCGTGGGCCTTGTGGACAGTCCAGCCCAATGCGGCGCCAGCAACCATGGGAAGTGCGCGTAGTTCTGCAAGCCCGGTTTCGAATTGCGATGGGGCGGCGTCGGGCATGGCCGTGAGCCCCGGCAGGGTGCTCTCGATCACTGCGGCGACGTAGGCGGCTTGACGAGCAAGGTCTCTACCAGAGTACACGAGCCGACGCTCGCCAGGATCCACTGCCACGAACCCAGCTTGGGCGAGCCATTCCGGTAGGCGCGTGCCGGCATCGCTTCGCCCTGTCGCATCCATCGTTCGGGCCACTGCGGTAGCCAACGCCGCGAACGCGTCACTGGTTGGAGATGCCCACAGCGTGTGGTAATCGACCTCGATCGCGGTGAGCGCCCCTCCTGATATGAGCACGCGTCGAGCCTCCCGCAATACAGCGACTGGATCGGCTACGTGCTCGAGAAACCATATCATCCAGACGTGGTCGAAGCAGGCGTCCTCGTAGGGGAGTGCAAGAGCGTCGGCGCGACGAAGGTCGGCCTCGAGGCCGAGCCTGGTGAGATGCTGGCGAGCCGCTTCGATCTGGCGCTGTTCGATGTCTACACCGGCCAGCACGATGCCAGGAAAAGCGAGACCGAGAATCCCCAGCACCGCGCCAACGCCACAGCCGATCTCAAGCAGACGTGTCCCCGGGACAAGCGTTGTTCCAGCCAGAATCAGCTCGTCCCGCCAATGGTCGGCCTGTTGCAGTAAGCGCTCCTGCTCGTCGGCCGCATAGCCGTGAACGTATCTATCTTCCATGGATGGCTGAGCGTTGGTGAAGGTTTCGAAAGCTTAAAGCGTGCGCGCCCAGGAAATTCGCTCGATCAAAGCGCTTTGTTACCTCCGTATTTGTCCAATAAAGTCTGAAAACATGGATCGTTTCGCAAAGGGTCCCAAACCGGATCGACTCTGAGAGCGTGCGCTGTGGCCATGCCCGGAACGTCGCTTACGCCGATGACTGTCCATGTGCGTTTCATCGCATTTTCTCCTGTCGGCCTAACGGGAAGGAGATAAGCCACGGGCGGGGTCGGGCGCAAACGCGCTATCGATCATTTAGATCCGGGGCCGTTTGCTTAATCGATTCGTTAGACCGCGCTGTGTGCATGACGCAAATCGCGAGCAAATCTTGAACAGTATTTATGGGCGATCTCCTTGATTGTGCTGGCCGCGCGAATGGTGAACGCCCGACCAAGGATCTTTTCAATGGGCACAGTAGAGAACGGGCCTCCGTTCTGCTTCCTGCGCCGCAGCCAGTAGATTTCTTGTCCGTGGAGCTTGAACGCATCCGTCCTCGTTTGCAACGCTTTCACATCCTGTTTCAACTTCTGACTCAGATTATTCGCTAAGAAGATGACGTTCATGTGCCATTTGTCGTCGAACGTTGACTGTCGAAATGGCTGACAATTAGCGATCTTGGCTAGTTCGGCTTCTCTCCTTACAAATGTGCGCACTTCGTAACCCAAGGCTTCATGCAGTGCTTTTTCAATCTTTCTTTCAAGCGTTTTGGTCTTCTGCGTTGTTGTCTCGAAGATTACGTTCCCGCTGGCAATGAACGTCTCTACCGTGGAAAAGCCAAGTGACTGGAAGACTTGACGCAAGGACTGCATTTTGACAGTGCGGCCGCGACCAACATTGATCGCTCGAAGAAAAGCGAAAAACCTAAACATGGCACGAAGCTGATTCGGCGCGGCGTAACGAGAACAAGATAAGCGAATCGCCGCTAAGGGCGAGGCCGATGTGGAGAGAACGTTTGTAGTCATCGAAACCAAATTTCTAATCGGCGGCGATTCGCTTCATCGATTGGTTAGGCTGTAAGCTTCACGGCACTGCTGCCCAGTTCTAAGAGTTTTCCTGTCGGACTAAGGTCCATCTGTCGGGAGCACTGTCCAACAAATATCTTCAGCGCAGTACTTGGATCGAGGGAGGTTTTTGTTATGCGTTTTCTCCGAAAAGGGCGACCTCGCATCAGTCTATCCCAACTACCAACGGTTACGGCGTACCCGCACCGCGGCTTATGCCTGCCGTCGGAAAAAGAAAAATGTTGGATGAACTCTTTTGCGGCATTCCGATACAAAGTCGATACTTTCTTGGCAATAAACAGTACTAGGGCTCGCGCAGAACTGTTTCTGTTACTCGACGCCGCTTTGAACCTCGTTGGTGGACAAAACGAGCAGTTCATTTTGTTTATTGAGGGAGAGACACACACGGAGGTTTTTCTTAAGGCGTATATGGCCTTCTTGCGCAAGGCTATCGAAATCCGTGTGGTTAGGGACAGCATCCCAATTGAGGAGCGTCAGGCGGTATTGGATAGTGGAGCTGGCATAGTTCATGTAGACACGAAGACGTGGCGAATGAGCGAACTAAAATGCAGCGTCCGGCGGCTTGGAACCGCGTTTAGTTCCGCCTAACGAGACAGAGATAAGCCACGGCAGGGTGTCGGGGCAAACATGTTGGCGGTCATTCGATCCGGGGCGGTGGCTTCATCGACTGGTTAGGCCTATGACTTGGCACCTGAGCAATCGACGCTCACGTCAGAACCTTGAGACTCTCCGGTGATTTTAATATTTATAGTTCGCTGCTTCTTCGATCACTTTTAATACTTCTTGGGGATGTGATAGCATCACCACATGACTCGACGGTAACTCTGTCGTTTTCGCTTTCATTCTTTTCGCCATAAAGCGTTCTAAATCGGGATGGATCGCTTTATCGTTTTTTGCTACGACAAACCAGGTTGGTTTGCTTTTCCAGGCCGGTTCTCCGCTTTTATCATCAAATACGGTGTGCGAGGCCGGAGTTTGCGTAGCATAAACTAAAGCCTGTTGTTTTGGCTTTAAGTCGCCTGCAAATGCGGTCTTGACGCCCTCTTCAGAGAGAAAAACATAACCGCCTGAGGGTACGAGGTATTTAGCCAGCTCGGTTTGCGGAGCGTTTGCAGACACGGCCTGGAGGGATTCACCTGAATCAGGCCCATAGGCAGCCAAATATACCAGGCCTTCAACTTTAGGATCATTGCCTGCCTGGGTAATCACCATACCGCCCCATGAATGACCTACCAGGATTACTTTGCCCTTAACCAAGTCGAGTGCCCTTTGCGTAGTGGCCACATCGTCCGCCAGCGAGGTTATTGGATTCTGTACGGAAATCACAGGGTAACCCTTGGCTTGCAAGGCTGCGATCTCGTTAGTCCAGCAGGAGCCATCGGCCCATATACCATGGACAAAAATGATTGTCGGCTTCTCGCCGTTGGCGGTTTGTGCGTGGGCACCGGTTGCTGCCATTAAGCTTAAAATTAAGATAGATAATGTTTTCATGATTTTTGGTTTAACGTTCTGCATTCCAATAAAAGGTGATCGGCCTAACGGGAAGGAGATAAGCCAACGCAGGGTGTCGTGGCAAACAGGCTGAGGTTGCTTCGCAATGGGGCAGTTGGCTTCATCGAGTGGTTAGACCTGTCGTGTTCATTCTTCGATGCCGCCTTTTGAGGTGATGCGCCACGTCCCATTCTCCTTCACTAGATTTAAGTCTTGATCAGTTGTTGCCACGGAAACTTCTCGGTGGATAGCTTGGCTAGGCGGAAATGCTGCGATCTGGAGAACGGTCTGACCGGTCGCGTGCGTCGCAACGTGAACGATCTGCTCGAAATCGGCACGCGAGATGTGAGTCTGCGGAGTCACGTAAGCATGAGCAAGATTCCAGCGGTAGAGATCGGTTTCGCAACCGAGGAGTGCAATGGGAAGAACAATCATCAGCATGAGGTCTAACGAGAAAGAGATAAGCCGCGGGCGGGGTCGGTGGCAAACGCTCACGCGATCCTTCCCTCATTTACTTCGCGCACCATTCCACGCGCGTGCGCGTGCGCGAGGGTTGAAGCGGGGGCCCCCGCCAAGTTGAACCCCCGCTTCGCGTTACCCTTAATCTTTGGATTTATCCCTTGCCCTCCACGCTACTTAACAGAGAGGAGTGCGACGTCGTCGAGAAACGCGTTCGTAAAGATTCGAGCCCGTCAACGTGACATCTCTATGACGGAATCTGAGCTAAAAAATCGCAGCATTGAGGAAAGCCAGTGTTCGCACATGCACGAGCGGCAACAATTCGTTAGGCGTATTGGCAGCGAGTTTTCGGTCGGCTGCTCTGCGACGGCACGCCGAAATAACTCAGACGAACCACCTCCGCTGATGCGATATCACCGGGGTCACGACCGGCAAAGCACGTTTGGATTTACGTCATCATCGATGCTGTCACTACTTTAGCGATTCGCTTTCGGGGGGCCTTTGTTGAAGATCGGGCCGAATTTCGTGCTCGGCTGGGGCCTCAGTGGCCACCCAAGTACGCACTCTTCACCTTCTCGTTTGCGCGGAGCGCGTCGCATTTATCATGCAAGATGATTCGGCCGGTCTCAAGGACATAGCCGTAATGGGAAACCTCCAGTGCAAGATTAGCGTTTTGTTCGACAAGGAGAATCGTAATGCCTAGCGATCGATTGACCTCGACGATTTTTTGGAAAATGGTTTTTACTAGGATCGGCGCAATTCCGAGCGATGGCTCGTCCAACATCAGGCAACGTGGTTTGCTCATGAGCGCGCGGCTGATAGCCAGCATTTGCTGTTCCCCGCCTGATAATGTTCCGGCAACTTGCTTCGCGCGCTCTTTTAGCCGCGGGAAAATTTCGAAAACGGAATCGAAATCGTTCCCGAGCTTATTTCGATCTTTGCGCAGGTAAGCACCGATGAGCAAATTTTCCCGCACGGTCAGATTAGCGAAAATCATGCGACCTTCCGGCACTTGTGAAATACCGCGTTCGACGATGCGATGGGCCGGCAGATGACTGATCTCCTCCCCCTCGTAACGAATGCTGCCGTGCCGTATCTTCAGCAATCCCGAAACCGTCCGCAGCGTAGTTGATTTTCCGGCGCCGTTTGCGCCAATCAGGGTGACGATATCGCCCTTGGGGACGTTCGACGAAACGTCGTGTAGTGCGTTGATCGATCCGTAATTAACTGCAAGATCCTTCAGCTCTAACATGTCGATCTACGCTTTCTTCTTTTCTCCCCCGAGGTACGCTTCGATGACTTTAGGGTTTTTTTGCACCTCCGCGGGGGTCCCCTCCGCGATCTTGATGCCGTAGTCGAGCACGGTCACGCGCTGACAAATCCCCATCACAACTTTCATGTCGTGCTCAACAAGGAGTACCGCGATCTCGAGCTTTTGTTTCACAAACTGGATTAGTTCCATCAACTTTTCCTTCTCCCGCGGATTCATTCCCGCCGCAGGTTCATCCAGCAGCAAAAGCTTCGGCCGCGTCGCCAGCGCGCGCACAATTTCCAAGCGTCGCTGATCGCCATAGGAAAGACTAGTGCAAAGCGCGTCGCGAAATTTACCGAGATCAAAGATCTCCAGGAGCTCGTCCACTTGTCGGGCGACCTCGTTTTCCTCGCGGTAAAATGTGCCCGTTCGCCAAAGCGCGTTTGCGAGCCCGTGACGCAGGCGCTGATTGAATCCCGAACGAACGTTGTCGAAGACGTTTAGCGTAGGGAACAGACGAATGTTCTGAAAGGTCCGGGCAATGCCGCGTCGGGCGATGTCGCTTGGCTTGAGACCAGCGATTGCCACGTTTTCGAAAGTAATCAGGCCATCAGTTGGCCGATAGACTCCGGTGATGATATTGAACACGGTTGTCTTGCCAGCGCCATTGGGGCCAATCATTCCGACCAGATCTTGCGCGCCGATTTGCAAATCGAAGGCCGAGACTGCGGTAAGGCCGCCAAACCTCACGCTGCATTGCTGGAGATTGAGAAGTGCGCCGGTCATGTCGGTCTAAGGGGCATGCGGCGGCAATTTCGTTCGCTTGACCCTGGCGCTGCCGACTGGGACTCCTCTTCGCGGCAACCAGCCGAAGAGCCCTTGCGGACGCAATAGCATCAGCGCGATCAGGACGAGTGAATAAATGATGACGCGATTCGTCGCGATCCGCCGGACGATTTCGGGAAGCCATTCATATCCAGAAACAAAACGCAAATATTCCAGCAGCAACGTCAGCAAAATTGCGGCGAAGATCACACCGGCCGTGCTGCCCATTCCGCCGAGAATGACCATGATCACAATCTCGATGGATCGCTGGAAATCGAATCCGCTTGGATTGATGTACGTTGTGCTGTGGGCGTAGAGACCACCGGCAATGCCTGCGAAAAAAGCGCCGAGCACGAAGGCGGTAACTTTGTAGCGCGTAGGATTAATTCCGACGGCTTCCGCTGCGACGGCGTCATCCCGCACCATGAGAAAGCCGCGGCCGTAGGTGGAATCGATTAAACTTACAACGACGTAGATCGTGATTGCCACGATCGCGTAAGTCCAAAACAGGGTCGTATAACTCTCGCTGCGTCTCTTATACCATTCCGCGCGGGCGCGAGGCTGATGCGTTCATCTGAACATAACATGTGCAACTGAACATAGTTACGACCGACAGTTGACATGACACTTGCTGCTGCCTGATTTCCGGCTGAGAACGTCAACTAGACGTCAACGGCTATTTGATTAGCAACCGGCAATATCACGTAAGTACTTGATCTCGAGTCGCTTCCCATCTAACAACTGTTGACACTGCAATGGATGTAGTCTGCTGCTGTGGCTTTCGGCGAGGGAGAGCCTAGAGCAAAAAATTTTCTTAAAGGGGGGGTCACCCCCCGGCGTGCGAACCGCGCGACCGGTATAGGTCACTTTGATAGCCGCCCAATTCTGGGGGCTTTTGGCATCACACCGATGTACCCGATTTGACAGCCCTTTATAGTATTAAGTGGAGAGGGTATGTGTCTCTCCGCCTTAACCATGACTGACCAACCGAGCGCACCAATAGCTTACCAAGACGTCTTGAGCAGATGGCGTAAGAAGGTAGCGACAAAAATCGCAAAGTGGCAAGTCACCGGAGAGATGTGGCGGCTCGAATTGATGCAAGAATTATTCATCTGCAAGATGGACGATTTCCTAACAGAGGAGCTATCTGGTCTCCCAGAGGGGATGATGATGCCGGGTAATGGCCTCACTAATCGAGAGCGGCGGGAAATAGTCAGCGATGTGCGCAGGACTATTCGTGCGCTTACGAAAGAGTTCTTTCCATATTAAAAAAAGGTTTCCTGAGGGCAGTTGTTCGCCGTGTGGCGACCACGGGAAACGTCTCAAGCACCGAAGGATTAATTAGTCCTGCCGGTGCGTGAAACATACCGGAGCATGAGTCCGGGGGGCCAACGTCCGAGCGCCCCTAGCCATGTAAAGCAAGGGCACAACACAGAAGGACTGTAGTTATGCCAACATTGGCTACACCAAACAAACTGCACGCCGAAGCGGTATCAAATTCGGCAAGCTTCACCGCAGAGCTTAACAGTGCGGCGATCCTGACAAAACAACAGGCAGCAAGCCTGCTGCAATGCACACCACGCTTCTTGGAGCGGCAAATAGCCGCTGGCAGGCTGCGAGCGTGTAAGGTCACGAATAAGTTCGTCCGCATTCTGCGGAGAGACCTAGACGCCTTCTTAGGTCAAGGCGCAACGATGGAGGCCGGGCGATGAACTTTGACGACACAGCTAAATTCGGAAGCGGCGTTTCAACCATAGGTGAGCATATTTGCCCGCAATGCGCTCTTACCGGTCGAAGCCACTGGACGTCCAGCAGGATTTTCTGCGAACTCTGCGTCGTAGTTCGCGAGAGCTATGGATTTTGGGGCGAGCAAGCTGCAGAACAACGCGCAAGAAAAAAATGCGCGACCACCGGCTGCCGCAGACTAGTAGAGGGCCGGACGCGCTTTTGCGACAAGTGCTCAAGGCAACGGAAGCGCGACCGCTCGCGCGAGGCGATGTGGAGGAAACGGAGCGGATCAGATGTTAACAAATTAGGAATTTCGCCCATTGGCGCTGAGGCACTTACAGAGCCTAAAACACCAATCCGCTATCATCACCCTAAAACGTCAATTTCGGACGCTAGTTTTTCCACGCCAAGGGCAGGCGGCAATTCAGGGTCCGACTCACAATGAGCGCTCTTCTAAGAACCGAAAGAATTGCACGCATCAGAGAACTGCTTGGTCCGGCAGTGTTGTTGCGTTGGCCTTCTGGCACAAAAGGCGATCGGCGAAAGTGGAAGCACCTCGAACTCGCGGATATGACTGATGATTATCTAGAAAAGCTAGAGGCAAACTGCAACGTCGGCGTTGCACTCGGAAAGGTGTCCGATGGACTTGTCACTATCGATTTCGATCAAGATCAGCCAGCCGATAGTTTTCTCGAAGCGAATCCCCTCTTAGCGAACACCCTGCGCACACGCGCTCGTCGAGGATGCAACATTTGGATACGCTGCAGTGGTAACTACCCTGCGTCGTGCAAGCTGAAAAGCCCGTCCGGGAAAGATGTTGGCGAATGGAGGGCGAACGGAGCCCAAACGATCATTAGCGGGACGCATCCTGATGGTGTGCCATACCAATTTGTCGTCGAGAGGCCGGTGATTACGCTCAGCTATGATGCGATCATCTGGCCCACAACGTTTCTCAAACCGACTGATGCTACAGAGAGTCAGAGAGTAAGAGGAGTAAGAGAGAACGAAGTCGTAGGTGCTGTTGCGTGTGCAGATGAGCCTGTGGTTCTGGACAATGGATGCGCTGAGATCAAAGCGTTCTTAGCCCGTAACGATATAGTTGCTCAGGTCGCACCGACTAAAGAGCACCAGAACAACAGCAGCCTGTTCAAGCTGGCGCGTGTGGTAAAAAGCTATGAAAGCGAGGTCGGCCGGCCGGCAACGAATGCAGAAAAAGAGTCGGTGTTCGACTGCTGGGCCGAACACGCGCGGCCATTTTGGCGCCCCGGACTTACACGCGATGACTACTATGCTGAGTTTCTGGAGGCTTACTCCTATGCTCAGATAGGTCTCGATGAAAACCCGATTGAAACAGCAGTCAGCCGGGCTAAAGCGACGGCGCTGCCCAATGTGCCGGGTTTTACAGACCAGCGCATTCGTCTCCTTTCAGCGATCTGCCGAGAGCTACAAAACATCACACGCGGCAGTCCGTTTTTCTTACCTACACGCAAGCTTGGCGAAATCCTAGGCGCACATTGGACGCAAGTTGCACGCTGGCTGCGAGCGTTGGAAGTCTTAAAAGTCATCCATTTAGCGCCCGGCGAGGTCCGCAAGCGTGGCGGCATTCGGAGTCCACGTTACCTTTATGGACCGCGAAAGCACGCAAGTTTTCTTCCAAGACCTTTCATAAAGTCGATATGACGCCAATACCGCTCGGCGCCGGCAATACTTCCCCTCGCCCGCAGCGACGCGACCAATTCCTGTTGAAGGCGAATGGCCCGATTCTTCGCAGCTGACGCGACCGCATTCATTGCGTGAATTGCGGCCTCGGCTAGAAGTCGTATGCGACTGTCCCGTAAAACCCGCGACGCTGCCCAAATTGCGGTGCGAACACGCCGATGCCGCTCCCGTCGCGCAACTCGTAGGTCTTGTCGAATAGATTCACGACGTCGAAACGGATTTTGAAACTACCTGGGAACTTCGGAATTTTCACGATGCGTTGAAGCGACAGATTCACTGTGGTTCAAGCACCGGTAGGACTAATTAATCCTTCGGTGCTTGAGACGTTTCCCGTGGTCGCCACACGGCGAACAACTGCCCTCAGGAAACCTTTTTTTAATATGGAAAGAACTCTTCCGTAAGCGCACGAATAGTCCTGCGCACATCGCTGACTATTTCCCGC
>Ga0310917_10000111_pt1 | contig 32956 bp, 31 predicted proteins | sample GREbulkMGLF178_FD_203531 | JGI IMG/M metagenome (GOLD analysis project Ga0310917, IMG submission 203531) | Lab enrichment of tropical soil microbial communities from Luquillo Experimental Forest, Puerto Rico - GRE.bulkMG.LF178 | ecosystem: Environmental > Terrestrial > Soil > Tropical forest >... | reverse complement strand
AACAATCCTAGCACTACCTCCGCCGCCGCAGCTTAAGTGCGGCGCATTATGAAGATTTGCTGTGAGCCGTACGAGAACCAGATCCGTCGCGGTCTAAGGAAGTCGATCCCGAGCACCAAGTCGGCATCGCTCAGCGTTACGTCGGTCACGATGATTTCGGGATTGCGGATCGTCTCGGCCCCGATCTCCAATTGCGCAAACCGGTGGACGTGTGCGGCTAGCTGCTCTGCCGCTGCGCCGTGCACGGTGGCCACGCGGTCGCGCGCCAAAACCGCGGCACTGACGCCCAACGCGAGCGCTGCGCGGGTCGAGAGCACGGTGAATTGCGAGCCGGTATCGACGAACGCGTCGGTTCTGCGGCCATCGAGCTGGACCGGAAAGAACAGGTGGTCGCCCCTTGATCGACCTGCGCCGATCCTGGCGTAGGGTTCGGTCCAAGCCGGTCTCGCGACCGGACAGGTTTGCTTTTCGTAAAGGGCCATGCGGTGACCCGGCAGGTCGAGATCAACGTCGAAGCTGCTCAGGGAGTCGGCGCCCAACACGCCGTCAAGCGGCCCCGAGAACACATTTGCCACATTGACCGGAGCGACGCGCACCCGACGCCAGGGTATCGGCACTCCGCCGACGGTGAAGCTGCGAAGCTCGACCTCGGTAGTTGGCAGGATCCCGCCAATGCCGCGCAGTTGCCTCTGAAATTCGATCTGAGGGCGTTGCGCGCCGATCCGCTGGGCGACGGCGGGGGTCAAGATCGTCGTTTCGGCGCCGGTATCGATAACCACGGTCACCGGGACCCCGTTCGCGGACAGGGTGATGATCGGCGCGTTGCGCAAGGTCGCAACTGTCGCTTCGCCCAGCCGAACCGTACCGCAGCCGCCGGCGGCGATCGGGTGTTCGGCGGGATACCCGACCCCCGACGCCAAAGAGGTCGTCACGATCGCGCCGCCGAGCCATCGATTCATGGGGGAGGAGGTGACATTCGACACCGTCCCGTGCAAGGAGCAACATCTCCGTGGTCGGTGTCGGGTATTGCGACCGGCCGGACTTGTTTTCCGGGCCCGCACGCCGTAATTAACCCCGCGATACCTCACGCAGGGCCGCGGCCCCTGCCGTCGTGCAGTGGCCGCTCCGGTGTCGGCGTCTCCGGAATTGCCGGGATACCGATTTCCCCTGCGGCGGCCCAACCGGAGAAAGGACCGAGAATGGCGATCCCGACCGTAACCATGCGCCAGCTGCTCGAAGCCGGCGTCCATTTTGGCCACCACACCCGGCGCTGGAACCCTAAGATGGCGCCGTACATTTTTGGCGTCCGTAACGGGATCCACATCATCGACCTCGAACAGACCGAGCCGATGCTGCATCAGGGGCTGCAGGCGATCCGCGACGTCGTCGCCGGTGGCGGCCGGGTGCTCCTGGTCGGCACCAAACGCCAGGCGCAGGAGCCTGTCGCCGAGGCCGCCAAACGCTGTGGCCAATACCACGTCAACCACCGCTGGCTCGGCGGCATGCTGACCAATTTCAAAACCATTTCCCAATCGATCCGCCGGCTGCGAGAGGTCGAGGAACGAATCGTGCAAGAGCAGAGCGGGCTGACCAAGCGCGAGTTGCTTGAGCTAACGCGGCGCCGCGACAAATACGAGCGCGCTCTCGGCGGGATCAAGGAGATGGGGGGGCTGCCGGACATACTCTTCGTGATCGACACGAACAAAGAAGCGATCGCGGTTAGCGAGGCAAATACCCTTCGCATCCCGGTCGTGGCGATCCTCGATTCGAACTCGTCACCCGACGGTATCGCGTACCCGATCCCGGGTAACGACGACGCGATGCGGGCGATTCAACTCTATTGCGATCTGGTGTCGGCCTCGGTGCTCGATGGATTGCAGGCCGAGCTCGCTGCGTCGGGAGTCGATATCGGCGCCCGGGCAGTGATCGAGCCTGTCACCCTTTCCGAGGATGTTCCCCAGGAGTTGCCGGGCGAGACCGAAGTCGAAAGCGTGCTGGACGGCGCGTTGTCGAGCGAGGCCGAAACGGCGGCGGTCGACGCGGCTCAGACGGGAGTTTGACGCAAATGGCGGAAGTGACCGCCGCGTTGGTCAAGGAGCTGCGCGAGAGGACCGGCGCGGGCATGATGGATTGCAAGAGGGCGCTCGGCCAAAGCGGTGGCGACATCGAGGCCGCCGTCGACTGGCTGAGAAAGAAAGGTTTGGCAGCGGCCGCCAGCAAGGCTGGGCGAGTTGCCGCCGAAGGGCTGATCGGGGTCGCGACACAAGGACCCGTCGGGGCCGTGGTTGAGGTCAACTCCGAGACCGATTTCGTAGCGCGCAATAAGGAATTCCAGCGCTTTGTTCACGACGCAAGTGCACTTGCCCTCGACGGACACGATGAGGTTGCCTCATTCAAAGAGGCCCCCTATCCGGGCACCGGGCGCACTGTCCAGGCCGAGCTGACCCATCTCATCTCCACGATCGGCGAAAACCTGGTGCTGCGGCGGTTGGCGCGTCTTTCAGCCGGGCAAGGATGTGTCTTCTCCTACGTTCACAATGCGCTCGGACCAGGGGTTGGCAAGATCGGCGTTATAGTTGCGTTGACCTCCACGGTCGCTCCCGATGAATTGGCGGGGCTCGGCAAGCAACTAGCGATGCACATTGCAGCAGCGAGTCCCCTTTATCTCGACATCGCTTCGGTGCCGAAATCGGCGCTGGAGCGCGAGCGCGGGGTATTGAGCGAGCAAGCCCGCGCGACCGGGAGGTCCAAGGAGATCATCGAGCAGATGGTCGACGGGCGGCTGCGCAAGTTCTACGAGGAGGTCGTCCTGCTCGAACAAGTCTTTGTCGTCGACCAGAAGACCAAGATATCTCTGGTGGTCGAACAAGCGGCGAAGACTTTTGGCGCGCCGATTCGGGTGACCGGATTTGCGCGCTTCGCCCTCGGCGAAGGAATCGATCGACACCGCCCTGATTTTGCGGCCGAGGTGGCCGCTCAGCTCAAAAGTTGACGATGGGCCAGGTTGGCCTGGGCGAAAGCGGCCAAGGAGCTTGAGCGGAATCTTAAGCTTCGAGCGATACCAAGAGAGCCGAGTGCCTGCGGTTTCCCGCTGGCGCACCATCTGCTGTCGAAAGGTGCTATGGGACGCCCGGTTTGGTGTATCTTCGACCTGATCGCGAGACCGGACCATCCGGGCGGATCTGCGTAGGCCTCATGTCAGCCGATCTCAAGTACCGCCGCGTTCTTCTAAAGGTTTCCGGCGAAGCGCTGATGGGGACGCGGGAGTATGGTCTCGATCCCGAGATGGTCGCTCGGGTCGCCGACGAAATCCATTCCGTACATGCCCTGGGCGTCGAGGTGTGCCTGGTCATCGGTGGGGGCAACATCTTCCGTGGCATATCGGCTAGCGCTGTCGGGATGGAGCGCGCCTCGGGTGACTATATCGGCATGCTGGCCACGGTGATTAACTCGCTCGCCGTGCAGAACGAGCTCGAGCAGCGCGGGCTGACAACGCGGGTCCAGTCGGCAATCTCGATGCAGGCAATTTGTGAACCCTACATTCGCCGCCGAGCGTTACGCCACCTGGAGAAGAAGCGGGTTGTCATCTTCGCCGCCGGGACGGGCAACCCGTTCTTCACGACCGACACCGCGGCGGCGTTGCGGGCTTCCGAAATGGGCTGCGACGCGTTGTTGAAGGCGACCAAGGTAGATGGGGTCTATGACGCCGATCCCAACCAGGTTCCCGGTGCGGTACGGTTCGAACGGCTCAGCTATCTCGACGTACTGTCTCGGGATTTGCAGGTGATGGATGCTTCGGCAATATCCCTGGCACGTGAGAACCGCATTCCGATCCTCGTGTTCTCGATCTTTGAGAACGGCGGCTTTTCAAAGGTCCTCCGCGGTTGCGGGCGGTGTACCATCATCGGCGAACCAAATTGAGCATCGACACGGAAAGACAGGCCATGCCGGAAGATGTGCTCCTTAAGGATCTCCGGCGCCGCATGGACGGCGCAATTGAAGTGTTGCGCAAGGAATTCGGCGGGCTGCGAACCGGCCGTGCGTCGGCGAGCCTTCTCGAACCGGTCACCGTCCCCGCTTACGGCGGTACATCACCGCTCAACCAGGTGGCCAATATCAGCGTTCCGGAGCCGCGGATGATCACCGTCCAGGTTTGGGATCGCGCCCTGGTTAAGGCCGTTGACAAGGCGATCCGGGAAGCTGGGCTGGGTCTTAATCCGCAAACCGAGGGTCAAACGATCCGCGTTCCGATCCCCGATTTAAATGAGGAGCGGCGGCGCGAACTGACGCGGGTCTCGGCAAAATACGCCGAGCAGGCGCGCGTCGCGGTTCGTAACGTGCGCCGGGACGGTATCGAGCTTCTCAAGCGGCGGGAGAAGGAGGCCGAGATCTCGCAAGACCAACAGCGCAAGCAGCAGCAAGAGATTCAGCATCTAACCGACGACTACATCAGGCGCATCGACCAAGCGCTGACGCAAAAGGACAATGAGATCTTGCAGGTTTAATGGCCCGCCGGATGAACGCTGTCGCCACTCTGCGGGCACTACCACGGCACGTCGCCATCATCATGGACGGCAACGGCCGGTGGGCAAAGGCTCGAGGCATGCCGCCGATCGCCGGACATCGGCGCGGCGCCGAAGCGGCACGCCGCACCGTGATCGCGGCGGCCGAGCTTGGCGTCCGGTATCTGACGCTCTTTGGGTTCTCGTCAGAGAACTGGAAGCGGCCGTCTGCGGAGATTCAGGATCTGATGGCGTTGCTGCGCCATTATCTGTGCGGAGAGATCGCTGAATTGCATCGCAATGGCGTTCGTCTGAAGGTTATCGGACAACTGGCCCGTCTCGCGCCGGACCTAGTCAAACTGATCGAACACGCCGAAACCATGACGCGGGAAAATTCCCGAATTACGCTGACGATCGCGTTGTCTTATGGCGGGCGCGCTGAAATCGTCGCGGCCGTGCGGGCGATAGCGGTCCAGGCAGCGCGCGGGGCGCTTGCCGCCGAGGAAGTCGACGAGGATTGCATCGCCCGTCATCTCTTCACCGCGGATATTCCGGACCCAGACCTATTAATCCGGACCAGTGGCGAGCAGCGCATCAGCAACTTTCTACTGTGGCAATGTGCATATTCCGAGCTGGTCTTCACCAAAACACTGTGGCCCGACTTCTCCAAGCACGACTTGGAGCGAGCGATCGATGAATTCTGCGGCCGCGAACGCCGATACGGTGCGTCGGTTGGCTCGCGCTGAACACGGCTCGCTACGCCCGCGCGTGCTGTCGGCGATTACTCTAGCCCCGTTGCCAATCGCGGCGATTTGGTTCGGCTCGCCTTGGCTCCCGTTGCTGACCGCGCTGGCCGGTGCCGTCATGGCTTGGGAATGGGGACGGCTGTGTCGTCTGGGTCGGTTTGGCGCAACGGGGATCGTGCTCGTGGGGGTTGTCCTCGCCACTATCGCTACGGCCACGCTCACCACCCTTGGATCAGCCGTCGGATTCGCCCTTCTCGGTGCTGCCATCGTCTTCTGGTCTGCTCGAAGGCGACCCGATCTCCATCCGGAATGGACCGCCTTCGGTGCGCTCTGGGTGACCCTACCTTGCATTTGCCTGCTCTGGCTCGCGCGCGGCGGCCCGAATGGCCGTGCGACACTGTTGTGGCTCCTTGCCGTCGTATGGGCGACCGATATCGGCGCTTACGTGATCGGCAGGACGCTCGGCGGCCCGCGGCTCGCACCCCGCTGGAGCCCGCGGAAAACCTGGGCGGGACTCGCCGGTGGCGCGGCATGTGCCGCGCTCGTCGGGTGGACGACCGTGTTATGGCTCGGGATTTCTCCGGCTTTGCCGCTCGTGCTCCTCAGTGCGGGCCTTGCGATTGTCGAGCAGTTCGGCGATCTTGCCGAGTCCTTGGCTAAGCGCAGGTTCGGCGTGAAAGATTCGAGCGGTCTCATTCCCGGTCATGGCGGGCTTCTCGACAGGCTCGACGGTCTGCTTGCCGTTATTCCTGTCGTGGCGCTACTGACCTTGATTGCCGGCCGCAGCGTCATCGCATGGCAATGATTGCGCCCGATCGCGTCGGCGCCGGCAACGAAAGGATGCGGCGCGTCACGATCCTCGGTTCTACTGGCTCTGTCGGGCAGAACACCGTCGATCTGCTGCTGCGCAACCCAGAGGCCTTTGAGGTCGAGGGCCTTACTGCCAGCCGGAACGCGGCCCGTTTGGCCGAGCAGGCGCGCGCGTTGCGGGCGCGATTCGTGGCGATCGCTGACCCCGTCCATTACCCAGCGCTGAAGGAGGCGCTCGCCGGGACCAGAATTGAGACGGCCTGTGGCGCAGAGGCCATTGTCGAGGCGGCGCTGCGTCCCGCCGACTGGGTGATGGCGGCAATTGTTGGGGCGGCCGGGCTCGCGCCAACTTTAGCAGCAATCCGGCGTGGGGCTATCGTCGCGCTGGCCAACAAGGAAGCTCTTGTGTGTGCCGGCGCTCTCGTGATGCAGGAAGTGACCCGCTGCCACGCGACGTTGTTGCCGGTCGACAGCGAGCACAACGCGATCTGGCAATGCTTTGATCTCGCCCGCGTCGAGACGATCGAGCGGATCATTCTGACGGCGAGCGGAGGCCCGTTTCGCGAGCGAAACTTCGAGGACATGCGGGACGTCACGCCGCAGCAGGCGGTCGCCCATCCGAATTGGAGCATGGGAGCCAAGATCTCAGTCGATTCGGCAACAATGATGAATAAGGGGCTTGAGCTCATCGAGGCCCACCATCTTTTCCGGTTGCCGTTGGACCGCGTCGAGGTCGTCGTTCATCCCCAGTCTATCGTTCATGGCGCGGTGGTCTATCGCGACGGTTCGGTGCTGGCTCAGCTCGGGTCACCCGACATGCGCACCCCGATCGCATATGCCCTCGCTTGGCCGGATCGAATCGAGACGCCGACCAAACGGCTCGACCTGACGGCGGTCGGCCGCCTCACGTTCGAGCCGCCTGACGAGCAACGTTTCCCTGCTCTGCGCGTCGCCCGGGAGGCGCTGATCCGCGGCGGCGGCTGCCCGACCGTCTTGAACGCCGCGAATGAAACCGCGGTACATGCCTTTCTGGAGGGTCGCATCGGGTTTCTCGATATCGTCGAAACGGTCGAGCGTACGCTCGATCAGCTGCCGGGTGGCAAGCTCGAAACTCTCGACGACGTCTATAATTTCGACACAACCGCGCGGAAAGTTGCCGCCAGGCTTTCGGGCATCCACGCCTTTCCGCACTCACCTGCACTGACGGATCTGCGATGATAGAGTTTCTGCATCACGGCCTGGCTTACCTGATCCCGTTTCTCCTGATTCTTACCGTGCTCGTCTTTGTTCACGAATTCGGGCACTACCTTGTTGCACGCTGGAATAGAGTTCGGGTTGAAGTTTTCTCGATCGGCTTTGGTTCGGAGTTGTTTGGGTGGTGGGACAGCGCCGGGACGCGATGGAAGTTCAGCACAATCCCCCTTGGCGGATACGTCAAAATGTTTGGCGATGCCGACGCGAGCTCCGGCCTCCCGGCTGCGGGGCTGGCGCGAATGGCGCAAGCGGAGCGGGAGGTCTCGTTTCATTACAAAAAGCTCGGCCAACGGGCAGCGATCGTGGCCGCTGGACCCGCGGCGAATTTTGTATTTGCGATTGTGGTCTTGGCAGTTCTTTTCATGACTTTCGGCCAACCGTACACCCCGGCGGACGTTGGGCAGGTGCAGCCGGGCAGCGCGGCCGAACAGGGCGGCATGCTGCCTGGCGATGTGATGCTCAGCATCGACGGGCGACCTATCGCTCGTTTCGAGGATGTGCAGCAGTCGGTTCGCCTCAATCCCGGCGTGCCGATGGCCATGGTGGTCAGGCGCGACGGTCGAGAAATCGAACTCCGCGTCACACCAAGTCGGACTGAACTGACCGATCGCTTTGGCAATCGTTACGAAATCGGCTTGCTGGGCATCGCTCGCAGCGGGATGGAATATGTCAAGCGGGATCCATTGACCGCGTTGCTGCAGGCCGGGAACGAGACCTGGGAGCTGTCCGTTGGGACGCTGAAGGCAATGTGGCAGATCGTGATCGGAACGCGGGCTGCGGACGAGCTCGGAGGGCCGCTGCGCATTGCTCAGATGTCCGGAGAGGTCGCCCAGGGTGGGATCGTTGCGGTACTGTGGTTTATGGCGGTCCTGTCGATTAACCTTGGGTTAATTAATCTGTTCCCGGTGCCGGTTCTTGATGGCGGGCACCTGTTGTTTTACGTAGCCGAGGCGGTGCGCGGGAAACCCCTGGGGCAGCGCGCGCAGGAATACGGCTTTCGCATCGGCCTCGCCTTAGTGCTGACCCTGATGGTGTTCGCCACCTGGAATGATCTCGTCCATCTCCGGATAGTGGAGTTTGTCAAGGGCCTTGTGACGTAACGGGATCCGATATACCAGGGGGCGGATGCTGACCGGCGCGGGGGCGCTTTGCGTTGCATCCGCTTAATGCCCGTATGGGGGGCGGCGTTCGGCGCGATCCTCCTGATTGTGGCCGTACCGCTGCGACAGGTTGCAGCGCAGACCACGGCTCGTAGCGCTGCGCTAGCTCAGATGGGCGGGGGGACTGTCGCGGATATCCGAATCGAGGGGGTGCAGCGGATCGAACCCGAAACAGTCCGCTCGTATCTGCTGATCCAGCCGGGCGATGAGTGGGACGACGAGCGAGTGGACAAGTCGCTTAAGGCGCTGTTCGCTACCGGCCTGTTTGCCGATGTCAATCTCAGCCGGGTTGGCAATACCCTGGTCGTCAAGGTGGTCGAGAACCCAATCATCAATCGTATCGCGTTCGAAGGTAACCACAAGCTTGACGATAAGGATCTCAATGCCGAGATCCAGTTGCGCCCGCGCGTTGTCTACACCCGTTCTCGGGTGCAGAACGATGTCAAGCGCATCCTCGATCTCTATCGCCGGCACGGAAGGTTTGGGGCGACCGTCGAGCCAAAGGTAATTCAACTTTCCGAGAACAGAGTTGATCTTGTATTTGAGATCAACGAAGGCGAGTTTACGGGCGTACGCGGCATTAATTTTATCGGAAATCACCAATTCGGCGAGGCCAAGCTGCGAGGGGTCATCCAGACAAAAGAAAGCCGTTGGTATCGGTTTCTATCGACTGACGACACCTATGATCCGGATCGTTTGACTTATGATCGGGAGCTGTTACGGAAGTTCTATCTGACCGAGGGGTATGCTGATTTTCGGGTGGTTTCGGCGGTTGCCGAGTTCACCCCGGATCGCGACGGTTTTATCGTTACCTTCACCCTCGACGAGGGCGAACGCTATCGCTTCGGCAAGGTCGACGTCGACATCAAGCTCAAAGATTTGCCGCCCGAGGTAGTGCTCCCCCTTTTGACGGTCCATTCGGGCGATTGGTACAATGCCGACGCCGTCGAAAAGTCGATCTCGGTTTTGACAGAGACGCTGGGCAACCGGGGCTACGCCTTTGTCGAGATCAAGCCCAACATAACGCGAAATCGTGAGGACCACACAGTCGACATTATTTTCGGGGTGCAAGAGGGTCCGCAGGTCTATGTCGAGCGGATCGACATCGTTGGCAACGTGCGCACCCTCGACAAGGTGATACGCCGCGAATTCCAGCTGGTCGAGGGTGACGCCTTCAACACCACTAAGATGCAACGCTCGCAGCAGCGTCTAAAGAACCTTGGCTTCTTCAAGAAAGTTGAGGTGACCAATGCCCCGGGCTCGGCGCCGGACAAAACCGTAGTGACCGCCGAGGTTGAAGAACAGTCGACGGGCGAGCTGTCCCTCGGGCTCGGCTTCTCGACCACCGACGGTCCACTCGCCGATATCAACATTCGCGAGCGGAATTTCCTCGGACGCGGCCAAGACCTGCGGATCGGTGCAGTGGTCTCGTTACGCTCTCAGCAGGTCGACCTCAGCTTTACCGAGCCCTATTTTCTCGACAAAAACATCGCCGCCGGCATCGATATTTTCGAGGTCAAAACCAGCCCGACTGCGAATTTCTTTAGCGGGGTGACGCCTCCCTACCAGCAATTCTCTTATGGCGGGGCGCTTCGTGCGGGGTACCAGATCACGGACAACCTGCGCCAGACATTCAAATATACAGCACGATCAGACGATATTATAAACCTCCAGAACAACACGTCTCTATTTATCGTGCTCGAATCGGGGCAGCATTTGACCTCGGAGATCGGACAGGTCCTGCTATACGATCGCCGGGACGATCGGCTTGACCCTACGAGCGGCTATTACGCGTCGATCGGCAATGATTTCGCCGGTGTCGGCTTCGGTGTCGACTACGTGCGCAATAAGGCGAATGTCGGCTATTACTACTCGGTAGCACCGGAATGGGTGCTGAGTCTTACCGGAGAAGTGGGTGAAATCTTCGGCTGGAATGGGCAACAGGTGCTGCTTCAGGACCGGTTCTTTGTCGGCGGCGACAATCTGCGCGGCTTTCAAAGCGCCGGCATCGGGCCCCGCGACTCGGTCAGCGGCGACGCCTTAGGAGGTCAGAAATATTATATCGGCTCTGTGACCTTGGGTGTGCCGCTCGGATTGCCCAAGGAACTCGGGTTGAGCGGACGTGTCTTTACCGATTTCGGCACATTGTACCAAATCGAACCGACGAATATCGTGCTGACCCCCGCTCAGTTGGCGCAAACAGGTGGCGTCCAGCCGCAAGTCGAACAGAGCCCGGCAATTCGCTTGAGTGCCGGCGTTGGGGTGTCATGGAAGTCCCCGGTAGGTCCTATCCGGTTGGACCTCGCCTATCCGATCAGGAAGGAAGGCTTCGACAAGACCCAAATTTTCCGAGTTAGCTTCGGGACGAAGTTCTGATGTTGCTGTGGTATTTTCGCCTTCCGGCGCTGTTGCTGCTATTCATGTGCTCTCTCACCGGCAACGCCGTGGCGCAAGCCCCGCCGGCGCCCTCGCCGCCAACACAGGCCCCCCCGCCGCCGACGCAGGCGCCCCCACCCCCGGCACCGTTCCCCACGGCACAGAACCTGACCGTGATGGTCGTCGACGTTCAGTCGCTCTTGCAAAATTCCAAGGCGGCCAAAATGGTTCGTAGCCAGATCGAACAAAAGCGCGGCGAGTATACCAAGGAGATCTCACACCAGGAGGAGTCGCTCCGCGCAGAACGCGACGCACTGCAGCGACAGCAAGCCTCGCTTTCGCCGGAGTCATTGAACCAGAAGGGGCGCGACTTTCAACAGAAGGTCAATGATCTTGAAAGGAACGTTCAAGGCAAACGCCAAGCTCTAGAGAAGTCAAACGGCGATGCACTCCAAAAAATTCAAGAGGAGATGCTTAAAATTATTGCAGATATTGCAAAACAGCGGAAGGCGAATCTGGTGTTTCAACGGACTGATCTCGTGCTCTTCGACCAGGCGTTCGACGTGACCGACGAGGTCCTGCAAAAGCTCGACGAACAAATGCCGACCCTCACAGTGAACTTCGTTGCGCCGGTGCCTCCCAGCGCAAGTGCCTCGCCCCCGGCCCTTGCGGCCCCGAGCGGCTCAGCCGCTCCCACCCCCAAGCCAAAAAAGAAGTGATGCAGCAACGGACTGATCCGGCCGAGGACAGATGGCCGATCCGCGTTTCTTCGATCGCGCCGGGCCCTTCACGCTCGAATCTCTCGCGGCGCTGAGCGGCGCGCGGCTGTTGCACCCGCAAGGTGGTGCGCGGCTATTTCGCGACGTGGGGCCGCTTGATACGGCTGGTCCGGAAGATGTGAGCTTTCTCGAAAATCGGAAATATTTACAGACGTTCGCTCGCTCTCGAGCCGGAGCGGTGTTCGTCGACGAGCAAGTCTCCGGACGCGCGCCGGCAGGGATGGCGGTGCTTGTAAGCGACGAACCTTACAAGGCTTATGCTCTCGCTGCGCAGGCCTTCTACCCGGCGCGGTCGATCATTCCTCATCGCTCACCATCGGCGCTGATCGATCCGACGGCAACCGTGCCTGAGGATTGCGATATCGGACCAAATGCTGTTATCGAGCAGAGTGCGCGGCTGGGGCGGCGCTGCCGGGTCGGGGCGAACACAGTAATCGCCGCCGGGGTGGAAGTTGGCGATGACTGCCGAATTGGCCCTAATGTCACACTCAGTCATTGCGTGATCGGTTCGCGCGTCGTATTGCACCCGGGTGTGCGGATCGGCCAGGAAGGGTTCGGTTTCGCGTCCGACCCAGCGGGTCCGGTCAAAGTCCCTCAGCTCGGACGGGTCCTTATTGGTGACGACGTGGATATCGGCGCCAACACCACGATCGATCGAGGGTCAGGTCCGGACACCGTGATCGGTTCGGGCTCGATGATTGATAATCTGGTGCAAATCGGGCACAACGTCATTCTCGGGCGATGCTGCGTTCTCGCCGGTCAGGTCGGGATCTCAGGGAGCACCAGGCTCGACGATTTTGTCATGGTCGGGGGACAAGGCGGGCTCGCCGGCCATTTGCATATCGGGCGCGGAGTACGTATTGCCGCTAAGAGCGGGATCATGCGTGACATACCGGCTGGAGCGACAGTGTGCGGCAGTCCCGCGGTTCCGCTAACCGAGTTCATGAGGCAGACGGCTGTGCTGCAACGTCTCGCCAGGAAGAAAGACAAGTGATGATCGATCCGGCTTGCGTTGAAGAGCAAATCACGCAAGTCGATGTTCAGCGGATCATGGAAATGATCCCACATCGCCATCCATTTCTAATGATCGACAGAGTCATAGACATGGTGGCAAACGAGCGGGCGACCGGCATCAAGAGCGTGTCGATCAACGAAAATTATTTTCAGGGCCATTTCCCGACGCGTCCCGTGATGCCGGGAGTGCTGATCATCGAGGCGATGGCGCAAACTGCCGCGGTCCTGGTAGTTCATACACTAGGGCCCGAATCCGAAGGCAAGCTGGTCTATTTCATGAGCGTCCATAACGCCCGGTTTCGACGCCCTGTGTTTCCCGGCGACCGCCTCGATGTGTACGTCACCAAGCAGCGTCATCGCGGCAATGTCTGGAAGTTCGAGGGCCGAGCGAAGGTCGGCAAAAATTTGATGGCTGAAGCCGTATTCGCGGCGATGATTTTGAACGAGTAGACGATCAGCGGATGCCGCAGATCCACCCTACGGCCGTTGTCGCGCCGGGGGCGAGGCTGGCGCAAGATGTCGTCATCGGGCCCTATTGCATCGTCGGCGAGCATGTCACCCTCGACGCTGGGGTCACGCTTCTCTCGCATGTGGTTGTCGACGGGCGCACAACGATTGGGGCGGACACACGCATTTTCCCGTTTGCCTCGATCGGCCTTGAACCGCAGGATCTCAAATATCGCGGGGAGGAATCGACGCTCGTCATCGGGCGAAACAACAGGATCCGCGAATACGTAACGATGAACCCAGGGACGTCCGGAGGCGGGATGGCCACTCGCGTCGGCGACAGCTGCCTGTTTATGGTCGGGGTGCATATAGCGCACGATTGTCAGATCGCCGACCACGTGATCATGGCGAACAATGCCACTCTCGCGGGCCATGTCGTCATTGATGACTACGCCGTTCTCGGTGGGCTCTGCGCTATTCATCAGCATGTCCGAATCGGCAGGCACGCGATGATCGGCGGCATGTCAGGCGTTGAGCGTGATGTCATTCCTTACGGCCAGGTGATGGGGGACCGGGCGAGACTTTGCGGGCTGAACATTGTCGGGATGCAGCGCCGTGGCTTTAGTCGTGAGGACATCCAAGGACTCCGCAACGCCTACCAATTCTTGTTCTCTTCGGATGGCACGCTGAACGATCGTGTAAACGAAACCGCCGAGCGCTTCAGTGGCGTCGCCCCTGTCGACGATATCCTTGACTTCATCCGCACGGACTCGAGCCGCGCCATCTGTCAACCGAAAGGGGCAAATGACGGGTAGGCTCGGTATCGTGGCCGGAGGCGGCCGCCTGCCACAGCGGCTGGTCGAATCCTGCCGAGCCGCCGGACGCGATGTCTTTGTCTTGGCCCTAGAGGGCGCGGCTGAGCCGGAAACAGTACGCGGCGTACCCCATGCCTGGTGTCGCATAGGCGGGGCCGTGAAAGGTCTATCTTTACTCCGCGAAAATAATGTGACTGAACTTGTCTTAGCCGGCAGCGTCCGGCGCCCATCGCTAGGCACGCTGCGCCCGGATTGGCGGGCGGCCAAGCTGTTCGCGCGTATTGGCTACCGTTCTCTGGGCGATGACGGCTTGCTGTCGGCCATCGTAAGCGAACTCGAGAAAGAAGGTTTTCGTGTCATCGAGCCCGATCAGCTGCTTGATGGCGAACTCGTCGGCACCGGGCCGCTCGGCACCGTTCAGCCGAATCCGCAATCCCAGGCGGACATCGAGCGCGGGCTGCGCATTGCTTGCGCTTTGGGTGCTCTCGACATCGGCCAGGCAGTGGTCGTTCAACAAGGCCTGGTGCTCGGGGTCGAGGCGATAGAGGGCACCGATGGGCTTTTGCGGCGATGCGCAGCGCTCCGCCGCGAAGGATCCGGCGGGGTGCTGGTCAAAATCGAGAAACCCGGTCAGGAACGTCGCGCCGACCGGCCGACGATTGGGCCTCGCACCGTCGCTCTCGCGGCAGAAGCTGGGTTGGCGGGTATCGCAGTCGAGGCCGGCGCCACAATTGTCCTCGATCGGGACGAGGTGATCAGCGCAGCCAATCTGGCTGGGCTGTTCGTGGTCGGCGTCCGCTACTCGTGGCCGTAGCCGAACCGCCGTTATCTATCTTCCTTGTTACCGGTGAGCCCTCCGGCGACGCGCTTGGTGGCGCGCTAATCGCAGCATTGCAGCAGCGTACCGGAGGTAATCTCCGGATCGCCGGCATTGGCGGCGAGCGCATGCGAGAGCGCGGTCTAATCAGCCTCGCGCCTCTCGAAGACCTCGCGATCGGGGGTGTGGCCGAAGTGCTGCCGCGAGCACCGGTTATCCTGCGGTGGGTGCGGAAGACGGTTGCAGCTATCCGCGAGTTGCGGCCCGACGCTGTTGTGACGATCGACAGCTCCGGCTTCAGCTGGCGCGTCGCGCACCGGCTGCGCCGCTGCGGCGAGACCTTACCACTGATTCATTACGTGGCACCGATGGTCTGGGCGTGGCGCGCCGGACGGGCCCGGCGGATGGCACGCTGGTACGACCATCTGATGACGTTATTGCCGTTCGAGCCGCCTTATTTTGAGCGGGTCGGACTGCCATGCTGCTATGTCGGCCATCCGGTGCTCGAAAGCGGTGCCGACCGCGGCGACGGGAGCCGGTTTCGCACAACACATGGACTTGCTCAGGATGATTTGTTGATCACGGCGCTCCCCGGCAGCAGGATTGCCGAGGTGACGCGTCTATTGCCTATTTTCGGAGCGGCGCTGAACCGCTTGGAAAGCCTGATCGGACGTTTCCGCGTGGTTGTGCCGACAGTCGGGACTGTCGCGTCGACGGTCGTTAGAGCTGTGCACGGCTGGCCCGGGAATCCGATTGTCGTACATCGGGTAGAGGATAAATATGATGCCTTTGCAGCGAGCTCGGCCGCCCTCGCCGCATCCGGCTCCGTCGCACTTGAACTGGCCTTGGCCCAGCTGCCGATGGTCGTCGGCTATCGCCTCAACCCGCTGACTGAAAAGATTCTCGACCGGATCCTACACGTCCGGCAGGTAAACCTCGTCAATTTGCTCCTCGGAAGGCCGCTGGTTTGTGAATTGCTCGGACCAAACTGCACACCCGAACGTCTAGCGACCGCGATTGCCGAGCTCACGCGAGATGAACAGGTTCGCGCGTGGCATCGCCAGGGGTATGATGAGGTCAGGCGGTGCCTGGAGGTGGGCGGCGCGGCGCCGAGCATGCGCGCCGCCGACCAAATCCTTGAGATCGTTGCCGCTCGCCGGTGTGGCGGTCCCGCACTCACAGCCGTACGGAGGAATCTCGATGACGATGACCGATGTGGCCGAAACTTCAAAGCCGATAGCCGATACCGACAAGTTCCGCCTTCTGCACACGATGATACGGGTCCGTGATCTCGACGCATCGTTGCAGTTCTATACTAACCTGCTTGGAATGAAGCTGCTGCGCAAACGCGATTATCCGAGCGGCAAATTTACTCTCGCTTTCGTCGGTTACGGCGATGAGAGCAACAACACAGTGATCGAACTAACCCACAACTGGGATCAGGCAGAGCCGTATAATCTGGGCAGCGCCTTTGGTCATCTGGCGGTCGGTGTTTCCGACGTCTACAAGACCTGCGAGCGCCTTGCTGCGGCGGGTGTCAAGATCCCGCGGCCGGCTGGTCCCATGGCCCATGGCGGCTCGGTCATCGCTTTCATTGAAGATCCGGACGGCTACCGGATCGAGTTGATCCAGCGCCCGTAGCTCTTGATGCCCCTCTGATGCCCTCCGACCTCCCCGCCGGTCGTCAGCGGGGAGGGCGGGCGTCAGGCCCGCCGCTCAACCGGCACGTAATGGCGCGAAGCGGAACCCGTGAAGAGCTGACGCGGACGGCCTATCTTCGAATCCGGGTCCTCGATCATCTCGGTCCATTGGGCGACCCAGCCGACCGTGCGCGCGATCGCGAAGAGTACCGTGAACATTGAGGTCGGGAACCCCATCGCCCGCAGGATGATCCCCGAATAAAAATCGACGTTCGGGTAGAGTTTCCGCTTGATGAAATAATCGTCGTTGAGAGCAATCTTTTCGAGTTCCATCGCGAGATCGAGCAATGGCTCGTTCTTGATGCCCAGCTCGTCTAGAACCTCGTGGCAGCTGTCGCGGAGGACGTGCGCGCGAGGATCATAGTTTTTATAAACCCGGTGGCCAAAGCCGAACAACAATTCGTGGTCGTTCTTATCCTTTACATGACTCAGGAACTCCTTGATGCCGGATTTATCACCGATCCGGCCTAGCATCTTGAGCACTGCCTCGTTGGCGCCGCCATGCGCGGGACCCCATAAGGAAGCAATCCCGGCGGCGATGCAGGCAAACGGATTGGCTCCGCTCGACCCGGCGTTGCGCACCGTCGCGGTCGACGCGTTCTGCTCGTGATCGGCATGCAGGATGAAAATGCGATCCAGGGCCCGCGCCAGCACCGGATTGACCTTGTATTCTTCGCACGGCACCGCCCAAGCCATATGGAGGAAGTTCTCGGCGTAGCTCAGCGAGTTTTGCGGATAGATGAAGGGCTGGCCCATGTCGTATTTGAAGGCCATAGCGGCAATCGTCGGCATCTTGGCAATCAGACGGTAGGAAGCGACCATCCGCTGATAGGGGTCATGGATGTCGGTCGAGTCGTGATAGAAGGCCGAGAGAGCGCCGACCACGCCGCACAACACCGCCATCGGATGTGCGTCGCGGCGGAAGCCGCGGAAGAAGGTCGTCAGCTGCTCATGCACCATCGTGTGGTGCGTGATGTCGTAGACAAACTGCTCCTTTTCCTTTGCGGTCGGCAACTCGCCGTTAAGGAGGAGGTATGCGACCTCAAGAAAGTCGCTTTTGTCCGCCAGCTCCTCGATCGGATAACCGCGGTAAAGCAGTACCCCCTCGTCACCGTCGATGTAGGTGATGCTCGAGCGACAAGAGGCAGTGGCCATGAAGCCAGGATCGTAAGTGAAGTGCCCTGTTTGCGCGTAGAGCTTGCGGATATCGATGACCCGGGGACCAATCGTCCCGCCCAGCACCGGAAGCTCGACCGACTTTCCCGTTTCGTTGTCGGTCAATGTCATCGTTCCGGTCACCATGTTGTTGCCGTCCATCGGTCCACCTCTATCTTTCTGCCCGCAGGCCGCTGCCGGATTTCGTTGGGAAAATATGCCCCTAGCGCGCGATTGGCAAACCCGCGATCAGGCTGACTACTCGGGCGTTATCGCGTCGGCGATACGACCCAGGGTCTCCTCGCGCCCCAGTACTTCCATCACCTCGAAGATGCTAGGGGACGCGACCGAGCCTGTCAGCGCGGCGCGTAGAGGCTGAGCCACCAAAGCGAGCCCAAGACCCTTTTCGGCCGTGAATTCGCGGACACGCGCTTCCAGAGTGGCGGCCTGCCAGGGAGTGCGATCGAGTCGTTGAAGCAGGCCGGCAAGCCGGTAGCGCGCCTCGGACGTGAGTAATTTCGCGGCTTTCTCATCGGCGTGAATGGGCCGCGGCTCAACGAGAAAAAGTGCGTTGGCCGCGAGTTCGGCCAGCGTCTTGGGACGCAGCTTTAGCTCGGGCATCGCCCGCAACAGGCGGGTGCGATGAAGCTCCGATAACGGCCGGCCCAGCATCTTTTCGAGCCGTTGGCCGATCAGATCGCTCAGGCGGTCATCCCCAGAGATACGAATATAGTGGCCGTCGAGATTGTCCAGCTTGGCGAAATCGAACCGCGCTGGAGCTCGGCCGACGGCATCCAGGTCGAACCAGTTGATCGCTTGCTCGGTCGATATGATCTCGTCGTCGCCGTGGCTCCAGCCGAGGCGCAGAAGGTAGTTGCGCAGGGCCTTGGGCAGATAGCCGAGATCGCGATAGGCATCGATGCCGACCGCACCGTGCCGCTTCGACATTTTGGTGCCGTCCGGCCCGTGAATCAGCGGCACATGGGCGAATTCGGGGATGGGCCAGTCGAGGGCCTGATAGATCTGGGTCTGGCGAAAGGCGTTGTTGAGGTGGTCATCGCCGCGGATCACATCGGTGATCGCCATATCGTGGTCGTCGACGACGACGGAGAGATTGTAGGTCGGGCTGCCGTCGGCCCGCAGGATGATCAGATCGTCGAGTTCGGTGTTCGACACGGTGACATCGCCTTGCACGCGATCTCTGATCGTCGTCGAGCCTTGCTGGGGCGCTTTCAGCCTGATGACCGGCGAAATCCCGGGTGGTGCCTCGGCGGGATCGCGGTCGCGCCACGTACCGTCATAGCGCACTGATCGCCTCCCGGCGCGCGCTCTTTCGCGCATCGCCTCGAGCTCCGCCGGCGTGCAGAAACAGTTATAGGCGCGACCCTCGGTGAGCAGCCGTCGCGCGACTTCGGCATGCCGCTCGGCACGGGCCGACTGATAGACGATTTCGCCGTTCCACGAGAGGCCGAGCCAGTCGAGTCCGTCGATGATCGCGGCGACCGCCTCGGGTGTTGATCGCGTGCGGTCGGTGTCTTCGATGCGCAGCCGAAAGATGCCGCCATGATGCCGCGCGAAGAGCCAATTGAACAGCGCGGTGCGGGCGCCGCCGATATGAAGAAAGCCGGTGGGCGAGGGGGCGAAGCGGACGACGACGGTCATTCCCCGAGGATGGGGAGCGACCGCACGGATATCAACGATCGGGCAGCTTGTGGTCGCGAAACATCTCGGGCAGGCGGGTCTTCATCAGCTTGCCGGTCGCGGTGTGCTACAACACCACCTCGTCAAGCAGCGTCCGGCGCGGGAAATCGTGGCAAGGAGCGATATGAAACGGGGCGCTCCTACATCACCCCTAGCATCGTCTCTCCTGCCGCCCGGCCGTAGCGCCTTGTCATAGACCAGTAGATCCAAGCCCGACACACCCGCAAGAGAGCAGATCAACGGCAAGAAAGCTCAGAACCGTCGCAGCAGCGCCACAAGACGCCCCTGAACTTTAACGCGGTCGGGTCCGAAGATCCGGGTCTCGTACGCCTTGTTGGCCGGCTCGAGAGCGATCGATGCGCCACGCCGGCGCAACCGCTTCAAAGTGACCTCCTCGTTATCGACAAGGGCGACGACAACCGCGCCATTCTCAGCGGTATCGCTTCGCTGGATGATGACCGTGTCGCCCTCGAGAATGCCGGCATCGATCATGCTGTCGCCCGCCACCTCGAGCGCGTAGTGCTCACTGCCGCGACTGAGCATATTGGCCGGCACCCCGACCGTCGTGGATTGGTCCCGTAATGCCTCGATCGGCGTGCCGGCGGCGATGCGTCCGTAAAGGGGCAGCTCGACAGCCGCGACATCCGGGGCGACCGGGGCGCCCGGCAACGAGCCCGTGAAATCGCCACGAATCACGGTCGGCGAGAACCGGCCGCGCTGGCCGGCTGCCCCCGCGGCGCTCTCCTCGGGCAATTTGACCACCTCTAAAGCCCGCGCGCGATGCGGCAGCCGTCTGATGAACCCGCGCTCTTCGAGCCCGCTGACGAGGCGGTGTATACCGGATTTCGATCGGAGGCTCAGGGCATCCTTCATCTCGTCGAACGACGGCGAGATCCCCGTCGCGGTCAGTCGCTGGTTGATGAACAGCAGCAGCTCGCGCTGCTTCTTGGTCAACATGGGACCCCCAATTCTGCGGTGCAGAACGAATCCTAAACGCTCGAGGATGTTCTACTTGCGTTCGCGCGTGCCGTCAAGCGCTGCAAGAGCGGGTCAGATCGGCAGCACCGCGTCAGGAAACCGGATGATCGGCACGATCGTCCCGGCCGCGACAGCAGGGGCGTGCGGCGGACGCACGACTAGGCAATCGGCCGCTGCCAACAACCGCATCATCGAGCTGTCCTGCGCCTCGAACGGGAACACCTCGAGCACGCCGTCGGCGGCGTGCGCAAGCCGCGAGCGCAGATAATCTTGGCGCTGGTCGTTTTTCGAGAGCGCTACCCCGAGCCGCGCAGTGGATTGGGGAGCCGTCTCGGTGGGGGCGCCGCTCAGCCGGTCGAGCGCTGGCTTGAGAAATAAGAGTGCGCAGACCAGGGTCGAAACCGGATTGCCGGGAAGCCCGACCATCGGCGTTCCGCGGTAGCTTCCGACCATCAGCGGCTTGCCGGGCCGCATTGCGATCTGCCAGAAATCGAGCTCCAACCCGTCGGCGACGAGGGCGTCGCGCACCAGATCGTGCTCACCGACCGAAGCCCCGCCGGTCGTCACCAACAGGTCGACCCCGCTGGTTGCGGCAGCGATCCGGCGTAATGCCTCGGGATCGTCGGGGGCGTTGCCGACCGACACCGGCACACCGCCGCAGGCGGCGACAAAAGCGGCGAGCGAGAGGCTGTTCGAGCTGACGATTTGGTGCGGCCCGATCGGATCGCCGGGCATCACGATCTCGTCGCCGGTCGACAGAATCCCGATGCGCGGCCGGCGATGGACGAAAAGCCACGGTCGGTTCATCGCTGCCAGCAGACCAATGTCGCGCGCCGTGAGCCGCCGACCCGACCGCAGCAACACATCGCCTTCGGCGAAGTCGAGACCCTCGCGCCGGACATAGTGGCCGCGCGGGGCGCCTTCGAGCACGCGGACCAGGTCGCCGTTGCGCTCTGTGTCCTCCTGGATGACGATCGTGTCGGTGCCGGCCGGAAGGGGAGCTCCGGTGAAGATGCGCGCCGCTTCACCGGCACCGACGTGCCCGCCAAACCCGGCCCCGGCCGGCACCTCGGCGACGACGCGCAATTCGACCGGGATCGTTGCCAGGTCTGCGGCGCGGACAGCGTACCCGTCCATCGCCGAGACCGCGAACGGCGGCTGGGTTCGTCGCGCCGCGACGTCCTCGGCAAGGACGCGGCCCAACCCGTCGACCAGCGAGATCTGCTCGGGCGGCAACGCCGCGAGCGGTTCGAGCAGACGCGAGAGCGCTTCTTCGACAGAAATCACGGCTCTGCCTCCCAATATCCCGACCGACCGCCGGATTTGCGCAACAAACGCAAATCGGTGATCGTCATGCCGCGATCGACCGCCTTGCACATGTCGTAGACCGTCAGCGCGGCGATACTCGCCGCGGTAAGCGCCTCCATCTCGACACCCGTACGCCCGCGCAGTCGGCAGGTCGCGGTGATCTCGACCACCGAACGTTCAGGCACGCAGGCGAGCTCGACACCGACGGAGGTGAGAGCAAGCGGGTGGCACAGCGGGATCAGCTCGGCGGTGCGTTTTGCCGCCATGATCCCGGCGAGGCGGGCGACGGCAAGCACATCGCCTTTGGCGACGTCGCCAGAGCGGATGCGTTCGAGGGTTTCCGGGCGCATCACAACGCGGGCACCGGCAACCGCCACCCGGTCGGTTTCTGCCTTGTCGGAGATGTCGACCATTCGGGCGCGCCCTTCGGCGTCGAGGTGGGTAAAGGCCGGACCGACTGGCGGAAAGCGCAGCAGACGCCGGGTTGCCGCGGCCACATCGGGCTCGCGCATCAGGGTTTCGCCGACCAGAAAGCAGCGCGCTCCGGCAGCGGCGAGGCGGTCGAGATCCTCAGGCTGACGGACTCCGCTCTCGGCCACGACGATGCCGTCCGCCGGCACCTCGGGGGCCAGCCGCTCGGTCGTCGCGAGGTCGGTCTGGAGTGTCTTTAGATTGCGGTTGTTGATGCCGATCATCCGCACCCCGAGCCGCAATGCTCGATCGAGCTCGGACCCATCATGCACCTCGGCCAAAACGGCGAGACCGAGCTCTTCTGCTGTTGCCGCGAGCTCGGAGGCGAGCGGGCCAGACAGCGCCGCCATGATCAACAGCACACAGTCGGCGCCGATGTGGCGGCTTTCGAGGATCTGGTAGGGGTCGATGATGAAGTCCTTGCGCAGCACCGGCAGTTGGGTGTGGCGACGGACCGTACGCAAATGCTCGTCGCTGCCCTGAAAATAGGGGATGTCAGTCAGCACCGAGAGGCAGCTGGCACCCCCCGCCGCGTAAGCCAGCGCGAGAGCGGCCGGATCGAAATCGCCGCGGATCAGCCCCGCGCTCGGGCTCGCCTTTTTGATCTCCGCGATCAGACCGTAGCGCCCCTCGGCAAGGTGCCCTTCGAGCGCCGCCGCGAACGGCCGCAATGGCGGCGCCTCGGCAATTGCGGCAAGCAGAGCATTCTCTGACACCGCCGTCTTGGCGCGCGCGACGTGGGCCCGCTTCTTGGCACAGATCTCGGCGAGTACGTCGGTCATCCGGCGGTCGCCTCGGCCTCGACCGGCGCATTGGTGCGCGCGACAAGGTCCCGCAGCACCCGCCGTGCAGCGCCGGAATCGAGCGATCGGGCGGCGAGTTCGATACCGGTGGGAAGGTCCGCCGCGCGGCCGGCGATTACTAGCGCAGCACCGCTATTGAGCAGCACGATATCGCGCAGAGGGCCGCCCGTGCCGGCGAGCAGGTCGCGCATCAGGAGGGCATTGTGCTCGGGCTCGCCGCCGCGCAAATCCTCCAGTCGCGCCGGCGGCAGACCGACATCCTCGGCGACAAGCTCGAGAGTCTCGACCTTGCCGTTTTCGAGCGAAGCGACCGTGCTCACCCCGGCGGTCGTCAGCTCGTCGAGCCCCGAGCCGTGCACGACCCAGGCGCGCTCCAGCCCGAGCCGCCCCAGCACCTCGGCCATCGGCCGCACCCATTCGGGCGCGAACACCCCGACCAGCTGGCGCGGCGCCTTGGCCGGGCTCGACAGCGGGCCGAGCAGGTTGAAGATCGTCCGGGTGCCGAGCTCGACACGCGCCGGTGCCACGTGGCGGGTGGCGCTGTGGTGGCGCGGCGCCATCAGAAAGCCGATGCTGAGCTCCCATAGGCAGGCGCGGACGATCGCGAAATCGGCATCGATGTTGACCCCGAGCGCCCGCAGCACATCCGCCGAGCCCGATTTCGAAGAGAGCGCGCGGTTGCCGTGCTTGGCGACCGGGACCCCGCAGCCGGCGACCACCAGCGCGCTCGCCGTCGAAATGTTGAAGCTGCCGGAGGAATCCCCGCCGGTGCCGCAGGTGTCGATCGTCCCGGCCGGAGCGTCAACGGCAACCGCCTTGGCCCGCATGATCCGCGCCGCCCCGGCGATCTCCTCGACGGTCTCGCCGCGGACCCGCAGCGCCATCAGAAACGCACCCATTTGCGAGGGCGTGGCGTTGCCGCTCATGATGATCTCGAACGCCGCCTCGGCCTGGGTCTCGCTGAGGCTACCGCCGGCGGCGACATGCGCCAGCAGCGGTTTCAGATCGGCGGTGTCGACCGGAGGCATGCGCCCCTTATACCAGCCTGCTGCACCGGACGGAAACGCTGCGTCCCTCTCCCTCAAAGCAGGGAGAAAAATTTTTCGCACATCCCAAAGCGCATCGGCGGAATGCTTATTATTAGCTATATCAGTGTCTTACCGGCTCAGCCCGACGCGCCAGCAGGGAGAGCTCTGAGGGAGGAAAAACGATCGCTGAGGGAGCGAGCAGGGAGGCTGGGGACGCCCTTTCGGCTCTCTGCTCCGAACCCGAAAACATGCGCTTCGATCGTGGCGCCAAGATGGCGAAGCCGGCCGGTTTCAAGCGTTGCATCGCCGGCAGTTTGCGGTCGAATTGCCGGTCATGAACGGGCAGGAGTCGATGGCGGGGGCGTTCCGCGTCTTTCTTTCGGCGGTAACGAGCGAGTTCGGCACGGCGCGCGACGCGGTCGCGAACGACCTGCAGGCGCGCCGCCTTGAACTGCGGGTGCAGCGCAGCTTTCGCCAGGAGCCGGGGGCCGACACCCTGTTGCGGCTGCTGCACGACTACATCCGCGAGTGCGACGCGGTCGTCTGTGTGATCGGGGCGCGTAGCGGTGCCTGCCCGCCGCCGGACGCGGCGGGGGAGTTCGCGCATTTGCTGCCGCCGGGCATCACCGAGGCGTCTTATACGCAATGGGAGTTCTTCTTCGCCCGCGCTCACCAGCGGCGGCTTTCGCTCTACATCGCCGCCGCCGGTTACCGGCCGGACCGGGATGCGCCGAGCGGCGACGATTTCCCCGAATTACAGAAGGCCTTTGTCAAGTACATCGAGAAGGAGGGGCTGCACTACACCCGGTTCTCCAACCGCGACGCGTTGCGCGCCGAGGTACTCAAAGAGCCGTGGCCCGAGGAACGGCGGGCCAAACCGATCCTTCTCCCCTATCCGAGCCTCGGCAGCCTGTTCAAAGGCCGCGCCGCGTTCATCGAACGGTTGCGCGAGAGCCTGACACGGGCAGCCGACGGAGGGTCGGCCGTCGTTACCACGGCGCTTTATGGACTGGGCGGCATCGGCAAAACGCAGGCGGCGAGCGACTGGCGTTTCCCGCTCACGATCCGGTGCCGGTGTTCCTGTTGGATGTGTCGGTCCCCGATTCCGAGGGCGAGGATCTGCACGACGGATTGGCCGACCTAGCCAGCGTGTCGCTGGCGACGCGCGATCCTGAGGGTGAGCAGTTCGTCGTACATCGGCTGGTGCAGGACGTGACGCGGCAAAGCCTAGATCCGACGGCCTCACGCCGGCGAATAACCGAGGCGCTCGGGTGGCTGAATGCCGCCCTCGTCAGCGACCCGCAGGACGTGCGGACTTGGCCACGTCTCGATCCGCTCGCCCCGCATGCGCTTAGCGTGACCCAGCAGGCGGACGCCGCTGGAGTCGCGGAACCGACCGTGCGGCTGATGAACCAGCTTGGGTTGCTGCTTGACACGAAATCGCTGCACGCGCAGGCGGAGCCGCTGATGAGCCGGGCGCTGATGATCGGCGAGGTGGGCCTCGGACCTGATCATCCCGACGCTGCAACTGATTTCAACAACCTCGCTCAATTGCTGCGAGACCCGAACCGCCTGGCCGAGGCCGAACTAATGATGCGCGGGGATGCTGGCGATCGACGAGGCGGCCTTCGGACCGAGCTATCCGACCGTGGCGATCCATTCAAAAAACCTTGCCGCATTGATGCGAGATACCAACCGCCTGGCCGAAGCCAAACCGCTAATGCGTCGGCATCTCGCCATATTCATCGAATTCGAGCGCAGGACGGGGCACCCGCACCGGCATCGCAGTCAGGGCCTAGCCAGCTGCAACCGTCTGCTGGCCCAGATGGGCAAGAGCGAGGCCGAGATCGAAGCGGCAGCGTGGTGGCAGAGGGCGGTCCTCGAGACCCGCACTAATCGTACCGTCTTCTCCGACCTTTTCGTCGTCCCCGCGAAAGCGGCGATCCAGGAGAAGGTTGTTAAGTCCGCCGATCTGGATGCCGGTTTCGCGGGCATGACGATGAGGTGGGAAGTTGGCGAACGTGATAGCCCCACTAATAGCGCGGCGGATATGGCGAATACGAGGGCGGATATGCCGAATACGGCGGATACTGGGGTGCCGTGGTCAGCTGGTTGAGTTGCTGCCGGTTCAAATCACTGGCGCTGCTAGGCGGGCGCGGCGCATAGCCTGGGGACGGCGCGTAAGCCGGCGCGCCGTATGACGGCGGCGGCGGTGTCCTGGCCGCCGTGCACTGCGAGTAATAGGCGTTGTATTGCTGCGGCGCGTATCCCGCCGCGTTCTGGGCATTGGCGACGCCGGTAGCGCCGCCGAGGACCGCGCCCGAGGCGGCGCCGATGCCAGCGCCACGGCCACCGCCAACCGCTCCGCCGATCGCGGCGCCGAGGCCGGCGCCGAGAAGAGTGCTGCCGAAGGCCTGGGCGTTCGCCTGGCCTTGCAACGCGGCGACCTGCTGGTTGGCATATTGCCGGCACGCCGGATCGTCGTAATAGGATTGCGCCATCACGGCGGTGCTCGTCGTCAGCGCCGCCAAGACTCCGGCGACGAAACTCGTCTTGACCGGCCTCATCAACATTCTCCTCAGCAAACCTGCGGTTCAGAATTGTGCCGTTTGGCAGTTAACATTCGGTGAGGCTCGGTCGATCCCGAGGAATGGCTTGCGGCGCTTTATTCGCCGAGCACGGCGGCGTAGCATCGCGATCCAAACATCATGGCAAGGGTGATCCATGGAATTCGGTGCGTCGATCTTCTTTACCGACTATTCGATCTCGCCAGTCGAGCTGGCGGTGGCGCTGGAGGATCGCGGCTTCGATGCCCTCTGGGCGGCCGAACATTCGCACATCCCGACCTCGCGGCGCACGCCGGCGCCGGGCGGCGGCGAGCTCGCCAAGCGCTATTACGACGTGATGGATCCCTTTGTTACGCTGACCGCGGCAGCGGCGGTGACAAAGCGGTTGAAAGTCGGGACCGGGGTCTGTCTGGTGATCCAGCGCGATACGATTCAGACCGCCAAGCTCGTCGCGTCGATCGACCAGGTCTCGGGCGGGCGTTTCCTGTTCGGTATCGGCGGCGGCTGGAACCAGGACGAGATGGAAGACCACGGTACCGTGTTCACCACCCGCTTCAAGAGGATGCGCGAACAGATCGAGGCGATGACCGAGATCTGGACCAAAGATAAGCCCGAATATCACGGCGAGATCGTCGACTTTCCGCCGATGATGACCTGGCCGAAGCCGGTCCAAAAGCCGCGCCCGCCGGTCCTTGTCGGCGGTGCCTTCCCGTGGGCGGCACGCCGCGCGATCCGCTATGGCGATGGCTGGTTTCCGCTTGCCGGCGGCGACCGCTACGGCGATCCGCTCGACTTTCTGTCGCGCTTCCGCCAGATGGCGCAAGAGGCCGGCCGCGACCCGCGCTCTCTGCCGGTGACTTTGGGCGGCGCTCCGGAAGATCCGGATCTGTTAAAGCGCTACCGCGATCTCGGCGTGGTCCGGGTGAACTTTCCGGTGCCCCCGGCCAAGGCGGACGAGGTCTTTCCGATCCTCGACCGTCTCGCCAAGCTAAGGCGGCAAGTGCACGCATGATGGGTTGGCCCCTCACTCCAGCGTTCTTCGCGCACTGCGGGGAGGGGGAGGGACCCGCGGCGCGGGAGGGTGACGGGCAACCTCCGACCCGGCAGTGTGTGATGAAATAATATAGGAGGAGAAGCATGGAACCGATCGTCGGCAGCGGCAAATATACTTACCGGGTCAACGAGGAGTGGCAGCGCCCGCCGGCCGGGCTCGAGGTCCGCGCCTGCGCCGTATCGGTCGACTCACAGGACCGAGTCTATTGCTTCAACCGCAACGCCGAGCACCCTGTCGTGATCTTCGATCGCGACGGCAATTTCCTGTCGTCCTGGGGCGCCGGGTTGTTCACCTTTCCGCACGCGATCCGCATTGTCCGGGAGAACGGGCGGGACGTCGTCTGGCTGTGCGACGAACACCACCACCAGTTCCAGAAATTCACCACCGACGGGAAGTTGTTGCAGACCATCGGCGAAAAAGGGGCGCGCTCGGACACCGGGGTGCCGGCGGACGATTTCAGTTCGGCAGCGTGGAAAAAGGTGACGCATGGCGGCGGCCCGTTCAACCTGCCGACCGATATCGCCTTTGCTCCCGACGGCTCGATGTTCATGACCGACGGCTACGGCAATGCCCGGGTGCACAAATTCTCGCCTGACGCCAAATACCAGTTCTCCTGGGGCGCGCCGGGCACCGCGCCGGGCCAATTCAATCTGCCGCACGGTGTATGGATCGACCGGCGCGGCCGGGTTCTGGTGGCCGATCGAGAAAACGACCGGGTACAGGTCTTCGATCAGAGCGGCAAATTGCTGTCCGTCTGGGCGACCGAATTGATCGGCCCGGCTTTTTTCTGTGTCGACGATGACGATGTCGTTTACATCCCCGAGCACAATGGTGGCAGGATCAGCATCCTGACCCTCGACGGCGAGCGCCTGGCGCGCTGGGGGGACGGCCCGGTCAATCGCTCCTGCCACGGGATTTGGGTCGACTCGCACAGCGATCTCTACGTTGTGCAGCCGGGCGAATGGGGACGTGTGCGGCGCGTCGTCAAATATGAGCGCCAGTAGCCCTTGGTCCAGCGCAGCGCCAAGCGGGCGTGGTTCATGGCGACCTCCGAGGCGGGTCGCCCGCATTTAACTATAAATTTATTTGCAATTTTTATTGAGAACGTATAAGGTACGACCCATAAAGTTTTCCGGCAAAGATAATAATTGTTAAGATTTTACTGGAATCCGTAGCACGTTTATCCCTGTATTTACCGTGCTCTGTTGAGCAGCTCTCGTGGGTGATGGGGTGTAGCCAGGGAAGGTATGATGATCTCGGATCTCGACATCTTGCGCGCCGCACATTTGATGATGCACGAATATGGGGGAGACGCCGAACTCGAAGCGGCAAACTACGCCGATCGCATGCGGGCGCAGGGGGACTGCGAGACGGTTCTCACCTGGACGAGAATCCAGCGGACGATCGCGGTGCTGGATCGGACCCCGAGCGGCCTGCCAAACTGATAGGCCTATCGGGCTAAAGAGCGCACATATAGCATCTTTGGGCTAACGCACTACCAGGTATTGCGAAGAGGATCTGACTACGATCTAATACGGATCATAGGACAGGTTGGGCCCGGCGCCGACGCCAGTGATCAAATTTCGATTGGGGCGGTTTGCAAAGGCGCGATGGCGCAGTGTCAAACGAGCGTATCGGCGGCACGTCGCCAAGCAGCCCCACACTGCCGTAATCACTGCCTTGGTGTTTTGCATCGGCGCCTTGCTCCTCGCGGTATTTCCACCCCGTCACGCCGAGAAATTGCCAGGGCCGATTGCCGCTCCTTCGGACGGGACTCCGGTTGTCCCGGCGCCGCAGTTGGCGCCGGCCGAGAAGTCGGCGCGGCCGGCTAAGTCGGCGGAAGAGGCGGCATTGCGACCGCCCCCGCCGATGCCGCCGGCGACCGCAGCCAAGCCGACCTGGCTGCGTTATGCGGTGCCGGCGCCGCCGACCGGCAACCGGCCGCTCGTCGCGATCGTGCTCGACGATCTCGGACTCGATCGGGCGCGCACTGCCGCCGCGACCCGGCTTCGCGGGCCGTTGACAATGTCCTTTATGACCTATGCGAGCGACCTCGCGGCGCAAACTCAGGCGGCGCACCAAGCCGGTCACGAGCTCCTTCTGCATGTGCCGATGGAGGCGATCGACCGGCGGGCTGATCCGGGCCCTCACGGGCTCCTCACCGGGCTGTCGCGCGATGAGATCATCGAGCGGCTGCGCTGGGGCCTCGGCCGTTTCGACGGCTTTGTTGGAATCAACAACCATATGGGCAGCAAATTCACCTCGGACGAGCGCGGCATGGAGCCCGTCATGGAGGAGCTGCGCGCCCGCGGTCTGGTGTTTCTTGATTCGCGCACTTCGCCGTTCAGTGCGGGGATTCGCCTGGCAATTGCCTATGGGGTGCCGCACGCCGCGCGCGACGTGTTTCTCGACGACGACGAGACACTCTCGGCGATCGCAAACCAGCTCGCCAAGATCGAACAGGTCGCACGCCAGCACGGCAGCGCGATTGCTATCGGTCATCCGCACGATCCGACGATCGCCGCGCTCAAAACCTGGTTGCCAATGCTCGGGGAGAGGGGGCTCGTCCTCGTCCCGCTCAGCGCAGTCGTGCGACACCGCATGACGGAGGAAGCCGAGGCGAAACGTTGATAATCGCGCAACCCGCAGATTATTTGCTGCTCTTTATCTGCGCGCGCAGCCGCCATCCCGGATTGCTTCCGTCCCCGGCGTAAGCGCCGCGGAAATGGTGGCCGCCTTTGCTGAGCCCGTTAAAATCCCGGTCAAAGTCGAGCTCGCCGGCAAACCGAGACAAATCGAGCGGCGACCCCGAGACCTTGCCGGGAAGCGGATAAAAATCCAGTGTGCCGAGCGGGGATAATGGCGCCCTCACATAATTGCGAGCGTCGGCTGGCGGGGCGACCAGATTGTCCTTTGCGTCGATGTTTAAGCCGGTCATCGGAATCTCGGCAAAGATCAGATTGCCGAGAACCGCTTGGCCCTCACGTGGCGAGCTGCCGAATTTGATGCCGATTTGCGGCGAGTAGATCGTATTATTAAAGGCGTGCGCCAGTTTGAGCGGCAAATCATGATCGCGAAAGACGGCGCCGGCGGATTGCCCGCCCACCAGGATATTGTCGTGGAAACTGATGCGGCCCGAACCCTGGAACAGCGCCTCGCGCGGGTTGTGCAGAATTAGATTGCCGTAGATTTGATAGAGGTCGTTCGAGCCGGAGCCGGTGTCGGGGAAGCCTCCGACCAGAAGGTTCGGGCGATCCCCATCGGGCGATAGGCGGTCGTCCTTGATGAAGACGTTGTTCCGGATGATCGTCGATTGTGGCCCCTGCGGCATGCCGGCGATGGCCGGGCGCTCCAGTTGATATTTGATCTCCATGCAGTATCCGAGGGGATTGAGCACGAGATTGTTCTCGATGATTCCGGCGATGAACGGGCTGCTGCCGTTGGAGTCGCCGAGATAGATCCCGGTCCCAGCACCGATGATCGCGTTCCGCCGGATGACCCAATTCCAGGTTGGCGTCTTGGTCGATATCCCGTCCGTCTGCTGGTAGGCGCCGGCGCCGACTACAAGGTTTCCATCCAAGATGACGTGATGCGTGGCGGAACGAGCCGCGCGCGGAGCCTTGATCCCATCGCCGCCCGTGCCGAGGCTGTCGATTGTGAGATTAGCGACGACGATGTAGCTGGAATCGACGATCTCGACGGTATTGTGGCCGGCCTGGCCCGCGATTACGGCGCGCGGGCCGGCCGTCGGGCCGCTGATGGTTATGCAGCGACCGGGCTCGCCGTTCAGGTTGGCAATGGTCAGCCGGGTATACCGGCCCGGTGCGAGCAGCAAAGTGTCGCCGGACTGCAATGCCGGAATGAGTTTCTGGTAGCTGGCGGGGTCAGCGCGGAGCACCCGCCCTGGCTCTTTCGCGACACAAAAATCTTGAGACGGCACACCTCTCGCGTCATTTGGGGGCATCGCGGTCGCCATCGTGCTCGCGAGATCGAGGCTAATGGCTCCAATGGCTAATCCGAAGAGGATTCGCCATAACCAGTGCAGCCCTCGATGCCCGGCTTCGCTCATCCCGGTTTCTCCTCATGATCTCGATAGAGTGAGCCGCATTTGACCTCGACCAACCACCCGCCGATATCGCTTCGTCAGACGGCGATTGCGATCCGTTCAGCAATCTGTTAATCCTCGGCTATGGCTCGCTTCGCGCAATCAGCAGCTCGGTGGTGGCCCGTCTGAAACGGGCGGCCATCGTTTTCGTTTTACCGACAAAGGCCGCCGCGGAAACACCGGGCGGCCTTCGCAATTTCAGAGCGGACCCTCCCGGATCTCCCGCGGCACCGTTAGCCAAAAGGGGAACCAAATGCAGCTCATGAACTACCGTACCGAGGGTGGCATCCGCATCCAACGAGAGATCAGCAATCAACCCTATCGGCCGGCCGACAACGCGCTCGCCGGTGCACTCGACACCCGGCGCGGTGTGCTGTTTTCCTCGAGCTTCGAGTTTCCTGGCCGGTATACCCGCTGGGACATGGGCTTTGTCGACCCGCCGGTGGTGTTCACGGCGCGCGGCCGACGGTTCACGGTCGACGCGCTGAACCAACGTGGCCGTGTCCTGTTAGATCCGATCGCCGAGTCGGTCGGCGCTCTCGCGGCAACGACCGTCGAGAAAAATTCGGCCGACCGCGTCTCAGGTGAAATCGGCGAAACCAAAGAGCGCTTCCCCGAGGAGCGTCGCAGCCGACAGCCCTCGGTATTCTCGGTGTTGCGCGCGCTAATCCATCTATTCGCGAGCTCCGAGGACCAGCACCTCGGATTTTACGGTGCGTTCGGATATGATCTGGTCTTCCAGTTCGAACCGATGCGACTGCGGTTGCCGCGCCCTGACGATCAGCGGGATCTCGTCCTCTTCCTGCCGGACGAGATCCTGATCGTCGATCACATGCGGCAATCGGCGGCGATTCACCGGTACGAGTTCGAAGTCGCCGGAACCTCGACGAGCGGGCTGCCGCGGACGACCCCGCCCGATCCCTACCGTCTCAACCGGACGGCGGAAACCCAACCGAGTGACAGCGACCACGGCCCGGGCGAATATGCGGCATTGGTCGAACGAGCCAGAGCTGCCTTTGCCCGCGGCGATCTGTTCGAAGTCGTGGTCGGGCAGCTCTTTGCCGAGGCTTGCGGTGATCTGCCGAGCGTCGTCTTTCAGCGGCTGCGGCAAGCCAACCCTGCGCCTTACGGCGCGCTGATCAATTTGGGCCAAGGTGAATTCCTCGTCGCAGCGTCCCCCGAAATGTACGTCCGGGTCGAGGGCCGGCGGATCGAGACTTGCCCGATAAGCGGCACCATCGCTCGCGGCCGTGACCCGGTCGAGGATGCCGAGCGCATCCGCGAGCTGCTCAACTCGACGAAGGACGAGAGCGAGTTGACGATGTGCACGGATGTCGACCGCAACGACAAATCGCGGGTGGCGATC
>Ga0310917_10000106_pt1 | contig 34466 bp, 26 predicted proteins | sample GREbulkMGLF178_FD_203531 | JGI IMG/M metagenome (GOLD analysis project Ga0310917, IMG submission 203531) | Lab enrichment of tropical soil microbial communities from Luquillo Experimental Forest, Puerto Rico - GRE.bulkMG.LF178 | ecosystem: Environmental > Terrestrial > Soil > Tropical forest >... | reverse complement strand
CCAGCGCGACGACAGGGTTTTGATGAAGGCAACCAGATCGGCGCGCTGCTGATGCGTCAAAGCGGTCCAGGAGGGCATGTAGGTTGTGTAGAATCCGCGAGTGATGGCATTGAAAAGATCATCGTCGGTCGGCAACGTGCCCGTCGGCGTGGAACGGCACTTGAACGTGGCGGCTACGAAGTTGCGCGGCAGAATGTTGAGGTAGGGACCGTTTTCGCCGTTGCCGTCGCCGCGAAAGCCATGGCAACCCCAGCAATAACGGTAGTAGAGCTGCTTGCCCGCGTCCGCACGCCCGGTGAGCTTGCCGACGTGACCTTCCGCCTTTTGAGCACTTGCCGAAAAGGGGAGGGCGAGGAGCGCAGCCGCGAGTAACACCCAGGGAATTGATTTGCGTGAGTGCATCGTCATTCACCTCAATAAGCAAAATCGAAGCCAAAGAAGAAGCTGCCAGAGGTCAGGTCACGGCCGCTAACAGGAGCGGCGCCTCGTTGCCGCTTGATCGAATATTCGGTGTGAAACGCGAAACCTGCTCGACTGGAAATGAATGGGTAGTAGCGAAACCCGCCCGTCGCAGCGTCGATGTCGCCGAAATTTCCCGGGTTGGTGGCAAACACCTGGCGCGACATGCGGATGAGCTCGTAGCGACCGATCAAGATGAGTTGGGGATTGAGGTTGTAATGTGGTTCAACCAACCCGCCGTTCCAGGTGGGCGCCTGCGCCCCGGCCGGCAGAGGCGTGTTCCCGGGCGTGTTCGACCCGAGGAAAGCACTGTCCCAACCGTGGAAGAACATCGTGGTCACGTCGAACTTCTTGATGTACCACATCCCTATTCCGCCTGCACGATAGAAACTCTTGTTGCCAATGCCCGTTCCCGGCACGGCCACTCCCGCCTGAGTGAACTGTGGAAACGTGGGCGCCTGACCGAGGTAGGCGAACGCTCCCACTCGTTGTAATCCCAGGCTGCCAGCCTCGAAGGCTCGGCTTGCGGCAAAGTAACCATCATACCCGCGGCTGGTCGGCAAGCCTGGCTGGCCATCGTTCGAGGTGAGCAGCGAAGCCGAAATCCGTGTGCGGTCGTTTGCGGAATGGCCCATCCATTCCACACCGACTTGGTTATCGCCAATCCCGAAGGTGTATAGCGCCTCGGTGCTGGCCCCCGGGGCGGATGCACTGCCGGGGGAGACGAGGGGCTGAAAATGATAGTTCTGATAGCTGCCGCCAACGCTGCTCAGCGTGACGATGCGCTTTTCCGAGTGCAGATTGTCGAGTTCAAATTTGCCGAACTTAATGTTCAACCAGGGGCTTCCAGCCAGGTTATCTAGGCGCCCCCACACGGCTTCGAAGTGGAACGCCCCGGTGTTGTCGGACGATGGCAGAACGTAAAACGAAATGTTTTTGGCCAGCGTGCCCGCGGTGTGAAAGTCCAGACCGCTCCAGTCGAATCCGTGCGTGGTGATCGATGCCTCCACGGTGGATCCAGGGGTTGCGCCGTCGACCGCAACGCGATTTGTATTTTCGCGATGCCAGTTCGGGGTGATGCGGAAAGTCACCGGCCAATAAGAAGGATGCTGATAAATGGGAGCATCGCGCTCATTTCCCATCTGGTAGCCGTTGTCCTTGAATTGCTGCCCAAACGGGCTGAGCTTCGGCCAGGCCTCGTGGCACGAAGAACAGGGCATGCCGTACTTGCGTGCGAACGCCGGGATGGCGTGCACGTTGCCTTTCGGGATCGGCGAAGCGAAAGCCGGACTGAGCGCCAGAGAAAGGAAAAGCCAGCTATTCACAGCAAGGAATGCAACGGCAGCGCGTCGATGCTTCTTCAATGTCAGGACCTCCTGCAACATAGTGCCTCCTCGGCCTAGCTGTAACATTACCTTTAGATGTAACAGTACCGATTATTACCAGTCATAAAAGTGCGGAGAGGGCCCGCACGGACTAGCCTATCTTTCAGTATCGAACTGACAGTAGGCCCTCTCCAGGAAATCTGTATTGGCTGCTGTCGTTTGAGGCATTAAAGCGAAGGACACAAGAATCAATGGCCAGCGGCGGACTTGAACACAAACTCTAGTTCCTTTGTGCCGCCAGGAGCCACGGAGATTTTCTGTGTGGATTTGCCAAGTTTTTCGTGCCATGCCTCGATCGTATAATCGCCCGGCGGAAGGTTCTTCAGCTCGAAATTGCCCGCCTTATCCGTCACCGCAAAGAAAGGATGCTTGAAGACGGCGATGTAGCTGCGCATCCACGGATGAATATTGCACTTCAGGGGGATGGCGATCTCTTCGCGGGCAAAGGTAGCGTCTACACGGGTGCCCGGGGCTTGGGCCTTGTTCCATTCGCGATTGTTGCTCGGGACAGGGTGAATGTTATGAGTCGTAGCGTCATTATTCACGATGTCCAGCTCCTGATTCGCACGCAGGGTGACAACGTGGGGGGCGTAAACGCAACCTTTCTGCTCCATGGTGACGGGCTGCGGCGGCGGATCAAAGGTGCGGTCGCCCAACCCCTCGGAGACAAACACCACCACGTTCTGCAACCCTCCGTCCGGGGCCGCCACAACGTCCTCCGAGGCCAACCCCCCGGGGTGTAGCTTGGCGCAACTCGGGTCGGCGTTCATGTTTATGTGTGTCGGGGCAGGCCGCGAGCCTTCGAACTTCGCGATGCCCTTTACTATGGCTGTTCCTGGAGCGGGACCGTCGTTGGCAGAAGGACGGCCACGAGCAGGTTCGCGTCCTGCGACGAACAAAACAACGGTTGCCGCAAGGAGTACAGTTAGAGCTTTGCCTTTCATCGTAGATGGGCTCCTTTCATTTTTGTTCCGCAAACCATCGGGAATCGTTTTTGGATCACGCTGCTAGCGACGGTGCTGGGGGTTTCTCGCATTCAGGGCCTGCCCATAGCCTTTTTCGTAGCCAGTTTTGAAGGAAGCGCGGTCCTTCTCGTTATTCCACCGAGCCAGGCTGGGCTGCAGCTTTCTCCCTTGACGAGCATCGAGTTCTCCCCAAAAGAAGCCGTCACGGTAAGCGGCGTCGGTTTCCTGTATTGAGTTGATGTCTCCTTGGCGAAGCCAACTTGCGTGGCCAGCCAACCCCACCGTGGCTACTCCCCAGGGAGCGGCCAAAACCACCAAAACCACCGATAGACTCTTCACTTTTGTCGTCATAGAACCTCCACGGCAGTCCCGACTCTTTGCGGCCAGCCGCCATGCGAATCAAAGACGAAACCCCAAAAACCGCAACAGAGGGGGCAAGCAACACTGGCCCTACCGGTTTTCTCGAAAAGATGGTTGGCCTGAAGCGGTCCGAGAATGTCATAGGGTTGTCAAAGCTCCGTCATTTTTCACGCTACGGCGGGCACTGCGTTCTCGATTTGTCTGGTGAGCCTCAGGCACGAATGCGGTGAGCAACTCAGGAAGGCGCGTCCGAGGGCCTTGAATTTCGTGTCCGAGAAGGAACCAGTTATAGCGCCCGGACAGGAGGGCTGGCAGGTCACTGGCGAAGCGAGTTATGATCACTGACAGCCCTCCTCGTGGGCTCGATGGCGCGCAGAAAGCTACGTGCCATCCCTCGAGGAGAAGGCTGAGGTAAGCGCTCTCTGCAAAGTGCGCCTTGCTTCTGGTCCGGGGTGCAGTGCGACTACACCCCGGGCCACTTCCTTACTAACGATGAAGGTCCCAAATCTTCCAACGCCACTTTCACGACGCTTGGGTCCAAATCCCAGCGGAGAATGAGGCGAATGAACGCATTGCTGTCCACCGAAAAGCCAGTCTGGCGCGAAAAAAACCTGGTCGCTGCCAGAGCGTGAACGAGCGTGCGGGCAGTGTAGGAGTGCCGAAGCCCAGCCTCTCTGCTCTGCAGCAAAGAGACTGCCGCCAAGGCCTTAATTTACAAGAAGTTTACAGGGTCCTTACAAGCCGGCGGATGAGCCTGGAGCTGTCGTTCTCGGACGGTTGCAGAACAAAGAAAGTGTGGCTCACGGCGCGCTCGAGTCTTGTTCTGCCAATCGCGCTAGTCGACGTTCTTTTTCCTCCCGAGACATGTGGCGAGACTGTCATGGGTACTCGACAGGCTCGGATCTAGCCGGATAGCTTCGTTGAATTCGGTAATCGCTTGGTCCCGCCTTCGCTGCTCGAGCAAGACGTTTCCGTAGTCATTGTGCAGCAGCGCGGAGTCTGGCGCGTAGCGCAGCAGGAACAGATACTGTTCGGCCGCGGCGTCCAGCTCGCGACTTTCCGACAACAGATGGGCCAAGCGGTTCAAGTCCTGGTAGCGCGCTTCGACAAACTTGCTCCGGTCACCATAGATAAGGGAGGACGCCTTAAGCGAACGTTGGAGCTCCTCAATCGCCGCCTTGGGATCCTTCTTTTCCAGGTAGAGCTCCACGAGGGAGTCGCTCGCCGCCGAAGCCGCCGGATACATGACCGTGAGACTTTGCAATTCGTTGATGGCCTCGGGGGTATCTCCAAAGGATTCCAGCGTCTCCGCAAGGAAAATATGCTGAACAATCCCAAAAGGGACGATGCGAACACTCTCTCGTAGTTCACCGAGCGCCCCCTCCCGGTTGTGCCGGGAAAGGTAGTAAACGGCCAGGTCGCTCCGGATCGCAGGATTGTCAGGCTCTAGCCGGATGGCTTCAGCAAATTCGCTTTCCACCTTCTCGAAATTGCCGACCTGAAGGTATTTGAGAGCCAGCCTGCGGTGGTTACTGGCTAGCTCCGGGTCAATCTGCATATGGCGGGCAGTCTCGGGATCAATCATTGCTGGTTCGTTGGAAGAGGCCGCCAAATCGGAACCCTCTTCATCCCCGCCAACGTAAGCTATACGGGGAATCTCCTGCGCGATTGTTTCGCTAACTTCCAATTGCTCCGCGTCCAATCTGGTTGCTCTTTCAAGTTCCGTCACAGCTTCGGCGGGATCGAGGGTTATCGCCATTGCCTGGTGAACCATCGCCAGATTAGGTCCCAGTGCGGCAGCGCGTCGGAGCAGCTCGGTTCGTTCTTCGAGGTTCTCTCGGGAGGTTTCCACCAGGTTCCCAGTCAGGTCGTAGTGTTGCAAGAGCCGGGCCGTCGCTAGCACGGGCCAGACGCTCTGGGGGTTTTCCTCAATCGAGGTGCGGCACTCTTTGTCGGCGAGATCGGTCGCGCCCGCGTGGATCAGTTCCGCGCACTTGGCCAAGCGCTTGAAGCTCGCTTCCTTCGTCAACACCGACGGTGGCTGCCCGGACGGCTCCGCCGACAAGAGTCGTTCGGCAAGAATCCCCTCGCCGCCGGCGAGCCTCACTCGGTAAAGGAAGTCTTGGGAAACTGAGAAACTGACCCTTCTTGTCTTGACCAGATGAGCGACGTAGCTAGGCGTATTCCCGGCCGCAAGGCGGCCCAGAATCTCTGTTTGGTCGAGCGGAACCTCTTGCCCGGTCGCGTACGGTGACACCAGGAGAAAGAACCATCCGACCACCAGGATTCCTGGTTTCCTCGAGCCAAAAACTTGCCCAGTAGTTGTCGGTGGTTGCTCCATTCAGACCATTAGAGACGGAGCCTGCGCGCCGGGCAACCAAACGATAGTACCGATGGACACAAAAGAGCAACCCTGAATTGTATGGCTTTGCCCCCGGTCGTCTCCGACGCCCGGCGGGGATTACTCTCCCTGGGCGCTACCCGAAGACTTATTATCTCGTTGACGACACAACGAAGAATCTTCGACTGGCAAGCTCGCTCGAGGCGGTATCTTGGCAGAAAGGATCTTGGGTCGAAGAGATTATGGCCCTTCCCTGTCAGGACAACGACACCCGGTCTAATCATTCCACTCCTCAAATGGAAAGGAAGACGATGCGTTTCGCAACCGTTAGCTTCACGGCCCTGCCCCTGTTGTTGGGTTCCCTAGCCCTCAACCCCGGTCCGGAATCTGCGGCTATTGCGGGAAAAGTCACTTTTGCGGGGACGCCCGCGAAACCCAAACTCGTTGACATGGGCAAGCAGCCGGAATGCATCAAGCTGAATCCCGCCGGACGACTAACCGAAGACGTCGTCACCGGGCCCGGCAACACGCTGCAAAATGCTCTCGTTTACATTTCTGGCGGCGATTCCGACCCCGGTCCGTCCCCGGCCATTGCCGCAACCTTTGACCAACGCGACTGCCACTACGCTACGCATGTCCTCCCGCTGCGCGTAGGGCAAGACGTGAGCATCTCCAATAGCGACCCCTTTAATCACAACATCCATCCTCTTGGCAAAATCAACCGCGAATGGAACCGCGTTCAGTTGGCGGGCACTCCCCCCTTTTCCTACTCCTATGAAAACGAGGAGTTCATCCATGTGAAATGCAATATTCATGCCTGGATGAGCGCTTATTTTGTTGTTCTTAAAACCCGCCATGTCTCGGTTACCAAGAACGATGGCAGCTTCAGGCTTCCCGATCTTTCTCCAGGCAGGTATACGGTGACAGCATGGCATGAGCTCTATGGCATCCAAAAGCAGGAAGTCACCGTTGGCGGCGGGGAAACCCAAACCCTCAACTTCGTCTTTCATGCTAGGCCCTAGCCCTTTTTCACAAACGGTCAAGGCATCGCGTCTTTGCGGGCAATGCTAGGCGGCGGAGCGTGTGCGCCAAAAAAGATAGGCCGGGAGCCCCATAGCAAACAGGATTATGGCTGCCGTGAGGTTCTGGAATTGCGCCGGATCGCGGAACGCTACGTACACGGCGTTCCCGACGATGGCGGCAGCGGCAAGGACAAAGAGAATCGGCGTCCACGGATATCCGGGAACGCGATAAGGAAGTGGCTGGCCGGCGCGGGCCCGGCGAATGGGAAAGATGGCGGCAGCTCCCAAGCCATAGAAAATCCAGCCGATGAAAATCACGCCTTCAATCAGTTTTTGAAACTGCCCTAATTGCCCCGCGCAAACAAGCACCGCCGACCATGCGCCCAGTGCGACGATGGCAAACACCGGCGTACGGTAAACGGCGTGCACCACGGCGAGCCTTCTAACGAAGAGATTATCTTGTGCCATTGCGTAAAACACGCGCGGAGCCGTGAGAATCACGCTATTGGCTGCGCTAAAAGTGGAAACGAGGATGGTGAGGGCGACGATCTTGCCGGCCCACGATCCCAGAATGGCACTGACGGAGGCGGCCGCGATGGTGTCGCTCGCGGCGGTAGCCGCCGGACCGAGCGCGAACAGATACGCCGCGATGGCGATGAGATAGAGCCCGATCAGAACCAGGGAACCCAGCAGAAAAGCGCGCGGAAAAGCCTTCTGCGGATCGATGACTTCTCCGGCGCTATAGGTGCCGAACTGCCAACCCTCGTATGCCCAGAGGACAGCAATCATGGCCAGGCCAAAACTCGAGAACAAGCCAGCTCCATGCTCGGTAGCGCCTATCGCCGGGACCATGTCCTTGGCGTGATGTCCCAGCGTCAGAAGCACCGCGCTCAAAACCACGATGACCCCCGCCTTGACGACCGTGGTCCAGTTCTGCAAGTCGGAACTCTTTCGCGTCCCCCAGACATTGACCGCGGTCACGACGGCGATGACGACGACGGCAACGAAAGTCTGGAGTACCGGTGAGATAGGAACCACTTGCGCGAAGTACTCACTGAACACGCGAGCGAGCGCCGCCACCGATCCGCTGGCAATCACCAGAAACAGGCACCAGCCGTAAAGAAAAGCCGACGCGCGGCCGAACCCGTCGCGGATGTAGCAATAAAGACCGCCGGCTTCCGGATTGCATGCGGCAAGCTCCGCGTAGGTAAGCGCTCCCAGGAGAGACAGCACGCCACCGACAATCCATACGAGCATGGCCACCCCCACCGAGCCTCCCACCCGGCGGAGAATGGGGCCCGGCGTGCGAAAGATGCCGGAGCCAATAACCGAGCCAATGAATAGCAGGAAGAGGTCGCGCAGGCGAAGTGTGCGGACGAGTTCAATCATGGCGTGGTCTGCCGCGCCGCTCCGCGCGAGCCGGCTGCTGGCATGATAACCGGAGATTCCGGTGCGTCAAGGTGAACTTCGAGGGATGGAAATAGGCGAAGGCATGAAACAAAGCAAGAAGACCGCCAGCGCGAGTAACGCGACGAACCTGCGCTTGCCATCCAACGGCGCCGGGTCGTAGACCGGAGGGATGCGGAGAAAGCGCATGACCAGCAGTAGGACTCCCCAGATGTACCAGCCCTCCCAAAAATGAAGCCAGCCAAGGGCAATCAGTCCGACGGGCAGCGCGAGAGACAAGAACCGGTGGGCGCGCACGTTCAGCGAGCGCAAGATATGCCCGCCGTCCAGTTGCGCCACCGGGACGAGGTTCAGGGAAGTGACAAACAAGGCCACCCATGCGGCCCGGCCGATGGGAGGCAGGAGCAGCGCATCGGGCGAACTCCCCCGATGAAAAGCCCCTTCGAGAAGGCGCAGCAGCAGCGGCGTTCCATAAATCAGTTCTGCATGCGCGGGATTCGCGAGCCCGGGCACCAGCTTGGCATGCATCACGCCGTAGACTAGTGCCGGGATGGCGAAGACAAAGCCCACCATGGGTCCCGAGGCGCCAACGTCAAACAACGCACGGTTGGTGCGCATCGGCGAGCGAATCAGAATGAACGCGCCAAACGTACCGGCAAGGTTGGGGAAAGGAATGAAAAAAGGATAGCTGGCATGGAGGTGATGGTAGCGGCAAGCAAAGAAATGCCCCAGTTCATGAGCCAGCAGAATACCAAGCAAGGTCGCCGCAAACGGAAGCCCGGTCAGAAGTCCGGCCGGATCTTTATAAAAGAGCGTGAAGGCCCGCAGCAACTCATCGATGGACACCGCCTCATTGTGCGAGTATGCCACGGCAAACTGCGTGCCTGCGACGAGGCACGTGGCGAGCGTAAGAAAAAAAAGCATAACCGCGAGAACCAGCGATTTCGCGGAAGGGCGTGGAGGAATCTGTGTGTAATACCACCGTCGCACAAGACCGGAATCCCAATCCGCGTTAGCTGGTATCGCTGAAGGGGGATGCTCGGGCACTGGCGGCGGTGGAGTCACGAAATTGTTTTCGCAGTAACTGGGCGCGGCATTGATAGTACAGCATAGATGGACGGGTTCACGCCAGCGGTGAAAAACAGCGCAGATTTAAAGCACGGATTGCCAGAGTTACTTTGCAAGCCCCGAAAAAACTACCCCGGCTTCTTTTCGTCGTCCTTGCCCTGAAGTTCCTTGCCCGGTTTGAAGCGCACGGCTTTTCCCGGAGGAATGTTGACTTCTTCCCCGGTGCGGGGATTCCGGCCGATTCCCGTCTTGCGGGGCTTCACGCTGAATACACCAAAACGGCGGAGTTCGATGCGTTGACTGCGGCCAAGCGCCTGCTTCAAAGACTCGAAAATCGTTTCGACAGCTTGCTCGGCCTTGGTGCGGCTGATGTTTGTGGCGGCCACTACCGCGTTTACCAGGTCCAGCTTAATCACGCGATCCTCCCGCACTTCCGAGGCAGATGCTAGAGGTTGCAGGGCCGGGTTGTCAAGATATGAGGGGTAATCTACACTGAACGTCTTTTGGCGCGAGCCGCTGCGCCGACTCGCGGCGATGATCAAAACTAAAGTCAATTAAATTCCTTTCGGGAGGAATGGATGTCCGTCAAGCCAGACCGCTGGATCCGGCGCATGGCGCTGGAGCACAAGATGATCGAGCCGTTCACGGACCGCCAAGTGCGCGAAGGCGTGATCAGTTACGGAGTGTCTTCCTATGGCTACGACATCCGCGTGGCGGACGAGTTCCGCATTTTCACGAACGTGAACACGACCATTGTCGATCCCAAGCATTTCGATTCGCGATCGCTGGTGGAATTCAAAGGCGACGTTTGCATCATTCCTCCGAATTCTTTTGCGCTGGCACGCTCGGTGGAGTATTTCCGGATTCCGCGCAACGTGTTGACGGTTTGCGTGGGCAAATCCACCTACGCGCGCTGCGGCATCATCGTCAACGTGACGCCCTTCGAGCCGGAGTGGGAGGGCTTCGTAACTTTGGAAATCAGCAACACCACACCGCTGCCCGCGAAGATTTACGCCAATGAAGGGCTGTGTCAGGTGATCTTCTTTTTGTCGGACGAAGACTGCGAAGTCAGCTACAAAGACAAAAAGGGGAAGTATCAGGCGCAAGGCGGCATCGTTTTGCCACGCTTGTAGCCCGCGCCCGCGGAAGAGCGGTCGCTTTACAGCGCGGTGGCCAACGGGTAGCCGCGCTCGCGCCAGGCGTTTAGTCCCCCCTGCAACGGCCGGATGCGCTTGATTCCATTTCTTCTGAGGAGCAGCGCCACACGGGCGCTGGTGGCTTCGTTCGGTCAAGTACAGTAAAGCACGACTTCGCCATCGCGCGGCAAACGATTGTTCTGTTCCTCGAGTTCTTTGGCCTCGATGTGCAGCGCCCCGGGAATGGTTTCAGGCTCGGCTTCAAAGTCCAGGGAATGCCTCAAATCAACGATGGTGACTTGTTCACCCGCGTCGATTTTCTGTTTCAGCTCGTCCACCGTGATCCGCGCGATGCGCAATTCCCGCAAGAAACGCTGGCGAGCGACAAATTTGTACGCGATATAGGTCCCGAGCGCGCCGGCCAGCAATACCAGCAACCATCCGCCAAGCGAGGCCAGTTGTGCGGCCACCCGCTCAATCTGCCCGGCGAAAGCGTAGCCGATAGCCAGAAACACGCCGGCCCACAGCATTGACCCAATGGCGTCAAACAGCAGAAAGCGCCGGAAACGCATGCGAAAAACGCCGGCAAGCGGCGGCGTAACCAATCCCAAACCGGGCAAAAACTTGGCCACCAGGAGGGAGCGTGCCCCTTGCTTGGAAAAGACTCCTTGTGTTCGCCGCACGCAAGAGTCCGGTTCCAGGGAAATCCGGCAAAGGAGCTGCAGAATCTTGATGCCCTGGTGGCGGCCGAGCTGAAACCATAAGGAGTCCGAGGCTAGGGCTGCGAGCACGGTGCACAACAGCGCGGCGAAAAAACTCAGATGTCCCGTGCCGGCAAGAGCGCCCGCCGCAAGCAGCAGAGGCATGGCCGGAACGGGCACGCCTAATTGTTCGACAAGAACCCACCCAAACAGCACCGCAAGCCCGTGCTGAATGAGGAAATCGAAAGCGCGATGTAGGGCGGGGTGCATTCCCGGTTCTCGACTATTTCGCGGCGAAGGGAGCGGTATGCCCCCAACTCCCGGTCATCACGAACTCACGGATCGGCTTGCGCATCCGGGGTGCCAGTTCTCTGTCCCGCAGCTTCAGAGGCAGGGAGTTCGGGTTTCCCGGATAACCGATCGCGATGACCGCAAGGGGCTCCCACCCTTCCGGGATGGCGAAAGTCTTCCGCGCTTGGTCCGGATCGAAGCCGGCCATCTGGTGAACCGCGAGCCCGCGAGCCGTGGCCTCCACGGACAGCAAGGCCGTTGCGGCTCCCGTGTCGTACTGCGCGTTGCGGTTTGCAGCGTGACTCTCTGCGAAAGCCAGCTTGGTCACCGCCAGGGCAAGCACGGAAGCATCCTTCGCCCAGTCCGCATTGAACTCAACCAAAGTTCCCAGGACCTTCCGGAAATTCTCTTTGTCCTCTTTCGTCGCCACAATATAGGCCCAAGGCTGTTCATTAAAGCTGGAGGGCGCCCACCGCGCCGCCTCAAACAGGCTGCGGAGAACTTCTTCCGGTATGGCTTGGTCCGCAAAGGCGCGCGGACTCCAGCGTTGGCGGAGCAATTCGTGGATGGGGGCGTCGTTTCGCGCCGGTTTTTCCATATTGGTTCCCTTTTTGCTCCGAGGTCACTTAGATGATCGAAGCCACAACTGCGGTGCATTCGCGACGACCCGCGATTTCTCGCTATTTCCGTCAACCTGGTCAGTCGCCTGATTTCGCCGCGGGTTTTTGGATCATTTCCACATCGAGGGTGATGTTCACATCGTCCCCCACCACCACGCCCCCGTTATCGAGCTTCGCGTTCCATTTCACGCCATAGTCCTGGCGGTTGATTTTGGTGGTCGCGGTGGCGGCCAGCCGTTGATTTCCCCAAGGATCCTTCACCGCGGCCGTTGGCCCGTCCACATCGAGCGTCACTTCCCTGCTCGTGCCGCGAATGGTCAGCTCGCCCGTGAGTCTCAATTTTCCCGGCGCGACCTGTTCCACCTTCTTTGATTTAAAGGTCATGGTAGGAAAGTGCGCGACGTCAAAGAAGCGCTCGCTGCGCAGATCCTTGTCGCGGTCGGGTTCGCGGGTGTCCACGGTGTTTACGTCGATGGTCACTTCAACGCTGGATTTCGTGATGTCCTGGTCATCGAGCACCATCGTGCCGCTCAGCTTGCTGAATGCGCCGCGCACTGTCGAAAGGCCCAAATGACGCACGGCAAATTGCGCGGAGGAGTGCTGCGGGTCGATTTGCCATGTGGATGTGGCCGCCCGGGCGGGCAGCGAGAGCCCCACTGCCATGCCAGCAACCACTGCAATGCGAGAGAAATACCGGTTCATTTTGTTTTTCCTTCCTTGTTGAATTGGAGCTGATAACTGGATCCGCAAGTCGCTACTCCCGCTTGGCCGTGCGGATCTCTTCAAGCAGGTCGTAAAGAGTCTTCAGCCGCGCGCCTGCCATATGCCGGAACTGCCGTTTGTGCAAATCCCGCATCGGCTGGTCCAGCGGCTTCAGGAGCTCCAGTCCCCGCCCCGTAATGCGCGCCTTCACCACGCGGCGATCGTCCTTCTGCCGCTCGCGGGTGATCCAACCCTGCTTTTCCAAGCGGTCCAAAAGCCGGGTGATGTCCGGATCGTGGGTGATCATACGGTCGCCAACGGCGCGGCAGGCGAGACCTTCTGATCCGGCTCCCCGCAGGATCCGCAAGACGTTGTACTGCGTGCCGGTCAACTCCGCGGTGCGCGTCAGTTGCTCCGCCTGCCGCCCCAGGGCGTCGGCGGCCTTCAACAAGGCGAGGAAGACGCGCTCTTCAAGCGATCCGGGTGCGTGCTTCGGCTTGGTCTTGGGATTCACGGAGCGGATAATAGTCGTGTAAACGACTATTGTCAAGAGGAAAATGTCGACTTTGCCGATGGGCTCTAGGCCTTGCGCAGCGTGCGCAATTGAAGTTCGCTCCAAACACTTCCCGGCCTTTGCGTGACAATCGCTTCCACCGCGTGCGCTACGTCGTCCGGGCTCAACGCTTTGGCAGGGTTTTTCGGCCCGCGGCCCGAAAATTCCGTTGCCACGCTTCCCGGGCACACCACGCTCACGCGGATGCCGTGCTCCCGCAAGTCTTCCATCATGCAGCCTGACAAGCCCATCAGCCCCCATTTGGAAGCGCAGTAAATCCCACCCCCGGCAAAAGTGTTTCTTCCCGCCAGGGAGCTGATATTGATGATGTCGCCCGAGCCACGCTGGATCATCGAGGGCACCGCCGCCCGCGAAACCAGAAAAACGCTTTTGAGATTGGTATTCACAACGCGGTCCCAATCCGCCTCGGTTTTTTCATGAGCCGGGCCAAACAGACCGATCCCTGCGTTATTCACCAGGATGTTAAGCGGGCCGAGCACCCGCTCCGTTTCGGCGACCAGTTCCGAGACCTGTTTGCCATTACTGACGTCTGTAACATGAAAAAACGCGCGCGCGCCCAGTTTTCCCAGGTCTGCCGCGGCGCTTTCCAAGGCGGTCCGGTCCCGGCCGCAAATCGCTACCGCCGCGCCCAGTATTGCCAGACGGTGCGCGATCGCTCGGCCGATGCCGCGGCTCCCTCCGGTAACCAAAGCCACACTTCGCGCGAGCCGTTTTTCCTTCACTCCGCCATTTGCGTTATTTATCCCAGCCATGAGAATTCTTCCTCGCACGGGCCACTCTTTTTGTGCGAAACTCATCCTATCATCAGAGGGTTTCTGCGGTGGCGTTCGTCCCGTTCGCTGCAGCGGAAATGACCGAGAAGGGGCCCCGCCGCACCAGGAACGATCATCAGGAACTTCGTCGAGGATAACGGCTTGCGGATCGAGCGCGGCTTTACCTATAATCGCAACGTTTTCCAAGACAGGATGACTCGCGGTGAAGGAGATCCGGGTGGCACCGGAACACGAACGACGCGCGGCATCTCAGCGAGGAGAAACCGGAATGAATGGAACACGGAAGTGGGTGGGCATCGCGCCGGTGGTGACGCTATGCCTTTTTGGGAGTTTGACGAGCCCGGGTGCGCAGACGCCTGCTGCCGGGCAAGACAGCAAGGCTCCGGCATACACGCTTGTCGAGTACAACGCGGAGCAGGCATGCGCGGCCGAGAAAGCGCCCGCAACGCAGGTCAAATGCCTGGATGATTTTGTTGCGAAGTATCCGAATTCCGCGCTTCTGGTTTACGTTTACCCCCTCTACGTCAATGCTTACAACCAACTGAAAAATCCGCAAAAGGTGATTGAGCACGCCGACAAACTCGTGGCCATGGGCGACAAGGCGGAAGCGGTGGTCCGCTACCAGATGCTTTATGCCCGCGCCCTTGCTTACGCCGGCCTGACGCAAGCCGAACAGACGGCGGGCGCGACGAAGGCTCGGGAGGCGGCCTTACTTGGTCTAAAGACGCTCGACGAAGTCAAGAAGCCGGACAACCTATCCGAGGAGGATTTTAGGAAGCAAAAGCAACAGCCCACCATTCTGTTCAACTACACAGCCGCCAATGCGGCCGTGAACGCGAAAGAATATGCGGCAGCCGTGCAGTCCTTCAAGGCGGTATTGGCGCACGATCCTGACGATCTCAGCACGAACTACAACCTGGGGCGGGCTTATCTGGCCATGGCGCCCCCTCAGTCAATGGATGCCTTCTGGTATTTCGCAAAATCCGTGACTTCCAAGAAGGCCACGCAAGCGCAGGCCGACAAAGTCAAGAAGTACCTCAAAGGCCTCATCGCCAATTACCAGGGCGGGAACGTTTGCGACAGCTTGACCGACGGTGAGTTGAATGAGCTCCTCCAGCTCGCGGGCAGCTCTGCTGATCGGCCCTCGACCTATTCCTTGCCCGGTGCTGCGGATATTAGCGGGGCTCAGAAGGAGATGACCATTGCTTCGGTCTTTAATGAGCTGAAGGCAGGGGGCGACAAGAGCAAACTGACCTGGCTCGCCGCCTGCGGCCTGGAGTTTCCCGAAGTTCCCGGCAAGGTCATTGAAGTCGTGCCCGGCGATCCGCTGGTCCTGAAAATTGCCTTCGTGACCAGCGATGCAGAATTCGATGCCGCGACTACGCCGAATATGGATGTCAAAGTCGTGGGCCAGCCCGAGGCCGCGCACGTCGAAAAGAACAGCGCCGTCCATTTCACTGGAACTCTGCTTTCTTACGATCCTGCTCCTTTCTTCCTGCATTGGGACAAGGCTAAGGTAAAGCAAGAAGACATTCCCAAAGAAAAGGGACCCAAGAAGGCGCCCGTGCGCCGGCCCGCGAGGAAGCCGAGCGGGCGTTCCAACTAGCTCTTCAATCTCCTTTACTACAAAGCGGACGGCTCTCCGGGAATCCCGGGGGGCCGTTTCGTTTTCCAGGCAGGAAAATCCGTTTTTCTCAAAAAGACATATCAGTAGAGCAGCTGGCAAGCGGTCTCCAGGAAGGACCGAAAGCCACGAGGCGTTTCTGTGGCTTTGCTTCCGCGAAGATCAAAACAGAAGCCTCGCTTTCCGGGAAACCCTTCCCTTCAAAAGCGAGGCTTGTTGTCCAGGAGCCGGCTCCGAATCAGCGCGACCGGCGCCGGTGGCCGTTGGTATCGAGCTTGTACTCCTCGATTTTCCGGCTGAGGGTGTTGCGGTGAATGCCGAGGAGCTGCGCGGCGCGCGACTGGTTGCCGTTCGCCCGGTCCAGCACGCGCTTGATGAACCGTTTTTCGAACTCTCCTATCGCTTCGTCAAAGTAGATTCCCCGCTCCACCATTTGATTGACGAGCCCTTCCAATTGATCTTTCACGATGACACGCTCCGCTGGGGGCATTTGTGCAAATGGGGCCCAGTTGCTACGTCAATTCACGGCCGGTCAAAATGCGGTACGCCTCCCGGTACTTTTCTCGAGTGGCGTCGACTACCTCCGGTGGCAGCTCCGGCCCTGGCGGGGTTTTGGGCCAGCGCATGCGTTCGAGGTAATCCCGCACAAATTGTTTGTCAAAGGAAGCCTGCGGTCCACCGGGTGTGTAGTGTGCTGCGGGCCAGAAGCGCGACGAGTCAGGCGTCAGCGCCTCGTCAATCCAAATCAGTTTGTCATTCAACAAGCCGAACTCGAATTTTGTGTCGGCGACAATGATTCCGCGCGGCTCGGCATGCGCCACAGCGCGCTGGTAGAGCTCCAGGCTAACGGCGCGAACTTTCCCCGCAAGTTCTTTGCCGATCATCTTCTGCGCTTGCTCAAAAGAGATATTTTCATCGTGCCCGCTCACTGCCTTCGTCGCGGGTGTGAAAATTGGTTCCGGCAGCCGCCCCGATTCGAGCAACCCGTTTGGGAGCGCAATGCCGCAAACTCTTCCGGTGGCGCGGTAATCTTTCCATCCCGAGCCCGAGACGTATCCCCGCACCACGCACTCAATCGGCAAAGGGTTCGTCTTTCGCACCAGCATGGACCGCCCGGCCAGTTCATCTCGAAACTTGTCAAAAGGCGCGGGAAACTCCGTCGCGCTGATTACGTGATGGGGTACGACGTCCTTCAGAAGGTCGAACCAGAAAAGCGAAAGCTGCGTAAGCACGCGTCCCTTGTCGGGAATGGGCGTCGGCAGGATCACGTCGAACGCCGAGAGCCGGTCCGTGGACACGATCAACAGCTTGTCGCCCAACTCGTAAATGTCGCGCACCTTGCCGCGCACGCTCGGCGACAACCCGGCGAACTGAGTTTCCCTCAGAACTTTCATGGCAGGAGCTAGAGACACCGCGAAAATCTCCCCGACTTGGTGCTCCGCATTCTAGCGCACCAAAACGCGAAGTCAAACCCGTCGGCGGTGGAAAATTGTGCGAAACACGATTGCACCAGGCGGAACAGAAAACGTCTATGCACGCGATAAAGAATACTAAGAGGATTTTTCGGGGCTCTCGGTTTTGTAGCGTTTTCGGTTTTTATAGAAGTACGCGGACGCCGCTCGGTTACGCCGCGGAAACGCCCACTGCTTTCGCGCCGGGATTTTCGTTTCCCGTTCCTTCCCAGCGCACGCTGACCAGCTTGGAAACGCCCGGCTCCTGCATGGTCACGCCGTAGAGCACCGGGGCGATTTCCATGGTCTTGCGGTTGTGCGTGACGACAATGAATTGCGTTTGGCTGCTCATCTCCCCAACTAATTTTGTGAACCGCCCGACGTTCGCCTCGTCCAGCGGCGCATCGACTTCGTCCAGGATGCAGAACGGACTTGGCTGGTAGCGGAAGATGGCGATCAGCAGCGCCAGCGCGGTCATAGCCTTCTCGCCGCCCGAGAGCAGCAGCACGTTTTGCAGCCGCTTCCCCGGAGGCGACGCGACGATGTCAATGCCCGCATCACCCGAGCTGTCCGGCTCGGTCAAGCGCATCTCCGCCATGCCGCCGCCAAAAATCGCGTGGAATGCGTCTGAGAAGCTTTTGTTGATCGCCTGGAATGCGTGCTCGAACTTCTCTTTCGTCGCTTGATCGAGTTCCACGATGGCCTGCTGCGTGTCGGCAATCGACTTCAACAAATCATCGCGTTCCCGGGTCAGGAACGTGAACCGCTGCTCGCACTCGTTGAATTCCTCGAGCGCCATCATGTTGACGGCTCCCATATTCTCGATCCGCTGCTTCATCTCGCGATAGTTGGCTTCCGCAGCGGCTAGCTCTTCGCCGCTCATGAACGCGGTTTCCGTGGCAATCAAATCCTCCGGCTGCGCGTTTACTTCGCTCATGCACGTTTCGCGCAAATGCCCGCGATCAGACTCGTTTTTCGCGCGTTCCACTTCGCAATGACTGCGCTGTTCGCGCAACTCTTGTAGCTCTTGCCGCGCCATCCGCAACCGATCTTCTGTCTGCGTCACGCGCGCACGCGCCGACTCCCACTCCTGCTCGAGTTCTTTCTGCCGCCCTTCCAGCCGCAGCTTCTCCGCGCGCAGCCCATCCAGTTGCTGGGTCAGCTCTTCGCTCTGCTTCGCCAGCCCGGCAGCTTCGTCGCTGAGGGACAGCACCTGTTGCTGCAGCGCTGTCTCGCGGCGCTCCATTTCCGTCCGCTCTTCGCGCAGCCGCGCCGCCAAGGCTTCTGCCGCAGCCAGTCGCTCATTAATCGCCGCCAGTCCGGCGCGTGCCGTCGCAAGTTCGTGCTGTTCGCTCTCGACCGACCCGCGCAGCCCAAGCAGTTCCCCCGCCAGCCGGGTGCTTTCCGCTTCCGCCTCTGCGCGATTTAGCGCCGCCGCAGCGTGCTCGTGCTTCGCGCGTTCCGCGCGCTGCCGTGCGCCCTGCGCTTCTTTGCGCACGCGCGCCAGTTCGCCTTGGCAAACGGCCAGCTCCGCTGCCAGCCTCGCTAGCTCCGTTTGCATGTGGCTGTGGCGGTGCTGCACGGAGATCGTCTCGCGCTCCACGTCGCGCTGCTTCGCGCTGATTTGTTCCAGCGCCTGTTCCGTGGCGCCCAACTCCGCTGCCGCCGCTACCAGCGCAGCCTGCTTTTCGCTCATCCGGTGTTCGAGCCGCAGCAGTTCGGCATCGAGCGCGCGCAATTCGCGCTTCATGCCGAGCGGCCCGGCCTCGTCCGGACGCCCGCCGGTCACCATTCGGCCCTGATAGCACGTCCCGTCCGGCGTGACGAACGCGTATTGCGGATTCTCCCGCGCCAGTTTCTCCGCTGCCGCCGCGCTGTCGGTCAAATACGCCGCGCGCAGCCTCGGCAGGAACTGTTTGGCCGCGGCGCCCAGCGGATTGCGAAATTCCACCAGCTTGTCCATCCGCGAAATCACTCCGTCTTCGCCATGGAAATGGGCAATCGGCTCGTACTCGTTTTCGAGCCGCAGATTGCGCAGCGAATCCACGAAGAACGTCGCCCGGCCGCCTACTTCCTCGCGCAGCATGGAAATGCCCGTGCGCGCATGGTCGAATGTCTCGACGACGACGAATTCCAACTCATCGCGGAGGAACTGCTCGATCGCCGCTTCGTGCTTCTCTTCGACCTCCGCGTAATCCGCCAGCACGCCAACGGCCCGGAATTGCTGTCCGCCGCCGCGCTCGTTCGCCGCAAAAAGCTTTTGCACGGCTTCCGCCGTGTACGACCGGTCGTTCAAAATCTGCGTCAGCGTCGAATGCCGTGCCCGCACGCTCGCGAGCGCATCGCGCAGCGCGTCGGCTTCCTTCGTCAACCCGTCGCGTTGCTCGCGCAATCCGCCAATTTTCGCTTGCAGCTCCGCCGCATTTTGCTTCAACGCGCCAAACTGCCCGGAAACCGCTTCCAACTCATGAGCTACGCGCTCGGCGTCATCCCGCGCGCGCGTTGAGGTTTCAAGCACCTCGTGCTCGTTCGCCTCCAGTTTTCGCAGCGCTTCGGTTTGGTGCGCCAGCGCTTCTTCCGCCTGTTTCTGCTCGCCGTGCAAACGTAACAAACTCTCGCCGGCCTCCGACGCGCGTTGCCGGAGCGCCTCGATCCGCCCTTCGGCATCCCGAATCTCAACCGCGCGTTGCTCCACGCGCTGCAAAAGCTCCTCGACGCGGCCGTTCAGCGCGCCTGACTCTTCGCGCAGCAGCGTCACGGCTTGCACCTGCGTCGCGCTCCGCGTTTCCCATTCCGCAGCCTGCGCCCGCGCCTGCTTCAGCTCCGCATCCATTTGCGCGTGGCGCCCCGCCAGCTCCTGCGCCCGCTGGCGGTTGAACGCAATGCGGTTCTCGCTGCGGTCCACTTCGAGCGCCGTCAGGTTCAGCACGTTCTGGTTCTGCCGGAGTTCCGCATCCAGCTGGTAAATCCGCTGATTCAGCCTGTCCTGTTCACCTTCCATCTGCTGGATGGCCGCCGCTCGCTGCGTTTCCGCCGCGTTCAGCTCTTCCAGTTGCTTGCCAATCCTCTCCGCCGCGGCATCCAACTCGCGTGCCTTGCCCGCCAGCATCTGCCGCACGATCCCGCGCATCTGTTCGCGAATCTCCGAATACCGCCGCGCCTTGGCCGCCTGCCGTTTTAGGGACCCGAGCTGCTTTTCTACTTCGACGACTATGTCATTGACGCGCGCCAGATTCAGTCGCGACGATTCCAGCTTTGCTTCCGCGAGCCGCTTCTTGGTTTTGAATTTCGTCACCCCTGCGGCTTCTTCGATGATCGCGCGCCGCTCCATCGGCTTCGTGGAAAGGATCAGTCCGATGCGCCCCTGCTCGATGATGGCGTACGAGTCCGGTCCCAACCCCACGCCCATGAACATTTCCTGCACGTCGCGGAGTCGCGCCACGCGGCCGTTGATGAGGTATTCGCTCTGCCCGGAGCGATACAGCCGCCGGCTGACCATAATCTCACCCGGCTTAGCGGCCAAGGTCGGCTTCTCTTCGTTCTTTTTCTTTCTCTTGAACAGCTTTTTGAGTCTGCCCTCCGACTCTTCTGTGCTCTCCGGTGGCGGAGCCGGGCCTGCCGCATCCTGGCCCAGCTGCTCGCTCTCGGGTGCCCCCGCCGGAGCATCTCCCTCAAACTGGTTCTTCGCTGTGTTCTCGGCGCCCTCGGTGGCCGAATCCTTCTTCTCTTCTGCCGCGGCCCCTTCCATCACAAACCGCGCCGCGTCCGCGAGTTCCGGATCTTCCATGGTGATGGTCACTTCCGCCATACCGAGCGGCGGCCGCTTTGTCGTGCCATTGAAGATGCAATCCGCCATGCGCTCCGCTCGCAGAGACTTGTGGCTCTGCTCGCCGAGCACCCAGGAGATGGCGTCCACCACGTTCGATTTCCCGCAGCCATTCGGTCCGACGATACATGTCGTACCCGTGCCGCTGAAGGTTACCAGCGTGCGTTCGCAAAACGACTTAAAGCCAACGATTTCGACTTTTCGCAGCTTAAGCAAGGCGTCCCCTTGTTTCGCTCATCTTGCCCATCCGCTTGCTTCTCATCGCGCGCATCCTAATTATCGAACCCCGCGTCCGACCGGGAGTTGCTCGTCGCGTCCGTTGCCATCCCTTCCCCTTGTTGGTAGCGGCACAGCACTGTTGTGCCTTCCCGCAGCAATCCAATGCAAGAAAATCGGCCCGCGATAAGAGACGGCTTTGTGTGCCTCGAGGGGAGGGTCTTTTGAGCGTCAGGTCAGCCCCACACACCGGGACCGCCCGAAAAGTAGGCCGCGTAAACGGCCCCCTTGTAAACGTTGGCAGGTTCCTGTTCAGAGCCCAGCCGCCTGGCGCAAGGATGGCGGTACGGGAAAAAACCTTAACACGATGTTTTTCGCGTGTCTAGCCCTACGCCACTTGTTGTGGCCCTTTCGTCACCTCCACAATTCCGCTGTCTTCCACTAGCTGTTGGTGTCCTCTCTAGCCCGTTCTCGTCTTTTCCCTGATCCATCTCTTCGCGACCTGCATTTCTCTGCTGCGAAACGCCAGCCAAAATGCGTCCGTCGCGCTAAAGGAGCCTCATCATGAGCCGGCCTCCCCGCGCAAAGCGGCTGCCCTCTGCTCCAATTGGGCGTAGCGGCTGTCGGAGGCTCTGCCTGTCGATCGGTTCGCTGACCGTCAAGGTCGTGGCGGCCAGGGAGGGTCGGGTGGAAAAGGCGGCCGAGGGGTGCAACGGCCTCGACGGGCGGATTGGATTCGACGGGCGCCGCAGGGGAGGCAGCATCACCGTGATCCTACCGACCCGCGAGCCGAACCCTTCTTGAGCGCCATCCTCTCTCAAGCCGCTCTGGCTCTCATCCCGTCTTCAAGGAAGGCCGGCTCGCCTTCATTCGTATCGCAATACGACCACAGGATCCACGCTCATGGCACGGCGCGCCGGGACGGCGCAGGCAACTAGCGCGATGCCGCCAAGCAACGCCATAACCCCTGCCAACACCAGCGGATCGAAAGGCCGAGTTCCATAGATTTGGCTGGCCACGGCCTTTTCTAGAGACGCCGAGCCGGCAATACCTAAGACAAATCCCGCGGCAACGAGCTTCGACCCTTCCCGTAAGACTAGCCGGAGAATGCCCGTTCGCGTGCTGCCCAGCGCCACGCGAATGCCGATTTCGCGTGTCCGCTGCGCGACTAGATACGCCAGCACGCCATAAATCCCGAGCGACGCCAGAAACAAGGCGACTCCTCCGAAGGCATTAGCCAGTAGCATGGACGTGCGCCGTGAAGACAAGGAAAGATCAATGCGCTCGGGCATCGAATGGATGTCGAAAAGCGCCAGGTCCGGATCGAGACGCGAAATCTCGGCACGCAGGGCGCGGACAGCGGAGGCCGGATCGCCCGCGGTTTTGAGGGCCAACGTGAACGTGCTGGCGGGCTGCTGGGCATGGCACAAGTAGTACGCTCCGACGGTTGCCCCGGAATCATCCAGGTTTTCGTAGCGCAGCGTGCGCGCCACGCCAACAACCGTAAACCAGACGGTATGCTCGTCGATTTTCAGCAAATCCTTGGGGTCGCTAGGAAAGTACATTCGCCGGCCGATCGGATCGCGGTTCGGCCAAAAATGGCGCGCCAGGCGTTCGTCCACAATGATCACGCGGGGAGCGGCTTCATTGTCGCGGTCGTTGAAGGGGCGGCCCCGAACCATCGAAATTCCCAGGGCTTCAAAGTAACCAGAAGTCACTTTGATATTGAGGGGAGAGATCAGGGACTCGCCTGGCTTCATTTGGTAGCCTTCGGCCAGAATTACGCTGTCAGTGTGATTCCCGCCCAGGGGAATCGCTTCGGTGGCTCCTGCAGAGGAAACGCCAGGGATGGCGCGAATGGCCGGAAGGGCGCGGTTCATGAAGTCGCGCAACGCTTCCGGCTTGGAATATCTGGCGCGTGGCAATGCGATCGACGCGGAGATCACGCCGTTGGGATTAAATCCCGGATCGACATGCAAGAGCCGGCGAAAACTTGCCAGAAGCAACCCAGCCCCCAGGAGCAGGGTGAAGGCAAATCCAACCTGCGCGGTGACCAGCAGTTGGCGAACGCGGCGGGATTTTTTTCCGCCCGTACCCGTGCGGCTTTCCTCATGCAGCGCGTCGCTGATGCCAATCTTGGAAATCCCGGCGAGCGGAAACAGCCCGACAAAGAGTCCGGCCCCGAGCGACAGCGCCAGGGAAACGAGGATCGCCGTGCCATCCATATGAACTTCCCCGGCCCGCGGGAATTTCTCGAGCCCGATGGCGTTCAGCGCTCGCAATACGCCCGCGCCCAGGGCAATCCCGGCCATGCCGCCGAGCAAAGCCAGTCCTAAATTTTCCAGAAGCAGCTGGCGCACGAGCTGTGCGCGGCCTGCGCCGAGCGCGATCCGTGTGGCGATTTGCTTCCGCCTCATGGCCAGCCGGGCCAGCGCCAGGTTAGCAATGTTGAGTCCGCCAATGAGCAGCACCAGAAACGCGCCGCCCCACAACAAATACAGAGTCCCTTTCACCCCGGCGATCAGCAGGTCTTCGAGAGGCTTCACTGCCGTGTGAAAACCGGCGTTGATCAGGAGTTCTTTCATCTCCGGGAAGCGCTCCAGGTTTTCCTGGTTCAGCGCATTGACCTGCGCCTGGGCCTGCTCGAGCGTCGCGCCGGGCTTCAGGCGTCCGATATATCGCCAATTATTGTTGTGGTGCGCGGTCTTCTCTTCGGCCGTAAACGCGAGCGGCGTCCACAGGAGAACGTCGGGATCAACAAAATTGAACTTCGCAGGCATCACACCGACGATGGCATAGGGCCGTCCGCCCATCCGCAGTGTGCGGCCAAGAACCGATTTATCTCCGGCGTACAACTGCTTCCACAGCCCGTCGCTGAGAATCACTTCTTGATCCCGCCCAACCTCACCTTCCTCTTCCGTGAATGGCCGTCCCAGCCTTGGCGAGACGCGTAACAAGTGGAACCACGAGGGTGTCACCACCATCCCTCGAATCTGCTGCGGCGTGCCATTCAGGTCCACGGTTTGGTTGCGCTGCTGGAAGAGGGCCTGGCTCTCAAAAACGGTCATTTCGCGAAGGCGGTCGAAATAGTCACCCGCGGCGGCGTAGTTGCCGCCAGAGATTCCGGCATTGGGGTAATCATTGGACATAAGAAGGACGGAGCTGGCTTCCGCCACCGGTAACGGACGCAAAATAACCGAGTTCACGATGGCAAAAAGGGCGGCGTTGGCGGCGATGCACACTGCAAAGGTGAGTAGCACGGCAAGCGCAAACCCTTGGTCCCGCCACAACGAACGAGCTGCGTATTTCAGGTCGAGGAAAAACATATCCATGCTCCGCGCTCCCCGCTAGTGCACTGCAATAGAGATCTGCTGACAACAACGTTGCCTCGGCAAACCGGCACCAGCTCAGAAATGATGGCCCTAAAACCTATCATTAAAAGTTCCGCCGGGCTGGCGCATGAGGATCAGTACGCATCGCCCATACCGAAAGTTCCCCGGCAATATTCTGATAGCCTCTTTCCTTGTGTGTGGATCATGGTTTTTCTGGTGAGGTAGGCGGCCCCGCGGCAAAGACCTTTCAGTAACACGGTCCTTTACTCCTGCTCGCCCCGATCTTAGAGGGTAGCGTCGAGCGGCCTCGTGCCTTGTCATTCGCATCGCCCTACCCTGCTGTGCTTAAGCCATTCTTTAGCGCCCCCCCTAGCACATCGTTAAGAGAAACCTAGGGGAGATGGGCACAACGCCTAAAGCACGAACGGGCAGCTCGCGCTTTCAAGTGCTTACAGACTGTTCTGTTTCAGCCACGTTGTAAGCCCTCTGTTTGCCAATGCTTACGAAACTGCCGGTTATGGCCAGTTCTCGAACGAGCCCGCTGCCTCCGTTCGCCACTCGCCACCCCGATCTGGCTGCGGTCCCTCGCCATCTCCTTGGCCCGCTTGTGCATTGCTCCGCGTCAAACCCCTCGGATACAATCCAAGGCTTCGTCAATCACCAGGAAAGAACACCGCGCGCCGATGGCCGAAATCCAACTCCACAACACTCTGTCCGGAAAACTCGAACCTTTCGTCCCGCAAAAGCCGGGTGAAGTGCGCATGTACACCTGCGGCCCCACGGTCTACGACTACGCTCACATTGGCAACTACCGCACCTTTGTCTTCCAGGACATTCTCAGGCGCTTCCTCAAGCTGCGCGGCTTCGAGCTCCAACACGTCATGAATCTCACGGACGTGGACGACCGCATTATCGCCAACGCCGCCGCCGCAGGAAAAAACATTCGCGACTACACAGACAAATTCGTGCAGGCTTTCTTCGACGATTGCAAAACGCTCAGCATCGAAGCTCCCGAACACTGGATTCGCGCCACCGATCACATCGGCGACATGGTTCAGCTCATCGAGAGGCTTCAGGAGAAAACTTTCACGTATGCGAGCGAAGGTTCCATCTACTATCGCATCGCCAAGTTTCCAAACTATGGAAAACTCTCCAAAATCGATCTCACCGGCATTCAAGCCGGCGCGCGCGTCGACAATGACCGCTACGAGAAAGAAAGTGCGCGGGACTTTGCGCTTTGGAAAGCGCCGAAACCCGGCGAGCATTTCTGGGAAACCGCCATCGGCCCCGGCCGTCCTGGCTGGCACATCGAGTGCTCGGCCATGGCCATGAAATATCTCGGCGAAACGCTCGACATTCACACCGGCGGCATAGACCTCGCCTTTCCGCATCACGAGAACGAAATTGCCCAGAGCGAAGCCGCCACGGGCAAGCCTTTCGCGCGCTACTGGCTCCACGCCGAGCATCTGCTTGTCGAAGGCGAGAAAATGTCGAAATCGCTCGGCAACTTCTTTACGCTGCGCGATCTTTTCGCAAAAGGCTACAAGCCTTCCGCGTTGCGCTTTGCCTTGGCCAGCGTGCCATACCGCAAGCAGCTCAATTTCACCTTCGACGGATTGACGCAGGCTAGGAACTCCGTCGAGAGGCTTCGCAATCTCGCGGATCGCTTGCACCAAGGAAACTTTCCACCAGGACAACAGTCAGCGATGATCGAACGCATCTACAAGGCTCACGAGGAATTCGACGCCGGCCTGTCCGACGACCTCAATACCGCGCGTGCCTTGGCCGCCGTCTTTGATCTCGCGCGCGACGCCAACACCGCCATGGACAAGGGCGAATTCCGCCAGGGCGACGTCGAGGCAACACGCCAATTCTTGTTCACTTTCGACGAAGTTTTCGCCGTTTTCGAGGACAACGATGCGCAAAAGCTCCGAGCGCTCGGTTATGGCAGCCCCGAAGCGGGCCCACGTGACGAGGAAATCGAAAAACTCATCGCCGAGCGCCTTGCCGCTAAGAAGAAACGCGATTTCGCAGCCGCCGACCGCATCCGCAACGAACTCGCAGATCGTGGTATAATTCTAGAAGACGCAAGGGACGGCAGCGTCCGCTGGAAACGCAAGTGACCTCGAATTTCAAAACTCGGAGCCCGTACCTCCCGGGTTACTTCCCGCCGGCCGCTCTGCGGCCAAACCTCTTCGGCGTTGACTTAGCTTAGTTCTTAGCAGGCGGTTCGGGAATCTTCCGAAACCAATTCCCAGTTTTTCGCGCCTGCTTTCTTTCCCCCACCGTTTTTGATTCACTCGAACCTGATTTTCTTCTTGGAGGAAGAAATGCCAACGACTTTGGAAGTAAAAACACCTCGCCTCGTCACGGCGCTGCCCGGCCCTAACGCGCAGCAAGTGATCGCTGCCGACGCCAAGTTCATGTCGCCGTCGCTCACCCGCGAATACGCGCTGGTAGCCAGGAAAGGCCATGGCGCCATCGTCGAAGATGTGGATGGAAACTCATTTCTGGACTTTGCCGCAGGCATTGCCGTCTGCTCCACGGGGCACTGCCACCCCAAGGTGGTGGAAGCGATCCAGAAGCAGGCGGCGGAGCTGATTCACATTTCCGGCACGGATTTCTATCACCATCATTTGCCGCAACTCGCCGAGAAGCTTGTAGCGACAATGCCGGGGAGAGAAGCCAAGAAAGTGTTCTTCGGAAATTCCGGCACCGAAGCGGTGGAAGGCGCGATCAAGCTCGCGCGCTACGCAACGAAGCGCGACAAGCTCATCGCGTTTTACGGCTGTTTCCACGGACGCACGCTCGGTTCGCTGTCACTTACGGCTTCGAAAAACACCCAGCGCAAGAATTTCGGCACGCTGCTTGGGGGCGTCGAGCACATTCCGTTTCCCTACGCCTATCGTTGCCCGCACGGCCACACCGCGGAAACCTGCGGCACTGAAATTCTGGAACTGCTCGAACAGCAAATGTTCAAACGTCTGTTCGCACCCGAGGAAATCGCGGCCATCATCATCGAGCCGATTCAGGGCGAAGGCGGCTTCATTCCCGCCCCGGCGTTTTTCCTCCAGGAATTGCAGCGCATCTCGAATCGCCATGGCATCCTGCTGATTGTGGACGAAGTGCAATCGGGTGTCGGCCGCACCGGAAAGTGGTGGGCCTACGAACATGCGGGAATCGAGCCGGACATCGTTTGCGTCGCCAAGGGCATCGCTAGCGGCATGCCGCTCAGCGCATTCGTCGCCAAGGAAAGCGTGATGACCTGGCAAAAGGGGGCCCACGGCACGACGTATGGCGGCAATCCCGTGTGCATCGCGTCGGCGGTGGCGACGCTCGATCTTATTGAACACGGCTACCTGGAAAACGCGCGCAAGATGGGCGACTACATCTTCGCGCGCCTCCACGATTGGCCGAAGCGCTTCAAGATCGTCGGCGATGTGCGCGGCAAAGGCCTGATGATCGGAGTCGAAATTGTGCGCGATCAGAAAACCAAGGAGAAGGCGGCAGACCTGCGGGACGCGGTCGTCAGCAAAGCGTTTCACAAGGGATTGCTGACCCTGAGCGCCGGCGAGAACACCATTCGGATGTCGCCGCCGCTACTGATCGACGAAGAGCAGGCGGACTTTGCCCTTCGCACGCTTGAAGAATGCGTCCGCGAAGTCGAGAAAACCGTTTAACAGCGATATCGCACGGAACGCAAAGTTCACCGGGAAGATGGAGGAAATCCCGCGGCTCTCGATGGAGGCGCGGAATTTAGCCTCGGCTTGCCGCGATTCAAATAGCTCCTGAAAATACTGCAGGTCACTCTATTCTACCTGGCGGTCGCTCTCGCTATTTCGCAAGGAAAGGAATTCTGCGGATGCACGACGACGCGCGACCCGTTTGCTGCGGTCGCTTCCAGTTGCACGCTCTTGATTGAGATCGCCAACACCACCGTTTTTTGAGTCTCTGTCAATGAAGGAGGGAATCGGAATTCCTTGCCAAATGGGGCTGAGGCAGTAGAATGCATGGGCGAAATCCCTCGGGAAACCCGAACAGGAGTGCCCTCATGATTTGTAGGAGCAAGTTTCGCTTCGAGCCTTTTGCGGATCCTGCTCGCCTCGCCTTGCTTGTCCTTGCAACGGCGGCTTTTGGCGTTGGCGCGCGGGCGCAGGAAGCAGACGTCACGAAGAAGCTGGAGGGTTTCGACGCGTATATGCAGCAGACGCTGAAAGACTGGAACACGCCTGGCGTGGGTGTCGGGATTGTTGTCGGAGACAAGCTGGTCTTTGCGAAGGGGTATGGCTATCGGGATCATGAGAAGAAGCTCCCGTTCACAACGAAAACGATGCAGCCGATTGCGTCGAACTCGAAATTATTCACGGCGGTAGCGGCCGGGATGCTGGTGGAAGAAGGCAAGCTGGCCTGGGACAAGCCGATACGCGACTCCGTGCCCGAGATCCAGTTTTACAACGACCAGCTCAACAGCAACGTGACGCTGCGCGACATGCTGTCGCACCGCACGGGCGTGACGCGTCACGATTTAATCTGGTTCAAGTCGCCATTCACACGGGAGGAGTTGTTCGAGAAGCTGAAGTACTTGGAGCCGCAGGAGCCGATGCGCACCACGTTTCTCTACAACAACCTGATGTTCGCGGCGGTGGGACAGATCATCAAGATCAAATCCGGCAAGAAATGGGAAGATTTCGTGCGCGAAAGAATCTTCACTCCGCTGGACATGAGCACGACTTGTTACACGATTGCGGACATGTTAAAGCAGCCGGACTACGGCGTGCCGTTCCGCGAGAAGCGCGATTCCTTCGAGCTGTACAAGATTCCTTATTACGAGGATACCGAGGGAGTGGCTCCGGCAGGCGCAGTCATTTCCAACATTGATGAGCTATCGCACTGGCTGATTGCGTTGATGAACGAGGGAAAATACAACGGCAGGCAGGTGTTGCCGGCTGGTGCGTTGAAGGCCACGCTGCAACCGGCAATCGCATTGCCGAACGCGGGGGGCGAAGCTCTGGGCTTCTGGGAGTTGATCAATTCAGCTTATGGGATGGGCCGGTGGGCCGCCTCTTATCGCGGCAAACTGCTGACGTACCATGGTGGCGACCTTCCCGGGTTTCACTCGCAGGTTTCGTTTATGCCCAACGACAAAATCGGCGTCATCGTCCTGGTCATCAGCGATCACAGCGCACCGCTCTACAACATCGTCAGCTACAACGTGTACGAGCGGCTCTTGGGAATGGACCAGACGCCGTGGAGCCAACGGCAACTCCAACAGCGGCTTGCCAACAAGAAAGCCGGCACGGAGGCGCGGGCGAAAGCCGGTGGCGACCGCGTGCCAAACACGAAACCATCGCACGCGCACGCCGACTATGTGGGCGAGTACGAAAACCCCGCCTACGGGATTCTCCGAATCGGCCTGCAAGGGGATCAATTGCAATTCGGTTTTCACGAGTTCCATTTTCCGATGAACCATTTCCATTACGACCGCTTTGACACGCAGGACGACGAGCAATACGGAAAATTTTCGGTGAATTTCCGGACGAATCCTCAGGGGGATATTGACAGCGCGGTGATTTCGCTGGACCAGGCCGAAGTGGTGTTCACCCGCAAACCGGAAGCTCTGCAGGCTATCCTTTTGGAGAAACTTGCGGGCGTATACTTGACGCCGAGCAAAGTAAAATTTGAAGTGCGTTATCAGCCTGGAACAGGGCTTTCGATTGCGTTCCCGGGCGCGCCTCCCCAAAAACTAATCCACGTTAAGGGAATGCAATTCCGAACGCCGCTGTTCGCCGATGACATCTACGAATTTGTGTTGGAGAACGGACAGGTGAAGGCTTTAAAAGAGCGGACGCCCTCCGGGGAATACACGTTCCAGCGTCAGTGAGCGCTTGTCTCGTAGAGGGCTCTCGGTTTCTCCTGCACTCGGAGAAAGAGGGATTCCTCGCTTCGCTTGGACTGACGGCGAAAAGACATTTTTCATAAGCCGTTTAGAAGACAAGAACAAGCCGTACGGGAAAGCGCCGGAGCATGAGATGATAATGCGCAGGGGGTTCGGAAGAGTGGGCAGAAGTGTTTTGCGCAGTCACCTCCAGGGACAACCCAGAATCAAACTGTTGGGAAGGAGAGAGAGTTGCCGGAGTTGCGGAAGGACCCTATCACGGGTCGCTGGGTGATTATTTCGACGGAACGCGGAAAGCGGCCGAATGATTTTCTGCGCGAAAGCGTAATCGCGAAGGAACCAAAGAATTGCCCGTTCTGCGCGGGGAATGAATCCAAGACGCCGCCCGAGGTGCTGGTGTACGGCCGAAACGGCGGCGGGGCGAACACATCCGGGTGGAAGCTGCGCGTGGTGCCGAACAAATTCCCCGCTCTCGGCATCGAGGGGGATCTGGACCGCGAGGGTGAAGGCCTGTTCGACAAGATGAACGGTATCGGCGCGCACGAAGTGGTCATCGAATCGCCGGACCACGGCGCAACGCTCGCGACGCTACCCGAGCGCGCGGTGGAAGATGTGCTGTGGGGATACCGGGACCGCATGTTGGACCTGAAGAACGACAAGCGCTTCCGCTATATCTTGATTTTCAAGAACCATGGAGAAGCCGCAGGCGCGACCGTGGAACATCCGCATTCGCAGCTGATCGCGCTGCCGATCGTGCCGCGCCGCGTGCGCGAAGAAGTGGACAACTGCTGGCATTATTACGACGAGAAAGAACGATGCATTTTCTGCGACATCATCCGTCAAGAGCGGGACACAGGTGAGCGCATGATCAATGAAAACGAGCAGTTCGTCGCGTTTGCCCCGTATGCGCCGCGGTTTCCGTTTGAAATGTGGTTGCTGCCAAAAGTGCACAGTTCGTCGTACGAGAACAACCAGAGTTCGATTTACGCCAGCCTGGCAAGAATGCTCAGGGACACGCTGATGCGGCTCGACGAAGTGCTAGACCGACCGGCGTATAACTTCATGATTCATACCTCGCCGATCGGGGAAGAAATCAACGATCACTACCACTGGCACATCGAGATTATTCCCAAGCTGACAAAGGTGGCGGGATTCGAGTGGGGAACGGGCTTTTACATCAATCCGACACCGCCGGAAGAGTCAGCGCGGTTCCTGCGGGAAGCGAAGGTCCCCGCAACAGCCGAGAAAAAGTAGGCATTTTCGTCCGAGGCAACGAGGGAAGGGCGTCCGAGAGGATTCCCGAGTTTTGTTATAATTACGATTTGCGGCGGTACCCAAGCGGCCCCGGGGAAGAGTGCTGTCACATCCCCTCTTTTCACGCCTTACCATGAGGTATCCATGGGTTCGAGAGGGCAATCGGCGAAAACTAGGGTGCGTTGGGCATAACTGACAGATTTTGGGCATAATGTAGACAGAGGCGCGATACCCAAGTGGTCTAAGGGAATGGTCTGCAAAACCATCATTCGTCGGTTCGAATCCGACTCGCGCCTCCAGGTTTTTGAAAGCAGGTTCGAGTCCCGCCGTCATCTCTGAACTTCATTCGAGTCGTTGATAAATAAAAGTATCAGCCATCCGAGAAGACGGATGACTAAGAATGCATTTTGGCCTCGATGCGCGTCTGTTTCACCGGGGTCTTAACGCTGACGGCTGGTTTTTGCAAGATAGAAATTTGCAGCGGGAGTTTCGATATGCTGGCCTCGGAGGTCGGCTATCGTTTTTTCACCAGAAACCCGCGCCATGCAACGAAGTTGGCGTGAGAACGCCGGATTATTGGGCACTCGCGTCCTGTCCGTTTGACCAGTAGACAAAGGGAGCACACCCGAGTAGATTCGCGCTACGGTTGGGCGAATGGCACAGTGTGAATCCAAAGTGTTCTTCCCTGACGACTCCACGCAGCCGCCGCAGTTCAACGATTGCCCCCGACAAGCCGAAACCACGCGCAGGCTGTCAGGCATGAAGGTCGTAAAATTGTGCACGAAATGCGCGAAGGTGTGGGACGAAACGGACTTTCTATCGGTTGGTATACTTCGCGGTGAAAGCATAAGGAAGTTCGTGCAGAGGGAAAGTTGAGCAATAAAGGTCCGCGTGACCTCAACAGCTTGTCCTCGCCTCAGCTGGAAACTCCCGCGCAACCTCAAACCACGCTCCGAACTATCAACAACGTTGCAAGGAAACCGTTCCACACGTCTCTTGACAGCGATGCGCAATGGGCACAGCCGCCAATTGTGATGTGGTGTGGCTGTCAGTCATCCTCGGCCATTTTACTCGCGACGTGAATGCAGGCTTCCCAACATTCGTAACAACAATAGTCATCGGAACCATCCTCCAACGGCAATCCGAAGGCGGGACCGCTGGCAACGGGGTCTAAATGCTTGGCGGGAAAGGCATGGCAGAATTTGCAAATGTCGGTCGCCATTCTTCTCGTTTCCTCGGGCAATCAAAGGGTGACTTAAGTCAAACCCTTGTACTAGGCGATTAAGACCCGTTACCTTTGCGTCTGGAGATACCACCTTCATGCTGTTGCACGTGCTTGCCGTCGCGCCGGTTGTGGGTACTATTGCAGTTCCCTGTGCCTGCTTCGTTTTGCACATCGCTTCTTGAGGAATCCCGCAAACCCGGCCATCGCCAGCTTCACGGATGACCACCTGAAGTCGCGAGGGGGTGGCTAGGTGAAGACCATGGCCACAAGGCTCTTATCAAAGTTGTGATTGGCCTTCCTTGCCCTTCCGCAAGCTCGGTGGTTCACCGTGCGAAATCTAGGTATTCACCCGATGGACGTCGCTTTTGAGATGTTTTCGAAAAAGCTCGTCGCACTACTGGCACGCAAGTTTGTCCCGCAAGTGGCTCCTCGGAGGTCGTAGGGTGCGCCCACGTTTCTGCATCCTCAAAGTACTCGGCGACGTGCTCGACGATGGCGAGCTACACTTAGTCGAGAGAGCACAAACCCCTGAAGCCGCAAGACGGCGTAGCCAAGCCCTGGCAGATGTCCGGCCAGGTCAGTACGTCCATTACAACCGCGAAACGAGCGAACGGGTTTCTTTTGTTGCAGATGGAAAGCTCGGGTAATCAGCTTTGCCGGATTCGAGTGTTGAGTTGAGCGGACGGTTGCCTGCGTTGCGGGCGATGAGCGCGACTCCGCTCGGCATTTTGGGTTCTCCTTCCATTCGGCGACGACGTAACGCTTGCCGCATTGCGGGCACCGATAGCGGATTATGAGTTGCCAGTCCTGCGAGACATCCATGAACGCGGGTCGGATTCTAGCATTGGACGTCAAGCGGAGTATCTCGGGTCTTTACCTGATCGGGAATGAAGGCGTTCATCTCATTGCGTGGAAGCGACAGCAAACTAACCTTACGCGCAACATGACTATGAGTGGGGTGAATATCCTTAGGAGGAGTTCTTCTACCAACCTCCACCACAAACCGAGGAGTTCACCCCCGCCTCACCGAGTCTTCCCAACCCATCAAGACGCTTTGTGGTTGAAGCAATCAACACCCTATCAGGGAACCTTTTGCTGTTTCATCTACAGAACAGATACGGGAGGGGCCTCGGCTGTGGGCGCGAAACTCTTTGGCATTGCGGCCCTGGTGATCGCAGTGATTGCGCTCGTTCCAGCCAGGGCGACCGACACGTCGCTTGATTTGTACATGCACGCAACTTACATCGTTGTGACTCCACGACACGCTATCCTTGCTTTTGCTCTGCTATGCGGCGCCTTTGCTGGCCTCTACTATTTCGTTGGTCCGCTTTGGGGAACCGATTGAACGACGCCCTGACTCTCGCCCATTTTCTGTTGTGGCTTTTCTCACCCATCATATTCATCCTCGAAGTGCTCGGGCTGCGTCGCGCGTATCAGGCCGGACGCGATCCCAGACAATCCTGGCTTTTGCTCGCGGATTTGTAGCTCCCTTTCTCGCGTCGCCGTAGGTGCAGCTGTATTCCTTGCGAACTTTGTCCGGGCAATTGTACTGAAGCATCGAAACCCAAGTTGAAAATCATAGTGCGGTGTGGCCGAAGCTGGCTGGCCACGGCGGTGGGGATGGGGCCTACGTCGCTGACCACCCTGAATAGGGTCCCCACTCCGCAGCAAAAGGCCAACTGGCGATGCAGGAGAAGAAAGACCGCCTGATAAAAAAAACTGCCGGCAAAAGTGGCCCGGGAATCACGTGGGGAAATTTGGCAATGCAGCGCGTCGCATTGCTGCTCATCTAGTCTTGACCATCGATATCAGCACGCCAGTTGGCAAGCTGACGTTCA
>Ga0310917_10000100_pt1 | contig 35197 bp, 30 predicted proteins | sample GREbulkMGLF178_FD_203531 | JGI IMG/M metagenome (GOLD analysis project Ga0310917, IMG submission 203531) | Lab enrichment of tropical soil microbial communities from Luquillo Experimental Forest, Puerto Rico - GRE.bulkMG.LF178 | ecosystem: Environmental > Terrestrial > Soil > Tropical forest >... | reverse complement strand
AGCATGCCTTTGATCTTCAGCAACATGCCGCAGGCGCTGGAGGGCGGAAAGACTGGACGGTGCCTCGTGCAATTGACGCCGGTGATTCTCGGCATGATTCCCGGGCTGTTCCTTGGAGTTCGAGTCCTGTTGGCGCTCGATGCGAACGTTGCAAAGATAATAGCAGGCCTGGTGCTTATGGGTGTCGGCGGCGTCACACTGCTCGCGCCAAAGCTGCAGCTTCAGTCTCGCTTGGTTTTACTAACCGGCGTCACATTCGGATTTTTCGGAGGCATTCTGGGAGGCCTCGCAGCGATGGCCGGACCGCTTGTTTTCATATTTTTGCTTGCAAAGGGACTGCGGGGAAAGGCGTTCACAAAGGAAGCATCGCTGTATCTCGTCGTTTCCGCCGGCTTGCTGGCAATTTTTCTGACGGCCAGCAGCCAGTTCAGTTGGCTTGACGTTTCAGTCTCGACGGCTGCGACGTTGCCGGTCGTGCTCGGCATGTACGTCGGACAACAGATGCGCGATAGAATTGCACCTGAGACGTTCAGGAAGCTGGTGTTGATCGCGGTCATTGCCGCGGGCGCCGAGTTGCTGCGACATGGATTCTTCAGTTGACGCGCTTGCCGCGACTGGTTTGGAAAATCGTAATGTCCGCTTTGTGCCAAAAGCGGACTCATGCACCACAGCATAGTTCAGCTTATTCGATCGCCTCGTCGGCGCGGGAAAGCAGCGTCGCAGGTACCTCCAAGCCAAGTGCTTTCGCGGTCCTGAGGTTGATCACGAACTTAAATTTCGTCGCTTGTAGAACTGGCAGGTCCGCCGGCTTGGTTCCCTTGAGAATCCGTCCAACGTAGACACCTTGTTGGCGAGCCGAATCGGCAGCATCAGTTCCGTAGCTGATGAGGCCACCGGCCTCGGCATATTCACCTACCGTGTATATCGTGGGAACCATGTGGCGCGCTGCTAGGATCGCAATCTGCACGCGCCGGCTGACAAAAAACGCATCTGCGCCGACAAGGAGCCCGGCGACGCGATCACTTACAAGGCCTGTGAAGGCAGCATCAATCTCATCACCATTGCTCGCCTTTAGGACTTCGATTTGTAGCCCGAGTGGATCAGCAGCCGCGTTCACATCTTTTACGGTTTTCTCGGTAATCTCAACGTTATTACTCGGATTTACGAGTACACCAACGCGAGTGGCCTTTGGTAACAGCTCACGCAGGAGTCCCATTCTCTTTGCGGTGACCTCAGAGCTGAAAAAATTGATGCCGGTCACATTACCACCAGGCCGCGACAGGCTCGAAACAAGACCATGCTTGACCGGATCGTCGCCAATACTGAACACTATCGGGATCGTAGTGGTCGCAGCTTTTGCGGCTAGAGCACCAGAAGTGGTGAACAGCGTGACAATGACGTTGACATGATTACGGATTAGATCGGCTGCTAGGTCCGGAAATCGATTGTATTGATCTTCACCCCAACGGTACTCGATCGACACGTTGTGGCCCTCGACATAACCGGTTTCACTAAGGCCCTGTCGAAACGCGACCAAATATGGCTGTGAGCCAGCGGAGGTGACGCCAAGAAAGCCAATCACTGGCATCACTGCCGGCTGCGCACGCGCCGCAAGCGGCCATGCAGCCGCTGTTGTGCCAAGTACAGTAATGAAATCGCGTCGCCTCATCGCCACTCTCGCGGACAGCATCGTATCTACTTAAACCGGGCTACTGGAAGAGGGCCATGTCCGCTTTGGGTTAAAAGCGGACATCGCATTAGGTCCGCCCGATGTCCGCTTTACCCCCAAAAGCGGACATTGGGCGAGCCGCGCGGTACGCGCGCCGTCACTGATTGAATAAGCGAATACGTCGAGACGCTGCTCGCGCCAGTTAGTCTCTGATGGCGGTGCCTTCGGTGACCAATCCGTGCTTCGCAGAAGCGCAGGTTCGACCGCCGTGTCCGTCACAAGCGACAGTGTCGTGCGAGGAATTGGCCAATGCCGCCTGGATGTCTCTGATCACCATGCCCTGCACCGCTCTATCCTTTTCGATGTTGAAATGCCCGACACCGGACATGTGCTCCAGGTCAATATTTTGCAGCACGCCACTGAACTGCGAGCCCTTGTCGACGCGATCACCAAATCCATTAGCGATATAGTAATTTATATAGCGGTCGACGTGCCCTGATGCAGCCATATGCGAGGTCGGATCCAGGCCTATTGCCAATTTGACGGGGACGCCGAGTTCGCTCAGGCGTGTGGCCATGCTCGTCACTGCGACTGCACCAGACGAGTGACCGACCAAAATAATTGTCCGCACGCGCCCACTTTTGTACTTTGCGGCGGCTTCTTCTGCGAGCGTCGGCCAAGACAAGTAGTTGGCTACGGTAGTATCGATGCCCTGGTGCTGCAGTCTGGTCGCAATTTCGTCCATGCCCAATGAGAACACGTTCGCGAAGCCGCGGAGTAGATAAACGTGATCACGAGGCTTCGGATTTAAAGCCGCTTGTGCCAAGCTGACGTCGATCGAAAGCGCCAGCATCAAAAGCGTTAATGCCGCGGCCTGCAGCCGAGACGATGGCGCGACAAAAGAACCCCAAACCCAGCCCCTGCCCAACGCTATCCCCTCTGCCGATTCTGAATTCTGGGGTCAAAGCTCTGTCGGAAGTAAGGCGGCCCCCGGATCGACGAAACGGGGTTCAGGGATCAAGTTGCACAGCAGCAATTCTGTTCGCTCACGTCCGCTTTGGGTCAAAAGCAGACATTGACGAGCGTCTAGCTGATGTCCGCTTTGCCCCAGAAAGCGGACATTGGTCGGCGCAACTGGGATGTCTGCTTTGTGCCAAAAGCGGACATTGACCACTCTATTCAATCACCCTCGTAGGCCTTGAGCACCTTACCGCCGACGGTGACCGACTTCGCCGCTATCATTGCGAAGGCGATGACGCACGGCACCGCGCCGTTGTTCACCCAGTTATGGAGGGTGCCCCGCTGCACCAGCACGTCACCAGCCTTGAGGTGCACACTGGTGCCGTCAAGCTCCATGTCGATCTCGCCTGAGATCACTGTAGCTTAATCGATCGTATCGGTGCGGTGGTTGCGCGGGGTAACCCCGGGGCCGAAACTCAGCACCCGGAAGACGGTGCCGTTGTCGATTGTTGAGATACCGATTTTGCGTCCCGACGTGTCTGCGCTCCCGTCGTTGTCGACCGGAAAGCCTTTACTCGTCCAGATCACGGCGGCGTGCGCGCCTGGCCGCGTCTGCACGACGTTCTTGAAGGGTTCGTCGATCAACACGATTGCGCGGCCGTTCTCGTCGTGGCCGGTGACGACGCGGCGGACGGTGAGGCTCATGGGGTCTCTCCCTCGGTGATTGTATGGGGAGGATCATTCGCCGAACGACGGTGCGATTGCAAATGGGTCGAACGAACAAGTGTCATAATTCGCGGGTGGCACCGGATTTCGAAAACGCGCTGTCGCGGCACGGACACGCCGCGCATATCCGCTTTGGGTCATAAGTGGACATCCGGTCCAGAAAAGGGATGTCCGCTTTGCGCCCAAAAAGCGGACATTGCCGGGGGACAGTTGGATGTCTGCTTTGTGCCAAAAACAGACATGACGCCCTGAAATCACGATGTTCGCTTTACCCCAAAAGCGGACATTCGTCGGCGCGTTAGGCATGTCCGCTTTGTGCCAGAAGCAGACATTGCTAGCTCACTCGATCAGCTCGTCGGCAAGTTGCAAAAAGGATTCGCGTACCGAGAGCCCGAGAGCTCTAGCCCTTTTTAGATTGACGACCAGCTCGAACTTGTCGGGCGATTGAGCTGGCAGATTACCTGGTAATTCACCTTTGAGAATGCGATCAACATATGAGCTTGAACGCCGGAAAATATCGGCAGTATCAGGCCCGTAGGACATCAGACCTCCGTCAACGGCAAATTGCCTGTATGGAGCTAGGAGCAAAACGCGATGTTGCTCCGCCGATTTCAAAATCAACTCGCGCATAGCAACGATGTAAATATCCGCTGCAACGATCAAACCTGCGTGCTGGTCGCCACCCAACTCGGCGACAGCTCGCTCGACGTCAGCTGCGCTCCGCACGGGCGCTGCATCCACCTCGACTCTGGATTGCTGCGCCAATGCTTTGAACGAGCGAAGGAAAGCATAATAGTAGGCTGCGGTATCCGGGTTAAACATCAATGCGACCCGCGACAGATCGGGCCTAACATCACCGAGCAGATTGATCCATTTGCCGACGATTTCAGGCTCGATGAATGAGAACCCCGTGACGTTGCTACCCGGGTGGGCAAGATTTGGAATGAACCCCTGACCGACTGGATCATTCACAACGACGAAAACAATCGGAATTGTGTTTGTCGCCGGTCGAAGCAAAGCCATGACAGGAGCAGAATTTGCCACGATAACGTCTGGCGCCAGCCGGATTAGCTCCGCGACATGCTTCTCGATAGTGTCCCGATCGGTCCCCGCGTACCGATATTCGATCTGAACATTGCGCCCTTCGACCCAACCCGCGTCACGCATGCCCAGGCGAAATGCTCTCAAACGAGATTCCGTTTCGGGATCATTTTCGGGAACCCCAAGCAGTACGCTAACGCGGCGCATCCGCTCCGGCTGTTGTGCGTGCAATGCGAGCGGCCGTGCTGCGACCGCACCGCCAACAAGCATGATGAACTCGCGCCGCCTCATTCGATGACCTCGTCGGCAGTGGCAAGGAGCGATGGCGCTACGGTGATGCCGAGCGCCTGCGCGGTCTTCAGGTTGATCGCCAATTCAAATTTGTCTGGGTTCTGAACGGGCATGTCGGCCGGCTTGGCGCCTTTCAGGATGCGATCGACATAGGAAGCCGCGCGCCGGAAAAGCTCGTTCTGATCGATGCCGTACGACATCAGCCCGCCGCTCGCGGTGAAGAAGCGGTAGGGATAGACTGCGGGCAGACGGTAGCGGGCGGCGAGGGTGATGATCGCCTGGCGATGCACAATGACGAAATTTTCCGGCAGAACCAGCAGTCCGGCGCCCTCTTCGCGCGCGAGCCCTGTCATCATCGCCTCGATCTCGGCATCGTCGTGACACGGCGCGGCCCGCACCGCCATGGCTAAGGATGGGGCCGATTCCTCAATGACGTGCAGCATCAGACCGGCAAAGTGCGCGGTCGTGGGATTGAACAGGACCGCCACGCGCGTGACAGGCGGGATGATCTGGGTCAGCATCCGCAGCCATTTGCCGGCCATCGGCGGGTCGTAATCTGTGAAGCCGGTGATATTGCCGCCGGGGCGCGCCAGGCTCTCGACGAAGCCTTGGCCAACCGGGTCGGTGATAAGTACTAAGACGATCGGGATCGTGCTGTTTTGCCGCCGCAACGCAGCGACACCCGGGCTGCCCCAGACCACGAGCACCTCGGGGTCGAGCGGGATGAGTTCCGCCGCATACTGTTCGTAGAGCGCGGGGTTACCGCCAGCCCAGCGCCAATCGATACGCAGATTGCCACCATCGTGCCAATTGAACTCGCCGAGCCCCTGCGCCAAGGCAGCGGCGCGCGCCTGCCCCAAAGGGTCGTTTGAGCCTCCCATGAGCACGCCGATCCGCCGCATACGCTCGGGTTGCTGCGCGCGCCCGGTGAGCGGCCAGACGGCGGCTGATCCAGTAATCACCTTAAGGAAATCGCGGCGTCGCATTTACAGCCCCCAAGGCTCAGGAGCACGCCGATACCGACTAATTACAGCAGGGATTTGTGACCGGCGAAATGGGGTTTATGGGTCAGTTTGCACGGCACCAATTCTGAGCCGCCGATGTCTGCTTTGGGTCAAAAGCAGACATCGGATTGGCGTCCGTTGATGTCCGCTTTACCCCCAATAGCGGACATAAGAATTGGCCCGGAGTACTCTTGAGCAGCAACTCCAGCACCTTCGCGATATTCGCCGCAATCCGCCGCCCGCGTGATACAGAAATCCCGCAGACTTTTCTCGGACTACTGGTTTTACCAACAATCGCAGTTCGGCCCGACGAGCGCCTAAGCTCTGCCGTGGTTTCGGTTAACTTCATATGAGCGCGAACTGGCCGCGCACTTGCGGGACAGAACCATGCTTGGAAGACTAACGACTACGATGGGGTGTCTATCTTTCTTGTTGGTGACCGCCACACCGCCCCATGCGCTGGCGCGGGACGAAAGGCCTGTCCCACCCCTGCCCATCGGGCAAGCAACGGCAACCGATCACGCGCGTGCTCTTTCCGAAATGACGGATACAGCAGCCCGCGACAGCGCAAGATGCCAATCGTCTGGTGCCGCACTCGGCTCACAGGCTTATAAAGAATGCCGGGCGTTGCTAGAGGACAAGATGAGCATTGAAAACGACGTCCCGCCGAACCGAAGTTATACCCGCACCCGGGCTCGAAATTAGCGTTTTTTCGACTGAGTGTGAGTCAGCAAGGGTCTTTGCGCGTTTGGCCGATGTCCGTGCTCAGCCGCTGGCGACGCTTTGGTTAGAGGCACATCAAAACAATCGTGCAAATGTTTCCACTGGGATGTATTCGGTCGCATCAAACCGCACCGACGACAACCGCTGCGCCCATAGCAGCTTGAATTTTTGGTATTTACGTTATGGTCATGCGATCTCGCCTCAATGCTTTGTCTTATCCTCGGCGTCGAGGATGTCGCGTCCGTGTGCTCGGCCGATCTCGGTAAGCTCCCAGACGATCTGTCCGTGTCTCCGGCGGCCGCTGTCACGAACAATGCCTTTACGCACCAGGTCCTCGATGGCCATCACTACATCGCTCTTGTTATCGCCGGCCATTCCACTTTTCTCCTCTTGGGATTCGAGATCGGCGCCTCATTTAAGGTCATTTCGGTAACACAGTTACCTATTTTGCGGAGATGATCTGGGGATCCTATGTATTAGGCGTCCTCCAGTTCCTGCTCTCGTTCAGGTGCCGGCGCTCCGCCGCCGGATGGCGGACGGCGTCGGTGATGGTGGCGACCGCTGCGCTCGCCGAAAGTTAAAGTTGCCGCCCTGGTCTCGACATCATGAGTCTCGTTTCATTTGGGGGCCTCCTTATGCTTCGGGTTTCTCACGAAAACGGCTACCGCAGCCACCCTCAAAACCCTCAAAACTACGTTTCGAAGGTTTTGAGGGTGCCTCACTTGCTCATTTCAGCGCCCTCGGATTGACCTCGTAGGTAACCGTGGGTCGACCGCCACGCTCGCCAACACCCGACCGTGCCGCCGCGACGTAGCCAAGCTCGACGAGCAAATCGAGGCCTAGCTGAACGTGCGCCCGATCGGTTAGCCGTGACCAGTCGTGCTGGTGAATGTCGCGGGCCGTGAACGGGCCTTTGATGTCGCCCTTGCCGATGTGCGCCAAGATCGCCTTGGCGGCGCTGACCTCGATCGTGTTGTGGGCGGCATAGACGCGCCACGCATGGCTTTCCAGGTAGCGGGCGAAGGCGAGCGCTTTGCGCAATGCCTGATCGGCTACCGGACCATCGCCGCCATCAGCGATGTGATTTATGAGTGCGAGCGCCGGCACCAGCTTTCGATATTTGGCGAGGTGCCCCTCCATTGCCGCCGATAATTCTTCGCGGCGTAGTCTGGCCTCAAGATCAGTGCGCCATTCGAGAAAATTACCTTGCGCCGCCTCGTCAAAGCGCAAAAACGGCACCGGCTCGTAAACGCTCTTGGTGGCGCCGCGCTTGACAGCTTCTTCCAACGTAATCTCACTCGCTTGCCTGAAGACCTCTCGCGCGGTGTCGTGCGCCTTGGAGTTGGGAAATTCGTCAACGTTGCGCCAATCTGGACAGGAATCTGGCCACACCAACAGTCCGAATCTCTGTATCAGTCCATCGCCGCCGGCACCGTCAGCATTGGCGCGCCGAACATATTCGGCAATCCGGCCCGGTTGAGTATTGCCGATGATGGAGACGCAAACCGCCTCGATATGTTTGTGGCCCCGAACAATACGATCGAAGGTGTAGGGTTGTGTGCCTGACCAACCGCTCAGATAAAAGCCGCGCGCATTCGCTTGGTCGTCGCGATCGAGGTGGCGCAACAGTGAGATCAACTCGTCGCGCTCGATCAAAATTCCATTAGGGTTGTCGACCAATAGCTCGCCGAGTCGCTCATAGCTGCTGTCGTTTGTTCGGAACCGGACCTCGATGGGTTCTTTTGGTTCTTCGCCCAGATCGAACGAGAACGGTTTGCCATCTTCGCCGGCATCGTTGCCGGCGGTCTTTTTTAGGTGCTCTTTCTGTAGCGACTTCTTCACCTCCTGGCGGAGTTTAAATTCGCTTATCCCGGCGCTGTACACTTCCTGAGCGATTTCATAATTCTTTGCGGCCTCGGCTTCGAGGTGGCGCAGCGGCTTTAGCGCTTCGTTCATGGCGGGGCTTTTCAGCATTCCCGGACGGCCGATGAAGCCGCCCCACAAATTCGGAATCTCAATCCAATCGGTTTTCATTTGCGGCGCGATTGCGATGCGCCGCCCTATGGTTGCGCCGAGCGCAGTGATGGCAGCGACCGCCACGTAATCGGCCGGGCATTGCAGCCGATTGGAGATGTCGTCGACCCATGGCGCAAGGCTTTCTGGGAGGAAGCTTGCGTCGAATGCGTCGACTTTCGCTAGCTCGTTTGCCAGTTCCTTTGGCTGTGGCCAATCATTTTCCTGCGATGTCGTCTCTAATACCGCCGCTGGCTTCCATTCTGGTGCCGATGCGATCCAGCCAATGAGTTGATCGACCGCGCCGCCGGCTTCGAGCCAATCCGACACGTCGCCGCCTTCCGGGCATTGCGGCCAATGCTCGGCGAGATCGAGAACACGGACGCGTGGCGCGATTCCAACTAAGGAACCGGCGACTTGGTCAGCGTGGTCGCGGCCGGCGCGATCGTTATCGGAAATGATGACAATGTCGGCGCGCAGTAGGATTTCGCTGTATTCCGGCTTCCATTTTCCCGCGCCGCCGGGACAGGTCGTCGCGGTTAGTCCGATTTCGCGAAGGTTGTCGCAATCCTTTTCCCCATCGACGATGTGAATGGTGGCGCCGCGCTGTACCGCTGCGATCACCTCGCCGAGCCGATAAAGCACCCGGCGAACGCCATTTATATTCCAGACCCACTCACAGGCCTCGCGGCGGCGTTGCCGAAACGTCTTAGGCCGATATCGGACCACCTGAAACAAAAGGTTGCCGGCCTCGTCGACGTAATCGTATTCCGCGGCAACCTCTCCGAGCCGCGAACCCCCTGGCGATTTCGGTTGCGACTTAGGACGCGCAGTCGAGCCGTTCAAAACCTTCAAAACCCCCTGGCTCCGCAGCCACGACACCGCGGCCGAATGGTCGCGGCCGGTTTTGTGGGTGATGAGATCGATGACGCCACCGCCGACGCTGGCCTCGTGGTCAAAGAACCGACCGCTCTCGAAGTCAACGGATAGTGAACCATGCGTATAGCGTACATCCCGCGGTGGCTTTGAAAGTCTCGCATTCGGCTCACCGAGCAAGAGCGCTGCAACAGGCTCCATCAAGGCGGCGAAGTCAATTTTGCTGGCGTACTGCATTGGGCCGCCTCCTCACTTCACGGGCCACAGCCGCGGCGGCTCGTCGCCGTAAGGGTCCAGCGTCTGGGCATACTTCCAGTGAACTTGCGCAGTTTCTGGATCGATTTGGAGTGCGGCTCTTCTTCTCACTTCATCCTTCGTCATTTCACACCGCCTCCTCTTTGGTCTTCTTGCCAGCCTCAGCGAGCATCTGTTCGATTGCGGGCACTACGGCGCGAATCTTGCCGCCAATCCAAATTGCCGGCATCTGGCCCGACTTGGCGGCTCGGTAAGACGCATCTCTGCCGAGACCGAAGAAAATCTTGCCTGCCTTCGGCACAGACATTGTTTTCGTTTCATCTGGTTGCGGGCTCGTTGGCATTTCCTTCGTATTTGAAATCTTCCAATTGTGTCTTCGATCATAGGCAAGCGGCCGAAGATGTCTTGTGCCGTGAAGCCTCCGAGGCTAGATTCTGAAGACATAAAATAAGGGAGCCGGGATATGGCTGGGCGGAAGGGCCGATCTGGGACCAAGCCAAGGGGCGAATTCCCGGGAAAAAGCGCGACCTTCACCACTCGGATACAGCCGGAAACTCGCCGCGCCCTCGACTCATACGCCAAGGCGTCCGGTAAATCGGTGTCAGTAGTGGCCGAACGGCTACTTAAGGTGGCGCTGCAAAAGCCAACCGGTCAGCCACGCAACCTCTCTTTGGCACGCGCCGTTGAGTTATTGGCCGAACAAATCGAAGGCGAAACTAAAAAAAGTTGGCGCAATGACGCGTTTACCGCGCAAGCCTTGCTCCATGGCATTAGTTACTTGCTCGGATACTTCGCTCCCGCCGACAAGAAAGGTGTACCTGTGCCTACCGCCATCAAGGGCGAGGCGACGAAAATGTCGCCAGTTCAAGCTAAGCATTTCTGTAGCCCGGAGGGATTTGCCCACCTTATGACGTTCAAGTTTATCGGTGAAATCCGCGATGCCGTGAATCAGCGAGCGCCGGGTTTCATTCCGGGTTTATGGGGGATGCAAATTGTCTTCACCGTTAAGCCAGAAATGCTTGCCTTAATCGGCCGCGATTTCGGCTTAACCAAAAAAGCTCAGGAGGTATCACCACTATGATGGGCCATATTCAGAAACGGGGCCGGAATTCATGGCGCTTGAAGTTCGATGCTGGCCGCGATGCCGCCGGCAAACGCAAAATCCAATATCAAACTTTTCGCGGCGGCAGGCGAGAGGCGCAGCTTAAACTTGCTGAGTTGATCGCGTCTGTTGCCTCTAACGCCTACGTCGAGCCGACCAAGACTACCGTGATCGAATTTGTGCGCAATCGCATCGCGCTATGGGAAGCTGCCGGCGAAATCACCGCCAGGACCGCCGCGCGCTATTGCGAACTAGCTGATAATCAAATTGCACCGCACATTGGCGCCAAGGCGCTGCAAAAGCTTCGCCCGCTCGACATCGAGGAATGGCACATAGCATTGCGCAATGGCGGGCGAGCCAATGGCAAAGGCGGTCTTGCCCCGCGCACCATTGGTCATGCGCATCGGGTGCTATCGAAGGCACTGAGCGATGCCGTGGAAAATGAAGTGATCGCTAAGAACGTGGCCGCGACCAAGGTCGTGCCCAAGGTGCCTGACGACGAAATGGTGATCGTGCAGGACGTGCCGGCCTTTATCGATAAGCTCAAGTCCAGCGCTCGGCTCTACGTGCCGGCAATGGTTTCGCTGTTCACCGGCATGAGGCTCGGCGAGGTTTTGGCATTGCGCTGGAAGCATGTGGATCTGAGCCGCGGTGTGATAGGCGTCCGCGAAGCACTGGAGAACACCAAGGCGCATGGCATTCGCTTTAAGGCGCCAAAGTCAAAGGCCGGTCGCCGCAACATCACCCTGCCCGGTCTCTTGATCCATCTATTGCGCGAGCACCGCAAGGCGCAGCTCGAACTGCGCCTAAAGCTCGGCGCCGGCAAGCTTCTCGACGACGCATTGCTGTTTGGCGATATCGAGGGCAGCCCGCCCTCCCCCAACGCCCTGAGCGCGGCTTGGAGTGATTTTGCCGAGCACATCGGTGTGCCGGCGGTGACGTTTCATGCGCTGCGCCACACCCATGCCAGCCAATTGATTGATGCCGGCGTTGACATCGTCACGATCAGCAAGCGCTTGGGGCATGCCAAACCCGACATCACATTGCGCATCTATGCGCACCTGTTTCGCAAGGATGATGCGAAGGCTGCCGCGGCGATCGACGAGGCGCTGGCGAACTTGGGGTACAGTGCGTGACCAAAGCCGCCGTTTCGCGTTAGCAAATGGTAGCAATTGGTTAGCGACGGGGTGCCATTTGGGTGCCAAGTTTCTATTTTTGTTCTATCGGACGGCGATCTAACGCATTGAAAGGATTGCACTGGAAGGGTGGCCGAGTGGTTTAAGGCACCGGTCTTGAAAACCGGCAGGGGCTTTGCTCCCTCGTGAGTTCGAATCTCACCCCTTCCGCCAGTTCGCCTATCGCCGTCATTTGCCGACATGCACGCTCGTACTTTAAGCTCCTTAGGTGAGGCCCCACGAATATCTCCCCTTTTTTCCATGAATAAACACAATCCCGTCGCTCGCACGATTAAGGGTGGTGCTTGATGGATTTGCAGCTCGCCGGAAAAAACGCCCTGGTTACCGGCGCCTCGAAGGGGATCGGACGTGCGGCGGCCGAGTGCCTCGCAGCCGAAGGCTGTAATGTGATTTTAGTATCGCGCACCGGTGCCGATCTCGCCGCCGCAAAAGAGGCGATCGCACGAAAATCGAAGGTGCAAATCCGCACTGTCGTGGCGGACCTTTCGCAGAGCAGTGCGGTCGATCGACTCGCCCGCGATTTTCCCACGATCGACATCTTGGTGAACAATGCCGGCGCCATCCCCGGCGGAAATTTGCTCGAGGTCGACGAGCCGACTTGGCGCAAGGCCTGGGATTTGAAGGTTTTCGGCTATATCAACATGTGCCGTGCTTACTACGCGCCGATGAAGCAAAGGGGCTCCGGCGTGATCATCAATGTCACTGGAAATGCGGCACAGACCCATGATCCGGAATACATCTGTGGCGTTGCCGGCAATGCCGCGCTGATGGCGTTCAGTCAGTCCCTGGGCAGCGTCAGCGTACGCGACGGCATTCGGGTCATTTCACTTAATCCGGGACCGGTCGAGACCGAGCGGCTCGTTAATCTCATGAAGAAGAAGGCGAAAGACCGTACAGGTCACGCCGATAATTGGCGTGAGCTTTTCAAGCCACTACCGTTTGGCCGCGCCTGCGCGCCAGAGGAAGTTGGTGCCATGATTGCGTTCTTGGCATCGGAGCGCTGCAGCTACAACAGCGGTTCGGTCGTTACGATCGATGCCGGTCTGTCGGCACGAAGCTCTAACTTCTGAATTCAGTACGCGAGGGAAAATATGCCGCATCTGACGACAGACGACAAAATCAAGCTGTATTACGAAGAGGTCGGGAGCGGAATTCCGGTTGTCTTCGTCCATGAGTTTGCCGGCGATGTTCGCTCCTACGAGATGCAGATGCGCTATTTCGGCCAGCGCTATCGCTGCATTGCGTTTAACGCGCGCGGCTATCCGCCATCGGACGTTCCCGAAAGCGCCGAGCTTTATTCGCAGGAGCGCGCCCGCGACGATATCCGGGCGGTGCTGGATGCCCTCAAAATCGATAAGGCCCATATAGTCGGTCTGTCGATGGGCGGATTCGCGACTTTGCACTTCGGTTTTACTTATGCCGATCGCACGCGTTCGCTGGTGATAGCCGGCTGCGGTTATGGCGCGGCACCGGACAAACGGGCGCAATTCGCCGGCGAAGCTGAGGCCGCTGCCAAAAATTTTCAGCAGGTTGGCATGGCAAAAGCGGCGGAGGGTTATGCATTGGGACCGACGCGAGTGCAATTTCAAAACAAGGATCCACGCGGCTGGCAGGAATTTGCCACTCAACTCGCCGAGCACTCGACCGAAGGCGCGGCCCAGACCTTGCGCGGGGTACAAGCCCGCCGGCCGTCTTTATTCGACCTCGTCGACAAAATGAAAACCATCACTACGCCTACTCTGATCATGACCGGCGACGAGGATTGGCCGTGTCTAGAGCCCGGTTTGTTGATGAAGCGCACGATTCCCACCGCGGCACTCGTCGTCATGCCCAATGCCGGTCATGCCATCAATCTCGAAGACCCAGGCGCGTTTAATCAGCACATCGCAGACTTTTTCCACACGGTGGATGTCGGCGCTTGGCGCAAGCGCGATCCGCGCGCGATGGTCTCAACAATCCTGGGACGCTAACCGCACGGGCCGCAGTCGTCACCTCAGGCCAGCCGCCGGCGCAGCGGCGCGCCCGAGATAAGCCTCCTGAACCCGCTTGTCGTCTCGCAGCGTTCGGCACGAGCCAGATGTGGCAATCGAACCTGTTTGCAGGACATAACCTCGTCGTGCGGTCTGCAGCGCGTAACGCGCATTCTGCTCGACGAGCAGAACGCTTGTGCCACTCGCGTTGATCGAAACAATGGTTCGAAAAATATTTTCAACGACTCGCGGCGCCAGCCCCAACGAAGGCTCGTCCAGACAAAGCAAGCGCGGTTGGGACATCATGGCGCGGCCAAGTACTAGCATTTGTTGTTCGCCGCCGCTGAGCGTTCCAGCGCTTTGTGAGGCACGGTTGCGAAGCTGCGGAAACATTTCAAACATCGCCCCGACCAGGCCGCGAACCTTGGCGATGTCCTTCCGGTATTTGAAAGCTCCGAGCTCCAGATTCTCGCGTACCGTGAGGAACGGAAAAACACGACGCCCTTCGGGCACAAGCGCGATGCCGAGCCGAGCACGTTCATAAGCCGGGAGCGTGGTGATGTCCCGACCATCGAAGGTAATATTTCCGGCGCGAGGTGTCAGCGCGCCTGCGATTGCGCGCAATATGGTCGTCTTGCCCGCTCCATTGGAGCCGATTAGCGTGACGATCTCTCCCAATCCGACAGTGATCGAAATATTATGGCACGCTGTAACTTCGCCATAGGCGAGTTCAAGCCCCTCAGTAGCGAGCAACGCCGTCACAGCACATTGGCTCCGAGATAAGCCGCGATCACGTCGGGATGGGCTTGGACGTCTGCCGGCGCGCCCTCGAACAACTGCTGACCGTAATCCATGACGAGAATGCGATCGGCGACGCTCATCACCAAATCCATATTATGTTCGACCATAAGCACGGTTACGCCGCGATCGCGCAAACTGGCGATCCGGCGCAACAGCGCGGATACTTCGGCCGGATTTAGACCGGCGGCCGGCTCGTCGATCATCAGCAAGCGTGGCGCGGTGGCGAGCGCTCGCGCGATTTCAAGCAATCGCTGTTCACCGTAAGCCAGTGAATCGGCGGTAATATGGGCACGGTGCTTTAGTCCGACGAAATTGAGCAATTCGATCGCCTCGTCGCCGCAGCGCCGTGCATCATTCCGAAAAGCCGCAGCGTGGAAAACATATTGCCATGCAGGAATGGCATGCCGCGTGTGATAGCCGGCAATAACATTTTCAAGCGCGGACAATTGCTTGAACAGACGGATCTTCTGAAATGTGCGTCCCAATCCCTGCCGAACGCGGCGTTGGGCGCTCATGCCAACCAAGTCGACGCCGGCAAGCGACATGGCGCCGGCATCGGGTTGATAGATGCCGCTCATTAAATTTAGAAGCGTGGATTTGCCGGCCCCATTTGGACCTATGACCGCAAATACGATGCCGGGCGCAACATTGAACGAGATCTCGTGCACAGCACGTACTCCGCCAAAGCTCTTGCACAGGCCTTTGGCACTGAAGAGTGTGGCACCACCCGTCTTCTCGCGCGCGACAATTCTTTCAACTGCGACAGTCACCGGTGACCCTCGGGCTTAGCGCCTGCCCGAAACGCACGGCGCGCCACAAGACGACGGGCTCGAACGAGACCGCCAGGCATAAACAGCACGACAAGCGTCACCGACGCCCCATAAACGATGAGTCGAAGATCGCCGAGGCCGCGCAATAGTTCCGGCAGCATGGTGAGTAGAATCGCGCCGAATACGGGTCCGATCAGCGTTCCCATCCCCCCGACAATGACCATGGCAAGAATGCTGAACGATTCGGTGATGAAAAAGGCATCGGGGACAAGCGTGCCGACGAAGCTGGCGTAAAAGCAGCCGGCGGCTCCTGCAACCGCCGAGCTAACGGCAAAGGCGAACGTTTTCCATTTCGGGCCGTCGATGCCGAGCGATACCGCCGACAACTCGTCCTCACGGATTGCTGTCAAGGCTTCGCCAATCGGCGAGCGAACCAACTGATCGAGAATAAAGTAGACCAGCACGGCGAAACCCGCTGTCAGATAAAACAGATTGGCGAGATTGGTGAATACGATGGGCGGCAGCCAGGGCAGCGTGATCGCCGGTGGTGGGGCAATTGCATAAATACCCAGCGGCCCTTGAGTGAGACTGATCCAATTGAGAAGGATCTGATACGTAATCACCGCGAAACCAAGTGAGGCGATGGCGAGATAGTGTCCGCGTAGACGGACTGCGAACAAAGAAAGTAGCGCGCCGGCTATTGCGGATATCAGCACGCCGAGCGCAAATGCGAGCCAGAACGGCAGCGCGAGTTTCATAACCAGAAGCGTCGAAGCGTAAGCACCGATGCCGTAAAAGGCGGATTGCCCAATATTGAGTTGTCCGGCATAGCCGAGAACAAAGTCCAAGCCGATGGCAAGGAGAACATTGATCGCGCAAACAATCAGATTCGTCCGCCAATAAGAGCTGGAGAAGATCAGAGGCAAAAGGCCGATCGCGATTACGACCACGAGAAACCACAAGCGCCGGGATGTGATGAATGTTGTGGCGGCAGCACGCGATGATGCCTCAATGGGCGAGAAATCAGACATTTTCGGCGCGTTTCTCGGCGATCAGGCCTGTCGGCCGCACTGCAAGCATGACGAGGAGGAGCGCAAAGACGACAATATCGATCAGTCCGGGATCGAGAAATTGCGTGGTGTAGCTTTCGATCAAGCCGACGATCAGACCGGCAATGATTGTTCCTTCGACATTACCGAATCCCCCAATGATGACGATCGCGAAAGCCTTGACAATGACTGAGGTGCCGGCAAACGGCGTCAGCACGAGGACCGGGCCGAGCAACGCTCCGCTCATGCCCGCCAACGCCGAGGCAATAATGAAAGTCAACATGATAAGAATATTGGGATTGATTCCCATAAGGGCGGCCGTTTCGCGGTCCTGCGAAACCGCCCGCAGCGCTTTCCCAAGAAAAGTGAATTTCAGAAAGGCATAGAGCAACGCGATAGTGGCGCCTGACACCAAGATGATTAAGAGGCTTTGCGTCGTAAAAAAGAGGCTGCCGAAGCGGATTACCTTGTTGCTGTACGGCGTATCGAAGGCATACGGGATGGGTCCGAACAACAGCAACATCGCGTTTTGCAGCATGATGGAGACGCCGATGGTGGCGATCAGCGGCAGCAATTCGCCCCCGCGCTCCCGCAATGGCGCGAAAATCCCTGCATTGATGAGATAACCGAGCAGTCCGCCTACAATGAGTGCGGCGACAATACCGGCAAAATAATTGCCGCTGAGGAGATGAGCGACAAAGTAGGCGGCGAAAGCGCCTGACGTTACAATGTCGGCGTGGGCGAAATTAATCTGCACCAGGACACCGTAGATGAGCGTGAGTCCCAGTGCGACCAGCACATAAAGGCTGCCTACAACAATGCCGTTTATCCCCTGCTGGAGGACGACGGTCAGCATGTCAGCAGGGTTAGTTCCACTTCAAGGATTCCCACGACAGGTCCGGTTTGGTCTCCATGTAATGGACCGTATCCATTTTGATATTTTGGTTACTCTTGTCGAATTCGACGCTCCCCGTCACGGCGGCGAAATCCTTGGTAGCGGTCAGCCCATCTCGGATTGACGCCGCATCCTTCGCGCCTCGCTTCACCACATCGGCGATCAGCATAATCTGATCATAGGCGTGAGCGTTAAGGTGCGTCGGATCACCGTTGAACTTAGCCTTAAATCCCTGAATGAAATCGTGGACCAATGGACGCCGGTCGGTCGGGTCGAATTGAACGATCCGAATGTAACCGATCGCGGCCTTGCCGGCTTTTTGCTCGAAACCAAACGGCAGCCAGATCGCGCCCAATTGGATCGCTTTGCCGCCACCACCTTTGACAATGCCAGCCTGCATCAAGGCTTCCGTGATCTTCAGGCCTTGACCCTCGAGCGTGTAGGTTGGAATCACGTCGACGCTGCCGAGTCCGGCAATGCGAGTGGCGATTGCAGTGAAGTCGTTGACGTCCCGCCCGAAACCGATGTCCTCAAGAATCTTGCCGCCCAACTTTTCGAACGTGTCCGCGAACACCTTGGCGTTGCCGATACCGGCATTTGTATTCTCATGCAGCAAGACGGCCGTACGCGCGTTTAATCGCTTGTAGGCATTGGTCGCGAGATCGACGCCCTGCATGACTTCATTGGGCATGATCCGGAAGGTCCACGGATTGCCCGGGTCGGTGATCTTGATGGACGAGGAGCCGGCATTGAGAAGTGGAATTTTAGCCTGGTCCATGAGCGGCATCACGGCGAGTGTCGCGTCCGAGCATTCCTCGCCGATCACAACGTCCGGCTGATATTGGTCGAGCAGGCGTTTGGCGGCTTGCGTTGCGGGCAATGGACTGCATGCTGAATCTTCGTAGTGAACGTCGAATTTGTAGCCATTGACGCCGGTCTTGAGACCATCGAGTGCGAGCTCAACCCCTTGTTTGTCTTGCACACCGAAATAGGAGCCGGGACCGGATATCGGAAGCAGTGCACCAATCTTGATGAGATTGTCTGCCGCGCGTAACGGCGGCACCGCGAAAATAAGGATAAACACTGATAGAACGGCGAGCAGCAGCGGAATTCGGAGCGGCACTTTCATAGCAGACTCCTTTCACTGCTCTACATTACACCTAAATTCGAGACGGATTGGCAATGGCGCATGGAGAGGCCGGCGGTAGTGAAGATGCCGATGCCCGCTGCTCGAATGTTGGACGCCAATTTTACGCTACAACCGTGAATTGCGCGGGATTGATTTGGCTAATGGATGGCGTCGAGCACGGATTGGTCGACGGTCACAGTGTAGCCGTCTGCTCGCATCGCCGCTCGCGACCACAGCTCCGCCAGGACAAGATAAGCGCGCCGAACATCCGCGTGTTCCACTTTTTCCGCAGCGTCCCTGATGTCGGCGGACATTGCGCGATACGAATTGGCAATCGACATGCTAACCCCAGCTCAAACCTTCCAAGGCTTTTCACAATAGCGGTTGACCAGCTTTTCGAAGCTAGGTTCACAAACATATCCACATCAATTTCAGATCAGGATCGCGCTCTGGTTGTGGTGGCTCAACTGCAACCTCTACGAGCGCTTTCCTCGGTTCGACGAGCATCATTTATTCACGCTGCGCCGAGAGAAGAGAGAGAGAGAGAGAAATTTCCGCGCCGATGCGACCTCGTCGACGACAATTGTCGTCGATGGCCTCACCAACAAAACCTTGTCCTTGCCTTTCACGAATTTCAGCCCTTGCAGCCCGATCGTGTAACCGCAATCGGCCGCAATCGGCCGCTTCTACTTTGACGAATAGCCTGAGCGATTCTCAGGTCTTGTAGTCAGGTTCCGTCCTGTCGAGGATACGCTTCAAAGCGTCGAAGTGCCGCTGCGCCGGACTAGGACCGTTGTAAAATTTGGCGCCGCCAATCTCGCTCTTGGTTTTCTCGACCACAGCGACGGGCAGCTGCTTCAAAGGCTGGCTCGTCCACATGGCATAGATTTGAACCTGTGCCGCGCGCTCAATGTAATAAAGGCGGTTATAGGCGTCGGCCACGGTTGGACCGAGCGTCGTGACGCCATGATTGGCCATGAACAGCACACTTTTATTGCCGATCACCTTGGCAAGGCGCTCGCCTTCGCAGGGATCGAATGCGGGGCCGGTGTATCGGTCATCATAGGCAATCATATCAATCATGCCGACTTCGGTCTGACCAATCTCCTTAATACGCGGATCTTCAAGGCGGGTGAGCGCGCTGGTGAACGGCATGTGTGTATGAAACACCGCGGCGGCCTGCGGCAGTGCTTTGTGAATCGGCGCGTGTATGCAGTAGCAGGAGCGCTCGACATCGCCGCTGCCGCGCTTGGCCCTGCCGTCGTCGATGCCGACTTCCATAAATGACGAAGCCGTTACTTCCGACCAATGCATACCGAACGGAATCTGATAATAAACGTCGTTGCGCCCAGGGACGATAAGGGTCAGGTGATTGAAAATACCTTCGTTGAAGCCGTGCATGTATGCGAGCCGATGCGCGGCGGCAAGTTCAATTCGCGCCTGCCATTCTTCGTCGCTGTATTTCAAAGTCGCTGGTGAGACCCTGATCTGCATTGCGGCCCTCATCTACCCTTTATTCAAGCACAAAATTCCCGGCAACGTCAGCCTTCGGCCTGCCGGGTTGCAAAATTGTGATTCGATCACTACGAGCGCGCGGCAGCCGGATGCTTGCGCGCCGCGCGCCACTCCTCAAACCGTTGCGCCACCACAAAGAGCGAGGGCACGAACAAGATTGCAAGACACGTCGATGCAATCATTCCGCTGAATACGGTGATTCCAATCGATTTGCGCGCACTGGCGCCGGCGCCGCTGGCGATGACGAGCGGCGCCACGCCGAGGATAAATGCAAATGACGTCATGAGGATCGGCCTAAAGCGCGCGATTGCGCCATCGACCGCGGCATCGAACAGCGACTTGCCTTCCCTCACACGGTGCTCGCGCGCCACCTCGACGATCAGAATCGCGTTCTTCGCCGAGAGTGCGATCAGCAAAACGATACCGATCTGTGTGTAAAGATTGTTGTCAATGCGAAGCCATTTGAGAACCAGCACCGGTCCGGTGAGCGCAAGCGGAACTGAAAGAATGACGGCGAGCGGCGCGTACCAACTCTCATATTGGCCGGCGAGCACCAGATAGACCAGGAGCAAAGCCATGGCAAAGACAAAATACATCTGATTGCCGACGAGCTTTTCTTGGTAGGACATCGCGGTCCATTCACTGCCCATGCCGCGTGGCAACGTGTGCGCTACATCGGTCTCCATGAGATGGATCGCTTCTCCGGAGCTGAAGCCCGCCGCAGGCAAGCCGATAATGCTCGATGAAGGATAGAGATTATAGAGACTGATCAAAGGTGCGCCGACCACGGGCTCGATCGTCACCATGGTTCCAAGCGGTATCATGTCGCCGTCTTGGTTGCGCACGGAGAGATTCTCAATATCGCGCGGACGCAACCTAAAGCGCGCATCGGCCTGTGCATAGACTTGAAACACGCGGCCGAATTTGTTGAATTGAGACACGTAATCAGAACCAAGGTAAGTCGACAGGCTCGAGAATACTTGATCGATCGACACATGGAGCGTCTGCGCCTTGACGCGATCCACGTCGATTCTGAATTGGGGGGCAAGTGCCCGGAACGATGTTGAGACGCGCTGCAATGCGCTCTGCGACTGCGCATTGGCGACGATCGTATTGGTAACGTTTTGCAACTTGGCAAAATCCGTACTGCCATCGCGCAGTTGAACTTGCATTGTGAAGCCGCCAGCATTGCCGATGCCCTGGATCGGCGGCGGCGGCAGCACAACGACACGCGCGTCAACGGCGTCGAGCGCCGGCGCAAGTCGCGCTAACACGGCGCGCAAATCGTCCCGCTGGCTCCAGTCCTTTAGCACCACATAGGCAACGCCGGCATTGGCCAAGGTGGCATTGTTGTCGAGCGCGGACACTCCGGCGATGCTGATCACTTGAGCGACGCTGGCGTCCTTGCGCGCAATTATCGATGCCTGATCGAGGGCCGCTTGTGTGCGAGCCAGCGAGGCGCCGTCTGGCAACTGCACACTCACCAGTACGTAGCCTTGATCTTCGATCGGCAAAAAGCCAGTTGGCACACGCGCCAAACCCCAAAACGCCAAAGCCATGATTGCGAAAGCAACGAGTGTCATGACTCCGGCATGAGTCACCATGTGGCGAACAAGCCTGGCGTAGCCACGCTCAAGCCGGCCATAAGCCGCGTTGAACGCGCGATAGAATGCATTGCGCCGTTCCAGCGGCACAGCGGGGCGTAGCCATAACGCCGATTGGGTCGGCTTGAGCGTTACAGCATTAATTGCCGATAACAGCGCGGTGGCGGCAATGACTAGAGCAAATTGCGCATACATTCGACCGGTCAAGCCCGGAAGGAATGCGGCCGGCAGAAATACCGACATCAGCACGAGCGTAATGCCTATGATTGGGCCCAGAAGCTCCTGCATCGCGCGGATCGCCGCGTCATGCCCGCTCATTCCCTTTTCGACGTTGTGGGCGGCGCCCTCGACGACCACGATGGCGTCGTCAACGACGATTCCAATCGAAAGCACGATGGCAAACAGCGTCGAGAAATTGACGGTGAAGCCGAGCGCCCACATCATGGCGAAAGCGCCGATGATCGTAACCGGCACTGTCGTTGCCGGGATCAACATCGCGCGCCAGTCTTGCAGAAACAGGGGAATGACGATCAACACCAGCACTGCTGCCTCGACCAGGGTTTTATAGACTTCGTGAATCGAGGCGTTCACGAATACGGTCGTGTCAAATGGCACTGCGTAAACAATGCCCTGCGGAAAAGCACGCGCCAATTCCTCCATTTTGGCCTTGACCGCCTGCTCGACTTCAAGCGCATTGGCGCCAGGTGATTGATAGATGCCGATGCCAGCCGCTTGCCTGTCGTTGAGCGAAAAATACTGGCTGTAAGTCTGGGCACCGAGTTCAACGCGTCCGACGTCGCGCACACGTGTAACTTCGCCATTGCTGCCAGTCTTTACGATTACATTCTCGTATTCGCTAACATCGTTGAGCCTGCCCTGCAGTTGGATCGTCAATTGAAAATCCACACCGGGAGGCGTCGGCGGCATGCCGACCTGGCCAGCGGCAACTTCCTGGCTCTGCTGCTGCAGCGCCTGCACGACATCCTGGGCATTGAGGCTGCGCGCTTTCAGCTTTTCCGGATCGAGCCAGATTCGCATCGAATATTGTCCGGCACCGAACACGTTGACATTGCCGACGCCCGGTAACCGCGCCAGTTCGTCTTTCAGGTTGATGGTCGCGTAATTGGCAAGATAAAGACTGTCATAACGGTTCTCAGGCGATGTCAGGGTGACGAACATAAGAACGGCGGTCGACCTTTTCTGTACGGTGACGCCCTGCGCCTGCACTGCCTGCGGCAGCGACGCCAGCGCGCTCGCGACGCGATTCTGCACCAGCACCTGCGCGGCATCGAGATCGGTGCCGATCCTGAAGGTCACGGTCAGCGAATAGCTGCCGTCACTTGCGCTCGTCGATTGCATGTAGAGCATGTTCTCGACGCCGTTGACCTGTTGCTCAATCGGCAGCGCGACCGTATCCATGAGCGTGCGCGCGCTGGCGCCGGGATAGCGAGTTGTAACTTGTACGGTTGGTGGTACGACGTTCGGATACTGCGCCACCGGCAAACCATAGAGCGCGACCGCGCCAACCACGATCATCAGAATGGCGATGACGTTGGCGAGAACCGGCCGCTCAATGAAAAATTTGGAAAGCATTGCCGTGACGCACTAGTTCGCCGCCGAGGCCGAGTGCAGTTCGGCGTCTACTTTCTGGCCGGGAATCGCACGCATGATGCCGCCGACAACGATGCGATCGTCCTTGCCGAGGCCGCTTTCGATGACCCGCAAATCGCCGACGACCTGCCCGGCCTCTACTTGGCGCTGCTCCACGACATTTTCCTGATTCACCACAAGCACGTAAGGCCCGCCTTGATCGCTACCAAGCGCGACATTCGGCACGAGCAATGACGGTTGCTGTCGGCGCGAGGCAATGCGCACACGCACGAAATAGCCGGGCAGCAGCGCGCGATCGGCATTCTCAAGAATGGCGCGGCCAGCGAGTGTTCCCGTCGAGGCATTCACGGTTGGAGCGACGTAGTCGAGCTTGCCTTCATGCGGGTAGCCCTCTTCGGTTTGCAGCCCGACTTCGACCGGAATGCCGATCAGGGAGGCCGTCGTTTCGCCGCGGGCTGCCAGAGCGGCCCGCACCTGCAATACGTCACGCTCGCTGGCGTTGAAATTCACCCAAATCGGATCCAGTTCGACGAGCGTGGCAAGCACTGTTGGTGATGTAGTCGCGCCAACAAGTTCACCGATCGAGACTTGCCGGGCAGACACGACGCCATCGAAGGGTGCGGTTACGTTGGTGTAACCGAAATTGATTTCCGCCTGTTGTTCGTTGGCTTGCGCCGATTGCAGATCGCCTTGCGCCGAGTCGCGCTGGGCCAGCGCTTTGTCGTAATTGGCCTGACTGGACACTTGCTTGCCGACCAGAGCAGCTTGGCGCTGATACTCGGCCTCCGCCTGTGTCAACGCCGCCTGGGCGCTGACCACGGACGCTTTCGCGGCGTCGACTTTGAGCCTGTACGGCTCCGGCTCGATGGTGAATAGCGAAGTGCCCTTCTTCACAAAGTCCCCATCGTTGTAGCTGATCGCCTGAACAAAACCCTGCACGCGCGCCACCAGATCCACTGCATTGACAGCCGCCGCATTACCGGTCGCTTCGAAATAGCGCGGGATCGGCCGCTCAATAGGTGCTGCGACCGTGACCTTCGGCGGCGGCGGCGCGGCGTATTCGTTGTTCTCACCGCAGCCGGCAAGGCTAACAGCCACGCAAGTTGCGGCGCCGCAGACGCCAACGCGGCCGACAAATGCTACTAACCGTGGCATTCTCATTTTTTGTTCCTTAGAGCATGATCCGGAAAAGTGGATACCGGTTTTCCGAAAAGATCATATTCAAACAACACGCTAAAGCGAAATAACGAACCAACCTAAAATCATTTCGCTTTGGTCGAAGCTTTGCGTTCGGCAATGCCAATGCTTGGCCCGTTCATCGACGGGCGGCCGCACTCAATGCCGCGTAACAGCTTGGCGACAGTGACGACGCATTTGCCGCCAAGCAGGAGAGCACCCTGCCCCCACCGACCGATACGCCTGGGCACAGCGTTCGTTGATCGACGCTGCACAAGCGCAAAATGACGAGCGCCTCGCGCGGGCGCATTTGCGGCATGGCGCCAAGCGGCGCGACGTCCGGCGTTGCTGTGGCACTGGCGGTCGATCCCTTGGACGCGCTCGTTCCTTTAGACGCGCTTTGGCCAATCGCAGCCAGTGCCGTCTGACAAGCTGCGGATACCCGCGCTGAATTTTTTCGCAGGCATTGCAGCGCTGCCGCGCCTCCCGGCTGCACGCCGGAACAATGGGCCATGAAGTCGGATCGGCACGAGGCGCGAATGGCGCTAAGCTGCTCAGCACTCGGTTTTTGCGATGCTGGAGCTGTGGAAGCGGCTGCCGACGCCGCCGGCTTGGATTCCCGCGAAGCTTCCGATCGCCGCACGGCGGGAGCGATCGATGCCGGCGCCGGCGAGCTCTCCACGACCGGCGCGGTGCCGGCAGGTGAGGAGGAAGATGAGGACGATGCAGATGAGGATGCAGGTGAGGATGCAGGTGAGGATGAAGATGCAGGTGATGATTCTGCAAGTGATTGCACCGTTTTCTGACAAGACGGCGAGAGCGTGGGAAGATTGCCCTTGAGGCAAAGCAACAGTTCAGGGCTGTCCGGTGCAATCCATGAGCAGTGCGTCATGAAGTCATCCATCGTGCAGGCTTGCCGGACCATTTTTAATTGGTTCTCTGGCGACGGCGCTGCTGCGGCCGTTGCTGGCGTTGCTTGCGGAACCCCCGAAGACGGGGTGTTCGCCTGAGGCGACACGACCGGCGTCGGCGCACTCGCTGCTTGCGCAATGGCATTCACTGCAGTCTTGCAGGGTGCTGACAGTTTCGCTTCGTTGCGTTTAAGGCACTCCAGCGCGTCTTTGCCGCCAGGCTGCACGCCAGAACAATTTGCCATGAAATCGGAGCGACACGAGGCGCGGACGGCATCGCGCTGCGCTTGCGTCGGCGCTTGTGTAGACTCCTGCGCCCCGGCAATTTCGGATACGCAGAGAGCAAAAGCAATCGTGATTGGGAAGCACGCAAGCAATTTGCACATAACCGACCCCGCTAAAGGTGAACAATACTGACTCCAGAATTGAGTATTGACAATGAAATCGGCTTTGCGGATCTCACGCAAGGCAGCGCCGATTATCGGGGCGAATGACGGGATGGCTTGCGCGCACGGGCCGCGCAAATTGGGTTCGTTTTGCAAATCGCGGTCGGCCGCTAAAAATCACCGGGCCCTGATTTTCCATTTTGTAACTACCTAATTTTGTTAACTTAATTCGTTTCAATTTCCAGAATATACAATTCTAGATTGTAATAACGTCAACACACAATCTTGCTCGTTTGCTGCCGCAAATTTTATTTTGATATTGCGCTGATGTTTTCTTGTGTCCCCGTCCGACGAGAAAGTGCGGCTCGGATTACGTCAAGCATCGACACGGGAGTAGTTAAACAACCAAGAAAAATTTCGCGCGAAAAAAGTGCTGCGAGCAATATCCTCCACAGACGATTAGGTTTGGGCCGACACATCCTGGCAAGCTGCGCGACGGTATCGTGAGCATCTGGGTGCCGCGGCAGGTGAACTTAATTGCGGCAAGTGCTGGTTATTCGTCTTATTAGTTCACCGACGTTCGCTTCGAAGAACCTGTTTGTTTGCTTTTCTTGCAACGACCCCCGATCAATCGCGCGTACCGTTTGCTGATGTTCTCCGAAGCACGTCTTTCATGGCTTTTATCTCGACGAGCTCCTTAGTCAACCGCATGATCCGTGCGTCGAGGCGCTCCTGTTGATCAAGGTCATCATCAAGGAAATTTCTGGCGTGAATAGTGGTGAGGAATAACTGCGCGATACGACGTGTGTCTCTGGCAGGATTGAGGCTATCCGGTTCGAGCGGGTCAAAACCCGGCGTGACCGGCAGAATTGATTGGATTTCCTTTGCAACAGCCACGGTCCACTCTTCCGTCGACTCAAAATTCTGCCGCGGAAATTTCTGATTCAGATAGTCGATTTTATCGGCGCGTAGGAGGCTGCTCGCGTATTCTGCGAAAGCAGTTTCTGGTTGGCGGCATATGAGGTAGCCAAAAGCGATCAGGCCACGCGTTTCATCGAAAGCGGGATGGCAGGGGGTTAAACTGTTGGCAATCGCCTTGGCCTGCACAAATCTGCGCGACCGAAGCTTGCGCCACTCCGCGTCTGCAATACCGAAGACCTTACTCTGCTCGCTTGGACCAGAGGGAGTCCATTCCTCGATCAACGCGGAATGTAATGCTTCAAATTCGTGCGGATCTTCACCGGGCAGGATGAGAGGCTCGGCGAAAACACCGTTTTTTAAGGCGTTGCGGCCTTTAGGCTTGCGGCGAGGGACGACCGAATTATTCAGCCGACCATTGTGCTTGAGAGTCGGTGGGATATTGCGATGCTGATTGCGTTTGCGCATGGAGGCGACTCCACCCTGAGTGAGACTCGCCTCCAGAAGGCGACCTCGGTAGGGCGAATCGCCTTCGTCGATGGGCGTCATCTTGCACACCGAGCCTTCGATGTAAATAGAAAGTACAATTTTCTGTTAGTTCGCACGCGCATTGTAGTTTGCGTGCAAAGCGCATCTGCGGCAGTTCTCGCCGCCGGCTTTCTACGGGGCCTGAGCCGCGACCCGCTGATACAGCAAGTCGCTTATACAGCGAGCCGCTTATACGGAGAACCGCTTATACAGTGAGCGGCTTTATGGCGAGCCGCTTATACAGTGAGTCGCTTATACAGTGAGCCGCTTATACAGTGAGCCGCTTATATGGCGAGCGCTTATACAGTGAGCCGCTTATATGGCGAGCGCTTATACGGTGAGCCTTATACGGCGACCCGCTTATATGGCGAGCCGCTTATGTGTTGTGGCGCTTATGCACTCAGGTCGCTTCTGTGCTGAGCCGCTTATGCGCTGGCCGCTTATACAGCGGCCGCTTATGCAGTGTGGCTGCCTATACGGTGTGGCCACCTATACAGTGTGACCGCCTCTACTGTGTGGCAACCGCTTATACAGTGTCGCCGCTTAGACTGTGTCGCCGGCCTATAGCGTGCGGGTGCCCATACTGTGCGGCCACGGTGTAAAATCGATTACGATCTATTAGCGAATGCACTGCCGAATCTTCGCCAGAAGTTGTCGTGGCCTGTAAGACCTCGGCACATAATCGTTGAGCAGGCGCCGATCCTCGCGGCGCGGGAAGGAACGGCCGACGAAAGAGCCGGGCGGAATGTCGTTCATTGCGGCAGTGCCGGTTTGGCAATGGGTGCCGGAGTGTCTAGCATAGCCTGACCCATCCGGCGCCGTTCAACGTCGCCCGGCGTGAAGGACTTGAAGCGTGACGCACGCTCCCGAATTGCAAAACTCCAGCCGGCGGCCGCGGCAAGACCTAATCAGCGGGCCTTATTTGCGCAATGCCTGGTATGTCGCGGCGTGGTCCGAAGACATCGGCGACGGCGCGCCGGTCGCACGCACCATCATGGACGAGCCAATCGTGCTCTATCGCAAGGCCGACGGGGGCGTTGCGGCCATCGAGGATCGCTGCGCGCACCGGTTCGCGCCGCTGAGCATGGGCAAGATCGTCGGCGGCGACCGCATACGGTGTCCTTATCACGGGCTGGAATTTGACGGCAGCGGCGCCTGCGTGAAGAATCCCCACGGCACCAAGAGCATCCCGCCGCGGGCGCGGGTGAAAAGCTATCCGGTCTTCGAGAAGCATAAGGCGGTGTGGATCTGGATGGGCGACAGATCGGCTGATGCCGGAAAAGTGCCGGACTTCGCCGTGCTCGACAATGTGCCTGAGCTCTATACCACCAAGCGCGACTCGATCGTGATCAAAGCCAACTTCCAGTTGGTCATCGACAACCTGCTCGATCTTAGCCACACCTCCTACCTGCACGAAGGCGTTCTCGGCAACGCCGACACTGTGGAGTCGGAGATCACGGTGGAAGAGGACGGCGATGACGTGATAGTCGGGCGGCACGCCACCAATTCAACGCCGCCCGGCATGTTCGCGCCGTTCTGGCCGAACCATCCGCCGCGCGTCGATAAATTCACCAAAATGCGCTGGATGGCACCATCGACGCTTCGGCTGTTCACGGGCATCTGCACGATCGGCGCGGCGCCGGAGAGCGGCACCGGCTATAACGCGATTCACATGCTGACGCCGCAGTGCGAGCGCTCGACGCTCTATCATTTTACGGCCGTCCGTTTCGGCGTGATGACGACCGACGAAAAGGTCAACCGCGATTTGCAGGAGCGGATCGCCAAGATGCGGCGCTTCGCTTTTGCCGAGCAGGACGCCCCGATGATCGAGGCCCAGCAGCGAATGATCGAGAACGCGACGACGCCGCTCAATCCGGTAATCCTCGCCGTCGACGTGGGGCCGGTGCGCTACAAGCGCGTCCTCAACAAGCTCCTCGAAGCCGAGCGGAGGCGTGCCATTGTTCCGCCATGAAACTTCGCCGCCGACATTTCCTGTGTAACGACGGGCGTGTCTCACTTCCCTGGCGGCTTTGCGGCGAAGGTCGAGTCGCGTAGGCACAAGCGTCCGCGATAGTCCTGCCAGAGCTTTTCAGTTTCATGCAATTGCCCAATGGCGCGGGCAATCGTGACGAAATCGTATTTGGAGAATCTCTCAGTAAGATCGGTGTAGTATAGCGGCGCCTTGCCGATCGCTACCGCGATCTCATCGGCAAGCGTAGCGACCGTCGCCTCGTCGCCTGATTCACCTGCGGTATCCTTCTTGCCGTTGACGTAGTCGTCAATTTTGGCCGTGTCCGCGTAGGCGTAGGTGATGCGCTCGTAATATTCGCGCGGGATGTTTTCGGGAACGGTGGCATCGATGCCAACCTTGGCGCCAGTCGGCACCACGCCATAGCCCTGGGGTAGGCTGGGATCGAGCGGCTTAGCCCGCGCGTTTGATACGATCATCACGTCGCGGTCGCCCTGCACACGGGTGGCGATCGCCCATTCCACCTCGGTTGGATCGTTGACGTCGATGTCGTCGTCGACCACGACGACATGCTTGAGGTCCATCACCGACAAGGCGGCAAGGAGCGCATTTTTGCCCTCGCCTGGCTGCTTCCTGATCGAGATCACGGCGTGCCAGAAAGCACAGCCCCCAAGCGTGACGTTGATGTCTTTCACCTGTACGCCGGCGGTGCGCAGCGCTGCGCGAATAGCGGCATAGCGCGTCGGTGCCGCGAGCCAGGTGTTCTCCCAGGGCATGTGCAGATTGTAGTAGATCGCATCCTTGCGCATCGAGATTGCCTTGATGCGCACCAGCGGATTCCAGTGCAGTCCGCCCATCAGCCGGGTGAATTCGCCGAAACGACCCTCGGGAAAGGTCCAACCGACTGGGAGAATTTCCGCTTCCAACACGATTTCGGCGTCAGCGATGTAAGGCAGATCGATGGTCGAGCACGGCGCGAGCTTGACCGACTCGCCACGCAGACCGCCGGCGATCGCCATTTCATCGACGCCGAGCGGGGCGCGATAGCCGGATCCGGTGATCTCGACCGGATGAGTGCCGATTGAGATCGAGATCGGCAGTGGCTCCTTGCGCTCCAACGCCCGCTGCGCGAACAGTCGCATATTGTTCGGCGTGACGATGTCGATGCCAGTCAGCGCCCTTTCCTTGACAATGAACCGATAGATGCCTGAATTCCATCCAAACTCGGGATCGCGCGCGATGACTACGCCAGCCGTGATCATCGGCCCGCCGTCATAAATTGATGACATTGGGATCGGCAACTTGAACAGGTCGACGTCGTCGCCAACGAGCGTCACCTCGCGCGTCGGCGAGGTTTTGACATATTGCGGCGGGATCGGCGTCGCGATTGCTTGCGCGAGTTTGTCCTCGATCTCGCGATAGGTCTCACAGCCTACCGACATCGCGGCGCGCTCGCGCGAGCGAATGAGGCCAGAGACGACCGGCATGTCGTAGCCGATCACGTTATGGAAACAGAGAGCAGTCTTCGCCTGATCGACCAGGGTGGCGATATGGCGGATGTCGACCGGCTGATGCAAGTCGACCAATTCGCCGGCTTGCCGTAGTCGATCGAGGAATTGGCGGAAGTTTTCTTGCATTTCGATCTCATATGATGAGCAATTTCGCGGTTTGTCTGCTTTACTTCCCAAAGCAGGTATAGCTAAGGCAACTGGCATATCCGCTAAGTGCCACAAGCGGCCGCACGCAGTGCAGCGAACAACGGGACATCATTCGATCACCTCGTCGGCGCGGGCGAGCAATGACGGCGGTACGCTGAGATCGAGCACTTTGGCGGTTTTTAGATTGATGACCGGCTCGAATTTTTACTGGTAGTTCACCTGGTTCCGTACCTTTCAATGTCGACATACCCTGCGGCGCGGCGGAAAAGGCAAAGCTGCGACCAGAACCAGGCGGAAAGATAGGCGTTGGGTTGAAGACTGCTGTGATCCATAGAAATTCGAGTGACCAAAACCTCCGCAGAAAACGTTAAACCCGTCTCAGCAATCGGCGCGGCTGGCTTAAGCTTAGCCGCGCTTGGCGTCGTATTCGGCGACATCGGCACGAGCCCTCTTTACACGCTGAAGACGGTCCTCAATCTCACAGGCGCGAATCCTGACGCATCAACGACGCTCGGCGCGTTGTCCTTGATCCTCTGGACCTTATTCATTGTAACCACGGTCAAGTATGTCAACTTCGCAATGCGTATCGACAATGACGGCGAAGGCGGCATCATTGCACTTTTGGCGCTCATTGGAGTGAAAAAACAGCACCGACCAGTAATCGTTGCAGTCGGACTATTTGGTGCAGCTCTGATTTATGGCGACGGCACTATCACGCCGGCAATCTCTGTCCTGTCAGCCCTTGAGGGCATGGAGCAGATTGCGCCAAGCCTGCAGTCGTATGTGTTGCCGGCTTCAGTCGCCGTCCTATTTGTGCTCTTCGCCTTGCAACCTCTCGGTACCGGGAAAATCGGCCAAGCGTTCGGTCCAATAATGTTTGTCTGGTTCGCAGTCATGGCGGCGCTCGGCGTATATGGAATAACCAAACATCTTGGCGTAGCGGCCGCGATAAGTCCGCTCTATGGCATCAAGTATCTGGCAAACGGCGGCCTAAAAAGCTTCCTCGTGCTTGGCGGAGTGTTTCTCTGCGTGACCGGGGCTGAGGCACTCTATGCCGACATGGGCCAATTTGGGAAAGTTCCCATTCAACGGGCGTGGAATTTCATTGTTTTTCCCAGTCTTATTCTGAACTACGCAGGCCAAGCCGCCATCGTCCTTGAAGGCTCGCCGACACAGGGCAATATTTTCTACCAGCTGTGTCCGTCCTTGCTTCTAACGCCTCTGGTCGTGTTGGCGACCATCGCCACCATCATAGCCAGCCAATCGATCATTACGGGTGCTTTTTCAATGACACGGCAAGCGATTGCGCTTGGATGGATGCCGCGTCTGCGTGTTACCCAAACTTCCGAGGAGGGTTATGGCCAGATTTACGTCGGCGCCGTTAATTGGTTGCTGATGATTGCCACACTTGGCCTCACGATAGGTTTTCGTAAGTCTGACAACCTCGCAGCTGCCTATGGGATTGCTGTTTCATTGACGATGCTTTTGACGAGCGTGTTGCTGTTCATCGCAATGCGCGAAATCTGGGGCTGGTCGCCTGTCAAGGCGGGCGCTGTGGCACTCATGTTTCTCGTTGTAGATTTTGGCTTTTTCACCGCCAATGTCACAAAGGTATTGCAGGGCGGTTACGTACCCTTGTTAGTGGCCGCGGCGGTCTACGGTGTCATGTGGATCTGGCATCGGGGCACGAGTGCGGTCCGCGCGCAAATCATGGCAGATCAAGTGCCATTGAAAAAGTTCGTTGAAACGCTTGGCGACGTTGCGCGTGTTCCTGGCACTGCTGTCTTCTTAACCCGCGCCGACAGCGAAACACCACCTGTTTTGGTTTGGCACGTACGAAAAAACCGTTCCTTGCACGAGCACGTCCTCATACTCAAGCTAATTGTCACATCGTCTCCGCGCACAAAACCGAGCGAGCGGGTACAGGTTGCGCGTGTTGCTGACAAATTTTGGCGCATCGAAGCGCGTTATGGATTTATGGAGCGGCCGAATGTCTTAGCAATACTCAACGATTGCAGGACCAAAGGCATCGAAATCAATCGCGACAACGTCATTTTTTACATCGGTCATGAAACACTCATACCACGGGAGGGTCGGAGAGGTATTCCGCGTTGGCAGGAAGCTATCTTTGCTGCGATGGCTCGCAACTCCGTTCGTATAACAGATGTCCTCAAATTGCCCCACAACCAAGTGGTGGAAATCGGTCGCGAGGTTGCGATTTAAACTACCAGCGACAATTCGGTGAACGCTAACAGCGTGAAATCAAAGGGCCCAATGGACTAAGGAAACCATCGGTTGAATGTCCGCTTCGGGTCAACAGCAGACATTCCGGCCATGAGTCGCGATGTCCGCTTTGCGCCAAAAGCAGACATCCAGTCGCCCTGCGATTTATCGCTGGAAATTGCTTCTTCCGTTATGGACAGTGTGGGCGGCCCCGGCGATCGATGCGCAGATGCTGCGCAACGCGGCAGCAAGGGAGGAGGAAAACCAATGAGCAAAATTCCGCAGGAGCAGGTCCCCGGCGTGTCTCACCGCCGCGTCGGCGACATCGTCGTCACCGCGATCAGCGACGGCTTTGTCGACGGCGGGCTCGACGTGCTGCGCAACATCGATCAGGAAGAGGCGCGGCGCATCCTCGCCGAATCCTTCCGGCCGGTGCGGCGCACGGCCATTAATGCGTTCCTCCTCTATTCGGCCGGGCGCTTAGCGCTGGTCGAGACTGGCTCCGGCAATTACCTCGGGCCCACCGCTGGCAAGGTGCTCGCGAACATCGCCGCCGCGGGCGTTGATCCCGCGTCGATCGAGACGGTGCTGCTCACCCACATGCACCCGGACCATTCGGCCGGCCTGTCCGATCCGGCGACCGGGCGCCGTTATTTCTCCAACGCGGAACTGGTCGTGCACGAGAACGAGCCGCCGCATTGGTTCGACGACGCCGCCATGGCCAAGGCGCCCGAGCGCCAGCAGCGGCTTTATTTCATGTGCGCGCGGGAGCAGATCACGCCGTACAAAGACCGCACGCGGCTGTTTCAGAAGGGCGAGGTGTTTCCCGGCGTCACCGCCATCCCGTGCCACGGCCACACGCCAGGCCACACGTCGTTCCTCATCAGTTCCGGCAACGAGCAACTGCTGATCTGGGGCGACACGGTGCACGTGCCGGAGATACAGACCGCACGTCCCGAAGTGTGCATGGAGTTCGACACCGATCCCGACGCCGCGGCGGTCACGCGCCGGCGCGTGTTCGACATGGTGGCGACCGACCGGCTGGCGATCACCGGCATGCACCTGCACTTCCCCGGCTTCGCTCATCTCATGCGTCGCGGCTCCGGCTATCAGCTCATTCCCGAAGCATGGGAGCAGACGCTGTAATGATGACGGAACTGCCGCCGCTCGACAGTGCCGTTCTGCCGCCGGGTGTCAGCGCGCGCTTCGTCGAGAATGTCAACGGCCTACGCATGCACGTGCTCGAGGCCGGGTTCGAGTCGCCCGGCCGGCCGTGCCTGCTGCTGCTGCACGGCTTTCCCGAGCTGGCCTACTCGTGGCGCAAGGTGATGGGGCCGCTGGCGGCCGCCGGCTTTCACGTGGTGGCGCCGGACCAGCGCGGCTATGGCCGCACCACCGGATGGGACCGCAGCTACGACGGCGACGTCGCGTCGTTTCGTTTGTTTAACCTCGTGCGCGACGCCCTCGGGCTGGTGGCCGCGCTCGGCTATCGCTCGGTCGCGGCCGTGATCGGCCACGATTTCGGTTCGCCGGTGGCGGCCTGGTGCGCGCTGCTGCGGCCGGACGTGTTTCCCGCCGTGGCGATGATGAGCGCGCCGTTTCCCGGCCCGCCTTCGCTCAACGCCAGCGCGCCGTCAGGGGAAAGCATCCACGCCGCGCTCGCCAAGCTCGACCGGCCGCGCAAGCATTATCAATGGTACTACTCGACTCGCGCGGCGAACGCCGACATGCACGACTGCCCGCAAGGCATCCACGACTTCCTGCGCGCCTACTTCCACTACAAGAGCGCCGACTGGGCGGGAAACAAACCGCACCCGCTCAAATCTTTGAGCGCCGAAGAGCTGGCGCAGATGCCGACCTATTACATCATGGATTTGCACCAGGACATGGCGGCGACGGTGGCGCCGGAAATGCCGTCGGCGGAAGCGATCGCCGCCTGCCAATGGCTGCCCGACGCTGAATTGGCCATCTACAGCGGCGAGTTCAAGCGCACCGGCTTTCAGGGCGGCCTGCAATGGTATCGCTGCCGCACCGAGAACGTGCTCGCCACCGAGCTAGAGGTTTTCTCCGGCCGCACCATCGACGTGCCGTCTCTGTTCATCGCCGGCAAGAGCGACTGGGGCACCTATCAGTTCCCCGGCACCTTCGAGCGCATGCAGAGAAGCGCGTGCACGCGCATGCTCGGCTGTCACCTGGTCGACGGTGCCGGCCACTGGGTGCAGCAGGAG